>Ga0073906_1003092_pt1 | contig 19784 bp, 17 predicted proteins | sample Inofromicrocosms_FD_65485 | JGI IMG/M metagenome (GOLD analysis project Ga0073906, IMG submission 65485) | Mouse cecum microbial communities from Vienna, Austria - Inoculum for glucosamine and mucus D2O microcosms | ecosystem: Host-associated > Mammals > Digestive system > Large intestine >...
TCCGGGTGGTCGTTGCGGTACTTTACCGCATTTTCCTTGAATTCCTTTTCATATTGTTTTGACATGATTTTTTCCTCCTGTGCTTTTTATTTTATTATATCATGCCGGTCAATACCTTGGTCTGTGGGTCTGTTTCATTTGGGCTTTTTTTATTCTAGCACTATATCACTTTGGGCATAACTTTAAAAGGTGCGGATTATTTGACGCTTACAACCCTCCAAACTAAAAAAGCTTGGAGGGTTTTTATTAAAACAGTCTCAAACAATGTCTGTCAAACATTTCCTGAAGCGCAATAAGTATTCCCATTCTGCCAGTCGGGTAAGTCAAACCTCCCTGAATAAATGCAGCAAATGGCTCGCGTAGAGGAGCGTCTGCTGAAAGCTCTATCGACGCACCCATATTAAACGCTCCGGCAGCCATGATTACTTGGGAATCGTAACCCGGCATATCCCATGGTTCCGGTGTAACAAAGCTGTCAACAGGCGAACCCTTCTGTACGCCCTGACAGAAAGCAGTAAGATTCTCTGCATTTTTCATCAGCACCGCCGTAATAATATCTCCGCGCTTGTCGTCCCTTTTTGGAAAGCACTCAAATCCGAGCAAAGTCATTATTTCAGATGTAAAGGCTGCGGTCTTCACAGCATTGGCAACTATCTCCGGCGCAAAGAAAAGTCCCTGATACATAAGCTTGTTCTGATTGAGTGTACAACCAACTTCCTTGCCCATACCCACACAAGTGAGACGATATGCGCACTGTTCCACAAGCTTTTTGTTTCCGGCAATATAGCCTCCTGTTTCAGCTATGCCGGCACCCGGATTCTTTATGAGCGAACCGATAATAAGGTCAGCGCCGAACTGTAAAGGTTCCTTGCTTTCCACAAATTCACCGTAGCAATTGTCCACCATTACAACAATATCTGGATTAGCCCCCTTTGCCGCCTTAACTATTTCGGCAATTCCGTTCAGCGTAAGAGTCGGTCTAAGCGAATATCCCCGAGAACGCTGTATGTAAGCTACCTTAGCGTCCTTTACTTTTTTAAATATTTCGCCTACATCTGGCTTACCATCCGGAAGAAGATCCACCTGGTCGTACTGAACACCGAAGTCTTTAAGAGAACCGTTTCCGCTTCCGCGCAGACCAATAACCTCTTCAAGCGTATCATATGGAGTACCTGTAAGGCTCACAAGCTTGTCACCGGCTCTAAGCACACCAAAAAGTGCACAGGTCAGCGCATGAGTTCCCGAAACAAAGGTGTGCCGTACAAGAGCGTCCTCTGCTCCAAAAACGTCGGCGTAGACCTTATCAAGTGTATCCCTTCCCACATCGCCGTAACCATAACCGGTAGTACCGGTCATGCAAGCTGCACTTACCTTGTTGTTTATAAATGCTTTCAGTACCTTTTCACCGTTCAGACGGGCTATCCGGTCCGTCTCGGAAAACACTGCCGAACAATTTTCCTCTGCCTTTTCTGCAAGCTTAACGATTCTTTCATCTATCTCAAAGCCCTTTTCCTCAATGGGCTTGGGATCAAAAATTTCCGCCATTAGTATCAACCTTTCATTTCGTATAATATATCTTCACCGACAGGCTCAAAGCCTATCGTTTCATAAAAAGAACGTCTGTGATCAAGTGCAAACAGGTAAGCAGTCTCACCGCTTTTTTCGGCTTCGGAACCAATCAGCCAGAGCAGCTTTCGTGCAGTTCCCCTGCCCCTTGTATGTGGCGCAGTGGCAATATGCGATAAGAAGACGAATCCATTAATATTAAACTGCTGTGTGACCGTAGTATTGTCATACCAATATAATTTTGAAATATTATGCCTTATCCTATGGGATATATCCACGTACCAATCATCATAAGAAAGCATTTTATCAAAGCTTTTATTCAGTACTGCAAAACATTTATCTGTATAGCTATTCACCTTTACATTATTAGGATCTATACCGCTTTCAACTGATTTTACGTGAAACAACGTTCTGTGTACCTTTTCATATGCTGAACAAAGCTGTAAAGCTATATCACTTTTCGCCTCAACAGCAGCTGGCTTTGTCATACATATAAACATTTCTACCTCATTAATATCTGGATCACCGTCTATAACCATACCTGCGTTGTAAATGTGTATCAGTCCGCCTTCGCAGCTATAGAATCTGCAAAAATCATAATCTCCGCCGTAGGCATAAAATGCAGCCAAAATTTTCCTGCCATAATAGGAATCGGTAACCATTTCGGAAGATACATCAAAAATCTGTTTTATCACATTGTACACATCTTTTCAAGCATAAGCTCTGCAAGTTTTTCACAGTCCTCCAAATCAGAAAGCTTAACCACACAGGACGGCGAGTGCAAATATCGGCACGGCGCAGAAATAGCTATTGTACGTATTCCGCCGCGGGAAATATGGATAGCTCCGCTGTCATTGCCTCCTGCAACCATAGTTTTAGTCTGCCATTTAATTCCGTTTTTCAAAGCAATATCCCGCGAAATTCCATATAGCTCCTTATCATAAATCGTAGAGCGATCCATGTAGGATACCACTGCTCCCCTGCCCAGTTCGCAGCAGCGTTTCTCTCCCGAAGCAAGAGGGATATCCGCTGCCGTTGTAGCTTCAAGAACGATCGCAAAATCAGGCGCAACTCTATAGGCTGCAGCCTGCGAACCGCGAAGTCCCACTTCCTCCTGTACCACAAAGGTAAATGTGCAGTCGTAGGGCAGTTCAGATTTTATCAGGTCTATCATGACAGCACAACCAAAACGGTCGTCTATTGCTTTTCCCTTGATAAAATCATCACCGAAATGTATAAATTCTGATGAAAAGTGCACAAAATCGCCTAGAGACACAAGCTTTTCAGCAGCGGCTTTGTCCTCTGCGCCGATATCAACATATAGCGCGTCAAATTTCGGAGCAGTCTTTTTTTCATCAGCGGACAGATTATGCACCGCCTTTGCGCCGATCACACCATATATGTCACTGTCGCCAACAAAAACAGGTCTGCCGATAGCGACTCGGGGATCAATGCCTCCAACGGGAGAGACAGTCAGCGTTCCGTCAGATTTAACCGAAGTAACAATCATTCCTACCTCGTCCATGTGGGCGGAAATCATGACCTTTTTAGATGAGGTGGACTTGCCTTTCTTCTCGGCAATAATGTTTCCGAGAGGATCAACACGGTACTCGCAGTATCCTGATATCTCGGACAGAATAAAGTCCCTAACTCTGTTTTCATCTCCCGACGCTCCGTTTAGCATACAAAGCTTTTCAAGCAATTCTACAGTCATGCCGACACCTCCGTAATATAGGCGGCAATAAGCTGCGCCGTATTTTCAACATCGGAAAGAGATATTACCTCAACCGGTGTATGCATATACTTCAAAGGTATGGACAAGGTGACTGCCTTTACACCATGTTTATTTACTGAAAACCTGTCAGCATTAGTACCTGTTGTACCGCTCATTACCTCGATTTGATACGGAAGACCTCTATTTTCGGCCATAGCCTTAAATGTTTGGGACAGTTCCCTGTCCAGCACGGGAGAAAAGCCTATCATACAGCCTCTGCCCATAGCGCCGCACTTAACCTCGGAATCGCCCGACGTCAATGCAAAGCTCACGTCCACAGCAATGGCAATATCAGGCTCAATATCGAATGCTCCGATTTTTGCTCCCCGCTCGCCGACCTCCTCCTGAGTTGAAAACATCACAGTTATCTCGCTGTGTAAAGGTTTATTCTTTATAAGCTCCAAAGCACGTAAAATAGAAGCCACGCCGCAGCGGTCGTCCAAAGCTGCACCTGTTATTCTATCACCCTGCAATTTTGCACAATGTGACGCAAACACAATTTTGTCTCCGAGGGATATAAATTCTTCCGCACTAACTTTGGTGAGACCCACGTCTACACATATATCCTCCATTTCGGGAACCTTGCTTTCGTCCGTTTCAAGGTGAGGAGGTATTGCACATATCACTCCGTCAAGCGGCTTCTTAGCCAGAACCGTAACAGGCTGTGCAAGCAGCAACCTGCGGTCTATACCTCCGCAGCCCGATATTTTCAGAAATCCGTCGTCGGTGATGTGAGTGACCGTAAAGCCTATCTGGTCAATGTGAGCGTCTATCAAAATGTGAGGCTTCGCACCTTTACAACCAAAATGTCCTATTACATTACCGTTTTTAATAAAGCAGTCGTCCGTATAGTATTTTAGCATGGACAGCGCAAGTTCGGCGGCGGTTGTTTCATTCCCTGAAACACCCCGCGCGTCCGCAAGGGACATTATGCTTTTTTCTAAATCCATATTAAAGTCCTTTCTTATTTCAATGAGTTGACAATATTCTTATAGTGCTGTCCCCGCTCCTCAAAATTTTTGTACAAATCAAAGCTTGCGCTTGCGGGAGAAAGAGTTACAACATCGCCGTTCTTCGCGCTTTTCTGTGCAGCATTAACTGCTTCCTCCATGTTCTTTACCCTTACTATCCTGCACTTGTCCGTGCTGTAGTGAGGATACGCTTTAACCGCCGCTTCAATACTGTCCGCAGTCTCTCCCAGAAGCACCAGCGTCTTGACATAGGTGTTTATCGGTTCGGCAAGCTGACTGTAGTCCAGCTTTTTATCCGAGCCTCCCGCAATGACGATTATCCGCCGTCCGAATGAGTTCAAACCTGCAATAACGCTTACGGGACTGGTGGCAATGCTGTCGTTGTAATACTTTACACCGTCCAGTTCACGGACAAATTCTATGCGGTGTTCAACTCCGCCAAACTCCCTTGCGGTCTCAGCAAAGGCTTCGTTTGGAACGTCTCCGTGCAGCAAAGATATCGCTGTCAGATAGTTTTCAACATTGTGCAGACCGGGGATTTTTATTTCATCCTTATGAACTATCTTTTCAATGCTTTTTCCGTCGGTAAAGCAAAGCCAGCCATCGCTGTTCAGGAAAGAACCGCGCTTCGGCATCTGCGTCCTGCTGAACTTATAGAGATCGCCCCGAACGTACTCTGCAAGCCTGTCTGTATCCGCGTTGTCCATATTTAAGACTGCACGTGAAAAAGCGTTCTGATGCAGCAGAATATTAAGCTTTGCGCCAACATATTCTTCCATTGATCTGTGAACGTTAAGGTGATCGGGATAGATATTGGTTATCGCCGCGCTGTCGGGAGACCTCCGCATACTAATGAGCTGAAAGCTTGAAAGCTCCACAACGGCAGCGTCGTTTTCGTTTATTTCCTCAATTATAGGCAGAAGCGCACGACCGATGTTTCCGCCTTTATGTACGGTTTTGCCGCTCCGTGCAAGAGTCTCCGCCGTTATAGTTGTCGTTGTTGTTTTTCCGTCGGTACCAGTTATTGCGTACAACTTGCAGGGACACAAGTCGAAAAACACTTCCATTTCGGAAGTAACAGTCACACCCATATCACGAGCTTTTTTCAGTTCAGGAATATTCCAGTACACTCCGGGAGCACGGAAGACAATATCGCTTTCATATATGGGTTCAAGGTACCTTCCGCCAAGAGAAAGCCTTGCTCCTGCCGCTTCAAGCTCTGAGACTATACCTCCTGCGGAGTCTCTGTCCTTGCAGTCGCAGACTGTAACGTCTATCCCCTTTTTCAGAAAAAGTTTTATGACATCGTTATTTGTAACGCCCATACCGATAAAGGCGATTTTTTTATCCTTTATTTTGTTAAAAAACTTTTCGGCTTTTGTCATTCTATTGTTCATCTCCAATTCTGCTTTTGCATACATATCTTATTATATCCAATTTTTCTGAAAATAGCAACAAAAGACATAGAAATTTAAGTATTTTCATAATTATTACTAAGAAATGAGGGATAAACGTTGAAAATTTCTATGAACCGTATCGCCAAAGACACAGCACGGCTTACCGCAGTATCAATTATTTTGCAGGGACTTGGTCTGTGGCTGAATATTTTTATATCGAATAAGCTCGGCACAGCCTCCGTGGGGGTAATGACCCTTATAACCTCGCTGTTCGGATTTATCATGGTGCTTGCCAACGGAAATATTTTTATCTCCACAAGCCGCTTTGTTTCAGAGGAATTGGGCGCGGGAAACAAAAATCTCAAAAAAATAATGAAGCTTTCGCTTGGATTTGCCATGATACTTTCTGCGGCTTTCGCATTAGCTTCATTCGGACTTGCCCGTATCATTGCCGACCGCGTTTCATCCGCACCGGAGCTTGCGGTATCGGTAAGAATAATAGCGCTATCCCTGCCGCCGGCAGCGTTCGGTTCCTGCATAAGAGGGTATTTCAATGCCATGCGCGACGTCCGCATCCCGTGCAATGGAGACATTATAGAATTTGCTTCAAAATGGATATCCCTCACCGTAGGCGTGATATTCCTGCTTGACCGAGGTCTGAGCGTTTACATTCTTATTTCTGTCTCAATACTCATCGGAGAAACCGTAAGTTTTGTATACTACATAGTAAAATATTTGCCCGAATACCGCCGTTTTTCCGCATTGCCAAACAGACAGCCGAGGATAGAAAAAATTTCCTCCTATCTGAAGCTTTCGCTGCCTATCGTGGCTGGAGGATATGTCCAAATGGTAATGTCCTCGCTGAACGAAGCCCTTGTGCCCGTGGCTCTGCTGAAATACAACGCCTCAGCCGAGCGCGCTATGAGCGAATACGGTATGTTCGAGGCGATGATAATCCCTACGGTTTTCTATCCCGCTGTTATCCTCACAAGTCTGTCAAACATTATTATACCCGAGATAGCACGTGCTAAATCCTCAGAAAACGTCGAAAGAGTGCAAAGCCTTATAAAGAAAAGCCTGACACGGGCATTTGCTTACTCCTTTTTCATTTCGGGAATGCTGCTTGTTATGGGAAAAAATATTGGACAGCTTCTGTGTCCCTCGGACAGCCTTGTAAGCGAAACTCTTGTAAAAATGTTTCCGGTTGTGCCGTTTATCTACCTTGAAATAGTTCTGGAGGGCATTATAAAAGGTCTCGGCAGACAAAATTTTTCCACAATAAACAGTCTCTGCGAGTACGCAATAAGAATAGTATGCGTAATAGTTTTCGTACATCTTTACGGCTTCACGGGAGTACTGATCTCGTACTACGCCAGCAACATATACAGCAATATCGTCCGTGTGATATTCGTTTTTAATGCAGCGCATATCCGTTTCGATGCATTCACTTATATCGTCAAGCCATTTGCAATGTGCTTTTTCTGCTGCCAGATAACCTCCGCTCTGACAAGACTTATTACCTGCTCATCGGCGCTTTTTGAGACGGTAATTTACCTCTGCACGTCCGGAATAATTTTTATCGCTCTTTACGAGCTTGACAAGAAGATGTACGCTCCGAAAGCAATACAAAAATTTGTGAGAAAACCAAGTGAAAATTAAATTCACATATACACACATACAAAACCGCTTTGCAGCACATTCTGCAAAGCGGCATTTTTGTATCTTTTTCAGCTTCCCTCTCCGGAAATAAGAGCGATAGGATCTATCCATTCTCCGTTTTTCTTAATTGCAAAGTGCAGATGCGGTTCCTCACTGATCTCGTTCTGAGCGGTATTTCCCACGGCTCCGATAACAGTTCCGGCAGAAACGCTCTGACCCTCAGCAACAGGGATATCCTTGCTGAGATTGCAGTAGTACCCCTCAAAACCGTTTCCGTGGTCGATTATAACGCACGCACCAAGCATCTGATCCTCGTAGACCTTTGTTACCGTACCGCCTGTCATGCTCTTGACCTTTTCGTCCATTGCGCCTGCAATATCGACTCCGTCGTGGGTTTTCCACACATTAAGAGTTTTCGACTTTACTAGTTCGCCTGCGGAAAAATCGTTGAGCACCTCGCCGTTAAGCGGTCTTACCATAGTTGTCGGGAACGGTTCGGTCTCAGCGGCAGAAGTTTCCGCTTTGTCAGCTTCCGCTGTAACTACCGCTGATTCGGCGGATTCCCCTTCATCAAGGGTAACGACCGGCTCAGGTTTGGAAACGTCCGTCTGCGCAGCGTCAACCGGAGCATTGAGAACCGCCCCGTCTCCGTCTGAAGAAACGCCGTCAATTTTTGCTCCGTCGGCAGACAATGTATCCTTGTTTTCTCCTATGATCTCCGCGTTGAGCTTATCGGAAATTTTGCTGTAGGAGTAGAACCCCGCCGCGCCCACGACAACTATACTTGCCGCTACCGCAATAATAAGACCTTTGCCTGAAAGATTGCCTATTTTGAATTTTTCATTGCTCATAAAATTCACCTCAAGCATAGTTTTGACAGCTTTGGTGAATTTATTCTCTAAAATTCAAAAAATTTGGTAATTCGAAAGCTACTGAAGCTTCAGAGTGTAGACCCTATCTTCCTGATCGCCGAAAACATCCTCCATATCGTAAGAAGTGCCGTTATATTGCAGACGAACTGTAGTCGTACCATCGGGCAGACTGACAAGCAGTTTATAGCTGATAGTTTGTCCTGCGGGTACTATCGGATATTTGAACATATCATAAAACTCACCAGTCGGATAATCTCTCGGGGACAATTCATTTTCCGCGCTTGTATTGTTTCCGTACCTGACTTTCACCGAATAATCGCTGAGCGCCGCACGGTATGCGCTTGTGTTTTTTATCTGCGCAGTAATAAGATATTTTCCGTCAGGCTGTTTCTCGGCATTGGCAGCGGTTATTTCCCACCTGTAGTAGAGACCGTATTCAACCATATCCTTTTCCATAACGGCTTCGGAAACCGATATTACAAAAACGATAGGCGCAAGTATTAAAAGTATAATAGCCACGACCTTTGCAGTCGTACTGTACTGCTTAGCATTCACAGATTCAACCTTATTTATGTGCACTGCCCCCCTCCGAAACGTCAAGCCTTATCCTGTCTATACCGTCGAGATGCTTAGCGTATCCCTTTACAGTTATTTCATCAAAGCACAGGTCGAACTTTCTGTCACCCTCGTCTATAAGAAAGCACATATAACCGTCGTTTTCTTTGGTATAGCTCGCTGACGAAAGGTAAAAAGTATTCTGAGCATAGACCTCCGAACATGAATTAAGTGCGGAATTTGAAAGCGCAGTACGGCAATAAACTCCGCTGTTTATGTATGGAGCACGGTCGTAATAGCCGCTGAATGACAAACCGTTCCCCGGCGACGAACACTCAACATGAACCACAAGCAGCTCCATACCGTCGGGAAGAATAGCTTGTATACGTTCGCTGTCGGAAATAAAGGCTTCCGTTATAGTAAGCGTCATTTTTCCGTCAAATTCAAAGGCTTCGTTTAGTTGATGATCTATGTAGTTAGGTTCGTCAACAGTCTGGTAATTCTTCGCTATGGAATTGTTTATGCTGACGTTAGCAATGACCGGTATCAGTGCCGAAACCAATATTACCGCAATACATACCGGAATAAGCTTTACCGCCACATTCATAAAGCGGCTGGTATAGACAACGCGAACCGTTTCCGTTCCATGATTTGTTTCAGCCTTTGCGGCGGCTCTCACAGCCGATACCTGCTCCTTTGACGGTACAGCGGCGCAGTTCGGACAAGTACGTTGTTCCACAAAGTCGTAGACCGAGCCGCAGTACTCGCATTCGATGTTTATAGGCATAATTTTCTCCTAAGACGCTGAAAAGTTTTTTACATCTTTTCCGGACAGTCGATCTTTAGTATCTCAAACGTATTTCTGAGTGTGATCCTTACCGCGTCGCAAAGACTGAGACGAGCATACAGAAGAGGTTCTTCCGCGCCTTTTATGCGGCACTTGTCATAAAATTTGTGGAACAGCGTAGCAAGCTCCTGACTGTAGCGGGTTATCCTGGACGGATCGTAATCCCGCGCCGCAGAATCCACCGTATTGGGCAGCGACGCGATATGGCGTATAAGCTCCACCTCTTCTGGGGAATCCAGAACGCTCAGCCGCTCAGCGGACAACTCCCTTATGGAGAAGCCCTCAGCCGCAAGATTTCTTATAATGGAACAAATACGCGCGTGGGCGTACTGAACATAGTAAACCGGATTTTTGGAGGACTGTTCTATTGCAAGGTCAAGGTCGAATTCAAAGTGCGAATTGGCTTCGCGTAGGTTGAAAAAGTACCGCGCCGCGTCAATTGGAACCTCGTCCAGCAGGGTTTCGAGGGTAACGGCTTTTCCGGAACGCTTGGAAAGCTTATATGTCTCACCGTCCTTGACAAGACGAACCATCTGCATGATTATCGCGTTGAAGCGGTTGGGGTCTATCCCCAAAGCCTCCATTGCAGCTTTCATTCTTGGAACATATCCGTGGTGATCCGCGCCAAGTATGTCTATCGCTGTATCGAAGCCGCGTGTCACAAGCTTATTGTAGTGGTACGCAATATCGGGCACAAAGTATGTCGGCACGCCGTTTGCACGGACAAGCACCCTGTCCTTTTCATCTCCGAAATCCGAAGACTTGAACCAAAGTGCACCCTCCTGCTCATAGGTATGACCGCTCTTTTTCAGCAGTTCAATTACCTCGCTTACTGCGCCGCTGTTGTGGAGCGTACTTTCCCTGAACCATGTGTCGTACTCGATACGGTACTTGCGGAGGTCGTCCTCAAGCTTTTGGATATTTTTCGGCAAAGCAAACGCAACAAGAGCCTCCTTGCGTTCCTCCTCCGGCTTGTTCATAAGGTCAGCGCCGTTTTCACTGTAAAAATTCCTTGCGTGTACTATAATATCTGCGCCAAGATACACGTCCTCTGGCATGGGAAATTTTTCAGTATCGTTATAGATAGCCTGACTTAACGCCTCGGTATCGCTGTACTGCTTTACCAAAGCCTGTCCGTCGTCCGAACAGAGCTGGCAGTACCGAAGATCGAGAGATTTTCCGAACTTCTCGATCTGGTTTCCAGCGTCGTTCACGTAGAACTCCCGCTCTACTCTGTAGCCCGCCCAGTCAAGTACCGAAGAAAGTCCGTCGCCTATAGCTCCGCCGCGGGCGTTTCCGATATGCATGGGTCCCGTGGGATTTGCGGAAACAAACTCAACGAGAATACTTTTTCCTGCGCCCGTATCGGTTCTGCCGTATTTTTCTTTCTCAAAAAGAACGGCTGAAACGACCCCGGAGAACCAGTTCCTTGACAGGAAAAAGTTAATGAAGCCGGGCCCCGCTATCTCGACCCGCTCAAAGGAAGTCCCTTCAAGAATAAGAGCCTCGCAGATAAGCTCGGCTATCTTTCTCGGAGCGAACTTCAGCGGCTTAGCACAGGCAAGAGCAATGTTTGAAGCAAAGTCGCCGTGGGACTTATCCTGAGGTATTTCCACATTAAATGAGGGCAAAGGAACGGATTCAATTTTTCCCTCGGAAACAAGCCGTCCCAAAGCTGACATCAGTATCTCGCGAAGCTCCGCGGAGGCGGATTTTATAGGATTTGACATTTTTATCTTCCTTTCGGTTATATGATCAGTTGATTTTAATGTATATCTCGTTGTCGGACACATAGCTGGAGTTTATGTCCACAGTATACTTGAGGTACAAATCGCCGCCGTTCTCGCCAATGTTGTTATCAATACAATGGGTAAAAATTCCCATTGTAAAGTCGCCGTAGGGCGTACCGTAGTGACAATGGTGCTTTTTATTTCTTTCCAGTATCAGGTCGGAGGGCGCAGTACCGGTACGATTCAGATTCACAAGGTTATTCCCGAGAAGCGTCAGACTTGTTGTAGAACCGCCGAAGCCTGTTACCTCCGATTCCTCATATTTCAGTTCAAAGCCTCCGTTTTTAAGGCTTCTGAGAGTACCCGAGGTGGTAAGCTCTATTTTGGAGCTGTCATCGTCCACGGTATTAATACTTGTCAGATTGATCAAAACGTTCTTTTCCATTTTATTCCTCTTTAATTATTGATTTGCAGCGGAGATCAATTCGTCTATCCCCACCTTAAAAACATCTCCGTTTATGGAGCTTCCCATAAACGCCCGCGCGTTTTCTCCGAAAAGCTCCACGCTGTCGGAGGTATAGTAAGTGTTAGTGCCGTTTTCCTCCCGGTCGGAAAGCATTTCCCTGCTCATAAGCATATTATAGGCGTACTTTGCGGCTTCCTCGCCCGAGGATATAAGCGTTACCGAGTTCCCCATAAAGTCGGAAATAACGTCCCTTATAATAGGATAATGAGTACAGCCAAGAATAAGCGTATCGACCCCCTCTTTTTTTATTGGAGCAAGATACTGCTCTGCAACAAGCTGCGCCACCTTATTGTCACGTGCGGTAAAACCGCTTTCCACAAGAGGTACGAACAGAGGACAGGCCACTCCGATAACCGAAACGTCCGGACGTATCCCTCTTATAGCTTTTCCGTAAGAACCGGATTTAATCGTAGCTTCCGTACCGATAACGCCTATTTTTCCGTTGCGCGTTATCCCGCACGCCGCCTGAGCCGCAGGAAGCAGTACTCCCGTAAAAGGAGTGTCACCATCGGAGGTCTTTCCGCTGCCGAGAACGGATGAGACAGTTCCGCAGGCAGCGATTATCATTTTCACGTTCTGTTTTTTCACAAAAGCAATGTCCTGACGGGCGTACTCCAGAATCGTCTCCCGGCTTCTTGTTCCGTAAGGAAGTCTTGCCGTGTCTCCGAAATATATTACATTTTCGTTCGGGATAAGCTTGTTCAGCTCTTTCAGACAGGTAAGTCCTCCCAGACCCGAATCGAACACGCCAATTGCGTTGTTGTTCATAGCAGCCTCCAAAATAACCTTATGTATATATTATCCCTCGATCGCAAGGGAAATAAGCTTATCAACAAGCTCCGACTGGGAAATTCCCATATTTTCCATAAGCTTGGGATACATACTTATTTGTGTAAAGCCCGGCATTGTATTTATCTCGTTAAGGATCACCGTGCCGTCATCTTTCAGAAAAAAGTCTACACGTGCAAGTCCCGAGCAGCCCATAAGCCTGAAGGCTCTTACAGCAGTCTCACGTATTTCCTTTGCGGCAGCTTCCGGTATATCCGCAGGAATGGACAGACCCGACGTACCCAGTATGTACTTGGCTTCATAATCGTAAAACTCGTTGCAGGAATTGATTTCCCCAACAGCCGAGGCAAATGGATTATCCTTGCCAAAAACGGCACACTCCACTTCCCTGCCCTTTACAAACTCCTCTATAACGACCTTCCTGTCGTGACTGAATGCCAGCTTCACCGCATTTTTCAGCTCCTCAAAGGAACTTGCCTTATTCACACCTACCGACGAGCCGCTGTTCGCAGGCTTAACAAAAAGAGGATATTCAAGCTCTGCGGCAGTATTTTCGCACAACTCGTCAAGTCTGCTAAGCTCCGAAACTGAAACGCTTTTCCACTTTGCCATTCTGATACCGTCAGACTCAAGTATCTTATGTGCGGCGGTCTTATCCATACAGTTTGCCGAGGAAATTATATCGCAGCCAACATACGGTATTCCAGAAAGCTTTAACAGACCCTGAACAGCTCCGTCTTCGCCGTTCTGACCGTGCAGAGCCGGAAATACAGCGTCTATCTTTTTGACAGTACAGTCTCCGTCCGCAATCTTCATTATTCCCTTATACACGGGATCAGGAAGTATTACTGCCGGAACACAGTCCGGGTGGGATTCCCATTGTCCCGACTGGATAAGACTGACGTCTCCAGGATAAAAGAGCCACCTGCCCTTTTTGGTAATTCCTATGGGAATGATCTCATACTTGTCCTTTGGTATCGCCGATATAATATTCGACGCCGAGATCAGTGAGATTTCATGTTCGTTGGATACGCCGCCGAACAAAACGGCTACTTTGATCTTTGACATAAGATGCTCCTTACTGTGACTCAAGCTAAATGAATATAAATATACATATTAATTATATCACATATTTCGTCAAACTGCAACTGTTACAAAAATATTTTTTCGGTACGGGAAAAAATATTCCCGTACCGAAAAGAGTGCGCCTTTGCTCTTGCCGCCGTATATTGTATGGCTCAAAGCTTTGCTTTAGAGGCGGCATCTCAGCATTGGCATAAGGTATGCGCGAAAGGCTGAACATTTTTGCATACCGCTCACACCTCACGAATTATTCAAATGTAATAAAATCAGCTGCCGCGTAGCCGTAGGTGTTGCCGTAACGGATAACATACCAGTTGCCGGTCTGACCGTAAACGGACATAGTCGCTCCGTTTGGAATTACCCCAATAATCGCTGCGTCAACGGACGGATACTTCCTGATGTTAAGGTTGGAACCGTCGGTGGAAACAGTACCGAGCCTTACCGGAGTAGCCTCAACAAAAGGTATACCGAAATAGTCGCACAGAGACTGAACAAGATTTCTTGCTATCGCATCAAGATTGGACTTGATCCACTCTGCGTCAGCGGGATTGTCGTGATATCCAAGTTCTGCAAGAACCGCAACCGCCTTTGTCCTTGTCACTTCTCCGAGTGACGTTGTGGGACGGGTATTTACCTTGGATGGATCTGGGTAAACGCTTTTCATATTGTTTGCAACTATCGTTGCAAGCTGTCTGCTGTAACTCGAATATGGCGAGTAGTAAATATCCACGCCTCTAAGTTTTCCTGCAAACCTGCCTCCTCCAGCGTTCGAGTGAAGTGCAAGATGTACATCGTAGTTTCCGCCGTTTGAGTCGCTTATTGCTCCGCGAACATCACGGTTAGGATCGTTCCTTGTATACTCGATCCCCGATGAACGGAGGTAAGGCTCCATTTTATCGGCGATCAGATTCATATATTGTTCTTCGTTTCCTCCGTTTACATACGGATTCCACTCCTGCGTGGAAGGACTTAAAAAAACACTTGGCATAATATTCTGTACGCGCGAAGCCACATCGGGACAGCGCGCGATCCTCCTTGTCTGCAATGTGGTTAATGAATGCGGAAATACCCGCTGTTTCATTATATGCTGTCATTTTGAGGAAGATACAAGTAAAGCCTATTCGACGTAAAAATAAAAGGTATAGTTTCTGTACAAAAACTATTGAAAAAAATGTTTAATTTCCGCACTGGGCACCATTCAAATCATTAGCAAACCACGTAATTACGCGGTTTGCTGGTTTTTATTTCACCTAAAAACAAGCCTTAGGAATTTCCCTTAATGATTTTTCTTCAACATCAATCAAATCGTAGAGCAAAATTACAATTTTTTATATAAGCTTCTGTTTGGATTTTACCGCCATAGTCATCCTTCTTTCCGCAAAAAATCTATTCATTATCAAAGAAATCAAATTTAAGCGGCGAAAGGTAATTTTCAAAAACAACTTCAAGGTCTGAAACAGAATTTTTCAACTCTTCAATATCCTTTTTCGTAATCGTCCCTGTTCTCATATTTAAAAATTCGGCACGTTTACAAACAGCCTGACATTCGTCTCTATTGAATTTTATTATCTTGCGTATGTTTTTTTAATAAAATTTATGTTAAAATCCAGCGGAGTTTTGTCCGAAACATAAGGCAGCCGATACCGCAGTAGTAATAACCTCTAAAATTAGCTTGCGCAGAAAATCGTGTAAATGTTAATAACAGCTATAAATAGAAAATTGGTATGAATAACCTTTAATGGCTTCCGTCATTATACACAAAAATATAAGTATGAGCAATAAAATATTTGACAACTACGTGTTTGTGTGTTATAATTATAATAATAAACTTTATTTGAAAATAAAATCATTTTTTTTATTATATGCTACGCGGTGTCATTTTTAAGAATAAAATTATATATTGTTTGTCAAAAATTAGTTATAAATTGCTGTATGACCCGTACAAACCTTTAATATCATAGAAAGTTTGAGGCGGTCAATTATCAGAAAGGGGAAGCTTACTTATGGGAAAATCAATTTTTCAGGCTTTGAACGATTTTCTTTCACGTACTCATGATATGGGAGCATTTGTTGTGGATTTTTCCGATAACAGCTTTGACGTTATGTCGGAGGGCATATTTTCCGCTATTTTGGACGGAAGCATAAATCCTCTTGAGCAGCTTGCCGAAAGCCGACTAATACATGAAGCGGACAGAGTTGTCCTCGGAGCGTTTTGCCGTGATTTGCTCGCTTCTAATAAAATACCTATTCAGGAGGATCATTTTTCGGTATCTTTCCGAGGGCTGGTGTCAGGCAATCTTTCTGATACCGATTATAAGTGGATAACTCTCACGGCGGTTATCGACCGCGATGAATACCTTATGGCAAAATGCGTTATCGGACATCTTAAAATGATGAACAACGCTGAGATACTTAATAAAATAATTATTGACAGCTTTACAAACGATAAGCATCCGCAGGTATTTAACAATCAAGCGAAGCGCATCATCGATGATGAAAGCCGGAATGCTGCTGTTATTCAGTTTGATATTGAGAATTTTAAGCTTATCAATGTCAGGTACGGTGAGGAAAAAGGCACGGAAATACTTAACAATATCAAAAACGGACTTGATACTATTTGTACTGATAAGCAGGTATACACACGGCTGTCTGCGGACGTTTTTATGATCGCAATGTCCTATGACAAGCCTGAGGAGATCGAACGTCTTATATCAAGAATAGAAGACCGTCTCGGAGTTTTCGGGGATATATCATACAAATTTGTTTTCGGCGTTAATATTATTACTGACCGAAACATACCTATGCGTAAAATGGGTGACAGAGCCGCTATGGCAAGGCAAAGTATTAAAGGCAACGCTCTGAAAAATATTTGCTACTATTCAGATAATCAGGAGGATAAGCTTGTTACCAAAAAATTTATTGAAGACAGAATGGATTACGCCCTTGAGCACGGCGAGTTTGTAATGTATCTTCAGCCTAAGTACAGTATAAGTACAGCAGGAGTCGTCGGTGCGGAGGCTCTGGTAAGATGGATACACCCCGAAAAGGGAATGCTGCCTCCCGCAGAGTTTATTTCCGTATTTGAAAAAAACGGTTTTATTATAAAGCTTGACGAATACATATGGGAACAGGCGTGCAAAGCAATTCGAGGCTGGATAGACAGCGGAGTACAGCCTGTACCTATCTCGGTAAATATCTCAAGGGTACACCTTACCGATGAAAAATTTATAGACGTGCTTGATCGCCTTATTGAAAAATACGATATACCAAAGAACATGATCGAAACGGAAATTACCGAAACAGTCGAAAACGCAGGAGACAGCGAGGTCATTAAAAGGCTTAAGGAAAGAGGATATATGCTTCTTATGGACGATTTCGGATCGGGATATTCTTCTCTTAATATGCTGAAAAGCACTCCGTTTGACGTTATCAAAATAGACCGCGATTTTTTTAGTGAGTTTATGCTTTCTGACAGAGGAAAGAAGATCATATCACACACAATTTCAATGTCCAAGGATATAGGTCTGGATATGGTCGCCGAAGGTGTTGAAACAAAGGAGCAGGCAGAGTTTCTGAAAAACTGCGGCTGCGATGTTGCGCAGGGATTTTATTATTCCAAGCCTGTACCTATAAATGATTTTGAACGGCTTGTGTACGACGATTGGATAGCAACTGACTGACGGATTTATACATAAAACGGACTCTCCTAATTTGGAAAGTCCGTTTTATTATGTCTGATCAGGAAATGAGGAGAACGGCACAGTATATTTGTATGCGTTTTTCCATTTAGTATGATTTCTAATCAAGCAGCTTGCTGTTATTTATAGCTGAAACAAGAGCGTTTACCGAAGCAACGATGATATCTGTATCTATGCCTGCTCCCCAGAATATGCCGTCTGAAGTTTCTATACCAACGTAGGCTGCGGCTTCGGAGCTTGAACCGTTTTCAAGAGCATGTTCCTTGTAGGTAACGATTGTATAGGATATTCCGAGAGCCTCCTTTACCGCATTGGAAACAGCGTCCAGACGACCGTTTCCCGCAGTTTCGCGTGTAATGGCAGTTCCGCCGCAGGATACTGTAACGGTTGCTGTAATGCCGTTTTTCTGAACGTAATGAGCTTCGTCCACTGTAATGCGGTCTTTTTTGTTAACATAGCGATCCTTGAAAATGCCGTGTATTTCATCCGGCATAAGTTCCTTGTGAGCATGGTCGGAAACGCTCTTGACAGCGTAACCGAAATCTTCGCGCATTTTGGGAGGCATATCTATGCCGAATTTCTGCTCCATGAGGTATCCGATACCGCCCTTGCCCGACTGGCTGTTGATACGGATAACGTCTCCCTCGTATTCTCTGCCAACGTCCTTGGGGTCGATTGCAAGATAAGGGACAGTCCAAAAGTCCGGATTTTTTTCTTCGCGCCACTTCATTCCCTTTGCAATAGCGTCCTGGTGAGAGCCTGAGAACGCCGCAAATACCAGCGCCCCGCTGTATGGCTGTCTTTCGTAAACGTGCATACGGGTGAGTTTTTCGTAAACCTGTGTGATCTCAGGGAGATTGGACAAATCAAGTTCGGGATCAATTCCGTGAGTAAACATATTCATGGCAAGAGTAACAATGTCAACATTACCTGTGCGCTCGCCGTTTCCGAAAAGGGTACCTTCAATACGGTCAGCTCCCGCGAGCAGACCCATTTCCGAGTCGGCGACAGCGCAGCCGCGGTCGTTGTGTGGATGCAGGGAAACAATAAGGTTTTCGCGGCTGTTCATGTGCTTGCACATATATTCAACCTGACATGCGTAAACGTGAGGCATACTTTCCTCAACGGTAACCGGAAGGTTTATGATTACCTTGTCGTCGGGAGTCGGCTGCCATATATCTATAACAGCGTTGCATATTTCAAGAGCAAATTCGGGTTCCGTACCTGTAAAGCTTTCGGGACTGTACTCAAAGCGGAAATTTCCCTCTGTTTTTTCCCGGTACTCTTTACAGAGCTTTGCTCCGAAAACAGCAATGTCAATAATTTCCTTCCTGGACTTTTTGAACACCTGCTCACGCTGAGCCACGGAAGTGCTGTTGTAAAGGTGTACCACAGCGTTTTTACAGCCTTTGAGAGCTTCAAATGTTTTGGCTATGATGTGTTCGCGGCTCTGGGTAAGTACCTGAATTGTAACGTCGTCGGGGATAAGGTTCTGTTCGATCAGCGTGCGGCAGAATGTGTATTCTGTTTCGCTTGCGGCGGGAAAGCCTATTTCGATCTCCTTGAAGCCTACCTTAACAAGGTGCTTCCAGAATTCAAGTTTTTCTTCAAGGGACATGGGGATAATGAGAGCCTGATTTCCGTCGCGGAGATCCACGGAGCACCATACCGGAGCTTTGGCGGGGCGGTCGTTTTTTACCCAGTCATAGCATGGTTCCGGGGGCATAAAGTAGCGTTTTTGATAGCGGTCGTAATTTTTCATGACAAATCTTTCCTTTCATTTTTGCGGAAGAGGCTTAAATGAGTCCAATAAAAAAGCTTTCATCTCATGTCTCGTAGAGACTAAAGAGATGAAAGCATAAACTTCCACGGTACCACTCTTGTTCGGACGAAACGTCCGCACCTCGCCGCATCTCAATCTTGGGGATATCCAATGCGTACCTCTGTAACGGGAGAACCCGTTCCGACCTACTTGCAAAAGCTTTCAGCGGACTGCTCAAGGACGAGTTATAACCAAACCGTACTGCTGCGTTGCACCTGACCGCAGCTCTCTGAAAATTACGGAGCAGCTTTTGTTCCTGTCACTGCATTTAAAATTATGTTAATATTATAGCACGCCATATGATCTTTGTCAAGGGGCAAAATTAATTTTAATAAAAAGTCTTTGTACTGCAATAAAAATACATCTTTTTTTGTTAGATGTGGACAAAAAGCGCGCAATATGGTATAATAAAGATATGAGAAAAGCAAAAGAAGTAGCAGGCAGGAAATGTCCTATCTGCGGAAGAACAAAAAATCAGGTGAACGCGGGAAAAAA
>Ga0073906_1003095_pt1 | contig 19749 bp, 20 predicted proteins | sample Inofromicrocosms_FD_65485 | JGI IMG/M metagenome (GOLD analysis project Ga0073906, IMG submission 65485) | Mouse cecum microbial communities from Vienna, Austria - Inoculum for glucosamine and mucus D2O microcosms | ecosystem: Host-associated > Mammals > Digestive system > Large intestine >...
AGGCATGAGGATAGATTTCATATGCCATAGATTATTTTTGAGAGCTTGCACAATATAATAGAATGAAAATTTGTATCTTTGCACGCGTGCGGTATTACATTAAGGACAATAACATAGACCCGCACGAAGATGTCATATGACTGATCAGAACGGGAAACAACTCGTGCTTGACAAGCGCTATCTGCGCATGGCCCGCATCTGGGCGGAAAACTCTTATTGCCGTAGGCGTCAGGTAGGAGCGTTACTGGTTAAAGACCAGATGATTATATCCGACGGATACAATGGTACTCCGGCCGGATTCACCAATGTGTGTGAGGATGAGGACGGTTCTACCAAACCTTATGTGCTTCATGCCGAAGCCAATGCCATAACAAAAGTGGCTCGTAGCGGCAATTCCAGCGAGGGTTCGACCCTCTATATTACAGCTTCTCCCTGTATGGAGTGCAGCAAACTGATAATACAGGCCGGAATAAAGAGAGTCGTGTTCAACGAGCTCTATCGGCTGTCGGATGGCCTTGACCTTTTGGCAAACGCGGGAGTAGAGTGTATCCATATATCCGAGCTTGACTGATTTTGCATATGTAAATTGATATAATACAGTAATTTAGGCTTAAATATTACATAAAGGAGTATTATCCTGTAGCGTGACGCAGGTCTGCTATACCCTTTGATTCGCATAGAAATGAAACACATAAAAAAGCCCGAAGCGTGGCTTCCTCTGATTATTGCTTCTGCCCTGGCCATAGGCATTGCTGTCGGTGTCGTGCTTAACAGTCGCATGCATCTTAGTCCCGGACAGGAAAAATTGGGAGAAATATTGTCGCTTATCAACAACGATTATGTCGACGAAGTGAGTATCGATTCACTTATCGAGCAGAGTCTTCCCGATCTCATAGCTAATCTTGACCCTCACTCCAACTATATTCCGGCAAAAGACCTCAAGGCGGTCAATGACGAACTTGAAGGGTCGTTCAGCGGCATAGGCATATCGTTTACGATGTTTACCGACACGATTACCGTCAATGAGGTTATACCCGGTGGTCCGTCGGAAAAGGCCGGCATACTCCCGGGCGACCGTATTGTCAGCATTAATGATTCAGTAGTGGCCGGCATGGGTATTGCCCAGACTGATATCGTAAAGCGCCTGCGCGGTATGAAGGGGAGCGTTGTCAAACTTGGCATACGCCGTTCAACCAGCAAAAAACCGCTTACATTTGAAGTAACCCGCGGCGACATCCCGCTCAATTCGGTCGATGCCGCCTACATGATATCGCCTGAGACGGGATATATTAAGGTAAATAAATTCGGACGCACTACCTACGATGAGTTCCTCACCGCGCTCGCCCGGCTTACAGCAAGCGGCGCCGGCAGTTTCATCGTCGACTTGCGCGGCAACGGCGGCGGATTCCTTGAGATGGCCATAATGATGGCCAATGAATTTCTGCCTATAGACTCGCCGATAGTGGAGACCCGAGGACGCCATGAGAGCGAGAACAGCGCCATAGCGAGTGACGGCAACGGGTCGTTTCAGAATGCGGGACTTGTAGTGCTTCTTGACGAATATTCGGCTTCGGCGAGCGAGATTTTTGCCGGAGCCATGCAGGACAATGACCGTGCCTTGATTGTCGGACGCAGAAGTTTCGGCAAAGGCCTCGTGCAGCGTCAGATTACGCTGCCCGACAGTAGTGCCGTACGTCTTACAGTACAGCGTTATTATACTCCGTCGGGACGTTGCATACAGAAGGATTACCGTCTTGGTGAGCGCGGAGCCTATGAGCAGGATATTACCAAGCGCTACGAACATGGCGAGTTTTTCGCCTCCGACAGCATTCATCTCAACAAGGAGGTCGAATATCACACCATCGGAGGACGCAAGGTATATGGCGGAGGGGGCATCATGCCTGATGTATTTGTGCCCAACGACACAGTAGGCATATCGAGCTACTATATTAATGTGCTTAATGCCGGACTTCTGCAGAAGTTTGCATTCCAGTATACCGACCGCCGCCGTGAGACTCTCTCCAAGGCAGCTAATCTCAGCGAACTGTTGCGTCTGCTCCCTTCCGACGAAGAGTTGCTGCAGCAGTTTGTGTCTTATGCATCGTCCAACGGAGTGCCGGCACGATGGTATTATATCAACATTTCCCACCGTTTGATTGTTAACTACTTGAAAGCCTTGATTGCAAGCGACACTCTTGGCCGTGAGACCTACTATCAGGTAGCCAATACCGACGATACCACTGTGCAGCGTGCATTGCGCGAGCTCACCGAGGGCCGGGCTACAGCTCCGATTACGGCAGGGATCGACAGCCTCGGTGTGCATCCCGTGAGACAAGGCGGTAAATAACAATCTTACCGACAATGAGAAAGGAAGAAATACGTAGCCGCATAAAGGCCCGCAAGGCCATGCTTACCGACGCCGAGCGACAAAGTGCCGCCGACGCTGTGTTCGCAGTTCTGGAGAATTCGGTGGCATTCATGCTTGCCGACAATATATTGCTTTATCATTCGCTCCCCGACGAACTCTCGACCAGAGCGTTCATAGAGAAATGGCACAACCGCAAGAATTTCTTTCTCCCAAGGGTGCACGGTGTCAACCTTGAGGTATTGCCTTACAATAGGAGTTCACTCAGGCTCGGTGCATTCCAGATTGAGGAACCCCAGGGCGACGATGTGCGCGACATATCCTCAATTGAGCTTATCGTAGTGCCCGGAGTGGCTTATGACCGCTGTGGCAACCGCGTAGGCCGCGGAAAGGGGTTTTACGACAGGTTGCTTGCCTCTACCCGTGCCACCAAGGTTGGCGTGGGCTACGATTTTCAGCTTGTCGACGATATTGACAGCGAACCGCACGATGTGGTGATGGATTTAGTCGTCACCGAGCATGAGATAATAAGAGTGCGCCGCAGGTAGTATGCTGTCATAAGTCTTTCCTGCCGGTATCAGCTATGCCAATCACATTATCATATATATGACTCTTATCCGGACTACCACTTCACTGTCGGCTGTGCTTTTGCAGGAGCCCTCGGTGATACCTGTTATAAACCGTTTCGGCATACGGCTCGGTGTCAGCAACGCTACTGTCGGTCGGATATGCGAAATCCATTCGCTTGACAGCAATTTCGTGCTTGCTATACTTAACACGCTTGTCAACGAAGGGTATTTCCCCGAAAATCTGCTCCGCGGGTGTGGCTGCCATGAGGTAGCCGGCTATCTGGCCAAGGCCGACAATGACTGTCGGCGCACACTTGTGCCCAATGTGCTTGCTCACTTCGGTCGCCTTATGTCGACGGTGTCGGGCGAGAGCAACATGCCTATGATTCACGGCATGGCGCGCCATGCGCTTGCCTCTCTCGACGAGGCTATAGAGTGCGAGCTTACCGAGGTGTTCCCGATGGTGATGCAGCCCGATGCGTCTCGGCAAGCCGATGTATACCGTATGGTAGCACGCCATACCGAGCGTATGTGTGACTGCTGGAGCGAGATTGCCGACTTGCGTAGCATGCTTGTGAATCTTGTCAGCGGAGAGATGGATTCCAATCTGCTGTACGCCGTCATAGTCGCTGTTGGAGCCCTTGAAAACGATCTTCATAAAAACAACCGTCTGCGCAGCCGCATTCTGCTTCCGCTGCTCAGCGAGACAAATCCCTGCGGCGGGGCGGCTGATTCAGGACAATGAGGATAGTGATAGTTACAGCCGATACGGCTCGTGCGGTCGGACTGCGTTGGGTTATCAACCATTATTTTGAACTGGAGGCCAATGTAGTCGCTCCCATAGCGTCGGTTGCCTCGGAAATTGACGATTCCGACACCGGTGCCACCGTATATATGGTTGATGCCGACGTGTGGTGTTCCATGGCTGATTTCTTCATACCCCGGCGTCAGCGCACAATAGTCATCGGCACACGTGCCGGCATGTTTTCTACAGTACAGAGCGAAGGCGATATGGTAGAGGAGTTGCGCAGTCGTATCGACGGCATGAGTGCGATTGCTGTCGAGCAGTCGCTGCCCGGCCTGTCTCACCGTGAGGTCGAGGTATTGCGTCACATCGCGCTCGGACATCTCAACAAGGAGATTGCCGACGCTCTCGGTATAAGCATAAACACAGTGTTATCGCATCGCAAGAACATCACGGCGAAACTCGGCATACGCTCGGCTTCAGGTCTTAGTGTGTATGCGATGATGAACGGCTATCTCTCACCCGTGGAGATACAATGATATATTGTCGCTTTCACGTATTGTTGTCTGTTGACATCAATATGTGCGGTGGATGATGTAGTCGAATATCGATATGAAAGCCGTGCGTGTAGACGACTCGGGGAAATATGATATGATGTCGACAGCCTCGTCGCGCAGACGCTGCATTGTGGCATACGCGTAGTCGATGCCTCCGGCCCGCCGGGCATATTCTATCAAGGTATCAATTTCTTCGGAATTCAGCTCATCGCGGCGCACGAGTTCGTTCATTGCCGCGCAATCATCTATGTCAGTGCGGTGGAGCGCATAAAGGAGCGGCAGGGTCACTTTGCCCTCGCGCAGGTCGTTGCCTGTCGGTTTGCCGAGGTCGTGGCTGTCAGGGAAATAGTCGAATATGTCGTCGCGTATCTGAAATGCCAGTCCTATCAGGCGGCCGAACTGCTCCATCCTTTCGGCATCTTCACGTGGCGCTTCGGTGGCTATCGCACCCATACGCACGCATGCCACAAACAAAGAGGCTGTCTTGTTGTCGATTACCTCCATATAGGCTTCCTCCTCAAGGTGATGGTTGCGGGCCTTGTTTATCTGGTCGATTTCGCCAAGCGACAACTGTCGGCCGAGCGCGCCGATTGTCGATGCGATATCAAGGTTTCCGGTAAGTAGAGCTTCCTGCAGGGCCATGCTGACAAAGAAATCTCCGACGAGTACAGCGATATGGTTGTCCCAGATGGTATTGATTGTGGGGCGGCCTCGGCGCAGTGGGGTCTCGTCTACAACATCGTCATGAATGAGCGAGGCATTGTGCAGCATCTCGATTGCGGCGGCGCCATGAAGCGCTGTGCCGTTGATGCCTCCGAACAGCTTGGCGCTCAGGAGTACCATCACGGGTCGTATCTGTTTCCCTTTGGTGGTGAGATAGTTGGAGACAATCTCGTTCATGAGCGGGTTGGAGGTGTGAAGCGCATGTCGCATGCGCTCGTTTAGCTCCTTCAACTCGGGAGCTATGGAGTGGAGTATGTCTTCAAATGCGGTCATTGAGGCAAATTGTGGTACAAAATTAGTAAAAGTCTTAAATTCTTTATACTTTTATCGTCAAATAATGAATGGACAATCGTAAATACCTCAGGATATGACCGACAAAAAACTGTTTCTCCTCGACGCTTACGCCCTGATATATCGTGCATACTATGCTCTTATACGAGCTCCCCGCCTTACATCGCAGGGGATGAACACATCTGCTATATTCGGCTTTGTCAATACTCTCGACGAGGTTCTGAAAAAGGAGAATCCATCGCATATTGCGGTGTGCTTTGATCCGTCGGGCCCGACTTTCCGTCATGAGATGTATGAGGCCTACAAGGCGCAGCGCGAAAAGCAGCCGGAGGATATCACACGCTCGGTGCCATATATAAAAGATATAATCCGCGCATACGGCATACCGGTGGTCGAAGTGCCGGGATATGAGGCCGACGACGTGATAGGCACTCTCTCGCGCAATGCCGAGCGTGATGGGTACACTATATATATGATGACACCCGACAAGGATTACGGACAGCTCGTCACCGACCGGGTGTTTATGTACAGGCCATCAGTGCGCGGCGCCGATATCGAAATCAGAGGCCCCAAAGAGGTCTGCGCCAAATATGGCATAGACACCCCCGCTCAGGTGATTGATCTGCTTGCGCTCGAAGGGGATGCCGTCGATAATATTCCCGGCTGTCCGGGTGTCGGCGAAAAGACCGCAGCAAAGCTAATCGGAGAATGGGGCAGTGTCGAGAATCTGCTTGACAACACCTCGCAGCTCAAAGGGGCCATGCAGAAACGTATAATCGAAAATGCCGAGCAGATACGTTTTTCAAAAATTCTGGCCACGATTAAGACCGATGTTCCCGTAGATATCAGTATAGATGCCCTAAAGCGGGGTATACCCGACACTTCGGAACTGGCACGCATATATGGTGAGCTTGAGTTCCGCACTTTCCTTAAGCGTCTTAGCGATGTCGCGGCCGATACGGCTGTGGCCGCTCCCAAAGTGGAGGCCGAGGGTGTGATGGGCTCTCTTTTTGACATGCCGCAGGTTGCCGAAAATCAGACCGGCATTGATGTTGCGCGCTTCGATGAGACTACAGCCAGCTACCGCACTCTTGACTCTGTGTCCGAGGTAGAGAGATTTGTGTGTTCACTGCAGGGGATGGCGCAGATTGGTGTGGCGTCATATGCCACGGGAGAGTGTGATATGACTTCACGTTGGCACGGAATAGCTGTCGCTACCTCGCCGGGAAACGCGGTGTATATCGTGCTGCCGGGTGACGCTGAGCAGCGCCGACAGATGGTGACGGCTATTGCTCCATTGTTTCAGAGCGCCACTACCGTTGTTGTCAGCCATGATGTGAAGCGTGAGATGATACTTTTGCGCCGCGAGGGGGTGATGTTCACGGCTCCATATTTCGATACCGGCATAGCACATTATCTTCTTGAGCCGGAGATGAATCATGCCTTGCCGCGCCTTGCCGCAGCAATGTTGGCCTATCATACTTTGGACTACGATAATGAGTCGCGCCTGTCAAAGAAAGGAGAGATGCTTCCCGCAGGCGAGGAGGCAAAACGCTTGTGTGAGATGGCCGATGTCACTTTGCGCCTTCATCGTCCGCTCCTCGACAGGATTGACAGCGACGGGTTGCGTCATCTGATGGATGATATTGAGCTGCCGCTGGTTGGTGTGCTTGCCGACATGGAGTGGACAGGCGTGCGTATCGACGTGCACGCTCTGGCCGAATTGCAGCGCCGTTTCTCCACACAGTTGCGTGCAATGGAGGAGGAGGCTTACAGGCTTGCCGGAACGACATTCAACATTGCGTCGCCTTCGCAGGTCGGAGAGGTGCTTTTCGGACGTCTGCAGCTCGACCCTAAGGCCAAACGCACTAAAAAAGGCGGATATTCCACCACCGAGGAAATCCTCGACAAATACCGCGATGCCCACCCGCTGGTAGGACTGATACTTGATATACGCGGACTCCGCAAGCTGCTCACCACCTACATCGAGGCACTCCCGGCGATGATAAACCCGGCTACAGGCAAGATACACACAACATATAACCAGACTGTTACAGCCACAGGCCGTATCTCATCGGCCAATCCCAATCTACAGAACATACCTATCCGTACCGACAACGGACGCGAGATACGGCGCGCGTTTATAGCCGACCCGGGCTGTGTGTTCATGAGTGCCGACTATTCGCAGATTGAACTTCGCGTAATAGCTGACATATCGGGCGACAAGGATATGATTGATGCATTTGTGAGCGATGTCGACATACATCAGGCCACGGCCGCGAAGATTTATCACGAGAGCCTCGAGAGTGTCACTCCCGAGCAGCGAGCCAAGGCTAAGACCGCCAATTTCGGAATCATCTATGGTATATCGGCATTCGGACTCGCACAGAGGCTGCGTATTCCGCGGGCCGAGGCCAAAGAGCTTATCGACGGATATTTCCGCACCTATCCACATATCAGGGAGTATATCGCAGAGTCCATCGAGAAGGCTAAGAGTCAGGGCTACGTAACCACCATAATGGGGCGCAAGCGCATGCTTCCGGATATTAATTCGGCCAATGCCGTAGTGCGCGGATATGCCGAACGCAATGCTGTCAACGCGCCGATTCAGGGCTCTGCAGCCGACATCATAAAGGTGGCCATGATTAGTGTCGCCCGCCACTTCAGAGAGCGAGGGCTTAAGTCGCGTATGATAATGCAAGTACATGACGAATTGATATTCAACATTGTGCCTGAAGAGCTGGCTGAAGTGCAGGAGATAGTCACTGCCGACATGATGGGCGCCTACAAAGGGAAAGTGCCTCTTGAAGTCTCCTCAGGCGTAGGACACAACTGGCTTGAGGCTCATTGACGTCGCGGCTACATGCTGTCATGAAACTGCGTGCTGTCATATCCTTTCTGGCAATAATATTTTCCGTCGTTGGCGTCTGTACTGAGATTGTGCGCCATCATTTTGGTGTGGCCGACGGGCTGTCGAATGAGCGCGTGCGCCACATTATGCAGGACTCCAACGGATACATATGGATTGCCACATGGTCGGGAGTTGACCGTTTCGACGGATACAGTTTCATCAATTTTCGCACCTACGCCGACGATTCCGTGCGCCTCGATCATTGTATCATAGATTCCGATGTATTCCGCGGCCGTGTTTTGACAGTTTCGATGAAAAGCGGTATCTTTGCAGGAAGATATGGAATTTCAGCTACAAGCAACAGACGCCCTGAGCAATGCGCGCGCGGGGCTTATAACTACCGACCATGGCCGGATTGAGACTCCCGTGTTTATGCCTGTTGGCACAGTTGGGAGCGTAAAGGCTGTGCACCAGCATGAGCTGCGCGATGATGTCAACGCCCAGATTATTCTCGGCAATACGTATCACCTCTATCTCCGCCCCGGCACAGAGATACTCCGACAGGCCGGTGGTCTGCACAAATTCATAGGATGGGAGCGCCCGATACTTACCGACAGCGGCGGCTTCCAGGTGTTCTCGCTATCTTCCAACCGTAAACTCAAGGAAGAGGGCGCATATTTCCGCAGCCATATCGATGGCTCCAAGCATCTGTTCACACCTGAAAATGTAGTGGATATAGAGCGTATAATCGGCGCCGACATAATGATGGCTCTTGACGAGTGTCCTCCCGGCACTGCTGAATACGATTATGCTAAAAAATCGCTCGGCCTTACAATGCGCTGGCTTCAGCGAGGCTGGAAGCGCTATAAGGAGACCGAGGGACTTTATGGTTACCGTCAGGCATATTTCCCTATCGTGCAGGGTTGCACATATCCCGACCTGCGCCGTCAGGCCGCCCGTGAGGTGGCCGAGCTTGGCGCCGACGGCAACGCTATCGGTGGCCTCGCTGTGGGTGAACCCGCCGAGGTGATGTACGACATGATTGATATCGTCAATGAGATATTGCCCGCCGACCGTCCGCGCTATCTGATGGGAGTGGGCACCCCCGCCAACATTCTTGAGGCCATTGAGAGAGGTGTCGATATGATGGACTGCGTGATGCCTACCCGCAACGGTCGCAACGGAATGCTCTTTACCCGCCACGGCGTGATGAACATGCGCAACAAGAAGTGGGCCGACGACTTCTCTCCGCTACAGGAGGATGGCCCGAGCTATGTCGACCGGGCATACTCTAAAGCGTATGTGCGCCATCTGTTTGCATCGCAGGAGATACTCGGCATGCAGATAGCCTCGATTCATAATCTTGCTTTCTATCTGTGGCTCACACGCGAGGCCCGTGCCCATATCCTTGCCGGCGACTTCAAGCAGTGGAAGACGGAGATGCTCGAGTGTGTGACACGTAAACTGTAACCGAAAACAGCCGGATTTATGAAGAAACCGTTTAAGATTCTCGACCTGTACATTATCAAGAAGTTTCTTGGCACATATTTCTTCGCCATACTTCTGATTCTGGCCATCACGGTGATGTTTGACATCAACGAGAAACTTGACTCGTTTCTGAAGGCGCCTATAAATGCCACTATTTTCGATTATTTTCTCAACTTCCTCCCATATTTCGCCAATCAGTTCAGCCCGCTGTTCACCTTCATTGCGTGTATCTTCTTTACCTCGAAATTAGCTGACAATTCAGAGATTATCGCAATGCTTTCGTCGGGTGTGAGTTTCCGCAGACTTATGCGCCCTTATATCGTGTCGGCCGCAGTGATTGCGGCTCTTACATGGGTGCTTGGAGCGTACATAATACCTCCGGCCAATGTGAAGCGCATAGAGTATACCAACACGTATGTTAAAAACAAACGTGTCGACTATGGGAGCAACATCCAGATGATGGTGGCGCCGGGCGAGATAGCCTATATGAGCCGTTATGACAACACTACGCGCACGGGCTACCGGTTTTCGCTCGACAAGTTTGACGGAAAGCGCCTTGTGTCGCGCCTTACGGCCAATACCATACGCTGGGACTCCCTCTACCACTGGCAGGTGCGCGACTATATGATACGCGATATCGACGGCATACGCGAGCATATAAAGCGCGGAAGCCGCCTGGACACGATGATTCCGTTTGAGCCGCGCGATTTCCTCATATCAAAGAATGACCAGGAGACGCTTACTTCGCCCCAGCTGCAGGAGTACATAGCGCGGCAGAAGGAGCGTGGTGTGGCCAATATCGAGGCTTTTGAAATCGAGAACGAGCGCCGCTACGCGATGTGTGCGGCGGCATTTATCCTTACTGTCATCGGCATGACTCTGTCGTCGAAGAAGGTAAAGGGCGGCATGGGCATCAATATCGGCATCGGCCTTGTGTTGAGTTTCAGCTACATTCTGTTTATGACCGTCACCTCGACATTTGCCATCTCGGGATATACGTCGCCGTTTGTGGCCATGTGGATTCCCAATATGATTTATATCGTCATTGCCATCATCCTCTACCGGCGTGCTTCGGCGGGATAAATGCTTTGCGTTTATTTCAATAGTATAGGAGATATCTAAGGTAAACTAACTTTTCATGACAGACATAAAGACTCCGGAGCAACGTAGTCGTAATATGGCTGCGATACGCAGTAGTGATACTAAGCCAGAAATGCTTGTACGCCGTTATCTGCACAGTATGGGCTGGCGTTATGGGCTACATAATAAAAAACTACCGGGTTCTCCTGATATAGTTATGCGACGTTTTAAGACCGTAATATTTGTTAACGGTTGTTTTTGGCACGGCCATGAGAACTGTAAATATTATCGTTTGCCAAAATCTAACACAGGGTTTTGGCAAGCAAAAATAGATAAAAATCGTGCTCGGGATGCGCGTGATATTGAATCCCTCAATAAACTTGGGTGGAGAGTCATTATTGTATGGGAATGTCAATTGAAAACAGATGAGCGCCGCATGCAGACTTTCCGCGAACTTTTCGATATTTTCAAGGACCCATATTCGCATTTGCGCTGTCATTTTTCCGAAGCTGCAGAATCCGAATTTCCATACGGTAAGAATATTTAACGTATCTGTGCTTGTATTTCGCACATCATCAAATTTATCTTTGTTTCTGATTTCCAATGTTTCGAATATTTTTTCGTAATTTTGTATTTAAACGAGGACTGCACATTCCAGTTTTTATTAAGAAAACTTCAAAATCTGATGACCAATCAAGATAACAATATATTAGATGACTCCAGTATGGTTGCGGAGGCTACACTTTTTTACGGTGATGGAACTATTTGGACTGAACGCCAGTTTTCTCATCCTGAAAGAAAGATAAGACTTGCAACGTCGTTTAGCGGTATCGGCGCAATCGAACATGCATTTCAAAGATTAGGTCTGAATACTGAAATTGTTTTTGCCGGAGACATAGACGAAAAATGCAAAAAATCTTATTTTGCCAACTATGTTATTGATGAAAGTCGCTGGCATTCCGACATACATACTTTTGATGCAACTCCGTTTAAGGATAAGGTTGATATTTTTGTGGGAGGTGCTCCATGTCAGGCGTTTTCAATGGTTGGAAAGCGGAAGGGGTTTGAAGACACAAGAGGAACTCTTTTTCGTGAGTTTGCGCGTATCGTAAAAGAATGTGAGCCTAAAATTTTCATATTTGAAAATGTAAAAGGTCTGATAAATCATGACAAAGGCAATACATGGGAAGTTATTCGCCATACATTTGAGGATTACTGCGGATATCATATTCGTTTTCAAGTGTTGAACAGTAAGGACTACGGAATACCGCAGCATCGTGAAAGGATATTCTGTATCGGATTCCGTGAACCTGCCGAATTCGAGTTTCCTGACCCAATACCTCTAGAATATAGGATGTATGATTTTTTGGAAGATTATATCCAGACAAGGTATTTCTTGAGAGATAAAGGCATTAAGTTCGTCACATCAACAAAAAATCGCACAAAGTGCTATACTCAAATTAACGGAGATGTTGCTCTTTGCCAAAAAAGGAACCAACAGTTCAATTGGCATGGCGATTTCGTTTATCATCCAGCTCTGCAAGATGAACCATATGAAGAAGGCTGGAACGAGTTTATTTTTGATGTGCGGGATGTAGAGGAAAAATATTATCTTTCTGAAAAAGTCAAGAATTATGTTCTTACTCCAGGTACTAAGAATTTCCGTACATCTACGGAAACCGACCTTGATATTGCACGTCCACTCCTGCAGTCCATGCACAAAATGCATCGTGCCGGAGTTGACAATTATGTAACACACAAAGGTCGTATCCGTAAACTGACTCCACGTGAATGTTTGCGACTTATGGGATTCAAGGATTCATTTAAAATCGTTGTTTCAGACACATCAATATACCAACAGGCAGGGAACAGTATTGTCGTAGACGTCCTTATTGCCTTGCTCAAACAGCTTGATATTACTAAATACGGAGAATAGAATTCATGAAAATTGACGGTCAGAAGTTTAACTTTGTAGATACTCTCAATTCTCCTATCACAGTGCCTGACTGCTTTGTTATGAGAGCATCTAAAATTGGAGGCGGCAATGGAGAAGCTAAATTGTATATAGCCTCTAAAGCTGTAATGTACCCATTCTTCGGAAACGAGGGGTTTGTAGCCAAATGCTTTTTGTTAAAAAGTGATTTGCTCTCTTACATGAACGCGCTTCATTCTGAATATCTGCATCCATCGCAGAATTATCGTGGGGCTGATGAAATGCCCCAGCTTTGGAAAGAGCGAGTTGCCAAAATCGAGAAACTGCCTGATATAATTGATTTCAATGTCACTGCACAGGACCAAATAGAAGGGCCTCGTGGTTATGTCAATTCCAAAGACCCCGGTTATCAGCTTATTCGTGAAATTTCTTTGCCGTTGGTTACATATATATCTGTAATGCAGCTTACCGACGCATTTGGTGCCATATTATATTATTGGAAACTTTTTGCTGACTTCGAGGCTATTTCTGATAAAAAAGCTGCGCTTGTATTTACTTATGGGAAGAAAGGCGAGAGAATCCCTGCACAGGCTTCTGAACCAAAAGTGTCTTCTCGACAGAATGAAATACGCAAAGCTCGCCAGGGTCAGGGTATTTACCGAGACAAGTTACTCTCGGAATGTCCCTTTTGTCCAATAACAATGATTAACGACGAGCGTTTGCTCATCGCCAGCCATATTAAGCCTTGGGCTGTTGCCTCCGATTCCGAAAAACTTGATCCTAAGAACGGATTCATTTTGTCTCCGTTATATGACAAACTTTTCGACAGAGGCCTGATGACATTCACAGAAGACCGTCGTATCGTTCTCTCTAATTGGATTTCTCCCAAAAATAAAGAACGGCTTGGTATTAAAGACGGGCAGTTTGTTCAATTGCTTCCACTCGATGAGGCAAGACAATCATATATGCAGTTCCATCGCTCATCAGTATTCAAAGGCTAATGGTACCTATTTTTACAAAATTTTTCTATCCTGTTCTGAAATTTCTCGAAAGTGGAACTGTTCAGAATCTTAAATCCGCTGTGCTATACGTTTCGGACTACTTTAATCTTTCAGATGAAGATTGTCAGGAAAAGATTAAAAGTGGACGAGCCACTAAGGTTTATGACAGAGTGCAGTGGACCATGACATATCTAAAAGCGGCAGGATTGATTATATCTCCTAAAAGAGGACGTTATGTTATCACATCCAAAGGTAAAGAAGTATTGAATTCAGATGTGACAGAGTTAAACCAAAAAGATTTGTGCAAAGTCTCTCCGGAATTTGAGGATTTTTTTCATGGAAAAAATTAAATCCTGCTTCATCCGAAGAATCTGCGGCAATTACTCCGGCTCTTAGTCCTTCTGAAACCATTGAAGATATAATAACTCAAATCAATACTTCTCTTGCAAATGAATTGCTTGAACAAATCAAAAATCAAACACCCGGTTTCTTTGAGCAACTTGTGTTAGATTTGCTTGTAAAAATGGGTTATGGTGGTAATAGAGAAGATGCAGCTATGGTAACAAAAATATCTCATGATGGAGGTATTGACGGTATAATCAAAGAAGATCGTTTAGGCCTTGATATGATTTACATTCAGGCTAAACGCTGGGAAAATACCGTACAAAAACCCGAGATTCAGAAATTTCGGGGAGCATTGTCCGAGCGAGGGGCAACTAAAGGGATTTTTATCACAACAAGTGATTTTAGTGCTGGTGCAAAAGAAAGCGCCAGAAATGCTAAAATTGTTCTTATAGATGGAACTGAACTCTGTCATCTGATGATTGAATTTGGTGTAGGAGTATCCATAAAAACGGTTTATGAGATAAAACGATTGGATACTGATTATTTTACCACGGAGTCATAGTATGAGCGATTTCAAGTAGTATACTATAACTGATATTATTACAAATCAGGCTCCGGATGTTTGTACATGCCGGAGCCTGATTGTTTATAGGGGGTGCCGCGGGGAGCTCAGATGCGGTCGAGCACAGTGGCGATGAGATCGCGCACGGCGGTCTTGTAGTTGGGAGTCGCCTGAGTGGACACACGGTTGGCGATTATCGAGCACACGGTCATGGCTCGATGTCCCATGAGCAGAGCGAGACCCTGGAGGGGCGCCGACTCCATCTCGTAGTTTGTCACCGGCTCCCCTTTGTAGCGGAATGCCTCGATACGGCTGTTGAGGTCGGGGTTGGCCAGCGGCAGTCGCAGTTCGCGGCCCTGCGGTCCGTAGAATCCGACAGCTGATATCGTATGTCCGCGTACCATGTCGTCGCGGCCTATCTGCTCTACGAGTTCTTTGTCGGCCGGTACTACATATGGTGCCGCCCACAGCGGATTCCATCCCACATATTCACAGAATGCTTTCTCGTAGTCGAGGTCCGACACACTGTTGCGTCCGGCGTAGTAGTTGAGCACTCCGTCAAATCCGATGGAGTGGGCCGCGATTACCGGAGTGCCCACGATGAGTTCGGGCTGAAGGGCGCCTGAGGTGCCGATGCGCACAAGAGTGAGTGTGCGGTGGTGCGGTTTCACCTCGCGTGTGGCGAAGTCGATGTTGGCGAGAGCGTCGAGCTCGTTGAGCACGATGTCGATATTGTCGGGTCCGATGCCGTGGCTTATACACATAATCGTTTTGCCCTTGTATGTGCCGCCGATGGTGTGGAACTCGCGGGATGATACCTCGAATGTCTTTGTGTCGAAGAACGATGCCACCATGTCGACACGCGCCGGGTCGCCGACAAGGATTATGCGGTCGGTAAGCTGTTCGGGCAGTAGGTGGAGGTGAAATATTGAGCCGTCGGGATTGATAATCATCTCGGAGGCTCCGATGCGGCGTGGTGATGTCATATATTGGAAAACAGTTGGATTTTGGTTAATAAATATATTGTATATAACGCTCTTGTAAGCAAAAGAGATTACAGTAGAGTGAATGTCAGCGTGCGGGACGATATTTGCCTCCGGGATAGGTGAGTATATGTCCGGCAAATTCAAGCGACATGAGCATGGCCATCAGTTGCGACACCGGAATCGACAGGTCGACACACATCTGGTTGAGCGACCCCTCGCCCGACGCATGCAGATAGTCGATTATACGCTCTTCGTCGGGAGAGAGGAGTGGCAGGGATGGCTGTACGCCTTCCTGCCTGTCGGGTATGGCTTCCCATCCCATTGCTGCTATGAGGTCGTCGGCACATGTGATCAGCGCGGCCTGGTTGCGAGCAATCAGAGCGTTGCATCCACGGCTGTAGGTGTCGGATATGCGTCCGGGGAGCGCCATCACATCGCGGGAGTACGACATGGCTATTGAGGCGGTGGCGAGTGCGCCACCACGTTCGGCCGATTCGGCTACGACCACACAGTCGGCCATACCGGCCACAATGCGGTTGCGGGCTATGAAGTTGCCGCGATGAAGTGTGTCCTGCGATGCATATTCGGTCAGCATGGAGCCCCCGGCGCGAAGTATCTCGGCGGCTGTACGGCGATGGGCGGCGGGATACAGGGTGTTGAGTCCATGGGCCAATACGGCGACTGTAGGAATCCCGGCGTGGAGTGCGGCGCGGTGAGCTGTGATATCTATGCCGTAGGCGAGTCCGCTGACGATTACAGTGTCGGGACCGAGCTTTGCGGCGAGGTCCGATACGAGATTTTCGACGAACGCGATGCCGTAGGGTGTAGCGCGGCGTGTGCCTACAATACTGATTATGTGTGGCGCGTTAAGCGACGTTTCGCCGAGGGTATAGAGGAGTAAGGGCGCGTCCTCGCATTCGGCCAGCCGTGCCGGGTAGTCGCTGTCGGTGAAGTATAGGGGCTTGACTCCGGATTTCTGCATGAATGACAGTTCGGCCTCCGCAGCCTCTGCCAGAGTGCGGCGATAGCCCGCGGCAATCATGGCGGCAGGCAGACAGGGCATGCGCGATGATAGTTCTTGCGCCGAGAGACTGAAAAAAGCCTCTTCGGAGTCGACATGCTGCAATATCTTTTCGGCCACAGAGGGATTTATCCCTTTTATGCGGCTGAATGCGATACGGTATATGGTTGTTCTGTCGGTCATGGCAATGGCGTGGGGTAGTGAGGAGTGGCTGATTGGGAGGAGGTGTCAGAGATAGGCTTTGAAGAATCCTGCCAGTTCGTCGCCGCGTGTAAGGCGTCCGTTGAGTGTCGACACACAGCTCACCTTGCCTGACACCACGAGTTGTCCGTCGGCGTTGTATATGTCCTGGATGAATATGAAGCGGGCTCCCTTGCGGGTGAGGTTGAGGCAGCTGAGAAAGCGCTCGCCGAGGTGGAGGGGGGTGCGATAGTCGATTTCGACACGGTTGAGCACAGGGTCTATCCCTTGTGCGTGCATCTGCGCGAACGACATCCCGGCATGCTCGCAGAATTCATGGCGGGTATGCTCGAAATAGTGGAGATATATGGCATTGTTCACGATACCTTCGGCATCGACTTCATAGTCGCGGACCTTCATCGGGAGGGTAAATATATATTTCTGTTGCATGGGTATTCACGGTTACTACACAAATTTATGAAAAATAGACGAGACGATGAAAAGGTTGTTTCACATTATATAAGTTTTATTGAACTGCATCCCTGCAACCATGGTGAGATGCATAGTGTTTTAGTAGTGGTAGAAGTTGTTAGATACTGTGAAGGCAGGACATGGTACAACAGGTCCTGCGGCCTACAGCGCGGCGGCCTTTAACCCTTGCCGACGCGGTCTGCAATTTCAGCCACAGGACCACTGGAAATATGGTAATTCTCCGGTACGTATCCGATGTGAGGACGTGTGCCGGAGTTTTTTTGCCGGGATATTGTCTATTTTGCGGGGTGTACGGTAAGCGTAAGCGGCCGGAGAGTGAATCCGTTGGCTACGGGTGTGATAACGACTGTGGCCATACTGTCAAGCTGCGTCAGCATCCTCACGGTTACGTCAATCTTCCCTTCTTCTCCAGGCCTGAGGAGGTAGCGCTCGGGAATGTCGATTATCAGTCCGGCAGGGATTACTGCGGATGCCGCGCTATCATAGAGGCGATTGCCTTTGGTCTCTCCGGAGTTGATGTGGAATATGAGATTGAGGGTTCCGGTAGAGTTGTTGCCGAATGAGAGCGAGCGGGTGCGTGTCGCACCTTGCGGCACTGTTCCGAAATTCATCACTTTGTATTCCATCAGCAGCCCGTGGCCGTAGTCGTAGCGGTATTTTTCGGTAAGCGGGTGGATACCCGGCGTTACATCGCCTTTTACCCATATGCGGTTGTATCTGTTGTCGGTGGAGAATACGACAATCTCTTTGCTGAAATGGCCCGGACGGTAGTCGGGGTCGAATGTCACGTCGACATATCCGGTGCGCCCCGGGAGCACCGGGCGGCGAGATACTTCGGCATGCACGCAGCTGCATCCCGAGCGTGCGCGCACGAGAGTCACTGTGTCGCGTCCGGTATTGGTGAATACAAAGCGGTGAGTCACCTTGCCGTCGGTCTCGCCTATGGTGCCGAAGTCATATATCTTTTCGTCGAAACGCACCGATTCGTTGAGGGTCTGGGCACTTGCCGTCGGGCATATGGTGATGAGCATGGTTATTAGTGTGGTGAGGAGTCGCATGGTGAGAGACATTGTCATTGATGATTGAGAAAGGGAGCAGACCCGGGGTTGTGCCGGAAGCTGCTCCCTTTCGGAAAGAGTAGTTATTATGAGTGTTTAACCAGTGGGTCTAAGCCGGCATGGATTATTCATAGGCCCAGAACTCGGCCATAGCCTGTCCCTCGCCTGTGCCGCCATAAAAAGAGTGGGAAGTGAGGCGTACATAGCGCATCTGGAAAGGTGCCCAAAACGCGAATGCGCAGTTGCGGCTGAGTCGGCTCCAGGTGCGGGTGCCCTGTACGGTCCATTCTTCTCCGTCGACACTTGTCTCTATTGTGCCGTCTTTAATCGCGTAATAGTTGCCGAAGTAGTTGAACTGAACGCTGCTCAGTGTGTAGACTTTGCCGAGGTCGAAGGTGGTGATTACTTCCTCGTTGGTAGCATCGGCATGGTTGGGGACGAAGTACGCATAATTGTTGTTGTTGCCGTCGAAGAGTTTGTCGGTGCAATCGGCGCCGGCACCGGTTGCCGGAACATAGTACGATGCGGTCCAGTCGGTCTTGTCGGTAATCTGTGTGCCTGTAGCTTGTGTGGCCGACTCGTTGACCATACCTGCCTTCACGTCAGTGAGCACACCGATGTAGGCGCATCCTACCGACCGGCTCGGTGTTGCACCCGAGGCCGAAGAGATTCTGATAGGAAGGAGGTAGGCCTTTTCGGTAAGTTTCGACCAGTCGGCGTTAGCTGTATTTACAGTCACGGCAATCTTGTCGTCCGAACGGTTTTTACCGGCTGGGATAGTCAGGGTGTTGGATGCGAGAGTTACAGTGATTCCGGCATCGGCAGGAATTGTCGCGTAGCCGGGCACCGACATGTCGGGGGCGACTTCGAGAGTGACCTGCATGTCGGACGGAGCGTTTTTGGTGCACATCACGTCGATTTCGATATCGCCCGGTTCTTCCATCACCACCGGTCCTATAGGAGTATGATATAATACATAGGTGAATGAGTTCTTGGGCATTCCCTCGGGGAAGTCGCCTGCGATGTTGACGTAAACGAGTGTGTCGGGGTTGCCTACCACATCGTATGTATCGTCATCGCCGCATGAGGTCATGGCAACAGAGCCGATGGCCAGTGCGCATATGCCTAAAAGATATTTTGTTTTCATTGTTGGATTGCGATGATTGTGTTAATTATTCAGCACACTTGTTATTGTCGTCGTTGACCCAGTTGATAGCTCCTGCTGCTTCGGGAGTGGCCACCATTACGCCGTTCTCACTCTTGTCGCGGCTTGTATTGGCCCAGTCCATGTCGTATCCGTGGCCTGTGGCGTCGTGGAAAATAGAGCCGGAACCTTCGTTGAACTTCCAGTAGGCCACGAGACCTTCAGAGCCTGCGTCGACACCACATGTACCGAGTTTGATTTCACCCGGAGAGAGCGCACGGTTCCATACGCGCATCTCGGCTATACGGCCGTTGAAGCGCTGGCTGGCAGGATATCCGCCACCCCATGACATGCCGAG
>Ga0073906_1003103_pt1 | contig 19683 bp, 10 predicted proteins | sample Inofromicrocosms_FD_65485 | JGI IMG/M metagenome (GOLD analysis project Ga0073906, IMG submission 65485) | Mouse cecum microbial communities from Vienna, Austria - Inoculum for glucosamine and mucus D2O microcosms | ecosystem: Host-associated > Mammals > Digestive system > Large intestine >...
TGCGGTACGGAGCACGCAGGTGTCTGACGTGATGATATTGCAGCTGGGGTTCGAGACGGACGGAGTGTACTATAACCTCGGCGCGGTAGACAACCACCAAACGGGGAGCGGGTTCTCGATCAGCGAGTTTATCGGAGACAAAAAAAATTGGTGGAAGGTAGTGCTTGCGGTCATCGTGATAATCGTATTTCTGATCCTGCTGTATTTCGTTCTGAAACTGTTTGTTGGAAGGAATAAGACAGTGGTGAATATCACGTCGGAGAAGAGCGCGCCGCCGCAGAAAAAGAAGAAAAAGTCAACGCGGCGTCGGTAATTAAAAAGGAGAATCGAAACATGGGAACAAAGAAAACGCCGAGCACGGCGAAGAAGAGAACAGGCGCGGCAAAAAAGCCCGCGCCGAACACGACGAAGAAAAGCGACAACACGGTAACGACGACCGTTACGAGGTGGACGACGGTAAACGGGGTAACAAAGGGAACGACGACCACTACGACGCGCCCTGCGGCGTCATCGAGCACGAAGAAGGCGACGACGCAACGCAGCGCTCAGACGCGCAGCGCTTCGGCGCCGAAGCCGAAACAGCCGCCGAAAACGACGTCTAAGACGGCGTCGCGCAGCTCATCGGCGCACAGCACTTCGAACAGCAAGCCGAAAAGCGCTACTTCGAAGAGCGCGACGTTGCGAGGATCCTTGAAGAGTACGGGCGCAAAACGTGCGGGAAACAGCAAAAAAAAACGAATCAACCGCCGTTAAAGGGCGGGAAGCGGGAAAAGCGCGTCGAAGTTCCGTATCCGCATTTTCGGTATTACAAGAAATCAAAACACCCTGCTCTTATCGTCGGCGAACAAAAGGGCGTAAAGAAAGAAAAGGAAATCGAAGAATACCGTTATCGGAAAGTCATGCACGGAGAAACGGAGGGCGGGAGGACGAACGAAACCGTATATCCGAATCCCGACCCCTCCGATCCTGATCCCATGCGAATTGCAAAAAGGGTGCGGCATGACGATAAGGAAAATTTCAACGAAAAGCCTCTTCCGTGGAAATATCCGAAAAAATAGCAACAAAAAAAGAAGCAACCCACAAGAGGCTTTACCCTCTCGCAATATCCACCGTAACGGCTTCTCTGCTTCTTTGTGGCTATTTTAGCATAACCGATGAAGGAAGTCAAGGCTTTTTCGAAAAAATTATGAGGTGGTGCATGATAACGATAATATTCGGCGCGCCGGGGGCGGGGAAATCCTCGTTAAACACGTATTTTCTGAAAACGACGTACGAGCAGAGGGGCAGGGAGCTTTTAAAAGACTCAATCCGTCGCATACAGGAAATCAACGAACGCAAGGGCACGGACTATACGTTGCCCACTGCGCCGCCGATATACGCGGATTACACCGTTTCCCTGCACGTCGGATATGAAAAGTACTATTCGCCGTACTATATCAACGGATTTTATTTCGGACTTCCGAACGAGAACATGGCGACGCAGTTCGTTCCGCCCAACAGCGCGATTTTCCTGTCGGAAGTGCAGCGATACTTTAACAGTCGGAAAAGTCAAAATTTTCCCGATTGGGTGTCGCGGGCGTTTGAAATGCACCGTCATTTCGGGCTTGACATCACCATGGACTTGCAGCGTCCCGCGCTCGTAGACTTGAATATCCGAGAGCTTTGCAAACGGTTTATCGAAGTGCGGGAAATGCGGCACCGCTACGACGTCATGGGACAAATACGGGAAACGACGTTTTTTTGCCGCGAGTTTGAAAATTGGCTTGCGGTAGAACAGTATCAGGCGAGCGGAGCGGTTAACTATACGGAAAAGATATACCGCAACGAGGGCAATATTTTCGACTGTTTCAATTCGTTTAGCTGTGCAGACGAATTTTTGCCGCCGCAGGGAAAAGATTTCAGTTATTTGCCGCCGCAGGCGCAGGCGCGTGAAGAGGGGAAGGACGGCGAAATGTTTTACCGAACGGCAGAGCCGAAGGAGTACAGAGGGAAATGACGGAAGAACAGGAAGACGTAAAGCAGTTGCAAAAAGACATATACGAGCTATGCGGGAGTTTGCACGAAAATTCCTCGCTCATGACGGAAGATCTTGCCGAGATGATGAATGACGACCTGCGGGATCTCTACAAAGAAGAGTATCGACGGATCCGTTATCGCTACGAAATCGACCACAGACGCGAGGAGTTTGGCGCGCAGGAAAGGATCGCTCTATATGTGCCGCGCGCTCGGCGGTTCCTTTGGTTCCATAGGGAGAACGTCGCGGCAAAACTGATAATGGAAGAAGCAAATATCGAAGCCGACCGTTTTTTTTCGGAACGGGAAGAAGAGAACGACGAAAACCGTCCCGACTATATGCCGAAAATGTATCTGTCGCGCGCTCAGAAGCGCGAGGTAAAGCGGATAGAACGGAAAGAGGCGCGTCGGGAACGGAAGGAAGAGAGGGCAAAGAAGGCGCGCCTTCGGAAGTTAGAGCGCGACAGAAAGCGGAAGACAAAGAAAGAGCGCGCGAAGGCAAAGCGCGACGCCGAACGGGAAGAACGGCAGAAACGTCGAGAAGAGCAGCAGGCAAAGCGACGCAGGCGTGCAGCGGAGAAGGCGAGCAAGCGGACGGAACGCCGTAAACAGCGTCTGAAACGCCGAGAGGAACGGAAAGAAGCTCGCCGCCACCGTGCGACCGAAAAGGCAAACAAGCGGGGCGAGCGGCGCAGGCAGCGTCGATTGCCGTAATCCCTGAAATCGGGGACGGAAAGCACATGATCATCTTAATGCAGTAACGATTAAATCCCCGAAATCGGGGACGGAAGATCCGTGATCGCGATCGATCTCGAAGAGCGAAATCCCCCGCGCGGGGGAAGGAGGTTTAAAATATGAAAATTAACAATGAGTTTTCTCTGTTCGGCTTCGATCGGGAGAACAGGGGCGAGGACGGCGCGGTGTTTCTGCGTTATAGGGAGCCGAAAGAGGATAAGCGAAAAGCCGAAATCACGAAATCGCCCATGTATTACGGCGGCTTCGATACGGAAAACTACACGTTAAGCGTGCCAAAACCGAAGGCAAAGGAGCTTGTCGCTTGCGTGGTGGTAGCCCGAACGAGCAAAAACAAGTACTTTATCACGATGTTCGATAAAATGGCGATCACGACGTTCAGAGCGACGTCCTGGGACGATATTGAAAGAAGCGTAAAATATTTTTTTAACGACTAAGGCGGCGATATGACAAACACGGCGGCAAAACTGAATAGGGCGGGACGATCGCACGGCGGATTCTTGCGCGTGCCTTATTCTGTCATGTCGCAGAAAGTCATGCGGGACGGGCAGGAGCGCAAGCTCAGCGCGGCGCAGCGCGTTACCACGGCGGCGATTTTTAGCTTTTCGACAGGCAAAAAGTCCGCCGACTTCACGTGCAGAGAGCTGTCCGAACGGTACCGTATTTCGGAGAGCTCCGCATTCCGCGCAATCAGAGCCGCGCTCGACGGCGGGCTTGTAAAGCGCAAGAAAAGAATTTCGGAATACGACTTCGAAGGCGAGGCGGGCGACGACGGGTTCCTGTTGGTTCGGGAATGGCTGTATTTTGCCGTCTTCGATTTCTTCGGAAGCAAGGAATACCTTTCTCACAATGAGGTTCTCGTTCTGTCCTACCTTATGTCGCAGTGTCGTAACCGCAAGGGCGCGGCAATTTGGCGTGCGTCGCGGCGTCATATATCCCGCCGTTTAAATCTTTCTCCAACGACGGTATCGAAGTCGATCGAGCGGTTGAAGGACGCGGGCTTAATAAAGGCGAGCGGAACGGCAAAGAATAAGCATACGCGGGAAACATTCAGTATCGTCAATACTGCCTTGGAAAGGGCTAAAAACGACGTTGTGAAGCGTGTTAAGAGCAAGAGCCAAGAAGTCAAAGAGGCGAACGAAAGAGCCGATCGCGAGCGTTATTTTGCGCATTTACATACGGCAGCGGTAGAACGTGCGGAGAAGATGAAGGCAAGAGCGCGCGCCGATGAAGCGTACCGTGCGGCGGACGATGACGTCAGAAAGCTCGACATCGAGATCGCCAAGGCGGACGTCAGCGGATTGCCGACGCTTCACGTTCTGCTCGAACGGCAGCGCGCAGCTCAAGCGCAACGTGCGGAACGCTTGGCAGCGATGAACTTGACGGAAGACGATCTTCTCCCCGTATGGAACTGTAAAAAGTGTTCGGATAGCGGATTCCTGACCGACGGAAGCCCCTGCGCCTGCTATCCGACGAGGGGGCGACCATGAAAGGACAGGGTGCGGTAACAATGTGGCGAACTGAATAGAAAACGAACAGCGCGGAGTGTCCGCGCTTATAGTCGTTCATAAACATGGAAGAAAGACGTCCCGATCGGGGCGGCTTTCTTTTTTTCGAAGTTACGATCCAAGATTGACTACTTTCTATATCGCAAAAAAGGACAGCAAAATCGGAGGAATTGGACATTGAAACGGGTTAAAGTAGGCAAAAATGGACAGTATAAGGATAGCCCGCTATATTTTGAAAAGAATAGAACGCAAGCCGTTTTCGGGCGGCTTGCTTGTAGAATGCAAGAAGGTAGGGGGGTAAAACAGCCCGCCGTCCCCCGATTTTGCGGCATATCCCCGACGTCGGGGAAGTTTCCTATGCGGAAGGGCTTCGCCCTATACCCCATAATAAGACAGAACGAAAAGGAAGCCGCAATTTTGAATGCTTCGAAATTGCGGCTTCCTTTTTCCCAATAATCATAGCCTCGCCTTTTTCGCTTCCCCCGACCGTCCCCCAAACGGGCAAAAGGTTGGCGAGCTCGATGACGGGCGAATCTCCTGCGACGTGCACGGTGGAGCCCGAACCGAGCCGCCCCGCCCCGCCGCAAAATCCGTTGACTTCCATGCGGCGTTGTGCTACAATAAACAAGCCGTCCGAAAGGGCGGTGTGAACGGGGCGACCCGTGGCGGTTAGCACTTCCTGCAAAAAGGAGGTGATGCTTATGAGTAACGGCTTGATTTTGTTTCTGTTGGATTTAATTCAGCAAGGCACAGTGAGCTCGATAACGGTAACGAAAGGCACCGTAACGGTACGCATAAAGAAATAACCGCCCCCGAGCTAAGGTTGCGGTTATTACATAACTAAAACTCAGGCTAACCGCCGACTCGGTTTCGCCCTTGTTCACTCTTAGTATACACCCGAAAAGGAGCTTTGTCAAGCCCTTTTTCGGAAAAAATATATAAATGACGAACAACGGCGGAATCCCCGCCGTTTTTTTGGGGGCAAATTTGGGGGCAAACATTAAAAAAGATGAATTTCGGAGATATTTTTATAAAAAACAGGGGTTTTCTTTCCGAAAACCCCTGTTTTGTTGGTGACCCGTACGGGAATCGAACCCATGATACCACCGTGAAAGGGTGATGTCTTAACCTCTTGACCAACGGGCCATATATAAAAACGGCAAAAGCCGGTTTATTTGGTAGCGATGAGTGGAGTCGAACCGCTGACCTATCGGGTATGAACCGATCGCTCTAACCAACTAAGCTACATCGCCATATGGTTGCGGGGGCAGGATTCGAACCTGCGACCTTCGGGTTATGAGCCCGACGAGCTACCTGACTGCTCCACCCCACGATAAAATGCGCTTTCAAAGGAATAGCTTATTTATTTTAACGGAAGGAAAGCTTTTTGTCAACTGATTTCGGGATTTATTTCGCAATTTTTTTCTTTTTTTCCCATCTCCCGTTGCCAAAAACCGCGTAAAGTGTTATACTCTTGCTATGTCGTTTGAATTTCTCGATAAATACAGAGGGAAACGTATCTGCGTTGCCGTATCCGGCGGCGTCGATTCCGTGTGTCTTTTACATTATATTTGGGAAAACGCCGAAAAGTTCTCGGTCGTGCTATCCGCACTTACCTGCGAACACGGGATCCGTGGCGAAACGTCCGTCCGCGACGTTGAATTCGTGCAGAGGTTCTGTGCCGTGCGCGACATTCCGCTTTCCGTTTTCCGCCGCAATGTGCCCGCGTATGCGAAGCAGTCGGGGCGGGGCTGGGAGGAAGAGGGACGGCGGTTCCGTTACGAGTGCTACGAAAAAATTCTGACAGAAAACAAAGCGGATTTCGTTGCCACGGCGCACCATCTGGACGATTTGGCGGAAACGGCGTTATTCCGTCTGATTCGCGGAACTTCGCTTTCGGGCGTTGCCGCCATCCGCGAATACGGCGGGATCATCCGTCCGTTTTTAAACGTTTCGCGTGCGGAAATCGAGGCGTACGCCGAAGAAAATGGGCTCGCCTTCGTAGAGGACGAAACGAACGCCGAGACGAAATACAGCCGCAACGCGCTTCGGCGAAACGTAATGCCCGAGCTTGAAAAGGTCGTAAGCGGGGCGGGTCGCCATCTGGCGGAGTTCGCCCGCCGTGCGGGGGAGGACGACGCGTGTCTGTGCGCGTTGGCAAGGGAGCGTATCCGCAAAGTGGGCGAGGATTATTATATCCCCGTGTCGCTGCCGCGTCCGCTCTTTCTGCGGGCGGCGGTAATGGCGGCTTCGTCGCTCGTAAGGTTTACCGACTATACCGAAGGGACGCTGCGGGAGGCAGAAAAGCTGCTTGCCTTGCAGAGCGGAAAAACGGCGTGCCTCGGGTGCGGGGTGGAGGCTGCACGCGAGGGCGCGGAGATTGCGATTTATCTGCCGCGAAAGCCGTTTGCGGACACGATTCCGTTTGCGCGCGGCGTGCACGTTCTGGGGGCGTATACGGCGGTCGTGGGGGATGCGGGCAAGCTGTTTGCCGATTACGATAAATTCCCCGACGGGTGTGTTTTGCGTACGCGCCGAGAGGGGGATGCGTTTACCCCGTACGGCGGATGCGGAAAGACGCTGAAAGCCTTTTTGACGGATAAAAAAATTCCCGCGCGCAAGGGGCGGGAATTGCCCTTGATTGCAAAGGAACACGAGGTTTACGCCGTGTTCGGGGTGGAAGTTTCCGATTTTGTCAAGACGGACGCAAGTACGAAACATATCGTACGGCTTGAATTGAATGAATACGTATAACAATATACCGATTATCAACCTACGGTTGACGGGAGAACGATTGCCGAATGGTTTGCGGCATGGTATACTAAGATTCCGGACGGGAGGTGCGGTATGGAAAAATTCAAGGATAAAATCAAAGAGTTGCGGCGGGACCGCAATATTTCTCAACAGCAGTTGGCGAACGATTTAAAAGTTTCCAAACAGGCTGTTTCCAAGTGGGAAAAAGGGTATTCCTTGCCCGACATCGCTTCCATCGAAATTATTGCGACGTACTTCGGCGTAACTACCGACTATCTGTTAAACGACGGGATCGAAGTACGGGACAATCGAAAGGAGGGTGTAAGCGGAAACGGTGAGGAACGCGACCAACGTTTTGCGCGAGCGAAGAGGGAACTGTGGATATTGCGGAGCGCGGTCTGCGTACTGATTGCGGCGGTCATCGCGCTCTCCGTCTGCGTCGGTTTGGCGTTTCGGCGGGAAGTCGCGCTTCCATCCAAGGTTGAAGCGTACGGCATCGAAGTTACGTACATGAAAGAGGAAAGCGAAGTCTGCTACAACTATTACGACGGTTATTGGTTGCGGTTGAGCTTTTATATCTATAATACGACCGACGAACGAATTACCGTATCAACTGCGAATTTCTCGGTGGACCGCAAGAATTGCACGATCAATTATGCTTCTTTTTCTCTGGACGGTCATGACGGTATGGTTTTCCGTTTAGAGATCAAACCGGTCTATTCGAGGGGAGTGAACGGCAGTTATACCGTCTACTATATCGGTCAACTTCTTGCAAAATATAAAGTTTGAATTTCAAAAAAACCGCCCTGCGCCGTTCGGCGCAGGGCGGAAGACGTATTAAGAGCTTTTGGTAATTTCGGCAAGGTAAGCGCATAAAAGGCGCGAAAGCGCTTTCACGTCCGTATCGCTTGCCTCGGGGGCGTACGCTCTGAGCGTTTCTTCTACGGGAAGAAGAAGTTCCTCACGCGGTTTGTCCGAGCACTTTTCCATAAGCTCTTTGGCAGCAGCCTCCCGCGATTCCTCGGGAATGATTTCGAGCAGGGGAATCAATGGGTTTGCTGTGGCCTTCGTGCGAAGAAACTGTTCGTAAATGCAGTAGTACAGCGTAGCCGCGCAGCCGCTGGCGAATCCGCCCTCCACCGTCTTTGCGAGCTCGGTCGTAAAGGGTGCGGCGCTCAGCGTAGCAAGCGCGCGGTACACCGCGTAACATACGATGCCGATGGCAAAGGGCAGAAAGACGAACAGCTTTTTCGGGCAGTTCTTCATCACCGTCTTTTTTAGCAGGGAGGTAAGCAGCGTTACCCCCAAAGCGAGCAGCAGTACGTCCGCGCCGTAGGCGCGGAATACCGACAAATATTTGATTGTATCCATATTCACCTCGTTTGCCCGCCGCAAGTCTATTGTAGCATACGATTTGTCTTTTGCGGGCGGTAGGTGCCGTTTTTTTTGCGTTTACGGTTATAATATCCTCATCAAAACGGACGGCCGTCCGAATAATCGATTGTCGCCTGTACGCCGTTTTCTGCGGAGCGGAAAGAAAAACAGATTGTCGAAATCAAAATTCTTGACAAAGTAAATTCGGATATAGTATAATTTGGTTGTTTTTGATCGGCAAACGAAAAGCAAGCGTTTTATCGAATTCATTTCAACGGAAGGAGATTTTATGGCAGAGAAAAAGACGGATGCGGCATCGAAAAAACCGACCGCAAAGCCTGAGGACAAGAAGGGGACGGCGTCCCGCGCCAAACCTGCGGAACCCGAAAAGCCCGTAAAAAAGGCGGCTGCGCCTGCGAAGGGAACCGAAAAGCCCGCCGCAAGTCCGGCAAAGACGGCGGCAAAACCTGCTGCCGCAAAAAAACCGACTGTCGCTGCGGCGAAGAAGCCCACGGAAAAGCCTGCGGAAAAATCCGCGGAAAAGCCCGCGAAGAAGCCTGCGGAAAAGCCGGCGGCTTCGGCGGCTGTTCCCGAACAAGGTGCAGGGCGTCCCGTAAAGGAAAGCAGGGTCGGGGTTGCGGCGAAAGCCGCGCGGGAGCGCGATGAGAAGCGCGAAAAGAGCGAGGGGGCGGAGGGCGCGTTCAAGACGCGCGTCGCCGCGCTCTGGCAAAATAAAAAGGTGCGGATCGCCGTGTTGGCTTCGCTGTCCTTTTTCGTGCTGTTCTTTCTGATTTTGGGTCTGGCATTGGGGCTGAAAGGATGCAGTGCGCGCGCCCCTTGGCTCAAGGATATGGACTTTTACAATGCGGCGGCGTATAAAACGAACACAGCCGTCGGGCATTCGTCCGTCGTTTTGGGGACGGTGGAGCGCAACAAGCCCGTCAAGGAAATCAGAGACGAAGGTCTGGAAAAGTATCCCGTATTCGGCAAAAATCTGACGGGCGTCGATCAAATCGCGCTCATCAGGGAATCGAGCTATCTGACCGCAACGGGAACGGCGAACGCGGGCGGCGGCGGTTATACCTGGATGGACGAAAACGGCTATCTTTACAGCGGAACGCGCCCCGCCACCGCAGAGAACGCGACGGGAAGGCAGCTGTACCAGCATACCGCATCCGTGGGATTATACCACGGAAACGTAGCCGACGACGAACCCGCCATCGTAAAACAGGTTACCTTGCGTCCCCGAACGTACCGCAGCTATTACAGCGTAACGGGCGTTTACGCGCCTGCGGGTGAAGTGATCAAGATCCAGCTGTCCGGCAAGGACATGGACGCGACGGCGGGCATTGTAATACATATCGGTCAGGCGCTTTACAACGGGCAGGCAAACAATATCTGGGAGGGCAAGCCGATGCCGCGCATCCCGCACCTTTTGAACACGATGCAGGTGAACAAGAACACCGCCGTGTACGACGAGGTGAACGACGTGTGGACGGCTTACGTCGGTTCCTTTATCGGCGGGCCGCTCTATATCCGCGACGAAAGCGTTACGTTTACGGCAACCATTTCGGGCGGTGTGAAATATTCGCACTTTATTCTCGGATACACTACGGAAAAAGAATTCGAGGAGAACGCAAAGTCCTCCGCTCCCTATTTCGATCTGGAAGTATGGGACAGGGGCGTGCTTCACTCCGGTTCGAAAATTTTCGCGGAGAAATTCTCGTACGAGGAGCTGTATAAGGCGGCGGTGCTTTGGGATAAGGTTGCGTCCGTTACCACGACGGGTTCCAATCAGGGCGTGGTATTTCTTTACGAGCCCTTCGTTGCGGCGGGCGCGGCGGTTGCGTTCCCCGGGCGCAGGTCGGTGAACTGTCCCGAGGGTTGGATGTCGAATTCGCTCAACTACAACCTGATCGTATCGTCGGGCGGGTGGGGTAATTTCCACGAATATCACCACAATTTCCAAGGCTACGGCGTGGGCAACGGCGGCGAGGTTACCAATAACGGCATGACGCTCGTTTCCTACTCGCTGTTTACCAAAATTTCTTCCAACCGCAGCCTGTCCAATTACGGCGCGGGCAGATTGGGCGGATGGAACGCGTACACGTGCGCGACGTGGTCGTTGCAGGAGCTGTTGAAAATTCAGAACGGGCAAAGCCCGAGCAACGGCAAGCAGGGGCTTTCGATCTACGCGACGCTTTTGCACAATTTCGGACAGGATAACTATATTCAAGCCAAAGTCCGCCAGCGGCAGGTCGGCGCGTACAGAGAGAATTACGAGGGCTATATGAAAGCGTGGCAGGACGTTACGCATAATAATATGTCGTATTTCTTTCAGGAGGTGCTCGACGGCATTACCGCAGATCAGGCGGCTGCGTGGGGAACCGCCGACGACCCGATGTTCGTGCCCGTTTCTTCCGTCTATCAGACGGGCAGAAGCTATATGTACGAGGGGGAGAAACAATATATTAAGACGATGCAGCCGTACGTCATTCCTTACGGGGATTCGTTTACCGTCGATTTGCGTCCGTATACGGCGAACGGCGGGCAGTACGCTTACGGCAGCGTAATGCTTCCCGCGGGATTCACCTATACGGTAAAGAGCGTCGGAAAACCTGCGAACGGAACGCTGACCCAAACGGATACGCCTCTCGTCTACACGTATACGCCCAACAAGAAGAACAAAAATCTGCGTTCGGGGGAAATCAAGGTAACCCTTGAAATCACCAAAAACGACGGCGCGTTCAAAGTGGACGACGTGGATCTGGTGCTGGAATTCGAGCAGTCGCACGAAATGAACAAGACGACGCTCAACAGAACCACGTATACCTATTCCGCCGACAATATGTATACCGACGCACAGACGGCGTTCGAGAAGAAATTCGCGGGCTATGAAGGGAACCCCGTCGAGATGGATCATTCCAATCCCGTGCAAAACGTAAACACCGACATCTGGTTCTATCCCGATACGGCGCAAAACCGCGAAAAGTATCCCGACGCGCCGGAGCATTACTTCGTTCACGATAATACGATCGAGGTGATCGACGGCAAACTGTATTTCGAAGAGGAAGGCAAGTACAGGGTCTACCTGCGCGGACGTTTGAATTGCGCGGTGTATTTCTCGGTAAACGGAAAGGATTACACGCTCGGGGCAACGATCAAAGACACGAAGGCGGTTTCCAACAGCGCGCAATTCCGCCCGAACGATAAGAATACGTTTTTCGACGTAAGCTTCTCCGAAAAGAATTGCACCGTTACCGTATATACGGGCGGGGAAGAGCATACCTATCAATTAAAAATCGAAGGCGATCGGTGGCTGTTCGTCAAAGAAGTGCTCATCGTGCAATCTACGCCTACGGTAAGCTATATCGGTTTGGGGATCGCAAAGTGGTCGGAACCCATTTACACCATGGTGGAAAAGTACTACGACGCCAACGGAAATGAAGTCGCAAGCCCCGAGGCGGAGGGTTACCACCACACGCAAATTCATTATTACAACAGTATGGGCGTTGAAGTTTCGGAGGAGGAAACGAACTCGAAGGAGCCCATTCCCCCTAAAAATAACGAGGCTGCGTACGTAAACGCTTACAGAAATACCTACGAGTTTCCCTCGAACGCTTCGTTCGAAACGGACTACTTCTACGTGAGGACGTATTCGTACAGCTATCGGGACAATCACATGGTCGGCGGCGAAGGGATGCGCGTTGTGGAAGAGCAGTGCGCCAATCTGTCGCTGCATACGGGCTGGGGCGGCAAGGATCTGTCGGTCATGATCGACGGCGTAAAAAATCAAGGCGGCAAACAGCAGCTGCATACGCAGGATAACCGTCCGCTGGAATCGGCGCCCTTCACGTTCGTGGTCGATTTGGGCGGAGTGTATACCGCGAACCGTTTGATCTTATACAGTCAGGCGGGCAGAGTGGATCCCTGCTTTGCCAAGAACGCAAACCTTTATGCAAGCACCGACGGAGTGGATTACAAGCTTGTAAAGAACTTTACGGACTTGACGTATTCGGGCGATCACCAATATCTGGATTTCGATTTAACCGAAATGCGCTATTATAAAATCGAGATCACCAAGGCGACGAGCGGGCACCTGATCCTTCGCGAGCTTGAAATGTGGCACGTTTTCGAATTGGAGAACGGCGTGCAGCTGACGCCTGACAGCGAAGAGCTGACGTATAAGGGAAAGTGGCACGGGAAACAGGTTGCCTCCTCCTTCGGACACGTGAACGTGGGCGAGCGGGGCGCGCAGGTATCGTTCGAGTTCGAGGGCACGCGCTTCGGGATCCTCTCTCCCGCGGGCTATAAGCGGAATTTCGAAGTGTATATCGACGGAAAGCGGGTCGATTCTATGAAGCTCAAAGAGGATGACGGAGATTTTAACATGAGTTACCTGTGCAATGCGTTGAAGGAGGGCAAGCACCGCGTCGTGATTCGCTGTACGGGTCAGACGGCAATCGACTCCATCGTCGTTTACAAGTAAATTCAAACCGTAAAAAAAACGGGTCGGAAACGACCCGTTTTTTTTTACGGTTTGCGTTCCGACGCGTTCCGTACGTCTTTATAAAATAAAAAAGTCGCTCGACGGCGGCAAAAATTTACAAAAAGAGCGATTATTCCAAAAAAAGTATACTTTTTTTGACCGTGTATTTTGTACGAAAATCAAGGATTTATACACTAAAAATTATACTTTAACTTACGATTCTTGTCAAGAAACTTTCGTAAGAAAAAGTATACATTATTTGACGGTGTTCGAAAAATTCATAACGGTACGCATTTTTCAGGATTTTGAGCGGCTTTTGCCCGCCCTTTCCCCCGCCAAGGCAGGGGGACGGAGCGACGGCAATAAATATTATAAAAACATATATTTCGGAGGGGTTTTTATGAAATTCTCTAAGAGATGCGGAAGAGCTGCAAAGACGGCTTCTTTTGTGCTTTGTTCCGTACTGTTTCTGTTTACGCTTCTGTTAGGGGCCATGCAGCCGATTATCAATTACGTAAAAAATCATCCTATCGCAGTCGGGGCGGTGGACGATTCGGATTACGCGCCGTTAAACGACAACTATTCGGCTTTTGCGGACGGCGCAACCTATTCTTATACGGACGGTACGATTGTTTCCGAATTTGTGGATCAAGCGGACGGAATAGGCACGGACAGAACGGTTGTTTCGATCGACAGATCCCATGCCCACGGTACAAAAAGAAATCCTTACGTTATCGACAGTTATGATAAATGGATCACTTTTGCACAAGAAAACGGTTACGTTCACGATTCCGATCCGTCTTATCAATACGGATACGGAAAAGTATGGGTTTTGGCGGTGGATATCGACTTCCGCAATCGGGCGTTTTTGCCTGTTTGGGCATTCGGCGGCGAATTTTACGGTTTGGGACACACGCTCAGCAATATCACTTACAATTATGCCGACCTTGTAGGAAACCGTTGGGCGAATGAAGAATTGGGGATGGGTGTGTTTTGTTACACTTATACGGGTAACGTTTTTATGCCGAACCCCGTGGTAATTGCAGATTTAAATGTTGATAATTATATATTTACCAATTGTTCCACTTATGCCGGTGCGATTACGGGGAGAATCGCCGCACATATTACTTGGATTTTGAATTGCCATGCCAAGGGGACGCTCGATCGTTCGACGGCGTGTAATAAATTTGTGTATTGGGGCGGGATAACATCCGGGCCGTTAAACACTTTTGCGCCGAATGTGGTAGGTTGGGGCGAATATATCGCGTCTGCTTACCGTTGTTCGGCAGACACTAAAATGAATATTAACGAGCCCTCTTATGATACTGATTGGTACATCGGCGGAATCATGGGGGGAGCATGGGTAGGTTGTACTTCTTACGTTTACGATTGTTATGCTAAATTAACAGTCAATCAAAACGGTAGCACGGGTACGTTTATCGGCGGAATCGTCGGTGTGCTTCCGTCTAACAATTGGAACGGGACCGGCGGTACGCACGTGATCCGCGAGTGCGTTGCCAATGTAATTATCAATTTTATCAATTGGGCGCCTGCCGGCGCGTTTTGTGCCAACGGGGCGATTTTCGCGATCCAGGCAGCAGGCGACCGCGGCGGCGTATATCGGCCGTCGGCAGTCAATATTTCGTGTGCCAACAGCTATGGTTCGACGACTATCAACTATACCGAATCCGGCGGTATCTCCGGTTCTTATCTGGCGGCAGGAACAAAAATATCAAGGTTCTTTCCGATTTGGAGCGGCAGAGCAGACCGCCGAGATAATCAGACCGCTTGGAAAGACAGATACGCTACGATCAATCTGTCGAACTGTTATTATTCGGGGAATAATTCCTATGCAATCGCATCCGCAATAACGGCAGCAGACGGCGGCAACTTCTTTGTCGGCACCGGTTCAACGTATACTGCTTCCGAAAGCGGCATGTACAACCTTGCCAAAAATTCCGATGCGTTAAAAACGAAAATCTGGGAACAGAAAACGAGTATCGGCGGTACGTACGGCATTGCAAATTCGCCCGTAAAAAATACCAAGATCACGCCTGAGTATACCGTCGGATATTACAATTTAAAAATGAACGGTTCGGAGATCATAGACGAGCCCCTGTCGGGCGTTGCGAGCAGAACGTATACCTACGGTTCGATGACTACGCTTTCGCTTGCGGGCGTCAACGATGTGGAAGGGCGGCAGTTCCGCGGTTGGACGCTCGACGTTACGGGGCAGACCGCGCCCGTGCGCACGTTAAACATGACGGGCATGAACGGCGATTTGAAGTTCTATGCCGTCTGGGATATCACGGACTCCTCGGCAACGCTTTCCACCGTAAACAATATCACGGAGGCGGAGTACGGCGGCACGCCCATCTATCTGCGTGCGAATCTGATCACGCCGTCGGTATCGGATCCCGTGGTGGAATTCCGCTGGCTGAAGGACGGAGAGGTGGTATCCACCGCAACGGGCATGGAAAACAACGAATACGTGCTGGATTCGGTGGGACAGAGCGGGGAGTACTCGCTGGAATATACGTTATCCGACAAGAATTATCCGTTGATGCGTTACGAAGGGGCGGGGCAGAACTCGCTCGACTTGACGATCACGGGAAAGTCGACAAAGTTAAAGCGATTTACGATCAGTTCGGAGACGCCCGCGTACGCAGGGATGACGCTGGAGAACGTGAAGTTCGTACTGGTAATGACGGAGGAGAACAGCACGCGGGAGGTGCCCGGCACGGCGCGGTGGGAATACACGACGGGAGTAGTGCAGCCCGGTTCGAACACGTTCAACGTAATATTCACGCCCGAGGATCTGGGCAACTATAAAGTGATGACCGTTCCCGTAACCTTCGAGGCGGGTTCGTTAAAGCTCACGTTTAACATGGATCAGGTATCGACGTATTTCGAGGTACCGTTAAACTACAAGGGTTCGTATTCGGCGACGGATATCGTCAAGCTGTTTCAGGACGCGTTCGTGGCGAAGATAGAAAGCGACTACTCGTTTGAAACGGCGGTACAGCGCCGCACGCCGCGCTTTAACGGGATGACGGCGGGGGACTTCAACCTGACCTATGAAAACGTAACCGAAGACAAGACGGTAGAAGTAACGTTTGTGGAAACGTTCTACACGGTGATATTAAACCCGAACAACGGGGAGGTATCCGCGACGCTGCGCGACAGATATTGGGGCGAGCGACTGGCGACGCCGGAGTACGCGTACGACGGATTTATCCTGACGGGCTGGTATTATACGGACGCGTCGGGGCAGAAGAGGGCGTGGGATTTCGAAAATGACGTAGTAACGTCGGATCTGGAGCTGTCGGCGGAGTGGAAGGCGTTGAATATGAAGTTAAAGAGCCTGACGGCGACGCCCGCGTTGGGAGCGTACACGGCGCTCAGCGCGTTGAAGAACGGCGATTTGCTGGTGGAGGCGCTCTACGACAGCGACGAAGGGGAAATCAAGCGCATACTCAACTTAAAGAGCGCGGACGTTACGGACGGATACACGCTTGCGTACGCGCTCGGCGACGGACAGCTGCACGTATCCACCCGTACGAGCGGCGGAGCGGATCCCGTGGCGGGCAATATCGTTACCGTAACCTACGAATACAAGGGCACGATCCGGCGCGTGAACGTAACGTTAAACGTGCAGGCAAAGAGGGCGGATACCTCCGAGCTCGAATTCCGCGACAAAGTGGCGGAGGAGACGAAGAACGCGATCGAAATCGACCGCATTCCGCAGTCGTCGCTGCCCACGGGCATCACGAGCGTGGAATATATCTACACAAACACGAAGACGCAGGTTGTGGGTCCTGCGATCGAGATCGGCGAATACCGAGTGGAAGCGCGCTTTATAACGTCGAGCGACGACTACGTAGCGGACAGCCGCTTTGCGACCCTCGTGATCAAAATGCAGCTGATCGCGGTAAAAGTAACGTGGAGCGCGGAAAACAGCTTCGACTATACGGGTTACGACCAGCACCCCGTTGCCACCGTTACCGTGGCGGAAACGGGCGAGCAGATCGGGGAGGCGTACTATTCCTACCTTGGCGCGAAGAACGAGACGGAGTTTATCAACGCGGGATCGTACAACGTGAGCGTGGTGCTCAACCCGAACGGGGACTATAAGTTTGCGGCGGGAACGACGACCTCGATGCGGTTTACGATCAATAAGCTGAGTGTGAACAAACCTACGCTGTTAACGGGGGTAGATCCTTACGTATACGCGCCCGACACGCTGTTCCGATTCGAATACCGCCTCGACGGGTATGACCCCGAATTCATGGAGTTTGAGGGAGTATACGAAACGACGAACGCAGGGAACTTCACGGCGCGCGTCGCGCTGATCGACAACGTAAACTACTACTGGACGGGCACGAGCCAGACGACGGCGTCGCAGCCGATCAGTTTCAGTTGGTCGGTTGCAAAGCTCAGCGTTCCCAAGCCGACTTTGCGTCAGGGGATAAGCTACGAGTTCAACGAGAGCGAGTATTCGTTCAGCGAGCTGTTGGACGGGTTCGACGAATATACGATGACGCTTACGGGTACGACTTCGTCGGTGAACGCAGGGAACTTTACGGCGCGCGTAGCCCTCAGCGATACGGTAAACTACTATTGGGAGGGCACGTTGGCGTCGGGAACGGCGCAGCCGATCAACTTCTCGTGGTCGATCGCCAAGAAAGCGGTAGCCGCGCCCGTCGTCATCGAGGGAAGCGAGTTGGTGTACACGGGTTACGAACAGGAGCTGCTGTCGGTGCTGGACGGCTTCGACGAGCTATTGATGAGCTTCGGCGGCACGTATACGGCGATGAAGGCGGGCAGCTACCGTGCGACGGTGTCCTTAAAGAACAGAACGAACTACTATTGGTCGGGAACTTCCGCAACGACGAACGCGCAGCCCGTGAATATCAGCTGGACGATCGCGAAGCTGAAGGTTGCCGCGCCGACGCTTGCAGGGGAAACGAGCTTCGTATACGACGGCAGCGAACACGCGATCGTAGACAGTCTGTCGGGCTTCGATGCGGGGTTCATGGCAATGGAAGGCGATCATACGAAAACGAACGCATGTACTACGAGCACGGGCTACCGCGCGACCGTCAAGCTAACGGATACCGTGAACTACGAGTGGGAGGACGGCAAGACGCCTTCGTTTAACTGGTCTATCAGCAAGGCTACCGTAGCGAAGCCGACCTTCGGGGAAACGATATCGTACCCGTACAACGGCGAAACGCAGACGGTGAAGAGCGCGCTGTCCGGCTTCGACGAGGATACGATGACGCTCGGCGGCACCTTCGAGAGCAAGAACGTATCCACGAGCGTGAGCGGGTTCAGCGCAAGGATTCAACTGAAAGACAAGAACAACTACGTCTGGGCGGACAACAACAGCAATACGGACGTATCCGTGAATTGGAGTATCACGAAAATAGATTTGACGGTGGAGTGGGAGGACGTAGACACGTTTGAAACCACCGACACTACCCGCACGCCCAAGGTGGTGGGGTTATCGGGATTAGCGGCAACGGACAGCTACGTAACGAGCGACTTCGTGTACGGAGGAGACGTCAATAAAACCACCGTGGGCGGGTATATCGTCAAGGTAACCGTGAAGTCGGGTTGGGCGTCGAACTACAATATACTCAACGCGTCCAAGGGCTACCGAATCATACCCGCAGGGGCGAGTCTCGACGACCCGACGCTGCCGCAGATCCCGGACGTGCCGTTGGATCCGCCGACCGAACCCGGAGGAAACACCCCCGGAGGAAATACTCCGGGCGGAAACCCGCCCGGCGGAACAACGGGCGACAAGCCTACGGATTCGTTCCTGCCCGAAAACCTGCCCTTGTGGCAGCTCGTGGTTACGGGAATCGGAGTGATCCTGATCATCGTATTCCTTTCGCGCACCCTCAGCCTTTCGAGCAAGATGAAGCGCGCGAAGAAGCTGGCAACCACTACCTATTCGTTTGCGGGTGCGGCTCTGCTTGCCGCGGCGCCTTGGCTGGGCGTGCCGCAGATCGGCTGGACGGCGATCGCGTTCGCCACGCTCGGCATAGCGCTGGTGCTGCTGGTCGTCATGCTGGTCGTTGGGCACAAGTGCGCGGTTGCGGTTAACGCCGCGGAGGACGCAGAAAAACGCCGCGCCGCGGAGGAAAAACGCGAACAGGAAGAGGAGCGCCGCCGCAGAGACGACGACTTCAAGATGATGATGGCAAGCATGATGAACCGCCCGATGCCGGATGCCGCGCCCGCGTTCGACGTGCAGGCGTTGCTTACGGGAATGCAGGAGAGCATGGGGAACATGATCACCGCGCTTCTTCCCGCAACGGCGGGCGCAAACGCAGGAGAAAACGAAACGGTGAAACTGCTCCTTGCGCAGAACTCCGAAATGATGGAAAAGCTGAACAACCAGCCTGCGGTAGACGGCAGCGCGTCGGACGAGAGGATGCGCGCGCTCGAGGAGCGAATGGCGGAGCAGCAGCGTTTGGCGGAAGAGCGCGCCGCGGAACAACAGAGAATCGCGGACGAACGGCTGGCGCAGCAGCAGGCGATGATGCTCGAACAGCAGCGCATGGCGGAAGAGCGCGCGGCGGAACAACAGCGTTTAACCGAGGAGCGGATTCAGGCGGAGCGCGCGGATGCGCAGCGGCGGGAAGAAGACGCGAGAAAGATGCAGCAGGAAATGATGGCGCGTCAGGAAGAGCTGATCAAAAAGATGCTGGAACGCGAGGCGGCGCCCGTAGTGGTGCAGCAGGAAGGGAGCGGAGGCTCGAACACGACCAATTCCTTCGT
>Ga0073906_1003107_pt1 | contig 19666 bp, 24 predicted proteins | sample Inofromicrocosms_FD_65485 | JGI IMG/M metagenome (GOLD analysis project Ga0073906, IMG submission 65485) | Mouse cecum microbial communities from Vienna, Austria - Inoculum for glucosamine and mucus D2O microcosms | ecosystem: Host-associated > Mammals > Digestive system > Large intestine >...
ATTTGACTTTACCAAATAAAATTGCCGCTAATTTCTATAAAATCAGCAGGTTAAATTTACTTATAACGGTGATGTCTATTCCACATTATCGCCTTAGCGTGTCCGCTGAATAGTTACGGGATTGTTTTCACCTGTAGTAATTTTGCACCACGAAATGCCGAACCGATAAAACTGCGGCGAACGGCATTTCCATCATCGGTCGAAGCCAAAACAACCCTACAGGCAAATAGACCGGAAGCGCCGTCGGAACCATGGAGCAGCACAAGCTCCTGCGATGATGGAATAGCCCAATCGGCAAACGGCGTTTCCAATTAAGAGTCTTGCCAAGGCGCGCTTCGATTTCCGGCCAGATGGTCATTTGAAGCAAGAGTGCTCTTATCAACTTAATTGTAGAACTGTTTAGAATTTTCCTGCCATCTATCGGTAAAAGCCGTAGACGGCAAGGGTTTATTCACTCTTTTTTACAACAAGTTCATAAGCACCTGGCATCATGATCCACATTGGCTCCATAATCAAGGAAGTTTTCGAAAACCACCCCAGAAGGCACACAATTGTGTGGCTGGCGAGGCAGCTTAACTGTGTCCGCGGAAATGTGTACGACATCTTTTCCCGTGCGAGCATCGACACTCTTCTGCTGTTGCGCCTGTCGAAAATTCTCGACCATGACTTTTTCGCCGACATATCGGAACTATTAAAAAACGGAGAAGACCAGCATGGCCAATAACCATTGTCACAGCCTCTAAAAAAGCACCATGTACAGAATCAATTGACATTGTGTACAATTATCTGTGGCATTTGCCAAGCCTTGGACTTTCACAGTATATATAATTTTGCAATCAACTAATCAACACCAAACACAATGGCAAAAGTAAAATCAGCAATAACCGGCGAATACATTATCCAGATAAACGAAAAAAGCCAGGTCAAAGTATACAGGATATTCGATAACGTAATCGCCTCGCTCCGAGAAGCTGCCGCCGAAGTCGGCTTCGAAATAGACCCCAAGTGGAACACACAGGAAACTGGACGCAGACTGGTGGCGAATTTCGGTGGAGGCGACCAGACTGCCACCGTAGGCAACTACGTAATCACCATAAACGCCAACAAGAGCGTGAATTCCTACCGGACCTACAGCAACACCATCGGCGCATTACGCGAAATCGCCGCAAAAATAGGCTTCGGGATAGACCCGAAATGGAACACCCAGACAACCGGCAGCAAACTGGTCGATTTCATTAACGCCAACAAATAACAATCGCTTAAAAATGGCAGTCCAGAAAACAGCATCAGGCAAAGTCGACAAACGCACCAAGGAAGGCAAGGCCATAGCCGAACGCATGGCGAAAGCAAGAGCAGCACGCGCAAAGGCAGCCCCTGCCGCGCCTAAGCTCAAGAGAACAGCCTCCGGCAAAGTCGACAAACGCACCAAGGAAGGCAAGGCCATGGCGGCCCGCATGGCGAAAGCCCGTGCCGCGAAAGGCAGCCTCAAAAACCGTCTCAAACGTCTGTTTAACTTATAATCGCCACCGGCATGAAAGCATCTCTTGAATCACTGGCAAATTTTATCGGCTTTGTAGTATGGGCCGATGGTGAATACGATGAGGCCGAGAAGGAGGCTGTCGTTGAAATTGCCGAGACATTCGGTCTTAACCAGCTCAAATTCAATATTGCGGTCGAAGTGGCCATAAACCGCATTCTCCGCATGGACGAAAAAGAAGTGAATGAGTTCCTTCACAAGGCTGCCGACGATATCGACGACGTCGAGATAGGCCAGGTATATGAATCGGCCATGCAGGTGGCCATCGCCGACGGCGTGCTCACCCGCGGAGAAGTGAACAACCTTCTTGCCATCGCCGACGCACTCGGTATCGACACCGACATGGCCTGCCTTCTGCTGTGCGACATGGTAAAGACCGAAGCAGAGCTTGAAATAGACACCGAAGAGGACGAAGAATAAGAGCTCGTTTAATATCCGTATGATGGAAACCGGCGTGAACGGACTGCGCGACATGCTCATGAACGACATAGAACAGTTTATGACGACCCGCAGCGAACTTATGTTCAACGAAGCCGATCTACAGCTCAATCTCGCCGAGAGTCTCCGCCATAACGGCCACTACAACAACGTGTGGCTCGAGTACTACCTCCCCAAAGGCGAGATACCGGAGTACAACAGGCTGTGGCCGTCGCATATGAGGGTCGATATGGTTGTACGTGGCGGTCGATACTATGTTCCGATAGAACTCAAGTATAAAACGGCTTCGATAGGACGTAATCTGCCTCGGTTCGGACAGCAGCTCATCAACGTCGAGCGCTGCGAGGTGATGAAAGACATGGTGGCGCGCGATCTCGACCTCTACGACGCGTGGAAAGACGTCCGACGTCTTGAATTGCTCACCGGCCATTTCTCCAATATCCCCTTCGGCGTGTTCCTGATGCTCACAAACAACCGCGGGCACATGTCGCCGCAGCGGCCGACCTCCAACCAATACCGCTTCTGCATGGTGGAAGGGCGCCACGACCGGCATCGTGTCTGGCTGTCGCCCGATACTCCGAGCGTGAGAAACATGCCGGGCTTCGACCTCGACCGTGAGTACGACATTCACTGGCACCCCATGCCTGCCATGACCGACGACGCCAACGACCGCAACAAGGAGTTCTTCTATACCTTACTTATAATCTGAACCAATATCCCACCTGTCCTTGTAATGAAAAACAATATAAGAGTTTACGGCAAATCCCAGAACCGAACGGCGCTCGGTGTGATGCACGCCTACACGACGATGTTCCCACACGCCACGCTCGCCGACATTCGCAAGGCTTTTCCAAACGGAATCAACCCCGACAAGGGAGTCCCCGAGCTGTTTATGCCAGTCGGCGAGGCCATGAAGTTCAACGACAAGATAAGCCTCTACTTCGTCATGCCCGACGAAGTGCTCACCATGGGCGACGGCAGCAAGGTTGCCGTCGCACAGGTATGGTCCAGACCGTCGTTCGAGCGAATTGTCGAACAAGGTAAACTCTACGGTGTTGAGGTGGCCGAATTCGAGAAAACAGCCAAACCGGGACAACGGGGCGGCTACCGCCTGGAATATCTCAACGGCTACGTCCCTCCTGTTCCGGCAAACGGCAGGAAAGGTCTTGCGTGGTGGGTCTGGCTGATTATCGCGTTTGCTGTGGCAGCCGTTATAGCAGCGCTGCTGTGGCCACGCGAGAAAGAAATCGTGGTACAGGAAACCGTGGTGGAACGCCAGACAGTGGTTCGCGACACCGTGTACATGCAGCAAATCGAGGATATCGAACGCAACTTCAACGCCGCACAGTTTGCCGTTGCATCCGCCGACCTCAACGATGATGCCAAAATCGCGCTGCACGACCTCGCCCGCGTCATGCGCCGTAATCCCGACCTGAAACTGCGCATCACAGGCCACACCTCTGCCGAAGGCGACCCCGCATCAAACCAGACACTATCGGAAAATCGCGCCAGGGCAGCAGTGGATTTCCTTATCCATAGGGAGAATATCGACGAATCGCGGCTGGAAGCCTCTGGCAAAGGCTCCTCCGAACCAATCGACCCCGACAATGCCGAGGCCAACCGGCGCACCGAATTCGAAATCATAGAACAATAACAAATTCATCAACACATAAATCCATCGAAAAATGGCAGAACTCCGCATCGACAGCCGCATGAAGGTGAAAACCCTCAAGGCTAACTTCAAAAAAGCATTCGGCGCCACTCTACGCGTCTACACAACCGCCACATGCAAAGCCACAGCCGATGACGAAGCAACCCTGGGCAGCCTCATGGGCGAGGCAAAAGGAGGCGAGGCAACCTTCGGATCCAACCTGCGGGTCGGAAACTTCGAAAAGAAAATCTCAGAGATGTACGGCATCGGTGTACAGGTTGCCAATTCAGCAAACACCAAACTGAGCGACAACGGCATCACCCTCGCCGCCGCCGGTAAAGAATAACAACACAAACCGAAAAGGGATCCGGCTGACAGAAAAACCAAGCCGGATCCTTTTTTCATTTTTCACCTGTCATGAGCAAAGAGTCCATACGCCGCAGCATCGAAATAAAGAAAGCCGAGATAGCCCGCCACCGCACATCGATAGCCAGCCTGCGCTCCCGGAAAAGTGAAACCAACACCCGCTATTCCGCCAACATAAAGAATGCATCGAGCGCATCCGCCAAGGCAAGTCTCAGAACCCAGAAAGCATCGGCCGTGGCATACATAGAGTCTCAAATACGCTCCGAACTGTCGACTATAGCCGGCATACAGCGAAACATCGTCTCACTACGCGAACAGCTCAAGAACGCAAGATAACATGGCCGGCGCACGGAAAGGCTGCGGTTGCGGCGGATGCATGACGGCATTGATTCTTGGAATATGCCTTGTAATGTATCTTCTCGGTGCTTTTTAACGACAATCGAATCACCAGTAAAACTATGAAACTGCCCGGTTTATCTTTCTCATGGAAACGCGCCGTAGGAATCACCGCCGCTAAACAGAAAATAGCGCGTGCCACCGGTATTCCCACCACCCGCCAGGGCTTGGAACGCAAAGTCGGGGCTTTTGTACTCAATGCTATTTTCGGAAAACGGAACCGCCGCCGATGAGTTCGCCAATGCACAATATAAAAATCCAGCTCGCCCGCGCTCTCGACGACAATATGCACACCCGCCAGTGGCATAACACTGTCGACTACCTCATAATAGGTATGATTCTGGTGAGTACCACCGAAATTTTCCTGTCCACCTTCGATATCTCTCCCCGGCTACGGCACGTACTCAAATGGGTGGATATGGCATGCCTGACATTCTTCCTCGTGGAAGTCAGTCTCCGCATATGGGTGGCTCCGCTAATCAATCCACTGTATCATGGATTCCGCGGCCGCATACGCTACTGCCTGACATTCCATGGTTTCGTCGATGTCGTTTCCACCTATCCTTTTTTTCTCGGCTCCATTCTCCCGTTCCCGACGGAGGCACTCCGTGTGCTACGCCTGACCCGGGCCATGCGCCTCTTCCGCATCACCCGCTATACCAAATCGTTCCGGTTGCTGTCTGCTTCCATAAGCCAGAAGAAACGCGAATTATGGATTTCCCTGCAATTTCTGATAATAGTGACTGTTATCCTCAGCCTGCTGCTGTTTTTCTTCGAACATGAAGCACAGCCGGAGATATACAACAATGGCTTCGCATCAGTATCGTGGGCATTCGCCCAGTATATCGGCGACCCCGGAGGTTTCGCCGGCACTCCACCCGTGACATTCTGGGGGCGGGCTATCGCATGCGCAGTAGGCATTCTGGGAATAGCCATAGTGGCTGTTCCGGCAGGAATAATCGGTGCCGGATTCACAGAAGCCATCGAGAAAGAGGCACACCGCAATGAACTGGAGGAAAACCGCCGAAAGCTTCACAATGCATTCGAACGAAAACTCGACCGGCCAAGCGGCTACCAGCGTGTGCCTGTGTTCCGTACCATTACCGATATATCGGCCCGCGTAGGCCTCACCGACAAAGAAATCATCGAGGTCTGTTCCGCCGACACAAGATTCAGACTCGGCAATCTGGCCTCCACGATTCCATTGGTGAAAAATCCGATGGACAGATTGGCTGTGGAAGTCGCCCACATCAACACCGCATACGGATGTTGCATCGACCGGGGATCGAATGTGACCATAATCTCGCCATCGGGTTTTGTCGACTTCGGCACCACCAACTTCTTCTATTATCTAAGCAAAATCGGAGGTTTCAACTGGATATCACGTGAAACGGGAGAACGGGCGCCATACCGGTCCTGGTATCTGATCGACAACGCTCACGCCGGAGAGCAGAACCTGCAGGCTTATCTTGCCGACATCGCCAGACTGATGGACCGGTCGAAAGCATGGAGCATTACAACTCTGATAGCAAGCGGGGCTGCCGAACCTGAATACGACTCTCAGATTCATCTCGGCATAGGCGGACCCAAAGGCGATACCGGCATGGAACAGCACAATCTGGTAAACGACATGGAAACTTTCATGCAATTCTACGGCAGACTGTCCCAGGACATGGACCAGGAATTCGGACTACATACCGACTGCCAGAAATATCACGCGACCGATACCGGCAGGCTTTTCCATCGCTTCCTTCAACTGCGCCCCGACTCGAACAATCTTGTGCTGCGGATATGCTGGCACCAGGCATTGTGGAATCCGGAAAACATGCTCATAGCCCGGAAACTCGCCATTATAATCGCAGACACTCTGGGAACAGGAGCCGACCGGGTAGGCACCGACCCCACCCTCAGAATAAAGGACATAGGATTCCGGGGATATTAAAATAGATCTGAGAGCGATTTGCCCGATGAAATCAAGAGGCTGTTTAATAATCATTATTAAACGACCTCTTATTTCTTACATCTCGAGATACATGATGATGCTGTCGAGTTCGCACTGCGCCCTCCTGCGCTGTTCGTCAGCCTCCTCCACTTCATGCCGGATGGCTGGCACAACTCTGTCGGCGGGAGCCGGATGCATACGCAAGAGTGAATCCAGTGTAACTGCCGGAACATCGGCCGGTATGCGTGGAGCCGGCAGACGCGGAATTGAAACAGTGTTCCCCGGATGTTCCTGCACGGCCTGCACAGGTACGGTTACAACATCGATTTCCTGTCGTCTGTCGCGTTTCTGCCTGGCGAGAGCTATTCCTTTCACACGGCCGGCGCTGTGGAAATGAGTGTCGTAATACTTCTGCGACAGGTTGCTGACCATCACCCCTTTCGAGGACGAGGCATGGATAAAGTCGCCGCCACCGACATAAATGCCCACGTGGCTCACCCCACCTCCGCGGGTCGACGGTCTGAAAAACACGAGGTCGCCCGGCGCAAGCTGTTCGCGCCGGATTTTCTCGCAGGCCTGCTGCTGACGTGCCGAATTGCGTGGAAGGCTCACCCCGGCCTTGTCGCGGAAAATAACCATGACCATTCCCGAACAGTCGGTACCGTGCCCGCGGCGGTCTCCTCCATACTTGTAAGGAGTTCCCAGCCAGCGTCGGGCCTCCCCTACGATATCGGAGGCAACACCTGCATCGATGCCTGGCTGCTCATGCTGCTCCTGCCGCGGCGGACTCACCGGCGGCCGCACGGCCTGGCGCTTGCCCGAACAACCGACCAGCGCCGGCAGCAGAACAAGTGCCATGAAGCACCAGAAGAGTATTTGCATGCTACGAGGAATCACAGATGCAAAGATATGGACATTTTTTCGTAACTTCGCAACACAGTACCGTAACGGCAAACATTATGCTGCTTTTCCCAAACGCAAAAATCAATATAGGATTGCACATAGGCCACACCCGGCCAGATGGCTACCACGACATCGCCACGGCCATGGTGCCGGTGCACTGGTGCGACATCCTCGAAATACTGCCGGCGGTCGCCGGCGGCTCTTTCACACTTGCCGGCGCTTCGCTGGACTGCCCTCCGGAAAAGAATCTTGTGCTTCGGGCGCTGATGCGTCTGGAGAGCTATATCGGGCATCCATTGCCACCTCTCGACATAATTCTGGAGAAACACATTCCTTCGGGCGCAGGTCTCGGCGGCGGCTCGTCCGACGCCGCTTTCGCGCTTGTGGGGGCAAACGCCGTGCTCGGACTCGGGCTAAGTGCCGACGAGCTGGCCACCCTGGCCGCCGAAGTCGGCTCAGACTGCCCTTTCTTCATCTACAACCGCCCGATGCTGGCCACCGGACGCGGCGAAGTGCTGTCCGGCATAGAATGCACGGCACTGAAAGGAAAAGGCATATTGATTGCCAAACCCCAGACGGAATCGGTATCTACCGGGCAGGCCTACGCCGCTGTGACCACCCGCACCCTGCCCGATGTAGCCGACTGGCGGAATGCCTTGATGCTGGCTGCCACGCAGTGGCACGGAAGCGACCTGCACACCAACGATTTCGAACAGGCCATATTTCCCCTGCGCCCGGCAATAGCGGACATAAAGAAACGCATGACTGCCGCCGGCGCCATATATTCAGCCATGAGCGGCAGCGGTGCCTCGGTGTTCGGAATCTTCGCGGATGTCAAAATGGCAGAGACGGCCGCCGGATTATTCGGCGACTGCGACTGCCGCACAGCTGCCGCCGACTGGCAGCCATCGCCACCGAACGTTTTGCCTCCGGCATCGTTATAATATCGAGACCGGTCCGATTTGGCCGGATTTTTGCTGTACATTACCCTGGCGGCGCTATCACGAACCGATGCCGCCACTATTACATCGAATAGAAACAAGAACATAAATGAGCAAAGAAAAGCACAATAACGAAAACGCGCACACTCCGGAATCGGAAACTCCGGAAGTGATGGACGTGCTCGACACCCAGGAAACCGGCAACATTGAAACCGGCGAGGCCATGGCCGAAGAGGAAAGCCTGCAGGAACAACTTGACGCAGCCCTCGAACAGGTGGAAAAAGACAAACAGGACTACCTGATGCTGATGGCCGACTTCGACAACTACCGCAAGCGCATGATGCGCGAAAAGGCCGACCTGCTCAAAAACGCCTCCGAACGTGTCCTCACCGGCCTTCTGCCTGTACTCGACGATTTCGAACGCGGACTTGCGGCATGCTCCGCCAACGAAGCCGACGAAGCCATCTATAAAGGCATGGAGCTTATATACAACAAATTCGTAAAGTATCTCGAAAGCAATGGCGTGAAAGCCATGGATACCAACGGCGCCGATTTCAACGCCGATTTCCACGAAGCCATAGCCACCGTTCCGGCTCCCGACCAGAAAGGAAAGATAATCGACACAACTCTGAAAGGCTACACTATCAACGACAAAGTACTCCGCCACGCCAAAGTGGTTGTAGGAGAATAATACCCCGGATATGGACACCAAACGCGACTATTACGAAGTGCTCGGCGTGAACCGGGGTGCGACTGCGGAAGAAATAAAGAAAGCCTATCGCAAAAAGGCTCTCCAGTACCATCCCGACCGCAACCCCGGCGACAAAGAAGCTGAGGAAAAATTCAAAGAGGCCACGGAAGCATACGATGTTCTCAGCAACGATGAGAAACGCAAGCTCTACGACCAATACGGCCACTCCATGGGACAGCATACCGGATTCGGAGGCGGTGGTTTCTCCGCCCAGGGAATCGACCTGGAAGAAATCCTGCGCCGGGCCGGCTTCGGAGGCTTCGATTTCGGAAGCGCGTTCGGTGGTTTCGGTGGAGCTACCGGTTTCGGAGGCGGTGGCCGCAGGCGTCCGCGCCAGCGACGAGGCTCCGACCTGCGCATCCGCGTGAAACTGACCCTGGCGGAAATCGCCAACGGAATAACCAAGACCCTGCGCGTGCCCACTTTCGTGGAGTGCACCAACTGCAAGGGCACCGGAGCCAAGGACGGTGTGGCGTTCGCTACCTGCAACCGCTGTCATGGCACTGGCCAGATTGTCACCGAACAGTACACTCCATTCGGCATGCAGCAGGCGGCAAGCGTTTGCCCCAACTGCGACGGCACCGGCAAGACAATCACCGAACAATGCCCGCACTGCCATGGAGAGGGTGTAAACAAAAAAGATGTCGAAGTATCGTTCACCATTCCCGCCGGCGCCCAGGAAGGCCAGACATTCTCCCTGCGTGGAAAAGGCAACTACCCCAAAGGAGGCGGCGTGCCAGGCGACCTTCTGGTTGTTGTCGAGGAAATCCCCCACCCCGAACTTATCCGCGACGGCGCCGATGTGATATATAACCTCATGCTCGACATACCCACCGCAGTGGCCGGCGGCAGCGTGGAAGTGCCCACCATCAGCGGTCGCGCACGCCTCAACATCCCGGCAGGCACACAGCCTGGCAAGGTGCTCCGTCTCCGCGGCAAGGGTGTTCCCGACAACGAGAACGGCGGCCGCGGCGACCAGCTGATCAATATAATGGTGTATATCCCCGAGAAACCCACCGAAGAGCAGAAACACATCTTCGAAAGCCTCAAAGGACAGCCGGGAATCATGCCCACCGAAGCCGACCGGAGCCGTGTGTTCTCAAAATTCAAACATCTTTTTGAACAATAACCCTCCGTCGAGTGTTAAAAAGAAAATCACACTAACCCAACCATAACTGAACAATGAAAGGACTTCCCATTTTCATCGCAGCCCTCGGAGGCGCCCTGGTAGGTGCCGCTACCGCACTGTTACTCGCTCCACAGAAAGGCAGCGACACACGCGAAGCCATCAAAGGCTTCATCCGCTCGCACGTGCCGGGCATCAAAGACGGCGAACTCAACAGCCTCGCCGACCAGATTGCCGAAGAAATCAAAGAAGTGAAGTGACAATGAAAGGACTCGCAACATTCCTTGCCGGTGCAGCCGTAGGAGCTGTAGTGGCCGCGCTTCTCACTCCCACCACCGGTGAAGACCTCCGCGCACGAATCAAAATGATGCTGCAGAAAAAAGGCATCATCGCAGCCGATGACATCGACGAACTTGTCGACCTCATTGCCTCCGAGGTAGAATCCAACAAATAATATCATATCCGGCAGAACATGTGCAAACGCTCTGCCGGATATGGATTTCTCCATTCATCCATCATCCCATATGCTATGACACCACAGGAAACATCCTCGCGGCCAAGTCTTGGCGACACAGTGGTGAGATATCTCAAACTGCTTGTCGAAGACACCCGTCTGAGCCTGGCGGAAAAGCTTACACGCCTTCTTTCGGCACTGGCCGTATGTGCCATCGTCATCATTCTGGCCACTGTCGCAGTGGTGTTCATAACAATAGGAGTCAGCGTGGCGCTCGCGCCTTATCTCGGCCCGCAGTGGTCGCTGTTCATCGTCGCCGGAGTCTATGTGCTTCTCATCGCAGCCATACTCGTTTTCAAGAGTGCGCTGGTGGTGAATCCCATAGCCCGATTCATCAGCCGTCTTATTCTTCAACCACCGGTAAGCCACGACAAGAGCTATGATCAATCTACCCCCGTATCCTAAAACCGGCGACCAGAACTGGCGTGGTCTCACCATACGCGAAATCCAGATGCGGCGCGTGCTGGTGCAGACACGTATGGAAATAGAGAAATACCGCATGTCCACAGCCATGGACCGCGTTAAAGAACGCACCCCTCTGTTAGGCGGTTCCGGTCTGCTCTCGAGATTCGCCGGCACCGTATCCATTGCCGAATATGCATTCATGGCATTCAAGATAGTGCGGTGGTTCGTACCGTTTTTCAAGAAAAAGCGTTGACAACCTGAATCCATAAAACATCCGACATCGGCCATCCCAATTTGCGGTGGCCTTTTGTGCTGTATATACAGTATCCTATCACAATCACATATAGTAGAAAACAAGCAATGAAAAAGTTACAACTCTTCCGCCACATAATGGTGGCAATTCTTATTGCACTTCCTTCTATAGCCTCCGCCCAGCTGAATCTGGGAAGAGTGGGCCAGAGCATCGGCAAAGCCGCGCAGGCTGCGACTCTCACCGACGCACAGATGGTCCAGTACGTTCAGGAATACATCCAGTGGATGGACGAACACAACCACGTGCTACCGGCCGACGACCCCTATGTGATTCGACTGAACTCTCTCTCCGCAGGTCTCACTTCCGTGGAAGGCATACCTCTGAACTTCAAGGTCTACAATGTTGTCGACGTAAATGCATTCGCCTGCGCCGACGGCAGCATACGCGTATTCGCCGGCCTTATGGACATAATGTCCGACGAAGAACTCCTCGGCGTAATCGGTCATGAAATCGGCCATGTGGCACACAAGGACTCGAAGAAAGCGTTCCGCCAGGCTCTGCTCACTTCGGCACTGCTCGATGGCGTTGCATCCACAGGCAGCAAAGCGGCATCCCTCACCGACTCGCAGCTCGGAAGCCTCGGCGAAGCCCTCGTAGGTGCAAGCTACTCGAAGAAGCAGGAGAACGCAGCCGACGACTACGGTTACGAGTTCCTTGCCTCGCATGGCAAAAACCCTGTGGCAATGGCATTGTCGTTCCGCAAACTAAAAGAGCTGCAGGGAGAAAACGCCGGCGGTGCTTCGGAAAAAATCAACCAGCTGTTTTCGTCGCATCCCGACCTCGACAAGCGTATCCGCCGAATGGAAGACCGCGCCCGCCGCGACGGTCACCTGGAATAAACTGTCACCATCTACACCAGTAGATACGCTAACTACCTTATCAATTATCCATATTCGACTATGAAAACACGAATCATTGCAGCGGCGGCCATGCTATTGGCTGTTGTCCTGGCGGGTGCGGCCCAGCGCATAGCATTGCTGGCCGACATCCACGTAACTCCGGGCAACACCAACGAAGAGAAACTGCGTGCAGCTGTTGCGGAAATCAACCGTGGCCACTATGATGCCGTGGTTGTCAACGGCGACCTCACCAACGAAGGCTCCGACGAACAACTGGCCAATGTCAAAGCCATACTCGACGGCATAAAGGCCCCTCTGTTCGTTCTACCTGGCAACCACGAGAACAACTGGAGCCAGAGCGCCACAAAAACATTCGTCGACCTATGGGGCAACGACCGTTTCGTGGCACGTCTCGACTCCCTGGTAATCGTGGGTATAAACTGCGGACCGTTCATGAAAATGGGCGACGGTCACATCAAGCAGGAAGACCTACACTGGCTGCGATCCACTCTGGAGGAACACACCGCCGATGGCGCCCGCGTGCTCTCCTTCAACCATTACCCGCTGCTCGACGACCTCGATAACTGCTCCGACTACCTCGCCGTACTCGAAGACTTCCCCGTAATAGGCCACATCAACGGCCACTACCACACCTGGCGCACATACAACGCCGGCGGGGAAGGCAGCGGCAGCGATTTCCCCGGAGCCATGACACGCGCACTCGACATGCGCAACGGCGATTATGGATATGCGATAGTGGAAGTCGATTCCGAATGGGTGCACATCTACAACAAGCCTCTCGGCGGAGCTCCCGAAGCCAAACTGGCGTGGGCAATCCGCACCGGACACAAGCCCATGACCCGCACAAGCGCACCCCAACTCATTGCGCCGGAAGGCTTCTCGGTAGAGAAAGTATGGACCGACAGCGCCTCGATTTTCACCCGTGTGGGCTTCGACGCCGAGAACATCTATTTCGGCAACTCCCTCGGCCAGGCTCGCGCCGTGCGCAAATCCGACGGCTCTCTTGCGTGGAGCGTACCGACCGGAGCATCGCTCTTCTCGCGCCCCGTAGCGCTGGGCAAAGGCCGCGTGGCAGTGCCCGCCCATGATGCTATTCTTGTTCTCGATTCCGCGACAGGTCGCGAGCGCGCCCGCCGCCAGTCGTCGCAAGGCCCATACGTAGCCGACGGCACTCTCACCCCCGACGGCCGCGGATACATCCAGGGTGGATACAAGCGCATCGAACGCCGCCGCCCCTCCGACGGCAAACTCGTGTGGAGCTACGACTCTATAGGCAACTACTGCCAGGCTGCTCCCGCAATCGACGGCGACGACCTCGTGTTCGGAGCCTGGGACACCAACCTGCGATGCCTCAGCCTGCGCGACGGAAAACTCAAATGGATGTGGAACAACGGCAAAGCTGCCAATATGCTCGGTCCGGGCAATGTGGTGCCGGTAATAAGTGGTGAAAGGGTTTATATCGTGGCCCCCGACCGCTACATGACCGCAATCGACCGCAACACAGGGCAACAGCTTTGGCGCGACAACTCCCACCGCTATCGCGAGAGCTTGGGACGAAGCGCCGATGGCTCCAGGGTATATGCCAAAACCATGGACGGAGAACTCGTGGCAATCGATGCCACCACCCCCGAGTTCCGCGAACTCTGGACAGTCGACATGGGCCTGGGCTACGAACACGCACCCTGCATCGTGGCCGAACACAACGGCATTGTATATGCAGGCTCCCGCCGCGGAATCATCACAATGGTCGATCCCGAAACACAGACCGTTGTTGCATCACTACCGCTTGGCGTGAGCGAAATCAACGGCATCGACATCGACCCGGCCACCGGCGACGTATACGCATCCCTTATCGAGGGAACTATTTTCCGTATTTCACCACGCCGATAAATACCTTAAGCATACATGCCGCCGGTGCGCCCGCAACTGCGCCCCGGCGGCATATCATTGATAACAGGCCATGGAGCACACCTTTAAGAGCTTGTATAATAATCAGGTCGTATATGCATAACGGACAAAAAATAATCACACATATCCACCAAACACCATGCGGCGCACTTTTACTCGGTTCATTCGGCAACAGCCTATGCTTATGCGACTGGCTGATGGAACGGCCACACAACCACGTCGAGAACCGGCTCCGACGTACGCTCGGTGCGGATTTTGAACAAGGATGCACCCCAACCATAGAAACGACAACGCAACAGCTCGAGGCCTATTTTGCCGGAGAAAGGCAGACCTTCGACGTGCCATTGCTGTTTGCGGGCACAGCTTTCCAAAAAACAGTGTGGAACATTCTGCTTAAGATTCCTTTCGGCAAAACTGTTTGTTACAGCGAAATCGCCAAGGCTATCGGCAGGCCGCGTGCCGTGCGCGCCGTTGCCGTCGCCATAGGAGCAAATGCCATTTCCGTTATCGCACCTTGCCACCGCGTAGTCGGCAGCGACAGCTCTCTCACCGGCTATCGCGGAGGCCTCGGCAAAAAAGAATACCTTCTTAGACTCGAACACGCCATATGAGACCTGACATGCCCGAAACCGCCACCAGGGAGAAAACCATACTGTCGATTCTTTTTATAATCAGCATTGCCCACTTGCTCAACGATATGGTGCAATCAATCATACCGTCGATATATCCTGTAATAAAAGACAAATACGGTTTCACATTCGGGCAGATCGGCATAATAACGCTCGTGTTCCAGATGACGTCCTCGATTCTGCAGCCGTTTGTCGGCAGATTCGCCGACAGACATCCACAGCCGTTTTCGCTATCGACAGGGATGGTTTTCACCCTTCTGGGCTGTATCATGCTTTCAGTGGCCAACAGTTATTCACTTATCCTTGTTGCCGTGGGTGTGATAGGATGCGGCTCGTCGATATTCCATCCCGAGGCATCGCGCATCGCACAGATGGCTGCCGGAGGAAAAAAAGGATTGGCCCAATCCATTTTCCAGGTAGGAGGCAACGGCGGCAGTGCCATCGGCCCACTTCTGGCGGCTGTGGTTGTCATTCCCTTCGGACAGCCTTCAATTGCCTGGTTCTCGATAGTGGCCCTCATCGCCGGAATATCATTGATACCTGTCGGAAAATGGTACAAAAAACAGATCGATAGAATCAAAACAGAATCAGTCGCCCCAAACCCGGCGGTACTGGCATTGTCGTCCAGGAAAATACACTTGGCGATATTCATCCTGTGCATACTCACATTCTCCAAATACTTCTATATGGCGAGTATGACCAGCTATTTCACCTTCTTCCTTATCGACAAGTTCGGCATCGACATCAAACTGTCGCAGCTGTGCCTGTTCGCCTTCATGGCAGCGGTAGCGGCCGGCACAGTAATCGGCGGAAGTATCGGCGACAGATACGGACGGAAATATGTGATATGGGGTTCAATACTCGGTGCGGCACCCTTCGCCCTGGCACTGCCGTATGTCAACTTCACATGCACCATAATCCTTGCTGTGATAATCGGACTGGTGATATCGTCGGCTTTCTCGGCAATACTGGTCTACGCCACCGAACTAAAGCCCGACAAGATAGGAATGATGGCCGGCTTGTTCTTCGGACTGAACTTCGGCCTCGGAGGCATAGGATCGGCATTCTTCGGCTGGCTCGCCGACAAAACAAGCATAGAATTCATTTTCCAGATAAGCACATTGCTGCCACTTCTCGGAATAATCACAGCCTTTCTTCCAGATATAGAACATAAAAATTCCGCAAGGAAATTACAGTGACTTGCAATATAACGAAAACAACCACGTTATATCTGTAAATGATATCCAGATGAAAAAATTCGGCGTCCTCATATCCTTATTGCCACTTTTGGCTTCCTGCGACAACCAGGAAGAACCAACTCCGGAAGTTTTTTCCCAAGTCGCCGAAATCTCCAATGGCACAACAACCTCCAGACAAATAACCTACGATAAATACGGCCGCACCGTTAAATACACCGTATCATATCCCGGAGGTTCGGTCAACGCCACATATTCCTATCCGTCCGACAACACGATATCCATACATACCGAAGACGTTGCCTACGGCACTTTGGGAATATCCGACATCGTCCGGGAATACGACGATGAAATACATCTGGAAAATGGCCGCGCTTCGTATTGCGACGGCGTATTCAGCAGCAACGAGTTTGGCACCCCGTTTCAGAAGAAATATCGGCACGAATTCACCTATACATCCGGGAACCATCTGAATGTTGTCAAATGGACCGAATGGAACAGGCAAGGCGATGAATGGGCTTTAGACAGACCCTGGACATGGGAGAATTACTACATCTGGGAAAACGGCAATCTGACCGAAATCGAAGACTTTTCAGGCAAAACCACACCATTCTACAGATATAAATACTCTTACTCCACAACATCCGGCATACAGAATATTACCGATATTCACTATGGAAGACATCAATACTATCCATTGCAACTCGGCGGAATTTTAGGCGCCCAGCCGGAAAATCTGATTTCAGGAGTACAGATTGAACAAGCCGATGTACTGCCCGTTCAAACCCGTTACGAATACAATATAATCGACGGCAGAGTCACTGTCTACACTGAAACACGGAATAACAATTCCGACACCTTCACAGTAACCTGGACGGAATAGCCAAAGAAAAAAATACAAAATCCCGGCAATATGTTCAGCTCGACCTTCAACAAGGCCAACGTTACACTCACTGTTCCTGCCGGGAAGGCGGCAGCCTACAAGGCAAGTCCGGACTGGAGCGGTTTCAAGGAGTACATAGAGGACGGCGTAGAGCCTGATCCCTATCACGTCGTAGTAGATGGAATCCATTATGAGCTGACCGATAAACCTTATGGCGACGAGAGCGGTATGCTGGAGTGCTACGTCGAATCTCCCGTAAGATCCGGCTGGCCTGCCGGCGATGAATACAACGGAATAATCACCATTCCCGAGACCATTACCTACAACACGAGGAAATATGTAGTCACACAAATCAAAACCGAGTCCTTTTATATGCAGAGCGCTGTCACGGAAGTAAAGATTCCGGCTACCGTAAAAGTAATCGGCATGAGTGCGTTCCAGGAATCCGGAATCACCACGATTACCCTCCCCGATATCCTGACCCGTATAGACAATAATGCATTCCGACGCTGCTCTTCCCTGAAAACAATGATAGCACAGGTGCTGGTACCGGCCACCGTAGGCTCGGGCGCCTTTGCAACAATCACATCTACCTGTACACTTTATGTTCCACGCGGCATGGAGAACACCTACAGAGCCGCTGACGGATGGAAAGACTTCCTGAACATCGAGATAAACCCAGACAGTCATATTCTTCCTGAAACAGTAAGCATCGGGGGGCAGCCTCAGGCAATGCTTGTAGGAGACAAAGTACAGCTTCATGCAAACATTACGCCTGAGAACACCACTGACAAAAGTGTGGAATGGAAATCACTTAGTCCGGATATTGCGCATGTGGATGAAACAGGTATGGTCACGGCACTTGCTCCAGGGAACGCACAGATAGAAGTAATCTGCAACGACAACCGAACCATAAGCATGGTAGCCACCTGGATATGCATCGCGAAAGAAGCCGTTATAGATGGCATCAATTACAGATTCGAGTATGTCGAAAAAGATAAAATCGCCGACGCCTACGTAATCAGTCCTGCTTCCGGCACATACTCCGGCGATATTGAGCTGCCAGACCAGGTCATGAACATGATTAAATTCAACATGCGCGGTGTCAGCGACGGAGCTTTCATGAATTGCACCGAACTGACATCCGTATCTTTGCCTGTCGGAACCACCACGATAGGCCTGGCATCGTTCCATGGCTGCCCGGCACTCCGGACAATTACTGTCAACGCCCCGACCCCTCCGACATTCCCGGGATATACAGAATCCGAAGAACAGGAGCCTTTCTCCCTGGCCACCCTCGAAACCTGCAAGCTCTATGTTCCTGCAAACAGTTACGCAGCATACACAGAAGCCGAGGTATGGAAGAACTTCAAGAATATACGGGCGATTGGCGGAGACGAATACGTGGAAGCCAGTATCGACGGCATCCTCTATGCCATCTACGATTTTTACGGAACCGCCACTGTTCTCCCATCTGCCGACTATTCCGGAGAGATCACAGTGCCGAGTCTGTGACTTTCAACAATAAAGTCTACAACGTTACCGAAATTCAGCCCAGGGCATTTGCCGGCACTGATATAGATATTCTGCGCCTCCCGGCCAATATCAAGGCAATACCCGATGAAATGGCAGCCGATTGCCCATCCCTGATAAGCGTAGGCTTGCCCGACCATCTCGAAACCATCGGTGCAAAAGCTTTCTACGGCTCTCCTAATATCCGTTACATCCGCTGCTATAACTTCGGAACAGACAACAGTCTCGTGCCTCCATCCTTCACCAATACTGATGAAAGCGATTACGGCGAGGCATTCTCTACGGAAATCTGGCCGGAATGCATGCTTGTGATTCCCGCAAATATGTACGGCAATTATAAGAAAGCCACTGGATGGAAAAAATTCCGCACCTTCGCATACTGGCATGACTACGACGTGGACCCCAATACAGTGGAATTCACCGGTCAACACGAATATACGCCAGGAAGCAGCATCACTCTCACTCCTGCCACCACACCGGATAATGCCACCATCCTGAACTTCGTAATCAAGACCGACAATCCTTCCATAGCGTCTTTCTCCGCCGGCAAAGACGCCGACAACAAGACTGCACTTATTGTCAACACTCTCGCCGAAGGAGAAGCCCAGGTGACAGTCTACGCGAACCTGGTCAAGACAACATTCAAACTTACGGTCAGCAATGTCTCCGGCATCGACGACATGACAGCCGATGACAGCCATGAAGCACGATATTTCAACCTTCAGGGAATTGAAATAAAGAATCCTGCACCCGGCACTGTATGTATGAAAATAACTGGCACAAGAGTTGAAAAGATAGTCTACACCGCCGACTGACTCACAGACGAAGATAATACAGCCCGTTGAAGAAATGAAGGTGTCGTATAATTAACGCGAGCTCGGCACACGTACTTCATCAACCGCCAAAATAATCAGCCATTTAGCTTAGTGCTAAATGGCTGATTATTTTGCCTTCTCACGAATAAATTCATAAATGTGGACAGCCTGCAGTCGTTTCGACACACATAGCTGCGATGCGAACCATTGGCATGCACATAACGGCGCCGCGCTTTTTACGGCGCTGGGGATGTTTCCGGAGCTACACCCCGGACAAATGCATATTACAGTGCCTTGTCTGTCGATGGCGATATCGTGTGCGGATACATGGCGGTAAGGACCTGCCAAAGGCATGCAGCTACGCTCTGGCCGATTTGCGCCAGGGGGATGCCTGCGATATTTCCGAGAGCGGGATTCCGGTGCGGGGAGGGTGCGGCGATTGAAATACAAAAAAAGCCCCGGCTCGGAGTCGAGTCGGGGCTTCAGAGGGGGCGGTTACCTACTTTTCCACTTTCGCAGTATCATCGGCGTGGCGGGGTTTAACTTCTCTGTTCGGAAT
>Ga0073906_1003108_pt1 | contig 19662 bp, 17 predicted proteins | sample Inofromicrocosms_FD_65485 | JGI IMG/M metagenome (GOLD analysis project Ga0073906, IMG submission 65485) | Mouse cecum microbial communities from Vienna, Austria - Inoculum for glucosamine and mucus D2O microcosms | ecosystem: Host-associated > Mammals > Digestive system > Large intestine >...
AGAACGATGAACGATGCAAAGCTTACGGTTTACTTTGCGCTTGCTGCGTCGACGGCAAATCCCGTGAAAGTCACCGCTTCCTTGCCCACGGCGGAAAACCCGATTGTGATTGCAAGCACGGGTTATATGCCTTCCGGTTGGATGACGCAAATCAGAAAAGGCGAAAAAGTAGAATTTGTCGGGACGAGCGCGAGCACGGGCAGCGTTCATTTCCACGCTCCCATAGTGTCGTTAGCGAGCACTCCCAACGTCTTGCTTGCTATGCGTTCGGACAATTTCGTGGTTGGCGGCGACAATGCAAGCAATTTGGCGACGGAAGGCTTTGCGAGTATTACGCCCGCATGTCAATCCTCGGGTGCAGACGGCGCTTTTTGGACGGATATGCACGTGGTGAAGAATAACGGTAACGTAAAAATTACGGTTGACTGGACTGCCGAAAAGACGATTGTCGTAACCATTGCGCTTACGGAAAAAGACGGCGGAGCGAAATTCTTTACGCAAAATTACACCGTTGCGCTTACGGAAGGCAATACGAAAGATAGCTATAATCTCGTACTTGGCGGCGAGGCTTGCACCCTTACCGTGAACTCTATCGTTCGTACGCCTGCAAACTGATCGCACACGCGAGAACAATCTCTATTGGAAAGGAGGGGCGGAATTCTTCGGAATTCCGTCCTTCTTTTTCATTACCCTCTGCGCCGGCGGGGGGATTCAGGGGGATGTGGCAGAATGTGCAATAAATCTTCTTGCAATATTTTTCGCGGTGTGTTATAATAAAAAAAGCTTTCTAAGCGTTAAGGAGAAGACATGATCGATCTTTCCGTTATTAAGAATGCAGACCCCGAACTGTACGAGGCAATGGCGCACGAGCTTGCGCGTCAGCGGGGCAATCTCGAACTGATCGCAAGCGAAAACATTGTTTCTCCCGCCGTCATGGCGGCAATGGGAAGTCACCTCACCAACAAATATGCGGAAGGGTATCCCGGCAAGCGTTACTACGGCGGATGCGAATTCGTAGACGTTGCCGAAGAGCTCGCGCGCAATCGCATGAAAGAACTGTTCGGTTGCGAATACTGCAACGTACAGCCTCATAGCGGCGCACAGGCGAATTTTGCGGTGTATTTCTCCGTATTGAAGCCCGGCGATACCATTATGGGTATGGATCTTTCCCACGGCGGTCATTTAACGCACGGCTCGCCCGTAAATATCTCGGGTACTTATTTCAACATCGTGCCCTACGGCGTGGCGCGGGAAACGGAAACGATCGATTACGACGAAATGGAAAAGACCGCGCTTGCTTGCAACCCCAAGCTCATCGTTTCGGGTGCAAGCGCGTATCCGCGCCTCATCGATTTCAAACGGATCCGCGAGATTTGCGACAAGGTCGGCGCATACATGATGGTGGATATCGCCCACATTGCGGGCTTGGTGGCGGCGGGCTTGCATCCTTCGCCCGTACCTTACGCCGATTTCGTGACGACCACCACGCACAAGACCCTGCGCGGTCCGCGCGGCGGGGCGATCATGTGCAAAGAGCAATACGGCAAAGCGATCGACAAAGCGATTTTCCCCGGAACGCAAGGGGGGCCTTTGATGCACGTGATTGCCGCAAAAGCGGTTGCGTTTCGCGAGGCGCTTTCTCCCGAATTCAAAGCGTATCAGAAACAAATTATTCTCAATGCGTCGGCAATGGCGGAACGCTTCCGCGATAACGGCGTACGGCTTGTTTCGGGCGGTACGGATAACCACTTGATGCTCGTAGACCTGCGCGAGGAAAATCTTACGGGCAAAGAGCTCGAAGCGCTTTTAGACAGGGCGCACGTTACCGTGAACAAGAATACCGTTCCATTTGAAACCACGTCGCCCTTTATTACGAGCGGGATCCGCATCGGCACGCCCGCGATCACCTCGCGCGGTATGGGCGAGGCGCAGGCGGTGGAAATCGCCGATCTCGTGACCGACGTGATCGTCAAGCGCGAAGAGGCGATCGACGAGGTGACGGAGCGCGTACAGGCGCTCTGCGCGGAATTCCCCGTGTATGAAAACGACGTAATGTAAAAAAGTTCATCAATATTTTGCAGGCGAATCATTTAAACGTAAAATCGTAAAAGGAGAACATATATGGCAGAAAAGAGCAAAGGAAAGCAATTGCTGGAAAAGCTTTCTTACAAGAAACAAAACTATTTCGAAGCGGCAAACGCCGCGGAGCGCAAAGAAATTTTCGCCTATGCGGAAGGGTACAAAGCATTCCTCGACGCGGCGAAAACGGAGCGCGAGGCCTGCGCGGTTTCCGTGGAAATGGCAAAAAAAGCGGGCTTCACCGAGTTTCGGTTCGGCGACAAATTAAAGGCGGGCGATAAAAAATATTTCATCAACCGCGGTAAGAGCGTGGTCGTGTTCCGCGTGGGCAAAAAGAATTTGGAAGAGGACGGTCTGCGCCTGATCGCTTCCCATATCGACGCGCCCCGCGTGGATATCAAGCAAAATCCTATGTACGAGGAAGCGGGAATGTGCTTTTTGAAAACGCACTACTACGGCGGGATCAAAAAGTATCAGTGGACGGCGATCCCGCTTGCCCTGCACGGCGCGGTCGTTCTCAAAAACGGCAAGAAAATCGAGCTCAATATCGGCGAAGCGGCGGGCGACCCCGTGTTCTATATCGACGACCTGCTTCCCCACCTCGGCGGCGACCAAATGGGGGGAAAGGCGGCGAAGATCATCGAGGGCGAACAGCTCAACGTGGTCGTGGGCGGGCTTCCGTACGACGACGAGGACGTCGGCGACAAAATCAAGCTCAACGTGCTTGCCTATCTCAACGAAAAGTACGGAATGTGCGAGGAGGATTTCCTTTCCGCGGAGCTTTCCGCCGTTCCCGCTTATCCCGCAAGGGACGTCGGTTTCGACCGCGCGCTCATCGGCGCGTACGGGCACGACGACAGAGTTTGCGCCTATCCCGCGCTGACCGCCGTGCTCAACGAGAATAGCGAGCATACCGTGCTTGCCATGCTCGTAGATAAGGAGGAGATCGGCAGCGAGGGCACTACGGGAATGCAGTGCAAGGTTTACGAAGATCTTATGGAGGAGATTTCGGTTGCGCTCGGTGCGAATTTCCGCAAGGTGCGTGCGGCGAGCAAGTGCCTTTCTTCCGACGTGACCGCCGCGTACGACCCCAACTTTGCAGGCGTGTACGAAAAGATGAACTCCGCCATGCTTTCCTGCGGAACTTGCATGAGCAAGTTTACGGGCGCGCGCGGTAAGAGCGGTTCGAACGACGCTTCCGCCGAGTTTGTGGGCGAAGTGCGCAAAATGTTCGAAGAGGGCGGCGTGATCTGGCAGACTGCGGAGCTCGGAAAGGTGGACGCGGGCGGCGGCGGAACGGTTGCGAAGTTCCTCGCCAATCTGAATATCGATACCGTCGATTTGGGCGTGCCCGTCATCTCCATGCACGCGCCTTACGAGCTCATTTCCAAAGCGGATCTGTACAGCAACTACAAGGCGTTCTTGGCGTTCATGAAATAATTTGTTTGAAAGAAATAAAAAACGCGGCATTTCGCCGCGTTTTTTGCGTTATTATACCGTCTTTTTCCAGTGTTCGAGTTTGGGCAATTCGTTTTCAAAAAAGCGTCTGGCTTCTTCCTTCGTCCATTGTTCGTTTTGCGAATGCTCTACGAGGAAGTCAACCAATTCGCCGAGAGAGGAATAAATGAATTTTCCTTCGGTGTAACACCATTTGCAATACTCCTCGTTAAATGCACCGTCAGTCTCTTTGCTGATGAATTCATCTTCGAGCGGCATTCCGCAGCATTGGCAAAATAATTTGCGCGGACTGCCGAGCAGGGTGTTGATCGATACGCCGTAGAGCTTCGAAAGCAGTTTCAACGTTTCGGGATTTGGGGAGGTTTCGCCGTTTTCCCAGCGGGAAACCGCCTGTCTTGTTACAAATACCTTTTGGGCAAGCTGTTCTTGCGTCAAACCTTTTTTGACGCGGTACGTTTGAAGAATATCCTTTACTTCCATTTCGTTCACCTCCCTTTTATTTTATCCGACGGCAAATCGGTTGTCAAGCAACTGCTTGTTGCTATCTATGGGGGACAGTGACAAATGCCTCATAAAAACCCCCGTCCGAGTTCGCTCGGGCGGGGGTTGATATTGTAATCATTCTTCGGCGGGTTCGGCAATGCTTTCGGAAGCGGTTACGGGTTCTTCCGCCTCTGCGGGCGTTTGAGCTTGCGCGTTGTTCTGCTCCTTTTTGCGGCGGAAGAGGGGGATTCTGCTTCCGACGCCGACGATCAGATTGAGCGTCGCGCACGCGAGCACGGCAACGGGAGCCGAGGCGAGTATCACGAAATCACGATAAATTTCCGCGTCCTTATTCAGTCCGTTTATGTAATAATTCGCTTCGGAAATGCAGACGCAGGCGAGAATGAGATATACGAGCGCAAGGAAGAAGAAAACGATGGGCTCTACAATATCCGTTTTCTTTTGCTTGGGGAAGCCGCTCAGCTTGCGAACGAGAACGAGCGCAATCATGGCGAACAGTCCGATTTGAACGAATTGTTCCGTAATCGCGAGGGCGTAGGAAGAGATATAACCCTCCGCTTCCATTGCCGGAACTTTGGTCGCTTGTTGGTTATTGATCGTAGCGAGCATAACGGCAAGCGCTTGGAAGTTCAATTCCGCGTTGATATTCTGCACTGCCGAAACCGCCGTTGTGACCTTGATCAAAAAGCACAGCGCGACCGCAGAGAATACGAGCGAACAAATAGTGAATACGAGATTTGCCGCAACGCCTTTTTCCGCAAGCGCTTTTCCCTGTCCCGCAACTTTCAGCACGAAATACGCGCCGATCAGAATGCCGACGAGGATCATGCCCGTTTTGGTGATCGCGCTCGGCGCGACGATTACGGAAATATTATCGTAATGGGAAGAAGAGCCCGACAGCGCATTCATGGAAACGCCGTTGATCGCGAAGAACGCAAGCGCGCCTGCAATATAGGTGCAAATAGATGCGACCGCGTATTTTTCGTAATTGACGGAAGCGTCTTTGAAGTGACGGCAGTATCTGAGCGCGGCGATCACGGTGAGCGTGAGCACGGAAACCAGCGTACCCGCTCCGACGACAGTGGAGAGGATCGTCGGCATATAATACGACGCCTTCAATTCCTTTGTGTATTCCGTCGTATTGTTGAACAATTCCGCCAAATGTTTATAGGCGGGACCGAACGCGTCCCACACCGTGTTTGTTTCCGTGCTCTCCATACTGATGTCGATATAGCTGCTCAGGTTCATCGATACGGTGGCGGAAACGCCGATGAAGAACGCAAACACGATCGCTAAAAACGCGCCTGCGATCAGGCAGATCCCGCCTGCGAGTTGAAGGGCTTTCGCCGTTTTGCCGCAGGTATTCTCTGCGGTTTGTTTTTCCGTGTTCATTTTCATATCCTCCTTATTACACGTTCCAAACCTGCGGTTCGGGTGTGCGTTCATTATATCATAACGAAAGGCTTATTGCAATAGGCTTTTGAAAATTATTCGCGATTTTCGGCAAATCGTAATATACATATATTGTTGTAATTTTTACAAGATTTCGTTATCGGGGAAAGAAATCTTGTAGCGGGCAGGAAAAATTTACCTTGCCGAAAAACGTCGGAAAATGATATAATAATATCACAAAAAAAATTCAGGAGGAAAATATCATGTCACCCCTTGCGATCGGACTTATCGTCGGCGCATCTATTTTAGTCGTTTTGTTATTATTGCTGTTTATGATCGGCTATTTGAAAGCGCCGCCCGATACGGCTTATATCATTTCGGGTCCCTTCCGTCGCAAAATACTCATCGGACGCGCGGGTTTCCGCATTCCGTTTTTTGAACGCGTGGATAAAATTTCCCTGCGCGTCATGCAGGTGGACGTTAAAACAAGCGAGGCGGTTCCCACCAACGAATTTATCAACGTAAACGTGGACGGCGTTGCGAACATTAAAGTTTCTTCCAACCCCGAGCTCTTGAAGAAGGCGGCGGAGTCCCTCCTCGGCATGAAGCAATCCGAGCTCATCAGCCTCGTTACGCAGGTGTTGGAGGGCAATATGCGCGAGATCGTCGGTTCCGTCGGGTTGAAAGAAATGGTGCAGGACAGACAGGGCGTTGCCAAGAAGATCACCGAAAACGTCGTTCCCGACATGGAGAAGCTGGGGATCGAGGTGGTAAACTTCAATATCCAAAACTTTAAGGACAACGCGGGCACGATCGAAAACATGGGTATCGATAACGTGGAGCAGATTCGCAAAAACGCGCAAATCGCCAAGGCGAACGCCCAGCGCGATATCGCAATCGCTACCGCAAACGCAGAGCAGGAAGCCAACGCGGTTAAGGTGGAAACGCAAAAGCAGATTGCCGAGCAGAACGCCGCTCTTGCGGTGCAGGAAGCGGACATGAAGGTTCGTGCTGACACGAAGCGCGCGGAAGCGGACGCGGCTTATGCGATCCAGCAGGAAAATCAGCGCAAAACCATAGAAATCACTAAGGCGGACGCCGACATCGCGAGAAGGGAGAAGGAAACCGATCTCGCGGAAAAGGAAATCGCCATTAAAGAACGGCGGCTCGATGCGGAGATCAGAAAGCAGGCGGACGCCGATAATTACAAGATCGCCAAAGAGGCGGAAGCCGATCTTATCAGACGCCAGAAAGAGGCGGAGGCGATGGCGTACGAAGCCTTGAAAAAGGCGGAAGCGCAAAAGGCGCAGGCAGAGGCGTTAAGGTACGCAATGGAGCAGGAGGCGGAGGGTATCCGCGCCAAGGGACTTGCCGAGGCGGAGGCAATCGAGAAGAAAGCCGAAGCGCAGAAGAAGATGGGCGAGGCTTCCGTACTCGAAATGTATCTTACCGCGCTTCCCGAGGTGGTCAGAAACGCCGCGGAACCGCTCAGCAAAACGGACAAGATCGTCATGTACGGCGACGGCAATTCCGCCAAAGTCGTAAAGGACGTTATGAACAGCGCCAATCAGGTCATGGAGGGCGTCAAGGAGTCCACGGGCATCGATATTTCGTCGTTGCTTGCGGGCGTCGTGGGCGGAAAAATCGCCGCGAAATCCGATCCGAAAAAGCAAGTATGATTTCGGCGCAAAACAAAACGCCGCTGCTCGTCAGCGGCGTTTTTTATATGGCTTAAAAGCATATCAAAACAGTTTTACGTTGTTGAAATCGGGTTTGAGTTCTTTGGCTTCGATTTTGTGAACGATCTCACATACCTTGTCGTTTACGGGCGTGGGGATTTGGTATTTTTTACCGAAATCGCACACGATGCCGTTGATAAAGTCGATCTCGCAGGGGATATCTTTTTCGATGTCCTGCAACATGCTTGCTTTCAGCGCGCGGTGTTTTTTGATCGCGAGGGGGATGAGCATAAACGAGATCTTCTTTTTGAAACCGCCTTTGTAATCGAACAGCTTCGCAACGTCCGTGCCCTGAATTTTTTCGATTTTGATATCGGCGGCTTTGGCGACGTCGATACATTCTTTGATGATTTTCTGAATGATTTTACGGCTCTTTTTGTTTTTGGCGATCGTGCCGAACGTTTCACCGCAGACGGCGCTCATACCGCTGAACGCGCTGTTCACAAGGAGCTTGACCCACCTCGTGCCGATGAAATTATCCTCGATCTCCACTTCGCCCATGATGCTCAAAATGCGGACGATTTCATCGAAATGCTCGTCCCGAATCCCCGCATAGCTTCCGAGCCCGAAGGACAGCGCGTCGGGGACGGGCTCGCTCGTGAGCTCGCTGACGCCTGCGCCTGCGTTCGTCGCGCCCCAGCCGATCGTACAGCCGAAGGTGCGTTCTTTGCCGACGACTTCCGCGATCTGCGCTTCGGGCAGTCCGTTCTGCATCGTGCAGATCACGCCGTCGGGTTCCAGCATAGTTGCGATTTCGGGAACGGTTTCGCCGTTCGTAAGCTGTTTGGTCAGTAAAAATACGATATCGTATTTTTCGGTCACGTCCGTGTGTTTTACGGCGGTAACGGGTACGCGCATTTGGCGTTTCCCGATTACCCTTGCGCCTTCCGTATTAAAAATTTCGGCGGTTTTGTCGCTGTGGACGATGCAGTCGAACGTTTCGCCCGCCTCGGCTAAATAGGCGGCGAGCACCGTACCCAGCGCGCCGACTCCGTAAATGGCATATTTCATAGAAAAACTCCTTTGGGATTTTGTTTCATTATATCACATTCCAAGCGGGTTTGCAAGTCGGAACGACGAACGGTGTTAACCGTATTTGCGCCAAAAAGACCGAGGTATATTGCCTCGGTCTTTTTGGCGCAGAAGACGAGATTCGAACTCGTGCACGCTATAACACGTCTACTCCCTTAGCAGGGGAGCCCCTTGAGCCTCTTGGGTACTTCTGCATCACGGCTCAATGCTCTAACACTATACCATAAATTTTAATGATTGTCAAAGTATATTTATCCCATAAAGGCAAAATTTTAGGAAATTTTTTTTACGGCTTGCGCGCAACATATAATTATGCTAAAATAGAAAGCGGACGGAGGAAGACATCATGAAGAAATTGCTTGTAGTCGTAGATATGCAAAACGACTTTATATACGGCGCGCTCGGTTCGAAGGATGCGGAGGCGATCGTTCCCGCCGTGAAGGAATTGCTTGCGCGTGCAAGCGAGGAGGGCGCGGAAACGGTGTTCACGATGGATACGCACGGGGCGGACTATCTTTCCACCGCGGAAGGGAAACGTTTGCCCGTTCCGCACTGCATCAAGGATACGGCGGGTTGGGAAATTATTCCCGAGCTTTCCGGATACTCCGAGAATGTGCGCCGGTTCGAAAAGAATTTGTTCGGCAGTATTGCCTTGGCGGAGTACGCGCGCGACAACGGTTACGGCGAGATCGCGCTGTGCGGGGTATGCACGGATATCTGCGTGATCAGCAACGCGGTTTTGCTGAAAACGTATTGCCCCGAAACGCCTGTTACCGTGTACGCCCGCGCTTGCGCGGGAACTTCGCCGACTGCGCACGACGCTGCGCTCATCGCCATGCAAAGCTGTCAAATCACGCAAAAATAAAAGCCCCGTGCGGGGCTTTTATTTTTGCCTGAAAGCTGAATTTACGCCGTTTTGGTGAGTTTTACGGTCAGGACGGTCATGTCGTCGTCGGCGCGCTCTCCGTAACGCCCCACGGCGTTTTTGAGGATTTCTTCCGCGAGTGATTGCGGATTGAGCGGGTGCAGACCGCTCAGGTAGGCGCAGAGATCGGAGGAAGAGCCGAACGCGGAGGTGACGCCGTCGCTCATAAAAATCAGAAAATCGTTTTCCTTCATAGTCACGCGCATGGTGGCGGGGTGTACCGCTTCCAGCATTCCGATGGGCAGGGACTCGCCTTCCAACAGTTTGAGTTCGTCGTCGGAGAGCAAAAAACCGACGGGAGAGCCGATTTTCACCACGTCTGCACAGCCCGTGTCGAGGTCTACGGCGGCAAGATCGAGGCAGGAGAAGGTTTCCTCGGAGGAGTAGGTGATGAGCTGGTTGACGGCGGTAAGCACCGTTTCGGAGGGCATTTTCGCTTTATAAAAGCTTTCGAAGAGGGAGAGGGTGCGGTCGGAAACACTGCGCGCCTCTTCGCCGCTGCCCATTCCGTCGGAGAGGGCGACCAAAAACCGCCGTTCGTCGATTTTGAGAATGGAATGGGTGTCTCCGCTCGCTTCTCTTCCGTCCTTGGCGCGGGAAGCGATCCCGAACGCCGCGTCGTAGTTCGCCTTGCGTTTTAAAATATAACAGGCGCGGTCGTTCGTTAAGGGAATTTTTTCCGCCAAAGAGAGGGGGACGTGCAGAGCGTTTCCCGCTACGGCGCAGAGATCCTTGCCGTTTACGTCGCTTTCGAGCGTAACGCTCACCGTGAAATTTTCGTCTTCGCCGTATAGGAAGATCTCCGTGCTCAATATGCCCGCGCTTGCAAGGGCGGCGGATAATACGTTTTCCTCCTCCGAAAAGGAGTATTCCTCGCTTTGTTCGAGGGCGATCCTGCGGAGGATTTCGCTGATCCCGTGCGCCTGTTCGGCGAGAAGCCGTCTGCCCGCTCGCGCCGATTCCGTTTCGGCGATATAGCGGTTGTATTCCGCAAGCTGCTTATTGAGGGTGAACAGCAAACCCGCAGAGTTTTCGCAGTGGGAAGAGAGCTCTACGGGCAGATCGATGAGGTTGACCCGTCCCTTCGCCTTGCCCACGGCAATGAGCTTTTGCATGCCGTCCTCCACGTGCGCGCGTTCGCATTTTCGGCGATTGGGGCAAGCGGTACACATGGTTTCCATCAGACGCTGACAGATTTGCTCGCCCGTACGGTCGGGCTGTTCGCGCTCGCCGAACGCGTTTTCGATCTCGCGGAAAAGGGAGGACACCTCGTAGAGCTGTTCGCCCACGGCGCGGCGGTTGCGGTTGATGGCGATGCGGGGCAGGGCGCGTTCGCGGTAGAAGAGCAGGCTGTGTTTTGTTTTGCGCCAAAGCTTTTCGGGCATACAGCACACGGCAATGGCGGGCACGGCGCAGGAAAATACGGTGAACACAATGTCCCAAACGTCGGCGGAATATACGCCGTGCAGATAGGACGCGCCCAAAAATACGGCGAGGAAGCCGAGCGCGGAAACGTACCGTCCGTAGGGGATGAAGAGCAGGGCGACGCAGGCGTAAACGGCGTATTCGGCGAGAGGGAGCAAGGAGGCGTCCCGCACGCAGAGGGGCAGGGAGAGCGCCACGGCAAAGGGGAGAGCCGCCGCGCTTTTTAAAAGAGTCACCGCGCTTAAAAGGGCGAACGCGGAAACGAGAGTGAACGCATGAATGCCGAGCGCGCCGTAGATCCCAAGCCCCGTTGCGAGCCACATCAGCCCGATTTGGGCGAGCTCGCCCGCGGTAAGACGGCAACGGAAAGCGCGGAACAGGAGAGCGTGCAGTCCGCCCTCGCTCAGCATGGAGAGGAGGAAGAGAAAGACGGCGATGATCGCTTTCTGGGCAAGCAAAGGCAGGGGGAAGAGCGCATAGCCCGTATGCGGGTATAAAAAAACGACGGGAAGCATACAGAGCACGCAGTAGAGGGCGCGCTCGATTTTCATTTTGCGCCCAAAATGTTTGTAAAGCGTAAACACGAGCAAAAGGAACGCCGACTGGATCGCGCAGGCAAGGGTTGCCGTAAGGGAGAGCGCCGCCGCGGAGGAGATCAGGTATCCGCCCGCAAGAACGAACGGATCGAGTCCGCAGCAGAGCGCGGCGTAAAAGAGCGCAAAGGCAAGCGGTTCGCGTTGCGGAAGGGCAAAGTTGAAGAGCGTCATGCAAACGATGATCAGCAGATATTTAGCGGCTTTTTTTACGGTAAAAGCGCGCGGTATGGAAAATTTGCGCACGGAAGCACCTCGTTTTTTTCTATCCATTATAAAGGAGAAGCCTCCGCAAGCACTGTAATACCCCGTCTTTCTTTGTCGTCTTTTGTCCTTTGGGGCAATTTTACGGATCGCGCTTTGAAGAGAAATTTTCCACCGTCTTGTTGCTTACGTGTTCGTTTTCATCATCGCAAGACGTGAAGTACATTTTGGTCAAACAACCCTGAAACAAGAGTGCGTGCAAAAAACGGCTTCCTGCGGGAAGCCGTTTTTTGCAACTTTTTTCCGTTATTTCAGCCGTGCGCGGCGGGGGAAACGACGGAATACGGCGTTCTTAGCGCCTGCAAAATATTTCCGTATAAATTTTATTCGAATGCGCACATTACGCATAGGAGGAATTTATGAAGAAGTTTTTGGCAATCGGCGCGTTGACGCTTGCGCTCTCCGCGACAGCCGCTGCGGGGATTGCGGCAACAAGCATTTCCCGTACGCAGGACGCAGCCGATACGGCGCTGACTGCCGTCGTGAATGCCGCCGTTCTCCGTCAGGGTAGCACGGGAGGCGAGGTAAAAGAGGTTCAGCGCAGATTGAAACAATGGGGCTATTATTCGGGCGCGGTAGACGGGATCTTCGGCTCGGGTACCAAGAAAGCGGTTATCGCTTTCCAGAAGAAGAACGGTTTGACTGCGGACGGGATCGTGGGCAAGGCGACCTATCGGGCGCTCGGCATGAACGATTCGTACAATGCGCTCAACACTCCGAACAAGAAGCCGTCCTCGTCGTCCTCGAATTACACTTCGTCCGATCTGTATTTGATGGCGAAGGCGATTTACGCAGAGGGTCGGGGAGAGAGCTACACGGGACAGGTCGCGATCGGCGCGGTGATCATGAACCGCGTGCGCAGTTCGTCCTTCCCTAACACGATCGCGGGCGTTATCTACCAGAAGGGCGCGTTTACGGCGGTTGCGGACGGACAGATCAACCTCGAACCCAATCAGACCGCGTACGACGCGGCACGCGACGCCATGAACGGCTGGGATCCCACCTACGGGTGCTTATACTATTACAATCCCGCCGTTGCAACGAGCGCATGGATTTTCAACCGTCAGACGGTGACGGTCATCGGCAAACACGTATTTGCCATTTAAGGAGGAGATATGGAAAAGAAAATCGGTAAAAACGTATCGAGCGGCGCGAAAAAGGTGGAGCGCGTGGAACAGGAGCAGAAACTGCAAGCGGAAGCGGCGGGCACTGCCTCCAAAACGCGCAAGCCTGCAAAGAAAAGCGCAAACAAGAGCGTAACGAAAAACGCTAAGAAGAGCGCGCCCGCCAAGAAAGAAGTGCGCGTGCAAAAGGCGGTAAAGCAAGAAAAGGCGGCGGCGGAAAAGCGTTTGGAAGCCGCCAAAAAGAAGGCGGAGCGCAAGGAGAAAAAGCTCATGAAGCGCGCCGAGCTCAAACAGAAGAAGCTCGAAAAGAAAGCGCGTTTGCAGGAGAAGAAGCTCGCCAAGAAGGAAATGATCGCGAAGAAAAAAGCCGAGCGCAAGCAGAGCCTCATCGATAAAAAGGCGGCGCTCAAAGAAAAGCGCGTCGAACGCAAGGCAGAGAAGATCGCCCGCCGCGAAATGCTCAAAAACGAGAGCAAGGCGGAAAAGCAGAAGCGCATTGCCCGCGAGAAGAAAGAACGGCTCGCGTTAAAGGCGAAGAAGCGCGAATCGCACGACAGGGCGAGAGAGGAGCGCGCTAAGGCGCGCGAGGCGGCGCGCGTCCGCAAGTCGGAGAATAAGAAAAACAAGCGCGAACACAAGACGCAACGCAAAAACCGCACGGCAGGGTTCGGCGGTTGGTTGGCGGCGGTCATCTCGCTCGGCGTCGTATGCTTGGCGCTTGCTACCGTGGTAACGGCGGGTGGCTTCCGCATGAACGATATGAACGTAGCGGAGGAGAACGGCTATCGTGCAACCCTCTACGAAATGCTGTCCGTTTCCGAGGATATGGACAACAACCTTTCCAAACTGCGCGTATCTTCGGGCAGCAACGAACAGCGTAAGCTTCTTACCAACGTGCTTGTAGACAGCGCGCTCTTGGAAAGCGCGTTGGAGCGCATTCCCGTAGACGCGGCGACGGGTACGGATATTTCCGCCTTCGTCAACAAAACGAACGCCTATGCGCGCAGACTTTTGGGCAAGCTCGCGGCGGGGCATACGCTCACCGAAACGGAGCGCAACACCTTGATCTACCTTTACAATGTGAACGATAAGCTCTGCCGTGAACTCAACGAGCTCGTGCTCAACGTCGAGCAGGGCGAGCTCCGCGCCTTCTTAAAGGGCGCAGAGGGAAGCGTTTCCCAAAAGTTCGGCGAGATGGGTCAGACGAGCAAGGAGAGCCCCGAGGAAATCGTGGACGCGCCCTTCTCGGGCGAGGGCAACGTGCAGGAAGACCGTCTTTCCGGTTTGGAGGAAGTGAGCTCGGCGCGCGCCGAAGAATTGCTTCGCGGTTACTTGCAGGGTTATCACCTCAGCGAAGTGCAGTACACGGGCGAAACTGCGGGACGCGACATGAATTGCTATAACTTCGTCATGACCGACGAGAGCGGCGTGGAGCTGTTCGCGCAGGTCACGAAAAACGGCGGAAAGCTTGCGTTCTTCGATTTGTACGAAGCTTGCGAACAAAAGAACTTCACCGTTGAAGGTTGCGATTCGTTGGCGCGCGAGTTCTTGAAGTCGATCGGTATCGAGAATGTGGAAGCGGTTTGGCTGTCCGACGCGGGCATGGTTGCCGACATCACGTACGTGAGCTTCGACGACGGCGTGCTGGGCTATCCCGATATGATTCGGGTGCGCGTATGCGAATCCAAGGGCAGAGTCGTCGGCGTGGACGCGAAAGGGTATTTGCTCAACTATACCGACCGCGATTTGAGCGCAGGACTTTCCGAAGCAGAGGTAAGAGAAATGCTTAGCGGCGTCGAAGCGGAGGGCGGCAGACTTGCGCTTATCCCCGTAGACGGCGAAGAAGTGCTTGCTTACGAGTACCTTTGCACCTACGGCGAGGACGAATACGTGATTTACCTCAACGCCCAAACGGGGGAAGAGGAAGAAGTGTTCATCGTCCGCAACGGCTCGCAGGGCAGATATTTGAGATAAGATGTAATATACAACACAAACGCACGACGGAATCCGCCGTGCGTTTGTGTTGTATATTGATGATGACGGGGCGGAATGACATTTCCATTATTTTTTAGATAGGTGACTTCCAAACAAAAAATAAAAATTTTTTTCAGGAGTATTGACAAAATAATCAATATAATATATACTGTTAGTATAAAATAAAAAGAAGGAGGGGGAAATGAAAAAACTTTTTATAGTTTTTTTAGCAACGGTTATGATGATTGCGACGTGCGCGGGACTTGTGGGGTGCGATCAAGGCTCCTCCGTTCCCGAAACGGAGGAGCCTCCGAAAGAAGAAATACCGGCGGATATCGGTTCGTTCAAGTCGTTAGAAGATGCGTATAAAGCGGGTTGGATCACGCACGACGATTTGAAAAATATTGCTTATTACTACAATGGACAAAATGACAGCCATTTTTATGAGGTGATGCAATTTCAAGATGAAAACGGCGAGGTTATCGAATATGTGCCGTGCCCCGAGGCAGAGTTTATTCCCAAACCGGAAAGCTTTGAGAAGTTTACGCATGAAAACTTAACGAAGATGAAATATTGCTACAAAAAATATATTTCGAGCCAAGTAGGGTTTGATAAAATAGGCTGTGCAGGATATTACGGTGAGTATGGTGATTGTGTTGCCGTAGTCATGTACGAAGAGGTGATTACAGACGGAATGTGCGGAGATCCACCGGAAACGTTTATTCGACTTGCATATCGCTTAGAGGATTTAACTTTTTATGGCAATAGCGCGAAGGAAATTATCATTTGGAATTCGAAAGTGTTTGAATAATAATGAAAAAGGTAGAAATTTATCATGAAAAAAAGTTGTAGAAATAGATATGTCATCTTAATTATAATTGTTTTATTTTTATTTTCGATGGTTGCAGTGTTTTCAGGAATAATGAAGTTGAATTCCGTCGCATTTTCTGTTGGTAGTATAGTTGAAGAAAAGACGGAAAGCGTTGTGAACTCCGATATAGCAGACGGTGTTGAGATAGGCTGTTTCTCGGAAAATTCGGGAGTTTCGCCTCTAAGTTTGGACGGTAAAAATTCTTGTGTTGATTATTGTAAAACCCATGGGGTTGGTCGGGTGTACGGCGGGACAACGTTATTAGATCGAGGTTGACGAAATTACGCGTCAAGCGGATATAACTACGGAACGACGGAAATACCGTATTGGATCAATATGAGTACTTTAAACCAAATTTCAAATTCAGCGCATAGAACGCAAATGCTTGCAGATATCCGCGCACAAACGGCGATGTGGAATGGTATACATATGCATGATGGAACAGGGCAAATCGTTAATATTTACGAGGTCGCTCCAAATACAACTTCAAAGCCAAATAAAATCAACAATAAAGATGTTATCGAAGTTTCGCAGTGTGATATGTCGGAAAAGTATAAAGGCGAAAGTTATAGTGGCTCGGTTGGTTTGTTTTGGCATAGTGGAAAAATTGAAGTAAATTATGATGCAACTTACTATGGGGAGAGATACGGTTATAACATTGATACGATAGTTCATGAATTCGGTCATGCCTTGGGGTTAACCGATTTGGATACGCTCTCGGGTGTAAGCAAATATGGTACCCATAAAACTCTTATGGGCTATTCTCGCGGTACCACGACGGCTACTTTATCGAAAGCTATTACCTATCCCGATATTCAAGGGGTAGCGGTGATGACGGGACGGCACGTGTGTAAAGACAGCCATTTTATGCGGTACGTAAAGCAGGGCAGTCAATATTTACATATATGTTTTTATTGCGATAGAATTGATAGTCGGACTTCCTCCATTTCAAGCAGTCAGCCTGTTGTGAATACCAACTATTGTGCGCATCAGTATGAGCCCATGGTGTCGTCGGCGAGTCAAAATTGGTTAAAGTGCGTTAAATGTTATAAAGTCGTCGAGGAGGGCGATATTCAAGTTTCCGGTTTGTTTGGCGGCGGGACGGGAACGAAGGAAGACCCCTATCTCATTCGAAACGAAAGCCAATTCCGCAATATAGGAATGGCATATACAAAGTCGGGTAGTTTAAAAATCTTACCTTATTCGTATAAGCTTATGACAGATATCGCTCTAACGAATGAAAACTGGATACCGTTTGCCAGTAAGTATACGGGGCAATTCGACGGGAACGGGCATTCTGTCACTTATAGTACGATGATTACGCAAGCTGTTTTAGATATGCCGAAATTATTGGGTAAATTCGGACTGTTCGGGTATATCGGATCGGGAGGGGTTGTTAAAAATCTTGAATTGAAAAATTGCTCGATTTCTACCGATGGCTCGGTGTCATATCCGAATCAGTTATTAGTTGGAACGCTAGCGGGGTATATTGAAGCGGTTGCTGATATTTCATCGGTAACGATTAGTAGTCCTACAATTACCATAGCACAATTTAACAATGTGTTGATTGGCGGGATTGCAGGGTCGGCGAGCAGAACGAATATCAATAATTGCGTTGTGAATGGCGGCAGTATTACGTGTTATAACCAAACGGTCGGAGGGTTTGCGGGAATGGGTGATATCGGCGGAATCAACGGGGGTTCGTGTAAAATCACGATTCGTCTTTCGCGTGATATATACGATAAAGTCAAAGATAGGACGGGGAGAATTTTAAGCAATTATGTGAACAATAATTCTAATGTAGTTACGAACGTAACTTACTCATATTTCGGCTAATTCAGCTCAATAAACCACACAACAAGGGCATTGCGATTCATCGCAGTGCCCTTGATTTTTTTAATGTTTCTTCATGCCTTCCCCTTGGGGGAAGCCGAGAGCGCCACCCCCTGTGTCCCCCGCCGAGGGCAGGGGATAGGAAGGCTCCCCTTAATAAGGGGAGCCATTCTCAGCTCAATCACCCCATGCGGTCATTCTCAGGGAGCCCCCCCACATGGTCATTCTCAGCCCGAAGGGCGTGAGAATCTCATTTATAATAAAGGGCAAGATCCTCACGGGCGCTTTGCGCCCTGAGGATGACCGAGGTGGTAAAGAGCTAAATCCTCGCGCTGCGGCTACGCCTCCACTGAGGATGACCATGCTGCTGCGCACAGTAACGCCTCGCAATGACGAGGAAGAAAGGCTCCCTTTGAGGCAAGGGGAGCTGTCGCCGCAGGTGACTGAGGGGATTGTAACACTTTGTTGACGCACTGACCCGTGTGCCACGCGGCGCGTGGGATTCTTCGTCGCTTTGCTCCTCAGAATGACGAGCTGTGTTGCGTCGTTATTTTCTTTTCTTCTTGCCTTTTCCCCGAGAGGATAGAAAAGCAGACAAATAAAAAAACCTCCCTGCAAGTAAGCAGGGAGGAAGTTTTCTTGTTAGTCTGCTTTGAAAGGAAGCAGAGCGGCAACTCTTGCACGCTTGATGGCAACCGCGATCTCTCTTTGGTGCCGAGCGCAGGTGCCCGTCATTCTGCGGGGAAGAATTTTACCGCCTTCGCTGATGAATTTGCGAAGCTTGGCAACGTCCTTATAATTGATAGCGGACTTCTCTTGGCAGAACAGGCAAACCTTCTTAAAGTTCTGCTTTTTAAAATTCTTTTTCGCGCGGGACTCTCTCGCTTCTTTTGCATCGCCTTCTGCGGGCGCGGGGGCGGGAGCTTCCGTTTCAACCGTTTCTACGGTTTCGGGCTCTTTGATTTCGTCTTCCATGATGCTCTCCTTGTTGAATTAGTGTGAACGCATTTCTCTGCGTCAGAACGGAATATCTCCGTCGTCGTCGAACGATTCGAGCGCGGGCTTCTTCTTTGCGGGCGCACTGCCTCTGTCGGAAGGAGCGGGCGTATCGTAAAAATCGTCCCCTTGGTTGGCGCCGCGTTGCGTCAGGAATTCCACGTCCTGTGCGATAACGTCTACCGCGGTGCGGCGATTACCCTGATTGTCTTCGTAATTGCGAATTTGAACGCTGCCCGAAACGCAAACCTTACTGCCCTTTTTGGTAAAGCGCGCGATATTTTCAGCCAGACCGCGCCATGCGGTCACGTTGAAAAAGTCGGTTTGACGCTCGCCGTCGGACGAGGTGTAAGAGCGGTTTACCGCGATTGCGAAGTGGCAAACGCTTACGCCGCCGGACGTTTCCGTGAGTTCGGGGTCACGCGTCAGATTCCCGATCAAAAACACCTTGTTCATAATCAGTTCTCCTTAACTTTGGTAATTACGCGCCGCAGTACGTCGTTCGAAATGCCGGCGATACGGTCAAGTTCTTTCACCGTTTCACCGTTCGCAACGAACGTAACGAGAGCAAAAAACGCGTCCTGCTTAAATGCGATGGGGTAAGCGGTCTTCTTCACGCCCCACTTATCGACAGTTTCTACGCTGCCGCCATGAGCGGTCACGATGTCGGCATACTTTTTGAGTTCCGCCTCTCTCGCTTCCTCTTCCATGTCGCTTTTGAGCAGTATGAGCATTTCATACTTCTGCATAATGTTTCACCTCCCGGTCTTTACGGCATACCTCTTCGGTATGCAAGGTTTTTTCGTGGTTCTATCATACTACATTTGAGAAAACAAGTCAATGCGTTTTTCGGTCTTTGGGAAAAATTTCTTTAAAAAGGGTTACTTTTGTGCGATTCCCCAACGTTACGCGCCGATTTGATTCATGAGATAGTCGACAAGTTCGATCACCGAGGAAATGTTCAGCTCATTAAGATTGTTGTAGCCGTGGAAATTCAGCACGGCGATGTCGCGGTAGGGGCTCGCGGTAATAAAGCCGTGCAAGTACATTTCTCCGAGGTCGTACCCGTTGATGATATCCGCCGCTTCCGCGATCTTATCGCCGATCTTCAAAATGTCCGTGTGGGAATTGTCGATCACCGTGACCGTTCCGTCGGCGTTTTCCTCTTCGCCGCCGAGGAGCAGATACCAAATCCCGCTCAAATAACGGTCGAGCACCTTTTGCGATCCTCCGCTCACGAGCACGTGCCTGAGCGTCGTTTGTTCTTCCGTGTAGACGGCGGTGTATTCGTTCTTGTCCGCGGGTGCGTAGTAGTAGGGGGTAACGGGAATCTGCGAGAAGATATAGCTTCCGTTCGCGTCTTTGCGGACGAGGTAATTCTCTCCGCCGTACGCGATTTGTCCGTTCGTTACGGGATAGCTCTTGCCGCCTGCGCGATAAGAGGAGATCGTCT
>Ga0073906_1003110_pt1 | contig 19646 bp, 27 predicted proteins | sample Inofromicrocosms_FD_65485 | JGI IMG/M metagenome (GOLD analysis project Ga0073906, IMG submission 65485) | Mouse cecum microbial communities from Vienna, Austria - Inoculum for glucosamine and mucus D2O microcosms | ecosystem: Host-associated > Mammals > Digestive system > Large intestine >...
GGCGCTCCCTCATACCTTTCGCGTTCCGCGCTATTCTTCCGAGGGCAGCTTTCTGATGTTTTCGGCTTTTCTCCTTTCATCGGGTAAAATAAAGTTTTGCTCGTGTGGTTAAGTTTTGCCCTTCATCGCCGCCCACGAGCTTTAAGGCGACAACTACTATGGCATCTGCTGACTTCTGTGGGTTCGTTGTTACTGCTCACCTTATGGTTCGCCCCACAGACCTCCCCGATTAAGAACATAATCTTTCTGTCTTATACTCCCTTGATTTACTCGCATCAGTCCGGATAGCTATCGGGCTTTGGTTTGTTTAGCAACCTCACCCCTGATTTTGAGCCTTATATCAAATTTCTGTACGTGGAGCCAGACTTTTGTCCTTAGCTTCCTTCCGATTCTCCTCACGGCAGACACCGTTGCCTCGGACTATGCGCTTCCTGCTATCGGGGCGCGCTCGGGACTTTCACCCGTTAGATTATGCCCATGTCAGGCAAACTATAAAGAAAGGCACTCATTTTGAGCGCCTTTCTGATATTTGGTGATATATTCTAATCGGTTTTAATACTACACCTATTTACCGATGCACCATGTAAAATCGATGTGTTGAAACGGGCTTCCCTATTCTCATGTCTCACCGGGCTTCGTATCAGCGATATAGAGAACCTGACATGGAACAATATCCGTATTGCTCCCGATAAAGGCCCATGCGTCAGAATCAGAACCCAGAAGACATCCACTGAAGCCATTCTCCCTATAAGCTACGAGGCTCTTGGACTTTGCGGAGAACGAAGTGAAGGAAAGGTCTTTAAGGGTCTTACACGTTCAATGATCAATGTCCCTCTCAAGCACTGGATAGAGGCTTCCGGCATTAAGAAGCATATCACCTTCCATTGCTTCAGACATACCTACGCCACCCTTCAGATTGCCGCAGGTACTGACATTTATACGGTCTCGAAGATGCTTACTCACAAATCAGTAACAACCACCCAGATTTACGCTGATCTCGTATCTTCCAAAAAGCGGGAAACAGTCGATAAGATTAAGCTCAAATAGCCCCTTATTTGTACCTCTGATTGAAAGGATACCCTTCTGGGTGTCCTTTTCTGCGTTAAATATGCCTAATACATCTCGGCATATGTAAATATCAAAACTTGGGAGATTTCAGTTCAAGGGAACTTCATTCAGTGACACAATCTATTTTTCGTTTTTTGCTCATCGCCTGTTTCCATTTAACCGAAAAGAATGGCAATATAAATACTGACGCACTTTATACTAAATCATAACCTTGATTTTCAGGGCATTTCTCATACGTTATTCTATTAGAAAATAACAAACTTATTGAAAATAATTACATATCGCCAAGATGAAAGCCCCTTATAAATCCCCTTGGACAAGAGCATATCTCACCGTTGTAACTATGTCTGCACTCGGCATCGGTGTCTCCGATTATACACGAATGATAACGGAAAACTCAGATATTTTCCTTGCAGTCTTTCATACGGTTTTTGTATTATCTCTTGTATGCGGCACCGGATATCTGGTTTATCTCATATCCGCCTACTATATAATTCCTAAATTATCCGATTCTCGTAATTCAAACGAATCCTGCGGACTGGAAGGCAGGAGGTTTGAGACAGCTATTTTCACAACAACTGATTCTAATAAAGAATCCGGCATCATGAATGACATCCTCTCGTATTCATCCCTTACTTTCGAGAGACACTTGTCTGAGAATCAGATTCAGGTTTTGTGCAACAACATTCAGCAGCTTGCCAAAGGCAAAGATGTGTCGGATGATATTGCCGTAAAATTGGATGGCGTTACCTCCAATGACCTGTATCATTTCGGCTGGAATATCGGGAAACGTCTCAAAAAATCCAATATACAGATAGCCTGGTTCCTTAAAGCCACCTTCAAGTTAATGTTCTCAGATGTCGCCGTTGACACCATCCAGACGAAACTGGCTATCAAAGAAGGGACTTTCACTCTCAAACTCATACCGCTTGACCAACCCCTCATACCTCATGTGTTCCCGGCTTCCGGCTTCTAAAATAAACAGTAATTCCAACCGCAATCAAGTCTGAAAATATAATAGAATATGGAGAATACACCCTCATTCGATACTATGCCCAAAATGCTCGCTGAATTGATGGTACAGATTACCTATCTGAGCAAGGAACTCTCTAGTGTTTCAAAAAGACTCCAAAGTCAGTCAAAGACTTCTCAATCTGAAGGTTTTATAGATCTTGACACAGCCTGCGAAGTAGTACATCTAAAAAAGCCGACTATCTACAAGCTGGCTCAGAAAGGTCTCATCCCCCATTATAAACCGGCCAAAGAATTATTGTTCCGACGGTCTGAACTCATTAAATGGGTAGAAGACAGCCGCCGTATTAGCAAAATGAGTCTGGAAGAAATAACCCGGATGATGACAGGCTCAGTAAAACGAAAGCCTAAGAGATGGGATGACTGAAAACCATTCTTACCGCCTCTCACGGGTCTCAGGGTTTCTCTGAGTCCTTTTTATGTCCTTACATCTGACCCTGCATTTGGGTCTGCATTTCATTCCGCATTTGACTTTGCAAGCGGAACCACTTTTAAGATGACAAAGCAGATTGGCATGGTCTTCACATATGGCTTGTCAGTTGCATCGCCTGTTATAACAGCGTTTGATGTAGTTGCTCTCGCCATCAAAGTAGCCGAAGACCACCTCTTAATCCTGATGGTGGCAACCTATTGACTTCTTGTTTTAGGATGCGCCTGCGTCTGGCGAATTGTATGACTTCTTAATCTCGAATGACACGATTTTACTGCCGGTATCCGTGTCCTCTTTTGATTGCCGGTCCGGTTGTGCTTCGCCATTGAGTACGGTCGATTGATTTTCCCTTTCCTCCATTGAAGTTGAAGAACTGATTGCGCTCTCATGACGGCATGGTCAGGCAGCTTATATAAAGATGCTGGCTCTCTGATGGTGTATCGGCGTATCTGAGACTGTCTGCGAACCAGAGAGCAGGTGTCCCGATTTATTTCCATGTCCAATTATCCGGGCGAAGCAAGAGCCAATCATTTTACTGCGCAAAGGTTGTATGCTGCGACATCGTGATGATGTCCTGTGGCCGCTACCGGACGGTCGCTCTGCCAATGAACGGGTGAAAAATCTTCCTTCCCATAGGTTCGTGCCTCTCTTATGGAAAGAGTATTGTTTCACTCAACCCTTGGCTGCCACTGAAGCCGCACACCCTGAAATGCACATAAAATTAATTTACTCACTTCTAAAAATTTTCAGACATGAAGAAAATCAGCAACACCTTCGAACTCTCCGGCTTCATCGCAAACGATGCCCAGATCCGCAACTTCGACACCGCATCGGTAGCCCGCTTCGCCATCTCGGTAAGCCGCGCCGAAAAGAACCAGACCGGTGAGACATCATTCAAGTCTGCCCTCATCAACATCGAGGCATGGCGCAAGAACGAGAACCTCGACTCCTTCGACCGCCTTAAGAAAGGCGAGCACATCACCGTGACCGGCTACTTCAAGCCAGAGGAATGGACGGGTACCGACGGCAAGAAAAACCAGCGTGTCGTTCTCGTGGCAATGAAGTTCCACCGTACTCCCGAAGTGGAGGAACAGCCGGAGACTTCCGCCAAAAAATCATCCAAGAAGTCGAAGAAAGCCGCCTGAAACACTCCTTCCTCATAAGATTTGCGGTCTCCGGACCGCTTTTCTTTTGCTTATTACAATAACCCGTTGTATCATTTTTTAGCCTTTATAAAACATTCCCGGAATCCATCCGTAAAGGAGTTGCGTGATTTAATGACGGCAAAGTTAAGGACACCTATGGATATGTCAAGGCCCAATGGCACCGTGCCACGGCATCACCAGTGTTGCTGTGGCAGCCTTGTCTTAATCCTTCCCGGTATCCTTTCGGACGCCTCCAAAATTTCACGGCAACCCTCCCGGAAATGAATATAATTAATATGAGGGAGATAACAAACCACAAACAAACAGACATGACCACAACAGAGATTACCTATCGAAACGAGACCTACATTTGCCGTGTGCTTCCAAGCAATGAAGGGATGCCACTGATTATCGCTGGAATAAAGCTGCTCGACGCACTAATGCCATATCCAATCACCGACAGCTGCGATGGTTTTGCAGACAAGGAGGCAGAGGAGATTGATGAGGATATTTTCTTCTATACAGATGAAGGCGATTTGAAACTTGAGGACAAAGAACTGACTGAGCTGATGAGGAAAGAAAATCCTGAATGGTTCTAACAACAAACAATAGTAAGCATGACACGCAGAGAAGAAATAGAAGACGCAGCTAAAGGTCTTTTCAAGGACAGCGAATATCCTGTGCCAAATATGTACAGCTTTATAAAAGGTGCCGAATGGGCTGACAAGAACCCATCACCACAATGGCATAAATTCGCGGATTCCGATTGCAAACCGGAAAAGGGACAGGTAATAATCATTGCGACAATCGACATGAAATTCAAGGTAGCTTCCTATGAGTTAGCCCGCTACGACCCGATGTCTCATTGCCATATTAAGGATGATAATGTCCGTTGGCTGTCGGTTCCGGAGTTATAAATCACATCATATGGCATGACGGTGTGCATACTGCCATGCCATTTTGTTTTTTTATGACACATACCTCTTATAGTGTCCTTGTCCCAGTGCCCTTTATATCATATCAAGCACCTTTTTTAAGCTTCACCCCAACCCGGGCATACACGCGGATTACTTTTGTCGAGAGTCTTTCACCGCAATGTTATATTGCCAAGAAAGACACTCGCATGTCAAAACGGACGGCTGAAGAATGTCCCTCAGACTCGCTTGCAGGAAAGCATAGGTTACGCTACTCTCCACTTATGCTTATCCTTACAAGTTCCCTGGATCGACACTATTCCTGATGGCCATCCTATAATCCGCACTGATATGCCTTCCCTCCCTTCCTCGCTTTTCTATTTTGAGTCAACCTGTTCCATACGCCGTCAGGGTATTCCATTATAGCATTTGTTTTCTTTTATAAGCCTGCCAGTTATGCAAATTCCATCCGAAAGGGAGCCGTCGATTTTTATGTCGGCGAAGTTAAGGCCGCTCGTGGATATGCCAAGGCCCGGCGGCGCGTGCCACGGCATCACATGTGCTGCTGTGGCAGCCTTGTCTCAATCCACCGTTTCACGTCCTTTACGGTTTGCCGAAAAAATTGATCAGCCCCTTACGGAAACGGACTTGTTGAAGTAAGGGAGATAAAATCAATCACTTCAAATACAAAATATATCATCAACCTTTTAGCATTAACGAAAATGGAAGCTAACAACACCAACCAAAATGCCGGTAACGGCAAGGAGAACGTCTTTAACTCAACAGTAGTACGAGGGTACGTGGCAACCGAACCGAAAATCACCACATGCTCTGAATCCAGTGTCATGCGCTTCGCCCTTGCCGTAGGCAACCATGTGACCAATAAGGAGACAGGAGAGGTGACACGACAATCCTCATTGATTACAGTTGAGAAATGGGCGAAAAATACCGACCTCTCATCTTTCGACGCCATAAAGAAAGGCATACTTGTAGAGGTCAGAGGACAACTGAAGCCTAACGAGTGGAAGAACGCCGAAGGTGCCACCCGACACCGTATCATAATCGGGGCACGCAGCGTTAATCCCGTGGTAATGACGGAACAGCAACCCGAAGCAGCCGCATCCTAACCCGAAGTCCGACCATGCCCGAGGCTCATACTCCGAGCCTCGGGTCAAACCAGACTGCGACATGAAAGATTCTGAGGAAAATGTAATCGGGTGCTTCTGCACTCTGCTTGACAGTTGGCGAGACCATGACTGCGGAGAAATCGTTGAGGATTCCGGGAACCAGTATGTAGTGCTACTGACATCAGGACAACAAATTACCCTGAGCCATGATGATGTGGTAATCTGCGACTGACTAAAACTATAATCGGCAATCCGACCTTAATGCGCCGGATTGCTGTTTTTTAACGGGGCAAGATTCCTGTTATACTTTCTGTTTCCCTCCTTTTTAATTATGTAAGTGCCGTACTTTTGTAATAAATAAAGGGATGCCAGTTGTAAAATTTTCCGATGGTCCGGGAGGACTGCCGGTGATTCTGCGGCAAAGTTGGAGGCCGGGGCAAATGTCAAATTGGGGCCCGGGGTCACGGCTTCGCCGTGAATTTGCCTCATTGTCCCTTGCGCCTCCTCTGTAATGCCTGAAATCTTAAGACAGCCCTCCGGCGGACCAAACGGATCTAACGTGAGGGATATAAAAATGAACCTATATGAAAGTGATATGTACCCAATGCGGAGGAATGAACGTAGCTTGTGAGGCTATGATTAATCCCAATGACAAGACTTTCCGTAATTATACGGATGAAGCATTTCTTTACGGATGGTGTGAGGACTGCGGTAACGGAGTTGTCCTCTCCGATGTCGATGAAGTGAAAACGGACATAGATAACCTCTATGCTGATTATCGTGCCGAACATGATATAGAACCTCTTTATGCTCAATGTGAAATCGTATGGAGAAAGGACGATGATTATTATGCCTCTCCCAAACCGGCGACCATAAAACTATCTTCCGACATTGACGATATTACTGATGAAAAAATATTCTTCTATTGCAACGGCATAGAGGCACTCAAATCACTTGCTGAATTTGGCACAGAGGATTTTGTCATTACAGACTGCATCAACTTAACAAGAGAACTGAAATAACAACAATAAACATCAAAATCATGCACTCTTCTGTATTTCAAATAACAACCGAGAAGATTAAAGAAGGAGGATTACTTGACGAAAACACATTGCATCAGGGAGACTGTTCGGGACTTGACTACTGTTCTAATATTGACGATGAAGAACGCAGGGAACGTATAGAAGACCTCGTGGACAATATACTGCCCGAAGGAATGTTCACGCTCATTGATGACAATACAATCCGTTACAACGGAGGGGTGGAAATATGGCAGGAGGAATGGGTCAAGCGGATAAAAGAAAAATGCTCGTTTGTAACTGCAAACAATATACAAGAATGGAGAACGCTTTATTATCTAAAGGAAGCGATAGAAAATCCGCTTGATACAGGAAGCAGGTTCTATGACGACGACTGCGGATATTCTTCCTTTTCAGAGGAATCGGGAGAGTTCATGAAAAGTCTGAATGACCTTGAGGCAGGGACTCTGCTCTATATAGGCGGTGTCGTTGACTATCATTATTAAGCGATGAATTGGATAGTTTATCCGGCATGACGGACAGGCGGGGCTTTGCCCTGCCTGTCCATATGGAGATAGCACAATTATCCACTGGCTTATCCTTTTTTACATCAAGGAGTTCTCCTTGACAGGAATCCGCTTCCCTCTTATAATCCACGCTACATCCAATTTTATATTCCAACGCCAAGACCATTATAGACCAGTCATTTAAATCCATCACCTGTCTTCTTATAGTTTTACATCAATGCCGGCAACCTCAGGGACACACGATGCAAACAGGCACGCCGACACCCGATATTCAGTTCTAGTCCGGGCATCCTCCGGCTCAAGGCAAGCGTGTACGGCAGAGTACGTCATTCTTTCACACACTGCCTATCTCTGACGTCCACGGTTCGCCCTTCACCCCGACTTCCCCTTCACTCAGGGCTGCATGCCTACATAGCAGGTGGTTCTGCGACTTCCACCGCTACCTTTTATAAACTGCCTTTTATATGACTATTCTCCATTTTTAGGAGAATTTTTCTGTCTGGAACCGCCTCTGCCGGTGGTTATCGGCGCGAAGTTCAGCATCCGGGCTTATAAGCCAAGGTTACACGGAGTTTCTGCGAGATTTTACCGCGTTGGCTGTAAAATCCCGCAAAAAACCTTGTCCATAAAGCCTCTTGGATGCCCCTGTGTTGCGCAGATAACCACCTTGCGGACGGCTCCTGAAGGAGCAACAAAGTGAGGGAAGAAATAAATCAGATATATGGCATACAACAAACAAAAATCATTTGAGGATAATGTAAATGCGATAGAAACCGCACTGACCGTCCTCTCGCAGAAGCGAAAGGCAACCGGAACGGAGAAAGAAACATTATCGCTCTATTCGGGCTTCGGAGGTATCAAAGACGTGCTGAACATCGGCACTGAAAAGCCATTCCCTCAGAACATGGCGGAACCGACGAAACGCCTGTTGACCGTCCTCGGCAATTTTTCAGCCGACAAACCCGGATGGGGTGAAACAGCCATTGACAGTATCAAGACATCGGTACTGACCGCATTTTACACCCCGGCATTTATAATAAACGCAGTGGCACGGCAGATACAGACCACGTTCAAGACACACGGTATTAAAATGCGCACGTTCCTTGAACCGAGCGCAGGCACCGGCGGCTTCCTGCCAGTCGCCATGGACGGCACCAAGTCATACGCATTTGAAAAGGACACACTGACAGGCATAATCCTATCTCTGCTTAACGACGATGCCGAAACCTATACGGCAGGTTTTGAGAGCATCGGGGAACAAAGGCTTGAGCATACATCTTTTGACGTAATAGCCTCAAACATACCATTCGGCAATTTCCGTGTGTTTGACGCAGACCTGTGGAAGAAAGGCGGCATACATGAACAGTCAACCAAAACCATACACAACTACTTTTTCGTAAAGGCAATGGAACTGCTCAACGAGGGAGGACTGCTTGCTTTCGTTACATCAAGGGGCATAGCCGACACTCCCGGCAACAAGTTCGTGCGCGAGTATCTTGTGAACAACGCCAACCTCATAAGCGCAGTCCGTCTCCCCGATAACATCTTCATGCAGACAGGCGGTATCGAGGTCGGGAGCGACCTGTTCATATTCCAAAAGGACACAGCCAAATCCGGTCCCACATCAAGGGAGGCCATGTTTCTCCAGACCTCAAAGGAAAAGCGCGGCGAGGAAAATACCGAACCCTCAAACCGTCTTTTCACCATGCCGAAAACAACACTGTCAACCGACAGCCGCATTGTGAAAAACCAATACGGCAAGCTGACACGCAGGTATTCATGGTCGGGCGGCGAGGCTTCAATGGCTGACTATCTCGCAGCCATACTGAAATATGATTTTGACCGCAATTACAGGCCAAACCTTTTCTCCAATCCGGGAATTGGCAGACAAGCGCAGATGTCGCTTTTCGGAGATTTGGATATTCCTGCAACCAAAGGACGGCGAGGCTACACCGGGGAAATGCCCGAATGGTTCAAAGAGGGCGCACTGGTAGTATTCGAGGGGCAGGTGGGATTGCTTGAATACCGCAAGTCAACCCATTATGAAGAGATTGCAGTCGATTTCGTGCCTGTTGACAACGGCAACGTGAACATTGAAAGGGCAAACGACTATATGCCGTTAAGGAGTGTCTATTTTGAACTTTCCAACAAGGAGAGGGAGGAAAAGACCGAGCAATCGGAATTAAGGGAGCGACTGAACAGCCTTTATGACGCTTTCACAGCCAAATGGGGCTTCTTCCATGATAACGACAACAAGGAATTTATCTCTCTTGACAGCCTCGGAAACGAGGTGCTGACACTTGAAATGGCTGTCGGCAGGGAGATTTACAAATCCGACATCATAAGACGATTGCAGGGACTGTCAAACGGTCCCTGCTTTCTTTATCCTGACCACCCCGTTATAACCATTTATGCCGGCGACTCCTTCTTGGTCAGCTCAAGCCTCTTATACCATTTTATTTACTCTTTTAATTACCTGTTTTCCTGTTAAAGAATCATGATTTAAAGCCTGTCCGCCCTTTATAAACTACGAATATCCCCATTTTTCACCCCTGTAACCATGATCCGTGAGATGCCGTCTGGCGATTGTCACGGCAAAGTTGGAGGCCGGGACAAATGCCAAATCATAGCCGGCGGTCACGGGTGTCACCGTGAATTTGCCTTATTGTCCGCTTTCGCCTCCCCTGAAATGCCTGAAATCGGTCAGACAGCCCTCCGACGGACCAAAAGGTTAGTAAAAAAGAGGGAAAAGATGAGCCGACAAGTCAGTAACATCAAAAAATTTCAAAATGGAAGCGTTCAAACAACACATCGAAGCCTATATCAAGGGGCAAGTGGAGGCAGACCCCATGTTTGCCGACATCTTCAACAAGTCCGAAAGGACAATAAATGACTGCATCAGTTATCTTCTGAACTGGGTAAAGTCAAGCGGTTCACAGATTGTGGCAAAGGAAGAAATTTACGGACAGGTCATACATTTCTACACCGAGAATTTAGAGCCGGGGCAACGTATAGACGCTCATGTTGTATGCGCCACAAGGGCACAACTGACAGAGGATGACAAGCGCAGAGCCTATCAAGACGCTCTGCATCAGTATCAGCAGGAGGAACTTGCCAAACTGAGAGCTAATTCCAACAAGCCGAAACCCAAGGCAACCGCACCCCAAGCACAACCGCAGGCAACCCTTTCACTCTTTGATGATTAAGAATTATGAAACCGAAAAACGAAAAGCAAAGGCGAATTGTGGAACTTTCCGAAACATTGCCACCGATGACTGAAAGGCAGTTGGCTTATGCCTCAAGACATTGTTTCAGCCATAAGGCTGTGAAACGGAGCAAGGGATATTATTGCACCCACTGCGGAGGCGTGATGAAATCAGCCGAGAAGAAATGTCCTCATTGTGGCTATCGTCTGGAGCCGATTGAGACCCGAACACGAAAAATGAGAGATTATGACTACTACGGCATTGTAACCCATTGTCAGGAATATCAGGTCATCCGCATATTTATGGTACACGTTGACATTTCCATCGGTGAGAAAGCGCAGTATTCTGAATACGAGGTCATTCAGCAATGGATAGACGCAAAAGGCTCCTGCACATATATGGCTATTCTCCGAGGAATGGGATATTATCTTGACAAATGGTCTTACGGCTCACGACTTGAGATAAGGAACAGAAATCAATACGGCGCATACGACCCAAATCCGACCCTCTATCCCTATATGAGCGTAATTCCCGAAATTAAGCGTAACGGCTTCAACGGGAATTTCCACGGAATAGACCCGAACTCATTCTTTTGCGCCATCCTCTCTAACAACAAGATTGAGAGCCTTTTGAAGATGGGTCAGACAGAATTGTTCCGAGAGGCTGTGAGGTCAACATCGGTGCTTGAATATTGGCAGTCAATGCTGATATGTCAACGCCACGGCTACATTGTCAAGGACGGAGAGAATTGGCGTGACATGATGGGTCTGCTCAAAAGACTTGGCAAAGACACTCACTCTCCAAAGTACATAATGCCTGCTGACATCAAGGGTGCTCATGACCATTGGTTACGCAAGGTGCAGTTCGTAGAGAAAAAAGAGAAGCTGGAGCGTGAACTACGGGAGGCTTCTCAGAAAGAGATTGCGTTCCGCGAGTTGAAAGGCAAGTTCTTTGGCGTGGTTGTGACCGACAACGAGATTACCATAAAGGTTTTGAAAAGTGTGAGGGAGCATATCATCGAGGGCATGGAACTTCATCATTGTGTGGGTCAGTGCAACTATGCGATGCGCAGTAATTCTCTGATACTCTCCGCCACCGTCAACGGAGAAAGGATGGAGACCATAGAAATCAACCTTGACACCATGACCATTCAGCAATGCCGTGGATTGCTGAATCAGCCCTCAGAATACCACGACCGAATTGTAAATCTGATGAAACGCAACATACATCTGATAGGCAAAGCTGCCTCGCAAGATAACAAAATCAAGGAACGTATGTCCGCTTGATGTTACTGACAGCCTTTCCCTGCCCGTGAGGTTCGGGAAAGACTTTTGTCGGTATTACCTATTTTAACCAGATTTTGTCGAAAATCCGGCGCAGCCGGGCTTCATCCTTTATAATCTCACGGAGAGAATTGAGCCTTTCTACATTCGGTGATTCCGGGAACCACAGTTTCAGATAGCCTCCCCCGGCATATTTCGCATGCAGGTGGTCGAGCGTGCGTTTCCAATGACCTTCTTTGTCCAGTCCGGGATAATGGTCGAGTCCGTATTGTACTGTCCGCTCGATTATCTTCTCCGGCTCGATGTACCGGTCTCCCTCGGCGACAATCTTGCCGTAAATGCTTCGCGGTTCATGGTCTGAAGATGCCCGGTGGTCTTCGACCGCCTGTGCCATAATCTCGATTTCCTCTTGTGTGAACCATTCATGCAAACGTTGATCTTCCCGTACTATCCGGCCGGATTCAAGATGATGTGTCTTCCTGTCAATGGCAAGTCCTAAATCATGGTAAGCTGCTATGACATATACCATTTCCATATTGACGGCGTAGTGCCGTGCAATTTCAAGACTTTGTCCTATGACCATGCGAACATGGTCCTTTTGATGCGCCTTGTCGAATCCGTTGTATCTGGGCAGGATTTCCCTTTCTATATATAATGTCAGACCTGTGTTCATGTTTCGCTACAGCCCTTTGTTTATAAATTGCTAACATCCAAAGTATCGGTAATTTTTGCAAAATTACCGATATCTTCCTCATCTACCAAATCCTTTGGGACATTAATGCTATAAATTGATTGGAACGAATGTACTCCTAAGACAAATCACCTCCAACCATCCTTCTTTTAATTAGTTGAACATTAGATTTACTAACCTGTGAGCGCCTCCGAGCGGGTTTATAGGCGCGAAGTTTGGCATCGGGGAGCATAGCCAAGGTCGTGACGGAGTTTCACGTCATTTTGCCGGTATCCGGAAAAATCGCCTTGAAAACCTTGTCATTTGCTCCCTTGAAAGATGCCCTTGTGATGCGCAGATAAACCCCTCAAGGACGGCTCCGAAAAGAGCAATAAATGAGAGGGAAAGAATAAACATTAAAACGACACTGATATGCAGACAAAGAAAATGACAGTCGAACAAGGAAAGCGTTGCAATATAAGCCGTTTCCCAAACTTTCACCGTTCAGGCTCTATAAAGGGCATGAAAAAATTGTACTATGGCAAAGATGCTTTGCTTGTGCGTTGCGGACAATATATCTACAACGTGACTTCAGAACCAGACATATACAATCAGGCAACAATATAACACGATATAGCTATGAAGAAACTAATAATCTGGACAAGCGAAACCTATCTTGACGATGATGCAAGAGAGGAATATCAGCAGTATCAACGCGAGGCTCTTGAAGATGAAGAATACTGCGTTACAGACCGGGAATGGACAGAAGTTGTTGACGGCTATCTCGCTGACGAGCGTATGAACCTTGACAAAAAGGTTGACGGTGTGATAATTGCCTTTGCCGATATCGGCAGGTGGGACGGCAGACGGCAGGGCTACAACATATTTGGAAACACTATCAATGATATTTTCAGTATCTCCGAAGACAACAACAAATGGTATTCTGACGGCAACAATATCCGTGGCATACTGACCCACCATGACGCATCGCACTATGTGCTTTACCGTGTGGCGAAAGACCGTGAGACAGCGGAGCGTATCGCAGAACAGATATACAACCGTGAGATTGATGAGGCAGGCTTCCGCAAGCGCACCCGCTCCCTGCATCCTTATATCGCAGAGATTTACGGATGGAAAGCCGGTCGTTTCAACAAAGCACAGAAAGCGGTATGAAAAGATATAACTACATCAGACGTATAGTTGACAGGCTGACCAGTTCTGACAGAAACAATGAGCAATTTACGCTCTACAACCATCTTGTAGAAAAACAGAGTGGCATGGGCGGTTTCTTCGCAGCCACCATATACTCGAGCTCCGACCGGATTTCGGGTGAGGTTGCCGACTTCAGTTATGACTATTGGACGCATAGCCTTTATATCGAGGATGCGGAGAGCAGAAAGGCGGCAGATGCCATAATCAGAGCTTTCAAATCAATCTATCCATGTTATCTGAAAATCATAGATGACACTCAAAAAGAAGATATATGATGATGTTTCCCAATTTCAATGACCCTGCCTATTCGGAGCAGGGTCATTACACCGACTTTCCCGAATATGGAAAGCAATGCGGTCTTATTGAGCCGTGGTGCCACAGACACCGAAAGGTTTTATCGTTCAGCTAAGTTCCGGCACCGAGATAGATGTCTATCCCGATGAAATAGAGATATACTGATGCAACAGACCGCTGATTATATAGGCTCGGTTTTGCCGTGACTATACACGACGGCTGCGCCCATGACCTCTTATATATCATATTATTTCCCCTCTTTTTAAGTCGATTCCCACTTATATGTCAGATCTGCATTTCTCCCCGGGAGCAGTCTCCGTGGTTTATGGCGCGAAGTTCGGCATCCGGGAGCGACGGCCAAGGTCATGCAGTGTTTCCGCGAGATTTTGCAGTTGCCTGAAAAATCATCTTGAAAACCTTGCCTTTCGCCCCTTCCGATGCTCCTGGGATGCGCATATAAACCTCTCCCGACAGCTCCATAGGAGCAAAACGGAGGGAGAAAACATTATTCACACTAAATTTAGTAAAATATGAACGAAAAAGAACTTGCACAGGCTATTGAAACCGCAGTCAACAACTATTCTTTCAACCCGAAGAAAGTAGCGGTGCAAATACCCATGATGCACCGCACTCTCCAGCAGAGCGTCTATAAGCTCTGCAAGGCTATCATAGAAGTTATCGGAGCCGATGACTATGCCACCGACCCACGGAACCAGGCATCACACGACGAAGCAAAAGCAATGCTCGACTACCTCAAGGAGCATGGCCGCTATATCCCCATTATTTGACAACCCATTAAACCATACGACTATGAATAAGAAATTCTATCTTGTGACAGTGCTGATTGAATATTCAGCAGAGAGTATTACTGACGCACATGCGCTCCATGTGGATTATGAAAAGGCCAAAGGTGCTATGGCAGTGGCGATTGAGGAAGCCGCCGAGAACTTTGACGGACAAGAAGGCGAAACGCTTGTCGATGTCGAGACCTGCCGCGAATGGCGCAACGAGGACGGCTACGGTTATACCGTGGGAATAGAAGAACTCACGCCTATTGAATGACGGCTATGGAAACCGGTGTCGAGAAAGTTCCACTTACGCCATGTGCTATCTGGTGAATGGTGACTCTAACGGCCTCACAGAGCAGGAAGTCAATGATATTGACACCCTGCTCCGTGAGCAAGCGGTGGAACTTGTCTGCCCTCCGTCAGATGATGAATGGCAGCCTTACTTCAGCAGTTTTCTGTGGTTTGGGAAGCCGTGCGAAGTTATCGACTGCGATATGGTATATCGTGTAACCTGATTATTCCTGTAATATGAAGAAATTGTTATTGATACTCTTCCTCTACCTTTTGGTGGAGGGAGATAACGTGATAGGCGACGGACTGTATGTCTATCACCGTGGTAAACACGCTGTTGATGAACTGAAGACCAAAGTAGATAAATACTATCCGAAGATTGTAGCCGTGGATTCAGTCCTGATGGTAACCTTATCGGCAGAGAGCCTGCCCGCAACCGATAGCGTAATCGACACGTTACCTCCAGAACGTGAGTTTCTGAATGAATACGAATGAATTTGAATGGTTTATTTAGGCAAAATACTGAATAGTAGCACAATATGAACTTTATTAAATTTTGCCGATTTTCAGATTTATTCAAAAAACGTGGTGATCTGCGTGGTGACCCGACTTGACAAATTGCGGTTTGGGTTGTTATATTTGCAGAACCAAAGTGGCTGATTGTGAACGAATGCAAATACCACCATTCTGAAATTTATAACATCGAAGATATGACAAAATCACCCTCTCCGAAAAAATTGACCCCGTTTCATGTCCGCACCAAGGATTTGAAGAAGGACCGACTCTATTTATCCGTATCCATACCCGCAAGGTTGATGTGCTGATTTCGACCATGCTTCAAGTCGAGGTTGCCGACTGGCATAAGGCTACGGCATCGCCCCGCGCATGGCTGGCGCATCAGAAGAAGAATTATCAGCTTCACGCCAAGCTGACGCAGATTGAAGGCATCGTCAAGGCGCATCTTGCAAAGGTGAACTTTGACCGAGAGGCTCTCGACATGGATGTGCGCTATATCTCCGAGCCGGAGAAAGTGGACGCTGAACGCCGGGCGATGGAGGAAGCAGCCGAAGCCGAGCGCAAGGCAATAGCCAAACGTGAGGTAGCGAAAGAAAAGCCCGAAAGAAAGCCGAGGAAAAGAAACGTATCGAGGAGGAGAAGAACCGTCTTATCTGGCCGTTTCTTATCCAGTTTGTCGATGACATCAAGAGCGGGGCGCGCAAGATTGGCAGTGATGACTATGCGCCCGGCACCTGCAAAGCGTGGAAAAGTTTTATCAGTGTCTATGAAGGCTACGATCCATTGCACAAGTTCGGGTGGGCAGACATAGACCGTGCCTTTGTATCGCGCTACATCAACTACTTGCAGAAGCACGGATACATGGCGAAGGTGGTCAACAAGCATCTGACAAATTTGAAGGCTCTTATCAATGCCGCCTTCGTTGACGGCGTACACGATAACCAACGTGCAGCAGCACTTATTGTCAAGAAGAAGATTGAAGACCGCGACAAGGCTGTCGAGATTTATCTAACCGAAGAGGAATTGCAGGCTCTCTATGAGATGCCGCTGACCGGGAAGAAGGAGCATATCCGCGATGTTTTTCTCATCGGTTGCTACACCTGTCAGCGAGTTAGCGATTACAACAATCTCAATGCCGATAATTTCGAGACCACCCGCAAGGGAACACGTATCATCCGTCATGTCCAGCAGAAGACCAAGACCGAGGTGACCATACCCATTCTCAACGAGAACCTGATTACTATCTGCGAGAAATATGGTTACAGCATTCCGAAAGCCAACGAGCAGGTGTTGAACCGCTACATCAAGGATATTCTCAAAGACCTTTCGGAACAGTTGCCGTCGCTGAAAGAGAAGGTGCCGACCAAGCTCACCATGAAGCAGAAGGAGGCGTTGAGAAAAGAGAAGAAGGAACCGGAGACCAATCTCAATGGCAATGTGATTGTGCCACGCTATGAATGTGTGACGAGCCACACCGCCCGACGCACAGAAATTACCAACATGTATCTCAGCCACAAGTACACCATCCTCCAGATGATGCACGTCAGCGGTCACAAGACGCAAAAGACATTCATGGACTATATCAAGCTATATTCCGAGGAGATAGCCGACGAAATCGCCGCCATGTCCAAGAAAGAGAATGATATGTGGTAAATAATATAAAACCCTTATCAATTAGATAGAACTGCATAACTTTGTGTCATAGGCGTAAAGATTAATTTAACGGTGAACGGAGTATATCGAATCTCTCCATTCATCTTAATATTTTTATTGTCTGGTGGGATAATCTGAAAATTCACCCCACAAGTGGTAAAAATCCTTTTTGCGATATCCAACCCAAGACCTTTACCTTTTATTTCATCACATTTACGAGCTTCTGAACCTCGATAGCCTCTTTGGAATATTTGCTGAATTTCTGAATTTTCAATAAATGGCCCCCAATTGGTAATGGTAAGTTCAAGAATTGAGTTAGCTTCTTTAAAATCTATCACAATTGGCTCATCTGGATGGGAATATTTCCAAGCGTTTTCTATAATAATGAAAAGGCCTACTGAAATAATTCTTTTTGTTTTGAAACGAGAATAAGAATTACCCTTAAGTTCAAATATTCGAGCTTGATCTGACCAGCCTCCATTTATACTTTTATAGATTTTTTCAACCTCTTTATATATTGACACGCCTTGAGATGCCATAGATTCATATGACTGTGGACTAATAAGGTATTCGTACAATTCCATACGAGTCGTACTCAACTCTTCTAATGCCTTTATACTCAATGTTGTATTGCGTATTGTGTCATAATCGCTGTATTCCAACGCTCTAAGTAACACATTAAGCGAACTGTCCATTCTATCATTGAAAGCCTTAAGCTCATGAATGAGATCACGAGTTACTTCTCGGTCTTGTTTCAGAAGGTTTTCTATATCACTTTTGTCTTCTATGCTTTTTCCCACAATAGAAATCTTAGCCTGTCTCTGATGTTTAAGAAGTTTTCTGAATCTTTGATTTATTTTCTTTCCCATATTCTAAAGAATTATACACTTAAAACACCAATTGCCGTAGCAGCTAATTTAAAGAACTCAGTTACTAACGTAATTGCTTCGGAAGACAAATCCCAATCTTGACGATTCCAATCAATATTGGCTCCCTTCCCTTTTAATAGAGCTCTGACATATGTATTTTCAATATTACGTAGAATCTTCCGAGAAATATTTTGCTCTTCCAAATATGATTCGATTTTGAGCCATATTGATTTAGGATCATAAATCTCATTTATAGTTTCTGATAAGACTTCTTCCCATTCAGATGAATCATCATTCTTTTTCAGTTGTTTTATGCCTCGCAAAAGAGGAGTATGACTAAAGTCTATTGCAGAACGAGAGTATATAATACATCCCTTCTGAGGATAATTTTTATGAATCTGATTCAGGACAAAGGCTCCCTCTGCAGCAGAATTAAAAGATGAGGCTACCCCTCTATTATCACTTACAATAATGTGGAAAGGTTCCGCATCCGTGATATTATCCCATTTGCTCTTTACCGTTAGATTGAATCCGATGGCTCGAAGAGAAGCCTCGTTATAAAACGGCTCATCATCCACAATAAGAATTCGGGTCGTATTTCTTAACTGGCTTACATTTACTGGATGGGTTGGAAGATCATCCAATGTGTATTTTTTGAATGGCATTAAGAATTTCATATCTTATTTTTTGAAGAGATTACTAATTGTAATTATATTCTGAGCAATCCCAGAATGAGAATTTTGTCTTAGCCCATAAGGCGTTACAAGTGTAATGTGAACAGCCTTCTTTGTTTGAGTTGCATCAATGAAGTTCCCACGACGACGGCGGAGTTTCATTTCCTCGTCTTCAGTAATTGCATACTCTTGTGCGGAGAATTTCATCTCGCATAGGTTGATTACTCCGTCATTGCGGTCAATAAGAAGGTCTATCTGAGTTTTGTCGATTCCTTTATCTTCATCGGCCTCAGTTCTCCAGCTATAGACATTTGACAGCACACCAGATATGCCGAGAGCTTCCTTTATCTGAGAGATATGCTGAAGGCAAACACGTTCAAAAGCGAGTCCACTCCATGCTCGATGTAGGGGACTTCCAATGTTGTTTGTCCAGAAATGACTATCGTTGTTCTTATTTCCTTGTATGTATTGGAAATGGAATAGAGTGAAGTTATCAATTAGCTGATATATAGCATCTCTTGAATGTTTACCCATAATAGTATATTTTCGGATAAAACCGCACCATTCCAGTTCATTAAGATAACGTGATAAATCACCTCCTGTAGGGATACCGCTGTATTTAACTATTTCATCACGAGTCAATCCCTTATTTTTCTTTGTCAATGCAGTAACTACCTGCATATATGGCTCGGGGTTATTAAATAGTGATGCGTATAATTGTTTATATTCATGGGAAAGTCCCTCTGCATCCTGATTGAAGAATAATGAATCGATGTTCTGAGCCAAGCTAAATTCTCGCTTAAGCAAACTCTGTCTAGTCCGGAAAAGTGTTGACCGTCAGATTCAACATTTTTTAGTAAAATGTGTGAAGAAAACAAAAAATTCTGGGACGAATCTCAGATTTCGGCAATCAATGCCTGGCACAGCA
>Ga0073906_1003130_pt1 | contig 19545 bp, 18 predicted proteins | sample Inofromicrocosms_FD_65485 | JGI IMG/M metagenome (GOLD analysis project Ga0073906, IMG submission 65485) | Mouse cecum microbial communities from Vienna, Austria - Inoculum for glucosamine and mucus D2O microcosms | ecosystem: Host-associated > Mammals > Digestive system > Large intestine >...
GCTTGGAGTGGCATACTACTTCCGCGGGCTCATATACTATAACCTTACCTCAAAATACAGGAACGTACAGATTCTGCGTCAGGCTACAAACGAAAAGATTGCCAACTCCCCTGAAGCCGAATGCTGGGCTTTCTGTGAGGAGAACCTTGAGCTTGCAATAAGGATGTGCCCGAAATTCACATCCAAGAACTATGTGTCACAGCAGGCTGCAAAAGCCCTTATGGCCAGAGTAAAGCTGGGGCAGGGAAAGAAATCGGAGGCGGCGGCATTTGCAGAGGAGGTCATATCAGACCCGGCATTCAGCCTCTCCGACTTCAGTCTTATTTTCCGCGGTGAGACAAATGCGGAGGAAATCTTCACATATTCCAACGACATTGAAGAAAACGGAATCAATTTCGCCCGTGAGTTCTATCAGCCTGCCACCACATACGTGCCTACACGTGAAGTCATCAGCCTGTTTGTGCCTGCGGACAAAAGGATGAACATCTCGATTATGGCCGACGGGAACGAAACCGTTCTCAACAAATACAACAACTACGCTTCCACCAATCCCATTCCCGTGAGCAGGCTTGCAGAGATGTATCTGATCTCAGCGGAGTGCAGCGGACTGAAGAGCGGAGGCCTTGAACGCCTCAACCAGCTGAGGGCCCAAAGAGGGCTTCCTGCCGTATCACCCAAGACCGAGGAAGAACTTCTCGATGCGGTACTTGCGGAAAGACGCCTCGAATTTCTGGGAGAAGGATTCAGATGGTTTGACCTTGTACGCACAGGAAAACTCGTCACCACTTTGGGAATGGAGGAGAAATACACGGTCTTCCCTATCCCCCAGGCACAGATTGACCTGAATTCCAGACTTGAACAGAATGATTTGTGGAAATAAAATGATTTCAAGATGAAAGCAAAATCTATAATATACGCCGCCTCATTTCTTTTTGCCGGACTCGTGTCCTGTGAAAAGCAGCAGGCAGATGTGCCGTACGTCCCTACAACTCCTGTCGGCAAACTCCTTCTTGAGGAATGCCCGGAAGTGGCACGCATATTCAGGGACACCACTTTCCTGGTGGCTGTCGGTGTCGAAGAGACAGACCTGCATATCCAGACAAATGACGGATATGTCAATCAGGTATATATAATCAAAGCAGACACCAAAGTCCCTGGAGTAAGGATGGCTGTGTCTATGCCGAACAACAGCAACAACATTTCCGGAGGATGGAACAGGCAGACTCTCACTGATATGGCAACCAGGATGGATGCTCCGGGAGCAAGGGTCGCGGCTATGATAAACGGTGACTTCTGGCAGATGAGCGCACCGATCAATCCGCGCGGTCCGGTACACCGCGGAGGAACAATCCTTTCGGACAGGTGGGATTTCAGCGAATCCGTGCCTCAGCAGGCTCTAAGCTTTGTCGGAGTGCTGGATGACGGATCCATGATGATTGCGGACAGGTCAAGATATGACGAATACAAGCACAGGCTCCGTGAATGCACCGGAGCCGGAGTGCTGATGCTGAGCAACGGTGTATGGCAGGGTACGGCATATACAGCGAGAGACCCGCGGGCCGCAATCGGGCATACCGGCGACGGGACCGTATATCTTCTTGTCTGTGACGGAAGAAAGACATTCGGAGCAGCAGGCATGACCTACAAGGAAATGGGATATATATTCCAGACTCTCGGATGTACGGAAGCCGCCAACCTTGACGGAGGCGGCTCGGCCCAGATGCTCATACGCCATCCGGTAGCGGATGTTTATCAGATCAGGAACCGCCCTGCCGACGGGACAGAAAGACCTGTGATCAACGGCTGGACAGCAATAGTGGAGGAACCGTAACCATGAAAAAGATATATAATATCATTATATGCCTTGCGCTCGGATGCCAATTGTCCGCAGTCCAGTCCTGCAGTGAAAAGGATCCGGTCGCTTCAATGCTGGAGCAGTGCGATGCAGTCTCCGTGATTATGAAAGACACTTCCTTTGTACTTTCCAAAGGTGTTGAATACTCGGAACTGACACTTAAGACTTACGACAATGCACAGCAGCAGATATATCTGCTCAAAATGGACCCGCACAGCGGATACAGGCTGAAAATGGTGCTTCCGGACAACTGTACATACATTTCGGAAGGATGGAAAAAACAGACGCTTACCGGAATGGCTGATATGCTGTCGGACGCAGGATACGAAGTGGCCGCTATGACAAATGCCGATTTCTGGAACACCAGGGAGCCTGTCAATCCGCGTGGACCGGTACACTGCGAAGGCATTACTGTAAGTTCCTCATGGGACTACAGCGAAAGAGTGCCTCAGCAGGCATTGAGCTTCGTCGGAATCCGCAAGGACGGGACTCCGGTCATCAGTGGAAGGTCATTATATGAAACAGCCTCATCAGAACTGGCCGAGGCCTGCGGTTCAGGAATCATAATGCTGGCAGACGGCAAAGTGACAGAAGACAGATATAATCTCCGTGACCCGCGTACTGCAATAGGATACGAATCAGACGGGACATTATGGCTGCTTGTGGCTGACGGAAGAGGGTTTTCCGGAGCCTCAGGCCTTACATACAGGGAAATGGGAGAAATATTCCTCGCGCTCGGATGCGAAGCGGCAGTCAACCTTGACGGAGGCGGCTCGGCCCAGATGCTCATACGTGACCCCGGGACAGGAGAAAGGCGGATAGCCAACTCACCCTGCGACGGAAAAGAACGCCCTGTCATAAGCGGCTGGGCAATAATCAAAAAGTAAATGACTATGAAAAGGATATTGACAAAAATAGTTTTCTTCGCGGCGGTTCTGTCCGGTGCCGCGGCGTGTGAAGACAATGACAGCATTCAGACTGAGACTCCGGCTCCAAGGCTTATTTCCATAGTGCCGAGGACAGGATATTCAGGATGCACCGCAATAATTTCAGGAGAATATTTCTCAGACAATCCCCAGGAGAATGTCGTGATTATGGACGGGAACGAAATACCCGTCACCTATGCCTCTCACAACAGGCTCACACTTACAATGCCGGAGCACGAGCTCGGCAAAGTGGAGATCCAAGTCAGCGTCAACGGCAAAGACGCTCCGGCACCGCTGCAATTCACTTATTCGGAACTGCCTGAAATCATAATGACAGTATCATCCGTTCAGCCGTCCGCAGGCTATGCCGGAGACAGGGTATTAATCAGCGGTGATAATTTCAGCACCGTCCCTGACGGCAACAAGGTGACCTTCGGCGGAGTCAAGGCGGAGATCATATCGGCCACACAGAATTCACTTGAGGTAATCGCTCCGGAGCACGGACGCGGAAAAGCCGAAGTGACAGTGGAGGCAATAGGACAGACGTCAAGCGTATGGTTCACATATATGGAACTTATGATAGATTCCAACAGCCCTGACACAGGAGCTGAAGGCGTTGAGGTCACAATCAAAGGAGAAGGCTTCAGTACCATAGCGTCAGAGAACAATGTCACTGTAAACGGCATTCCTGCATCCGTAAGCAAGGCTTCCGCAAATGAACTTACGGTCATAATGCCGGACAATCCGGAAGGCACATATCCGTTTGTCATCACAGTCGGAGGAAGGACAGTGACAGGAGGCTCATTCACCTACTCAGGATGCTGGAGGGTGGAGACAGTGCTTGGAGCCGCTTCTGGAGTGACAGGAAATGTCGAGGGCACAGGCAAAGACGCAAGGCTCTGGTATGCCCAGGATATAGTCCTGAAAGGAGACGGCAGTTATCTTATGACTCTGCGTCAGAAAGACCACGGAATATATATGGTTACAGGCGACTATACTTTCAAAAAACTCGTCAACCAGAATGACAATGCGGGGCTTCTGAACGGTTCGTTCCCGTGGGGATGCGCACTTGACTCCAGAGAGACATTATACCTTGCGGCCAAAGGTGGAGGAAAGCTTCTGGAATACACCGCAGACGGCACACTTTCCAATTATACTGTTGAAGGACTGACAATCACCGGGATGAACCCTATGGATGTGGTAATCGACAGGGAAGACAACATCTATCTTCTGCTCAGGGGGAACAGCTCTGCCGGAAACGGCAAATTGGCCAGGATCAAGGACAGGAAACTTACCGCGACTTATGATCTGACAGGAATGAAACTCTATGAGTCCCTGCTTCTGAGCGACGACGGCAAAAAGATATTCCTTTTCGGCAATGATACGGGCAACATCAGAATGATCGATCTGGAGACAGGACAGAATACCGTGATAGCCGGTACAGGGACAAGACACAGCAACGCATCCAACTATACCGACGGTACTCCGGGAAATCCTTTATCCGCTACGTTCAACATTATAGAAGGTGCCGTATTCACACCGGACGGGACCATACTGTTCGGTGACTCTATCGCCGCAACCGTAAGGCAGTTCAAACCAGGCCCCGGAGGGGACTACACACAAGGGACTGTCACCACCATTGCAGGAAAGGCATACGAGAAATCAGCCCAGGCGGACGGTCAGAGCACAGGTGCAAGATTCACATATCCCAACGGGATGTGCTTCGCCCCGGACGGAAAAACAATCTATATGATTGACGGAACAGGAAGTGCAACTTTGAGAAAAATTTATTACAGATAATGAAACGTTTAACAGCAATAATATTGGCTGCAATCTTTGCGGGAGCGATTTTCAGTTCCTGCAAAGAAGACAGATATGTGGCATCTGTGACCGGACTGCAGCTTGTCAGCGTATCCCCTCCGGCCGGATATTCCGGAGGCATAATCAAAATCCTCGGAAGAAATTTCAGCGAAACATTCGGCGGGAACAGAGTATTTGTGGGAGAACTTGAAGCGCAGGTGCTCGAGTACAATGCCTGGGACCTTACCATAGTGCTTCCGGTCCAGGATCCCGGAATCTACAGCATTACGGTGGAGACTCCAGAAGGTACTGCAAGCGGGCTCAAGTTCGAATACAAGGAAAAGCCTGAACACGAATATATCCTCTCCACAATAGCAGGAGGTGCCGCCGGATTTGAAGACGGCAACGGGGCGGCGGCCAAGATACACCAGCCGGAAGGTCTCGCTATGGACCGCAACGGAAATCTTTGGATTACCCAGCGCGGAAGCCAGGGATGGGCTATCCGTAAAATGGACAGGAACTTCAATGTGACAACTGTTGCGGCCACTGAGCTTCCGTGGCATTGCTCATTTGACCGGGATGGAAATTTCTATTTCACCGCAAAAGACAAGAAAGCCGTCTACAAGGTGACTCCGGACGGGACTTTGAGCCCTGAAGCGGTAACAGGGGCAGACCTGGACAACCCGATGGATGTCGAATTTGACAATGACGGAGCAATGTGGATTGCAAGCCGCAACAATAACAAGGTCTACAAAGTGGTCTCAGGCACAGCGGTAAGGACATACGACATAAAATTCCCTACCTGTCTGGCTGTTGACATGAAAGGACGTATGATTGTCGGTTCCACTACCGCAGGGTATATGTATATGATTGACGGCGATGATGTCGTGCCTATAGCCGGGAACGGGACAAACGCCAAAGCAGAAAATCCTGACGGCAATTCAGGAGACACATCCACAGCCAGCGTCGGACAGACCAACGGAGTATTCTGCGCATCTGACGGCTCAATCTGGTTTGCGGATACGATAAACCAGGCAGTACGCAGGCTCACTCCTGACGTTTCCGGTGATTTCACAAAGGGAAAGATAGAGACGGTCGCACGCGGCTTCTATCCGTCAGACGTATATGTGACCGATGACTGCAGCAAGGCTTATATATCCTCCGCCGCGACCCATACGATAAGACTTATAGAAATATTCTGAAAAATCAGGCTATGTCTTCAGACAAACAACTGATACGCAGCATCAAAGAAGGTGACAGCAAAAGTTTTGAGGAACTGTTCAAAAAATATTATGACAGGTTCTTCTCATTTGCCTGTGCCCTTCTCAACGACAGGGATGCGGCGGAAGACATACTTCAGAACGTATTTTTGAAATTGTGGACAGGCAGGGAGAGGCTGGACGAGAACCGCTCTATCTCCAACTATCTCCTTGTCAGCATCCGCAATGAAATATATGACTATCTCTGCCTGAAGTACAACAGGACCGTTGTCCACTGCGAACCTCCTGACAGAGAGGAGCATTCCTCTGATACGGAGGAAAAGATAATGTATATGGAGACATCCCGGATGCTTGACAGGATCATCCGGGAAATGCCTCCTCAGAGACAGAAGATCTTTATGATGTCCAGATATCAGCAGATGTCGGCAAAGGAGATCGCTGAAGCCCTCGACCTTTCAATCCGCACGGTAGAAAGGCATATACATCTGGCCCTGCAAGATTTAAGAAACATTTTGTCCTGACATTTATGAATAAAATGAAAAGAGTCCTTTCCGTCTTGGCGGCATCTGTCCTGACCGTATCGGCGACATACGCACAGACAACCTATATTGATGCATCCAGGCTTGCCGTCACAGGCAGGCCGTTTCCTGTCAGAGAGCCGTTTACAAGGATCGACACGGCATCTTTCAGACTTCCGGACAATACGACAAGCCGTTATGCCTGCTTTTCAACAGGGTTGGCAGTGCTTTTCACGACTGACAGCAGGAACATTTCTGCCAAATGGAAGACATCCGGCTCCAATGCCTTGGACAATATGAACGCCATTGTGCAGAAAGGCCTGGATCTGTATATCAGGAAAGACGGGAAATGGACATTTGCCGGAGTCGGAAGACCTTCTATGAAAAAGCCGCCTTACGACACGCACAAGAGCAGTATAGTTTCATCTATGGAGGAAGGCATAAAGGAATGCCTGCTTTATCTTCCTCTTTTTGACAAAGTTGATTCCCTTGAGATAGGAGTGGATGAAGGCGCATTTGTCAAAGCCGGCGAAATTCCGGAAAGTCCCAAAGTCGTATTCTTCGGATCAAGCATTACACACGGGGCTGCAGCAAGCCGTCCGGGGATGGCTTTTCCGGCACGGTTCGGACGGGACAACGGAATAGAAGTGTACAACCTCGGATTCAGCGGGAGTTCCAGACTCCAGGAGGAATTCGCACACATTCTGGCCGGAATCGAAGCTGACGTATTTGTGCTCGACGCATTCTCCAATCCTTCAGCAGAGGAGATATATTCAAGGTTCGACCGGTTTGTCGACATTCTGCGCAAGGCCCATCCGGATACTCCCCTTATATTTCTTCAGACAGAACGCAGGGAGACACGCAATTTTATAACGGCCGTCGAGAAGAGCGAAGCAGCCAAGCAGAAAGCGGCGGAGGAAGCAGTGCGGGAAAGGATGATGAATGACTCAAACATCCATTTCATTGACTCTGACGACTTCCTCGGCAATGACCATATTGCTACCGTCGATGGAGTGCACCCCACAGACCTTGGCTTCACACGAATGCTGTCTGTCATAACTCCGGTCATCCTGTCTGCCATAGAATCAGAACCCTGATCCGTACGGCAGGCAATAGGTCAGATGTTCGGGATTTAAAGAAAAGTTTATATCTTTGCCGTCCTTGAAATGATGAAGACAACAGAAAAACTTAAAGGAATTCTGACAGGAATGCTTGCACTCCTGTATCTTGTCTCATTTATCAATCTGACATTTTTTACACACTCCCACTGCTCTCCTGAAGGAAGAATAACACATTCACATCCGTACCAGTCGTCTTCACACACCCACAGTACGGCAGAATTCCAATTCATCCCCTCAACCGGAAATTTTATCGCCATCATAACAGCAACGGCGGATCCGCTGTTTATAGAAGTGATGACAGGAGATGTGTCAGGAATCTGTAAAGACCTGACCGGAACTGACGCAGGAAACAGAGCAAATCCCAGAGCACCACCGGCGACAGCATTTTCCAGATCCTGACGATCCGGAAACTATCCTAAATCAGATAAGAATCATCCATATAACCGGATGATTCCGGTTTTTAGTGCGAATCAGACAAAACAGATTTCAAGAATGTCAAAAAACACCATTTTATTGTGGTGCACTGTAATTGTGTGCGCCATATTGTGCAATCCATATAAAGCAAATTCACAAGGGAAAAATATACCGGACGCGAACATAGTAGGTCACGTCATCAGCAAATCAGGTAAAACCCATCTCCCGTATATAACAATAGGCATTGAAGGGACAAATATCGCCACTATGACAGACGCGACAGGACACTACCTGCTGAAAAACCTTCCAGAAGGGGAACTGTCCGTTGTTGCAGCCTGTCTCGGCTACAAGACAATCTCCAGAAAAGTCATCATCTCAAAAGCGGAAATCATTGAAATCAATTTTGAAATGGAAGAAGACGCGCTGAACCTTGACGGCACCATTGTCTCGGCCACAAAAAACGAAACAAACAAGAAGACATCATCAACCATAGTAAACGTCTTGTCTTCCAAGCTTTTCAGTACCGTATCGTCAAACACGCTGTCAGAAAGCATTTGTTTCCAGCCTGGAGTCCGTGTAGAAAACAGCTGTGCGAACTGTGGGGCTGTACAACTGAGAATCAATGGCCTGGAAGGTCAGTACACACAGATGCTTCTGGACAGTGCACCCATATTCAGCTCCCTGGCAGGGGTATATGGTCTGGAACAATTGCCGGTATCAATGATAGAGCGCGTGGAAGTAATCCGCGGAGGAGGTTCCGCGCTGTTCGGTTCCAATGCCATAGGAGGAGTAGTGAACATCATCACCAAAGAGCCTCTGCGAAACAGTGTCACTCTTTCTGAAAGTCTGAATGTATTCGGGAAGAATTCAATCGACAACAATACCTCACTCAACGGTTCATTCGTATCCGATGACTACAAGACAGGAGTATACCTTTTCGGGCTGCTCAGAAACAGAAGCGCATACGACAGGAACGGAGACGGATTTTCCGATATACCGGAACTCAATTCAAGTACCTTGGGCTTCAGAGCATACCGAAAAATAAACACCCGTTCAAAACTTACTGCAGAATACCATCATATAGGTGAGTACAGGAGAGGAGGCGACAGGCTGGACCTTCAGCCCCACGAAGCGGAAATTGCGGAGCAGACCAGACACAACATAGACGGAGGAAGTCTCCGGTATGATTTCTTCTCAAAAGACTCCAGACACCTTCTGAGTGTCCACACAGCAATGCAGCACATAGACAGAAAAAGCTATTACGGGACCAATATGAATCCTGATGCATACGGAAACACCAAGGACCTTTCCGTTAACAGCGGAATACATTATACCTGGAAAATCAACAGGCTGATCTGGAGTCCTTCCGACCTCAGTTTCGGAATAGAATACAATTACAATGCTCTCCACGACAATATGCTCGGATACGGCAGAGAGCTGAAGCAGAACACTTCAATATTCGGAGGGTACATACAAAACGAGTGGAAAAGCAAGACGGTCAATCTTCTGGCCGGAGCAAGAATCGACAAACATAATCTTATGAAAAATCCTGTCATAAGTCCGAGAATAAACATCAGGTACACTCCTGTGGATTGGATAGGATTAAGAGCAAGCTATTCAAGCGGCTTCCGCGCCCCTCAGGCCTTCAATGAGGACCTGCACATAGAAGCCGTCGGAGGAACCGTATCCATAATAAGGCTTGCTCCTGACCTCAAGCCGGAATATTCACATAGTCTGTCCGCCTCAGCGGATTTCTATCACAATTTCGGAAGAGTTCAGACAAATCTTCTTGTAGAAGGCTTCTACACAAGACTGAACAATGTGTTCGAGCTTATAAACACAGAGACATTCGACAGTTACGGTAACCTTATCTTTGAACGTACCAATACTTCCGGAGCGCAGGTGACAGGCCTGAATACAGAACTGATGATAGGGATTCCTGAAATCTTCGACATACAGATTGGATATACTTTCCAGAAAAGCCTTTTCCTGAAAGATTTCGAATGGTCCACAGACATTGCTCCACAGCGCAATATGTTCAGATCTCCGGACCATTATGCTTACATTACCTCAAATTTCCATATATGGAAGACATTGAAACTTTCCGTATACGGGAATGTGACCGGACCTATGCTTGTACAGCATACATCTACAGGAGAAAATATTCCTGATTCAGAAAAATGGACGGAAACATTCGCAGATGCCGGACTTAATCTGTCATACGAATTCAAAATCTCAGGCAACTTCAGGATAGAGACCAATGCCGGTGTCAAAAATATGTTTGACCAGTTCCAGAAAGACCTTGATTACGGAGCGACCAAAGACGCAGGCTATATCTATGGTCCGACTATGCCACGCACCTGGCTTGTCGGGGTCAAATTCAAGTTATAATGACACAATTAATCGGCACCAAATCAAACGGCACAAAAGCTGAATAGAAATTGATTTTCTGCCGTCGTCTCCTGATTTCACATCCTGCTCTGGCAATCATACAAATCACGAGCAGGGGTCTTCCCCGTAAGTACAACATTATCAACTATATACAGAAACGCACCCTGCTTTGCCCCTCCATTTATACGGGGGCAAAGCAGGGTACACTTTCATATATATATTATTATCAATGATTTGCAAAACACTCCCCTGCTCGTGATTTGTATGCCATCCGGGAAAAGTGTCACAGAAAACAGTCATAACAGAAAACACACCAGCGGTAACCTTCTCCTCGACCCTTGTCTTGTAATCTACTAATTACCAAATAATTGCAAAACAGTATGCCATTTAAACGGCATACTGTTTTGCAACTATCTATTACTCATCAGTTTATAGAGGGAGGGTCAATTTTTTATGGAGACTCATCCAAATGCACAAAGGGATATGGCAAAACCGCCATTCCCTTTATGATCCGGATATGATTCTACAAAAGACCGTTGGAACCGAGAAGGATAAGTACGGTGTATCCGAGTACAAGTCCCACAAGACCCATAATTATACCGACTTTCTCCATATCCGTCTGTTTGATAAGTCCGGTAGCGTGTGCAAGAGCATTCGGCGGAGTTGAAATCGGAAGGATCATAGCCAATGACGAACCGAAAGCCACACCGATAAGCAATGTACCGACACCTCCTACAGGGTCAAGCGCAGCACCCATACTTGAACCGGCAAGCGCAAGGATAGGAACCAGCAGCGCGGCTGTTGCAGTGTGCGAAATGAAGTTCGCCATGACATAGCACAGAAGACCTGAACCGAGGATGACAACAACAGGAGGCCAAGAAGAGAACGGAATGGCACCCACGACAGCGGCACCGAGCCCTGAACTCTGAAGAGCGACTCCGAGAGCAAAACCTCCGGCAACCATCCAGAGCACGCTCCAGTTGATTTCTTCAAGGTCACGTTTTGTGATGACACCTGTGATACAGAACACGGCCACAGGAATCATAGCCACAGCATTCGCATTCATTCCAGTAACCTTATCGGTCATCCAGAGAAGGATTGTGATTGCAAATGTGATATATACAACGATTGAACGCCAGTCTTTCTTGGCCTCGCCCTTGATATCAAGACTGATAGTCTTCTGCTTGAAAGGGAACATCCAGAGAAGAAGCCCCCACGCGAACAGAAGAAGCACTATCGCAAGCGGGAACATAAAGCTTACCCACTCACCGAAACCGATGTTGAGGTTCATTCCTGCAGGATCGTTCAGATATTTCAACGCGATCGCATTCGGAGGGGTTCCGATAGGAGTGGCGATACCTCCGACATTGGCGGCGATAGGAATCGCAAGCGCAAGTCCGATCTTTCCTTTGCCGTCAGCAGGCAGGGCCTTGAGCACAGGGGCAAGGAAAGTAAGCATCATCGCAGCCGTAGCCGTATTGCTGAGGAACATCGAGAAGAATCCGGTAACGAGAATGAATCCCAGAAGCACAAAACGGGACTGGGTACCGAAAGGTTTGAGAAGGACACGGGCAAGCATCGCATCAAGACCTGTCTTGGTCGCAGCGATGGCAAGGATGAATCCTCCGATGAAAAGCATGATGGTAGGGTCGGCAAAGCAATGGAGTATGTCTTTGTATCCGACAGCCTTTCCAAGTTCAACACCTTCCTTGACATTTCTCATAAACCAGATGCTGCTGTCGGAAACGCTGACAAGCAGCAGTCCGACGACAAACACAGAGGTAGTCCATGACGGAACAGCCTCCAGTATCCACATAAGAGTCGCAAATATGAATATGGCAATGACCCTCTGCTGGATAACAGTAAGTCCGTCAATTCCGAAAGCTGTAACAGGGAGACACCACAGAATCAGAGGTATGATTACAGCGATGGCCAGTTTGATAATTTTCCCGAGATGGAAATCCCGTCCTTTGCTTTTTTGCTGCTTTTTCCACTTGTGATAATCCTCAACAAGATGGTAGCCGATAAAGTTAGTGAACATAATCCGTTATTGTTTTTGTATTGTTATATCCCACAATAAATAATAGCGGTCTCCGCCAGGTAGCAAAAAACCGCCGCAAAGGTAAGAATATTATTTATTCAAATAAAATTTAACAACCGCCATACCACAACTATCTGCGGCTGACGATATGCCACAGGACGATACCTACGGAAACGGATACATTGAGAGAATGCTTGGTACCGTACTGGGGGATTTCAAGGGAGAAGTCCGAAGCGTCCACAACATCCTGGCCCACCCCTGCGACCTCATTGCCGAACACAAGGGCATACCTGGCACACGGATCAGGCACGAACTCATCCAGTTTGACGGAATTCTCGGTCTGCTCAACACTCACCAAAACATATCCGTCCTGTTTGAGCCGTCGTACGGCATCGGCCGTGTCGTCAAAATGCTCCCACTCCACACTGTTTTCCGCACCGAGGGCGGACTTGTGGATTTCCGCTGAAGGAGGCACGGCGCATATCCCGCAGAGAACGACCTTGTCGACCTTGAAAGAGTCGCTGCTCCGGAACGCGGATCCGACATTGTGCGCACTGCGGATATTGTCAAGCACGACCACGATTCCGGAATCCGGGAGATTCCTGTATTCCTCAGCACTCACGCGCCCCAATTCGATATTCAATAGTTTTCTGTTGTTCATAATCCAAAGCCACTCCTGTTACAGGACTTCCATACCCTCTGTACGGAACATCCGAAATTCCGCCCAAAAATAATTCATAAAATTTTCCAATAGAAATTTTATAGTTATTTTTGTGTCGCTTTATAAGCAAAATCAAAAAATCCCTAAATCCCATCGGAGAAAATTATGAAACAGGACCAACAGATTTTCAACCTCATCAAAAAAGAGGAAGACAGGCAGACTGCCGGTATCGAGCTCATCGCCTCAGAAAACTACGTAAGCAGCCAGGTGCTTGAAGCCCTCGGCTCAATCTGCACCAACAAATATGCAGAAGGCTATCCCGGAGCAAGATACTATGGAGGATGCGAAATCGTCGACCAGATCGAGCAGCTCGCGATTGACAGACTCTGCGAACTCTATTCTGCCGAGTACGCCAATGTGCAGCCTCATTCAGGAGCACAGGCAAATATGGCAGTTCTTATGGCCTGCCTGAAACCCGGTGACACATTTATGGGACTTGACCTTGCACACGGAGGACACCTTACACACGGATCTCCGGTCAATATGTCCGGTATCCTCTACAATGCCGTCTCATACGGTCTTGACGAAGCCACAGGCCTCATCGACTACGACCAGATGGAGAAGACCGCCCTTGAAACAAAACCTAAGCTCATCATCGGAGGAGCATCCGCATATTCACGCGAATGGGACTATGCAAGAATGCGTGCGCTGGCAGACAGGATCGGAGCGATATTTATGGTAGACATGGCACATACCGCAGGACTTATTGCGGCGGGCCTGCTCAGCAACCCTGTAAAATACGCCCACATCGTGACATCGACCACGCACAAGACCCTCAGAGGACCGCGTGGAGGTATAATACTTATGGGCAAGGACTTCGACAATCCGTGGGGTCTCACTACACCTAAGGGAGTGGTAAAGAAAATGTCCCAGATACTCAACTCCAGCGTATTCCCGGGAATCCAGGGAGGTCCGCTCGAGCACTGCATAGCTGCAAAGGCCGTTGCTTTCTACGAAGCCCTTCAGCCTGAATTCAAAGAATATCAGAAACAGGTCATAGCCAACTGCGCAGCATTGGCGGAAGCATTCAGTTCAAGAGGCTACAAGATCGTATCCGGAGGCACTGACAACCACCTTATCCTCATCGACCTCAGAAGCAAATTCAGCGAGCTCACAGGAAAAGTCGCAGAAAAGGAGCTTGTCAAGGCAGACATCACAGTCAACAAGAATATGGTACCTTTCGACAGCCGTTCTCCTTTCCAGACGTCAGGAATCAGGGTCGGAACACCTGCAATCACTTCACGCGGATTTGTAGAGAAGGATATGGACGCCATCGCGGAAATGATTGACGCAGTACTGACAAACGCTGCCGCACATCTTGACCTTATCGCAGGCAAGACAGAAGAAGGAAAAGAGGAATACGAGACTGTCATCGCTTCTGTTCGCAAAGACGTGCGCAAGAAGACACACGGAATGCCTTTGAACAGATATTGACAAACCATTTCCGATGACAGGAACAATAATGGAATATGCCGGCAACAGCATCCGTAAAGATATTGTGGAATATGTGCAGCAGAGCATTATTCCACAATATGCTTTTTTTGACAAGGCCCACAGGGAAGACCACGCAGTCGCGGTCATAACATCAGCCCTAAGGCTTCTTGATTCAATGCCGGAGAGCGCAAGAGAAGACTGCAAAGATGTCCTGTACGGAAAGTCCGGAGACTGGAATCCACGTGAAATGCTGTTTGCAGCTGCAGCCTGCCATGACCTCGGGCTTGCCGGGGGAAGAGAAAACCATCATACGGACTCAGGAAAAATCATCAGGGCAGACGCTAAGCTTATGCAATGGTTTACACCGGATCAGATAGAGACCATCGCGCAGGCGGCTGAGGACCACAGGGCATCAGGAAAGACTGCCCCGCGTACCATTTTCGGACAACTTGTCGCAGAAGCGGACAGGATCATAGACAAGGACACTATAGTCACACGCTGCCTGCTGTTCGGATTTGCTTCAGACCCCTCAGGAGAAAAGACAAAAGAATGGCATATAGCAAGATGTGAGGAGCATATACGCAAAAAATATGGCCGCGGAGGTTACATCAAGCTATGGATACCCTGGAGCGACAATGCGGCGAAGCTTTCCGAACTGCAGGATATAATATCCGACCCGGAGGCTCTGCACGCGATACTGTCCACAAAATACGACAGAATGAAAAACGGTGAATCAGAATGAAAGAACTGAACAAAGAGATTGAAAGACACCCCCTGGAGCCTTTTCTTCCAGAGGGAGCAAAAATACTTATGCTCGGCAGCTTCCCTCCCAAAAAGGAAAGATGGTCTATGGATTTCTTCTATCCCAATTTCATAAACGATATGTGGAGAATAATCGGGACCATATTCTTCTCGGACAAGGACCATTTCCTCGTGCCGTCATTATGCAGGACAAGAAGCAAGGAGGAAAAGAAATTCGACAGGGAAAGGATAATACGGTTCTGCACGGAAAAAGGGATCGCACTGTATGATACTGCATCCGAAGTAATCCGTCTGCAGGACAACGCTTCCGACAAATTCCTGGAAGTGGTCACCCCGACCGATCTCCACGCTATGCTGAAAAAGATTCCCGGATGCCGTGCAATTGTCACGACCGGTGAAAAGGCCAGCGGGATCGTATCTGAAACATTCGGATGTGAAATACCGAAGACAGGAGAATATACCGAGATTCCGGAACACGGACTGAAGTTCTACCGTATGCCATCGTCATCAAGAGCCTATCCTCTTCCGCTTGACAAGAAGGCTGAAGTGTACCGCGCGATGTTCTCCGACCTTGAAATCCTTTAGCGGAGATCTGATCTGTCCGGGAAGGATGCCTTCATCACAACACGCACAGAGTCAAAGGCCGCCCTGTACTCTTCTTTCAAAGGCTCCGCAGGAGGCGACTGCATAGTAAGAGGGTTTATAGGGGAACCGTTTTTCCATACTCTGAAATCAAGGTGCGGTCCGGTGCATCTGCCGGTAGCTCCGACATAACCTATCACGTCTCCCTGGCTGACACGCTGTCCCGGCTTCAGACCTTTGGCATATCTGGACAGATGCAGGTATGCAGTCGAATAGACTGAGTTATGTCTGATCCTTACCGTATTTCCTCCTGCCCCTTCATTTTTCATACTTGTGACCACACCGTCCCCTATCGTCATCACCGGTGTTCCGGACGGAGCCGCGTAATCAACTCCTGTATGCGGCTGAACCCTCCTCGTAACAGGGTGCTTCCTGCTGTATGAAAATCCGGAACTTACCCTGGAATATTGCAGAGGTGCCTTCAGAAACTGTTTCCTGACACTTTCACCCTTTTCATTCCAGTAGATATTCCCTCCGTCTCCCTGATCAAACATTATCACAGGATAATCCTCTCCCCTATGCGTAAAAACCGCATACCTCACCGTATCGACCGACATTACCGACCCTTCGCACACTTTTTCATCATAGAGCACCCTGAAACGGTCACCTTTCTGAAGGCCGAAGAAATCAACAGTCCAGGCATATATGTCAGAAAGCTTCAGAACAAGCAGAGGAGAAGCACCGGCATCGCTCAGAGCATTCCACAGGGAACTTTCAATCGTAACGTCAGCATATTTTCTGACCAATTCAACCGGTCTCTCGGAAATCCACACGGAATACGGCTCCATACAACGGAACACCACGTCAGATGAGGCATCGCGCTCATACACCACATAATCAGGGCGTCCGGACAATGTACTGTCGGCATAATAGGCCCTGTAAGCGTTGCCTGCCCGAAGCCTGCGTACATCAAACACAGTATCACAGGCCGTCACGACAGAATACGACCCGGAGGCGTCAAGCCCAAGACGGGCCATAAAATTGGAAAAGAATTCATTTTTCCTGATTTTCCCTTCCGCCGCAAACAAAGTGTCCGGCTCGAAACCGAACCTGTGCTGCGGAGCGGCAACCTCCTCAGCGTCTTCCGGTACGGAGACAGATGTGTCGCTTCCGCCGCCCCCGCAAGAAGACAGCAGCACCACAGCTGCAACCAACAAAAATATAATCCGATATTTCATAATATAATTTCTACAAAAATAACCCTTCCAAAGCACATAAGAAAGAGCCTCCTTCAAAAAAGTGGAAAATTTTGTAAAATTGTGGAACAAAGTGGAAAAATATTCTTACTTTTGCGGTGATTAGCGTGAAAAAGTATTTATGGTCAAATTCATCGGTGAATATTCTGCAAAGATTGATGACAAAGGGAGGCTCGTGCTGCCCTCTGCCTTCAAAGGCATTATGCCCGCAGATGACATGAGACTGGTCATAAAGAAAGATATCTACGAAGATTGCCTGGAGGTGTACACCTACGAGGAATGGGTCCGCCAGTCAGAAGAGCTGAAAGGACGCCTGAATTTCTTGAAGAAGGAGCACGCTATGTTCTGGAGGGAATATATGCGCAACCGTTCACTGGTTGAACCCGACGGAAAAGTCGGCCGCATAAACATCCCGAAAAAGCTGTTGGAGTCAATAGGTGCAGACAAGGAAGTCGTATTCTCCGGCAACGATCACAAAATTGAAATCTGGGCAAAGGAAAGATATGAGTCCAATGAGATTTCAAACGAAGACTTCGTTGCTCTTGCGGGTATGCTGTCCGATTAGATGGGAGGGCCCGGGAAATGTCTGAATATCATATACCAGTTCTACTGAATGAAAGTGTTTCCGCACTGATAGGAGACACTGACGGAATCTACGCCGATGCCACTTTCGGAGGCGGAGGACATACTGCCGAAATTCTTTCACGCTTATCCGACAAAGGCAGGGTCATCGCTTTCGACCGCGACGTGGACGCCATACGCAACAGGATCGACGACAAAAGGCTTGTGCTGATAAGGAACAATTTCAGATTTATCCACAACCACGTCATCCACGAAGGCTTCCCTGAAGGGATAGACGGAATCCTCGCCGACCTCGGGGTCTCGTCCCACCAGTTCGACACTCCGGAAAGAGGATTTTCATTCCGCTACGACGTTCCTCTTGACATGAGGATGAACAAGGAATCGGGCACAACGGCAGCCGACATAATAGGAAGCTATCCCGAAGAGGACATCGAAAGGATTCTTAGGATTTACGGAGAAGTCGAAAACAGCAGAAAAGCCGCCGCCCTGATATGCAGCGCAAGGAGCAGAAGTCCGATTGCAACGACAGGAGACCTCAGCGGGGCAATCTCACAGATACTGCCGAAATTCGCTGAGCACAAATATCTGGCAAAGGTATACCAGGCACTCAGGATAGAGGTAAACCAGGAGATGAAATCCCTTGAAAAATTCCTCAGAGGAGCGGAGAAGTCATTGAAGCCGGGAGGAAGGCTGGTGGTGATTACCTACCATTCCCTCGAAGACAGGATGGTAAAGAATTTCATCAAGTCAGGCAACATCGACGGCAAGGCCGAGAAAGACATCTACGGAAACTCAAAGGCTGCAATGAAGGCTGTCAACAGGAAGCCGATACTTCCGCAGGAAAGCGAGATATCAGCAAACACACGCGCCAGAAGCGCGAAACTGAGGATAGCGGAAAAAATTTAGGAGAATGCATATATGGCCAACATAAGGAAGTCACTTGGAAACATATTCACTGCCATTATGCGCGGAGAACTTATGCTGAGACTGAGAGTCGACAGGATTTTTGTCCATATACTGTATCTGTTCTTTATCGTATGGGCAATGATATTCATAAGTCTGAAAATGGACCAGACGATGCTCCGTATGGAATCCAACCGCAAGAGGCTTGAAGACCTGAAGATATATCACGCCCAGAAGACCTGCGAACTGGCAAGCTACGACAGACTGAGCACGGTGCAGGAAATGCTTGAAAAATCCGGTTCAAAAGTGAATATGCCGGACAAGCCGGCCGACAGGATACAATAGGAAGGAAAACAAAAGATGAACGAAAAGAAGACAGGAGTACAACAGGAAAATACGATGAAAAGGGATAGAGTGGGTATCATTCTGATGCTCATTCATTTTGTGTTTCTTGTAGCCTCCGCTGTCCTTATCGTACAGACAATCAAGCTCGAGCTGTTCTACAAGCCCGATCCCAAAATAGCCAAATATCTCAAACCGGCAGGCAAAAAGCTGGTGACCGACCCGGACAGGGGTGCCATAATGGCCATGGACGGCAGGCTGCTCGCCTCATCCACCCCTATGTACGACGTATATATGGACTGCACCGTACAGAAGGAGGCATACAGGGAGATGAGGAACAGACATAAGGGCGACAGCCTTGAAAGGGTATGGATCGCAAATGCGCGCGAACTGAGCAAAGGCCTTGCATCCACATTCAAGGACAGGACGGCTGACCAGTATTACAACCTTATCGTAAGCTCCAGGGCCAACAACAGGAAATACGTCTGCATACAGAGACATATCGACCACGGCACTCTGCAGGAGATAAAGAAGCTCCCGCTTTTCAATATGGCCTCACACAAAGGCGGTCTTATGACGGAAAAGATCGATACACGCCAGTATCCGTATGGAGCACTCGCACGCAGGGTCATAGGAAGTGTCCGCAACAACACCGACAACAGCAACAACCTCATAGG
>Ga0073906_1003131_pt1 | contig 19541 bp, 20 predicted proteins | sample Inofromicrocosms_FD_65485 | JGI IMG/M metagenome (GOLD analysis project Ga0073906, IMG submission 65485) | Mouse cecum microbial communities from Vienna, Austria - Inoculum for glucosamine and mucus D2O microcosms | ecosystem: Host-associated > Mammals > Digestive system > Large intestine >...
GGCTCTGCCTCTCGCGACTTCCACCGTTGGCGCACCAAAGAACGCATACGCGCCCTTAACGCTCGTGGCGAGCAAGTGCCTCCTTATCTCAAAGGCTACCTGCGCCGCCTTGACCGCGACCTCAATAAGATGCGCTCCGTTGCGGTCTACTACCGCGAGTATTCCTCAATCGAGAACTTGCAGCTTCTCGGCGAGAACTACATTAAGCAGATGAAGCGCGACCTTACACCTTTGACCTTCCAAACCTCTATCCTTTGTTAGAGGATCGGAATTGCAAAGGATGGTTTTTATTCCTCGATGCGCGAGGGGCATAAGTACGATGCCAACGATAATCAATACCTCGATACTCTCGGCTATGATTATGACTTCTCGACGCTCGATGCTCGCGCCGACAAAGACGTAGACCCGGACGCGCCTATTTGCATCGGTATGGACTACAACGCCAACATCAACTGGATTGTCGCCGGTCAGCCTCGCGACCGCCGTCTGAACGTCATAAAATCGTTCTACGTCAAGTTCGAGCGTAAGATTCCGGCACTCGTCGAGGACTTCTGCCGTTACTATGCGGAGCACCGCAACAAGACCGTAGTGTATTATTACGATGCAACCGCCCTCGGCTCGAACTATGCCGTCAATGAACAAGATTACCGTTGGTGGGTAGTCCATGAATTTAAGCGCAGGGGTTGGCAGGTCGAAGCCGTGTACCTCGGCAACCCCATGCGTCACGATGAAAAATATTTGCTCATCAATCAGGACTTCGCAGGTAAGCAACGCCTTGTGCCATTCTTCAACCGCTCCAACAACGAAGACCTTATCCTCGCCATACAGTCAGCCGGAGTAAGCCGAGGTCGCAACGGCTTCCGCAAAGACAAATCGGGCGAGAAACTTGCCGAGAGCGAAGAAGACCTGCTCGAACACCGCACCGACGGCACCGACGCTTTCGATACCCTCTACATCGGCTGCGAAAAATTTCCATATCACGACAGTTTTTCTCTATCCATGTCGGGTGTTATATGACCGTCAGTTATGAAGGATTTTCTTCTATTGCCCCCAATGCACGGCCTCTTTCAACAGCCTTTTCTACAAATTTTATTAGCCTTTAACGGTCAAATACTTGCGTGATTTGTTGTAAATTTGTACCTTTGCAAGGTATTATATAAAAACTTCTGCTTATGGCACGACCGATTAAAGAAACCCCCGAACTTCGAGGGAACGATGCGGTGAGATTTGAAACTCTTATCTCGACCTCAAAACCTGTGTCCAAAGAGGAGAAGGAACGTGCCCGCAAGGCTTATGAAGTAATGAAATCTATAAGCAATTTCCAGTGGTGAAAATTGATTTCAGCAAACTGCGCCAGTTCCAACTCACAGAGGACTCCGACATAAAGCCGTTCAAATGTGCCGAAGATGATTTGAACGATTTTCTCTTTGAAGACGCAAAGTATTTTCAAAGAGAACTTATGGCTGTGACTTATTTGCTCGAATATATGGAACAGAATAAGACCGCAGCCTATTTTAGTTTGCTTGCTGACAAAATTATATTCAATCCTGATGAAAAAGGTGTTTGGAATAAGCTGAACCGCAATATTCCAAACTCAAAACGTCGTAGGAGCTATCCCGCAGTTAAAGTTGGTCGCCTTGCGGTGAATGAAGATTATTCCGGTCAAGGTCTCGGGACATTCATACTTGATAACATAAAGTATGCGTTCTCCAATGTAAAACGTCTTTGTTGCCGCTTTATCACAGTAGACGCTCTGAAAACTGCCGTGCCCTTTTACGAACGCAACGGCTTTCAATGTATTACAGAATCAGACAAGGACGATGAAACACGCTTAATGTTCTTCGACCTTAAAAACTTTATAACTGAATGATGCCTATGAAATAAATCTTTCACAGACACATAGATATAAAGCGTTAACTTTATTCTTGCTTCCTAAAAATCGGCAAAATTTCAAGAAGCAGTCAAGAGTAAAAGTTGATGCTCGCGCTTATAGCGTGGGCTTTTACTCGTTAATGACTGCAAGGTGTTTGCCGATACCGTAGGAAGCATTGCGAAATTAAGTCCACGTTTTCTTTTTTATAATTGTTTCCTTTTGTAACTATTCAGCTGCAAATATACGCAATATTCTTAAAATGACAAAATTAAAAAAGTAGCCGGAGGCTTTCTTTTCGTTTCTGACCATCGGCGGGGCAAACAACTTCGCGGTGTCCGACTTATGCCATTCCTCGAAAGATTCGGGGTTCAGCCTAATGTAGTTGACAATATCCGCGAGCCTACGCGAGTTGAACGACCTCGATCGCAGGTAGCCCACGACCTGCGCTTTTACCTGCCGGACAATCTCACTCCGCTGTTCGGTCAGATCACCGCGCATATTTTCGGAGCGGAGTGCTGACATCAGTTCGGGCGAGAGCCATTCTTCGGCCAACGACGCTTCAAGGTCTATGACCTGATAGCGGAGTTCCATATCGTTTGCGTTGGGGAGTTTCACCTGCTTTGCATCGGTATGCTCGTCAAGTGTGGTTAGTTGGATAAAAGGAATTTCGGGGTGTACGCCCTGCCAACCGTTACGTAGAAAGTGGAGAACCAGGCTTTGCCGCTGTTCTCTGCCCCGGTCAGGAAGTCGAGTATCTGTTGCTTCTCGCGCACGATGCGCTCCTGTTGCTTGCGGCGGTCGGTAATGCCCTCGGCACGAAAAATACTCTCCCAGTATTTTGCACCGACCTCGATGTGATACTTGATAGGCGCAGAATTGCGGAGCTTCGCTTCTTTGGCAATTCCGATGAGCTGCTTGATATTGTACCACTTACCCTTAAAGAGTGCAGCGTAGTAAGGTATGGGGTAATAAGTGGAGTCCACCGTCGGGATTCGCGACACGATGGCGAACTTCCGGCAACGAGTTTTTTGGCGAGTTTGTCTTGCAGATCTCGCCAAGGCGCGGACGGGTCGAGAAGGTCAATGACCTCAATATCGGCCCGCGACGAGACGCACTTTCGCCAGTTGGCATAAAGCACCGAGGGGATTTTGCCCTCTGCGTCGGCAGGGGCAAAACGGCAGTAACAGGCTTCTTTCCTCAAAAGGCGCACGATTTTCGTGCCGTCTTCATTGAGGATAAGCACGGAGACAGCGAAGCCGAAGTGTTTCAAGTCCTGACTGACACCGAGAAAATAAGCTGCGAGGTCGTTGTCAAGAAGAAAGTCCTCGACTTCATTCCTGACCTGTGCAGTGGCTATGCAGGTATCATACCGCAATCCGGCGCCATAGCAGACCTCGGCGTTGAACATCTGACAAGTGGCGAGGGTATCGTCCTTCTCGATGTGCTCGATGATTTTGAACGGCATAAGGTTGTCACCACCCCACGGAATGTAAGAGAGATGTTCGTCAACGATTGTCGGCACAATATCGACTTCCTCGCGGAAGATTGTGGCCGAGTTGACAGTGAACGCGGCGCGGGCTTCATAGCCCGGCAGCGTCTCGACGGAATTAAGATTGAGTTCGGAAAATGAATAGTCCATAACTTGCTGAATTTTCAGCGAAGTTATGGACCTTATGGCGGTTGCGAAAAGACGCTTATTTTACCATTTGAACTCTATCGGTTCTTCCTCATAGGTGTAAGGCTCGTCAGTCCAAGGTGAATATGATGTATAAGAGGCTTTGAACATGGTTGGCATCTGATTTGAGTTCAGAGTCCAACTGAAAGCATAAATATCCTTGTATCCTTCTTCTCGAAGATTAATTTCAGTAGCTCCGAGCGGAAGATGTGTAGTACCCTTGCCAAGCAGACCTGCGAAGTAAGCGGGAGCCATTTCATCCATATCGATGCGGAAGGAATCATCATACAGCATCATGCCGCTTTTGTTGGCAATAGCTGTTGTATATGAGGCGTCAGTATATGTGATGGTGCATTGCATTTTGCCATTGGGGGTGTCGTCATCGCTCACTTTAACGGCAATTATATCACCCTCGGCGTTATAGGTAACAGTAGTAATTTCATTGTCGCCCTCGGTGCGCTTCATTTCTACCATGCGGCCGTTGACATCATACTTGAACCACCATTCTTCCGCAGTATCGCCATCGACCTTGTCTTCGTCAACTTCGTAAGCGTACTCGATGAAACCTTGTTTGTTAAGTTTGATATAGAAGTCTACGCCATCTTCATCATTGCCCCATTCCACATTCATCGTCATATCGTAGTCAGTGGGAATGTTGACGGCGGCGCGTGACTTTGCCGGAGTATAGTCGAAAGTTATGGTTTGGTCGCCATCGACTATTTTTGTGACAAGACCATCAGCATTTTTGGTAATTACAGCATCACCTACCTGGGTGGGAAGACCGGCAGCAAATACAGTTGATGGGTTTACAGTACCATTCTCATTGCCGGGATTGGGGTTTGGTTCGTCGTTGTCATCGCTACATGAGGCGACGCCAAGTGTCAGAGCGGTGGCAAGAGCGAACGTTAAAAACTTAAGTTGCTTCATTGTTATATTGATGTTTGAGTAGTGTTGTCAAAAGACAGTGCAAAGTTATATATATATATATATCCAAATCTTGAGGCAACTTTTTGTGTTAAAAAGTAATTACAGGAATACTTCGCAATCATTGACGCGGAAGATGCAGCAGTCGCGGATGCGGCGGCACTCGCCGGAGGCAAGCAACTTGACGTTGCGCCAGCCGCCGTAATGAGATAACACCGTAGGTATGGTGAACTATTGTATAAGTGCTGATAAAGCTGTAACTTTGCAGCGTTATGAAAAAAGTTATAGCAATCATACGAACCTCAACAGAGCAGCAAGACTTTCGGCATTGTCGGGCTTTTTTTTAAGCTACTTATCGAGGCTCAAAACAAAAGTAACACGCTTAAATCGTGCTGATTTATAACGTGTTACTTTGCGGAGTGAGCGAGATTCGAACTCGCGGTACGCTTTTGGCGCACACACGCTTTCCAGGCGTGCCTCTTCAGCCACTCGAGCACCACTCCTTGCTGGTTTTGCGGTGCAAAGTTAGGCATTTTTTTCCATTCGCTCAAATTTTCCACTGATTTTTTAATGTTCTTTTTTCTTCGATTGGTTTTTGTCTTAATATTTGCTTTGTTTTACAGGCTGTGATTGGGCTTTTTTTGCTACTTTTGCGTGTTTTTTCACCGCCGATGCGTTCCGTTAGATGTCTGAAGACGGTGATGGACTGTCTACTAATTGATTGACAATTGGTTATGAGAAGAATGACAAAATCAGCCGTTTATATGGCGCTCTGCGGGGCTGTGGTTTCTGTCTGCTCTTGCGGAGGAAAGAATGGTTCCGGGGATTTCCCTGACAATTTCGGGACTATAGGTGATGCCGGACGTGTGTCTTATATGATGAAAAACGTGACTCCGGACAGTGTGGCAAGATTCATCTGTGATGCTGCCTTGGGAAAGGTGGAGGGTGCGAGAATAGACTCTCTTCCGACTGCGACTCTTTATGCTTATGAACACTACAAGAATACCGATCTGGCATCGTTTGCGGCTCAATATGATGCTTACAGTCAGTCGTTGCCTTTGGAAGAGAAGATGAAGCTCTACGCTTTGGCCGGAAGCTACGACCCTCAGCAGCTCGGCTATCAGCTCGGGCTGGAGTATGTGGGCAACATACGAAGCAAGAAGATGACAGCCGACCAGGTGGCTGCCGAGCTTGAGGAATTCAAGAAGGCTTGCGGGAATGATCATGGCACTTACAAGCGTTTTGTGAAGGGGTTCAAGGTTGTTCTCGAACTTGAGAAGGGTAATGGCATAAGCGGCGACATTTACAGCCGTTTCAAAAATCTGAACGAAGACTGACCGACATATGAAAAGCATAAGCGATTATTCCACTATGGTGGAAGAGGCCATAATAGAAAAGGATTACGCATCGAAGACACCGGAAAGCCTCTATGGCCCGGTTGCATACGGGCTTCAGAAAGGCGGAAAGCGCATACGCCCCGTGTTGCTGCTTATGGCAGCCGAGGCTTTCGGCAAGAACCCTGTGGAATGTCTCGACCCGGCGGTCGGCATAGAGATGTTCCACAATTTCACTCTGCTGCATGACGACGTGATGGACTGCAGCGATATGCGGCGCGGGCGTCCCACTGTACACAAGAAATGGGACGGAAACACGGCCATTCTCTCAGGAGACACGATGCTCACGCTTGCAGCGCAGCTTATGATGAATGTCGATGACAGCAGGCTGCGCTGTGTGCTTGATGTGTTCAATTCCATGTCTGTGGCGGTCTATGAAGGCCAACGCCTTGATATGGACTTCGAGACACGTGATGAGGTTTCGGTGGAAGAGTATCTCGATATGATTGAGAAGAAGACGAGTGCTCTTCTCGGTGCTTCGGCACGCATCGGTGCAATAGCGGCCGGAGCATCTGAAAAAGACTGCGGCCTGATATATGAGTACGGGGTGAAGCTTGGGCTGGCGTTCCAGATTCAGGATGACTATCTCGACATGTTCGGGGATCCGGCCACATTCGGGAAACCTATTGGCGGGGACGTGCTCAACGGCAAAAAGGCTTTTATGCTTGTCAGTATGCTCGAGCGTGGCGGTTCGGATGCCGATGCCCTCCGTGAGGCTATGAAGATGCCTCCTTCGGAGCTTAAGGTCAATACCGTAAGAAGCATATATGAGCATGCAGGGATGCCGGAGCTTTGCAGCCGAACCATAGGGGAATACAGTCGCAAGTCCCTCAAGGCACTGCGTTCCACATCACTTGGTGAAGAGGCGAGGATGCCTTTGGAGCGTCTTGTGGACAAGCTCATAGACCGCAAGAAATGATAGACACCCATACGCATATATATATGCCGGAATTTGAGGCCGGAGGCGAGGAGGCTTACCTGAGGGCTTCGGAAAGCGGAGTGGACGTGATGATAATGCCCAATGTGGATCTTGATACGGTCTGTCCGCTCGATTCCCTCTACCGTCGGCATCCCGACCGGCTCCGCACCGCATACGGTCTTCATCCTACCGAGGTAGATGCCGATTGGCGTAAGACGCTGTGGAAGATTGTCCCGATGCTCGATTCCGAAGGGTGCGTGGCCGTTGGCGAGGTGGGGATGGATCTTTATTGGGACACCACTTTCAGAAGAGAGCAGGAGGATGCTTTCGCAGAGCAGCTGAACATCGCTTCTGAAAAGCGTCTTCCTGTGATAATTCATTGCCGCAATGCCCTTGACGAGGCGTTGCAGGTGATATCAGGGCTTAAAACCGGGTGCCCGCGGCTTCTGTTCCACAGTTTCACCGGAAGCGCAGCCGATGCGGAAAAGATTCTTTCGGTTGTGCCTGACGCGTTTTTCGGCATCAACGGGGTCGTAACATTCAAAAACGCCAGAGAGCTTCAGGATGCAGTGCCGGCCATCGGTCTGGAAAGAATCGTATTGGAGACTGATTCGCCTTACCTTGCCCCTGTCCCTCATCGTGGCAAAAGAAATGAAAGCGCGTTTGTGGTGGACGTATGCGACAAAGTGGCTGTGCTTTTCGGTATCTCCAGAGAAGAAGCCGAGGCCGCTACCGACAGCAATGCCAGGTTCATCTTCAACCTGTAGATAATAAAGTGTTCAAAATCAGGATATCCTCGGAAACACTTGCCAGATGAATCAAAAGCCAAATTCCCATCTACTTGTGTCGTCTAATTATTGGAAACCTACTTATTGAAAACGATCATGAAGAAAGTGTTGGTGATATCTACGAGCCTGCGCCACGGGAGCAATTCAGAGGCGTTGGCGAATGAATTCGTGCGTGGCGCGAGAGAGGCAGGGCACGATGTTGAAATGATTTCCCTGCGAGGCAAGGAGATACGTTTCTGTCAGGGATGCCTTGCCTGCCAAAAGACTCAGAAATGTGTCATTGCTGATGATGCTCCGACGATTGTGGACAGGATGCGCGGAGCCGATGTGATTGCATTCGCGTCGCCTGTATATTATTATGAGATGGCGGGGCAGATGAAGACTTTGCTTGACCGTGCCAATCCGCTTTATTCTTCTGACTACCGTTTCCGTGAAATATATATGCTTACGAGTGCAGCTGAAGACGGGGCTTTCGTGCCGGAACGTGCAGTGGCCGGGCTTACGGGCTGGATTGACTGTTTTGAGAAAGCCCGGTTGGCCGGTAGTGTCTTTGCCGGCGGCGTAGGTGCGCAGGGGGAGGCCGAAGGCCATCCTGCTTTGAAAGAGGCATACGAAGCCGGAAAGTCTATAATCTGATGGACGGAAACGTAGAGATTAAGACCGCGGAAATACCGGTAAATGAATATATGTCGGCATTCCGTGATGTATCCACGTTTTCGGAATGTTGTCGCCGATGCGGCAATTACGGCAATCTTTGGTCTTGTCCTCCTTTCGGCTTTGACTCTGAGGCTTGTCTTTCGCGGTGGACCACCGCGTTTGTAGTGGCCGCGAGGTCTGAAGTGCCCTCCGGTTTGCTTCATAAGGAGATGATGGATATGTTTCTGCGTCCGTTGAGGAAGAAGCTTGAAAAGCGTATGCTTGAGTTGGAAAGCCGATATGGAGGGCTTGCGTTCGGTTTTTCTGGGGAATGCCATTTTTGCAGTGACTGTGCCCGGCATATTGGCGAGCCATGCCGTCATCCAGACTTGGTGCGGCCTGCGCTTGAGGCTTTCGGGTTTGACATCGGCAAGACTGTACGTGAGCTTTTCGGCTATGAACTGCAGTGGGACAACGGCGGAGACTCTCCTTGGCGGCTAACGTTGGTCGGCGCATTGTTTCACGACCGGATGCCGGGAGAAATCAGCTTTATGTAAAATTCAGAATGCTATGGGAAATGAAACTGCATTCTCCAAAACGGAGAAGCTTTGGAATGCGAGTTACCTGAAAGTGATGACGAGCAATTTCCTGCTTTTCTTCGCCTTTTACATACTCACGCCGCTTCTGCCGATATATCTTGACGAACAGTTCGGGGCGGAGAAGGACACCATCGGCATAGTGCTTTCGGGCTATGTGATTGCAACCTTGCTCATCCGTCCTTTCAGCGGATTCATGGTGGACTGCTTCAACCGCAAACGCGTGTTGATGATATGTTTCCTGTTTTTCTTCGTCTGTTTTGCTGGCTACATCGGGGCAGGGACGCTGCTTATGTTCGCCATTGTGCGTACTGTGCATGGCATACCGTTCGGTGCCGCGACCGTGGCCAATTCCACTGTCGCCATAGACGTGCTGCCTTCGTCGCGGCGCAACGAGGGAATCGGTTTCTACGGTCTGAGCAACAACCTTGCCATGGCCATAGCCCCGTCGGCTGGAATAGGCATCTACCACGCCACAGGCAATTTTCAGCTCCTGTTCTGGATAGCTCTTGTGTTGGCTTTCGCAGGTTTTTTCTCTGCCTCGAGCGTGAGGATTCCTGAGCGGGAGCTTGTGAAGGACAAACCTAAGATTTCGCTCGACCATTTCTTCCTTGGACGTGCGTGGATGATGGCCGCCAACATTCTGCTGTTCGGATTGTGTTGGGGTGTTATGAGCAATTACGTGGCCATCTACGGTCGCGACCGTCTCGGAATAACTGACGGGACTGGCATTTTCTTCATGATTCTGTCAGGAGGTCTGTTCGTGTCGCGCCTTTTCGGGGCAAAATCCCTGCGTGCCGGTAAGCTGACCCGCAACTGTGCTCGGGGAGTGTTGGTTTCTACGCTTGGATATGCGCTTTTCGCTTGTTCTTTCGGGGAATGGAGCTATTATCTTTCCGCATTGCTGATAGGGTTGGGCAACGGTCAGATGTATCCGGCTTTCCTTAATATGTTCATAAAAGTGGCGAGGCATGACCAGCGCGGCACGGCCAATTCGTCTATACTGATTTCTTGGGATTTGGGTATGGGCATAGGCATTGTCGTAGGCGGTTTCCTGGTGCAGTACATAAGCTATGGGGCGGCATTCTGGACGGTTGCATGCGTTCAGGCAGCCGGAGCCGCCGCGTTTCTCGTTTTCACGCGTTTTTTCTTTGAGCGTCGCCGTCTCAGCGATAACTGATTGTTGAGAGGTATGCAAAAAACACTTTGCCTTGGCAGTGCCGTAATTAAAGTTTACGATACAGCCAAGGCAAAGTCAATATAATGTCCTTTAAGATAATGCCTGAATGGCGGCTTCGATTGCCGCTATCTTTTCTTTTGCGTCAGACTGTTTCTTGCGTTCGAGGGCTACCACTTTTTCCGGCGCGCTGTTGACGAAACGCTCGTTGGAAAGTTTCTTTTCAACCGTGGCGAGGAAGCCTTGTTGATATTTCAGGTCGGCTTCGAGCTTTTTCAGTTCCTCTTCGACGTTGATGCTGCTTTCGAGCGGCACGGAGTATTCCACTGCGCCTACGATGAACGAGGCAGCCGTTGGGCTTTTGCTATCCGATTTGTCGATGGCTTCAAGGTTGGCCATTTTCATGAGTACGGAGTCGAGCGTGTCGTCATGCTGTCCGTTCACTTCAAGAAGCAGCGGATTCTTGTTGGGAATCTGTTTCTTGAGGCGGATGGTGCGCACGCCGGCTATTATCTCCTTTAGGATGTCGAACTTTGCGATGATCGGTGCGTCATGCTTGCGTCCTTCCGGCATGCGTGCGGTCATGATGCTTTCTCCGTCTTTCCGTTCGGCAAGATGCTGCCACAGCTCTTCAGTGATGAAAGGCATGAAAGGATGCAGCATTCGCAGGAGAGTGTCGAAGAATCCGAGTGTGGATTCGTATGTCGCGCGGTCGATGGGCTTGCCGTAGGCCGGTTTCACCACTTCAAGATACCAGGAAGAGAATTCATCCCAGAACAGCTTGTAGACGGCCATAAGGGCTTCGGATATACGGAACTTGCCCATAAGGTCCGACACTTCGGCCAGCGTGTCGGAAAGCAGGTTGCCGAACCATTCTGTCCCGAGCTTCGACGACTCAGGCTGAGCGTCGGAATCGCTGACCTCCCAGCCTTTCACGAGGCGGAAAGCGTTCCATATCTTGTTGCAGAAATTGCGCCCCTGTTCGCATAGCGAGTCGTCATACATTATGTCGTTGCCTGCCGGGGCGGCGAGCATCAGCCCCATGCGCACGCCGTCGGCGCCATAGCGGGCTATCAGGTCGAGCGGATCGGGCGAGTTGCCGAGGCTCTTGCTCATCTTGCGTCCGATTTTGTCGCGTACGATGCCGGTGAAATATACGTTGCCGAAAGGCTTTTCGTTGCGGAACTCGTAGCCGGCTATGATCATGCGTGCCACCCAGAAGAATATGATGTCCGGAGCCGTAACGAGGTCGGCGGTAGGGTAGTAGTACGTTATCTCCTCGTTGTCAGGGTCGAGGATGCCGTTGAAGAGCGAAATCGGCCACAGCCATGACGAGAACCATGTGTCGAGACAGTCGGGGTCGCGTCGCAGGTCTTTGAGCGTAAGGGCAGGATTGCCGCTTTTCTCGATGGCTTTGAGCAGTGCCTCCTCTTCGGTCTCGGCCACGACGAAACCTCCTTCTGGCAGGAACCAGGCGGGAATCTGGTGTCCCCACCACAGCTGGCGCGAGATGCACCAGTCCTTTATGGTGGTCATCCAATGGCGGTAAGTGTTCTTGAACTTTGCCGGGACGAACTTGATGGAATCGTTTTCCACGGCTTTGATGGCCGGCCCTACGAGGTCGTTCATCTTCACGAACCACTGCATCGAAAGTTTGGGTTCTATGACGGCGTCGGTGCGTTCGGAATGCCCTACTTTGTTCACATAATCCTCGACTTTCTCTACAAGTCCCTCGGCTTCGAGGTCTTTCATGATCTGTCGGCGCACGTCGAAACGGTCTATGCCGACATACATTCCTCCTGCTTCGGAGATGGTTCCGTTGTCGTTGAATATGTCGATGGACTCAAGATTGTATTTGTCGCCGAGCATATAGTCGTTGACGTCGTGGGCCGGGGTAACCTTCAGGCATCCTGTGCCGAACTCCATCTCAACGTATTCGTCCATTATGACGGGTACGGATCGGCCCACCTTCGGCACGATTACGCGCTTCCCTTTGAGCCACGTGTAGCGCGGGTCGTTGGGGTTGACGCATACAGCCGTGTCGCCGAGGATGGTCTCAGGGCGGGTGGTGGCCACAACGATGTACCTGTCCTCTTCCCCCTCCACGAAATAGCGGAGATAGAAAAGCTTGCTGTGCTCCTCTTTATATATGACCTCTTCGTCGGAAAGGGCGGTCAGTGCCTGCGGGTCCCAGTTGACCATGCGCACGCCACGGTATATCAGCCCCTTTTCGTAGAGATGGCAGAATACCTTTGTCACGCTTCTTGAACGGATGTCGTCCATGGTGAAGGCCGTGCGTTCCCAGTCGCATGAAGCTCCGAGTCTTTTCAGCTGCTCAAGGATGATGCCGCCGTATTTGTTGGTCCAGTCCCAGGCATGGCTGAGGAATTCCTCGCGGGAAAGGTCGGTCTTCTTTATTCCTTCTGCGGTGAGTTTGGCCACCACTTTTGCTTCCGTGGAAATTGCGGCATGGTCTGTGCCGGGCACCCACAGTGCATTCTTCCCCTCCATACGCGCACGGCGGATGAGGATGTCCTGTATGGTATTGTTGAGCATATGGCCCATATGGAGCACGCCCGTAACGTTGGGCGGCGGAATCACTATGCAGTATGGGTCGCGGTCGTCGGGCTCTGAGTGGAAGAGTCGGTGTTCCATCCAGTAGGCATACCATTTGTCCTCCACTTCTGCAGGATTGTATTTGGTGGCTAATTCATTCATGGATTCGTTTGTTTTTAAAGCACAAAAGTAGTAATTAATCTTCAAATCCGCAACATCCGGTGGGTTTTGGCAAATTGCCATGAATGCCGCTGATGTGTCGCCGGATTTGGCAATGTGCCGGAGATTTTGTAATTTTGCACGACATATATAGATTGCCAAATCAAAATGTTGTTGTTATGAACAGAGACAGGCTCGATTTCGGAAACGAGCGAATCGGGCGGTTGTTCCGCGCGATGTTCTTTCCCACGCTCGTAGCGATGGTGTTCAATTCGGTGCTTAATATCTGCGACGGGATGTTTGTCGGTCATGGCGTAGGCCCTGACGGCCTTGCCGCCATCAACATAGTCGCTCCCTTTTTCCTCATATGCACGGGTGTCGGGCTTATGTTCGGCATCGGGGCCTCGGTGATTGCTTCCATCAGGCTTGCGGAAGACAACGTGAAGGCTGCACGGATAATAATGACTCAGGCTTACATTGCCGGTGCGGTGATTTTCGGTGCGGTGATTCTTTGCTCGCTGGTCTTCACCCGTCCGGTGTTGTATCTGCTCGGGTGCTCTCCGGCGCTCGAGGATTTGGCCTCCGACTATCTCCTGTGGCTTCTTCCCGGACTTTTCTTCTTCTATCTGCAATGCGTGGGGATGATGCTTGTGAGGCTTGACGGTTCTCCGCGTTATGCCATGTCGGTTCAGGTGGTGGCCGCAATTCTCAACATCTTCCTTGACTGGCTGATGGTTTTCCCGCTGGGGATGGGTATAGCCGGTGCTTCGATAGCCACTTCCTTCTCCTGCATCGTGGGCGGCTTGATGGTTGTGGTTTATTTCCTCCGGTTTTCATCCAGGCTTAAGTTCTACCGCCTCAAGGCCACGCGGAAGTCGTTGATGCTGTCTTTGCGCAATGTTGGATATATGGCAAATATAGGGTTTGCCACTTTTGTTACGGAAGCCGCTTTGGGTATCATGATCGTCGCCGGCAACTTCATGTTCATGTCGATGCTTGGCGAGGACGGCGTTGCTGCCTATTCAGTGGGGTGCTATCTTTTTCCGGTGATATTTTCCATCAGCAATGCCGTGGCCCAGTCGGCCCAGCCCATAATAAGCTTCAACTACGGGGCGAAAAGCCCCGTGCGTGTGCGTCAGGCATTGCGCCTGTCGCTCCGCACCGGAGCCTTGTGCGGGGTGGCTGTTTCGCTTGCGATGTGGTTCGGAGCGCCGGCCTTGAGCCTTGTGTTTCTTCCGGCTGAGGCCGTCGCGTACGGATTGGCCGTCCACGGCCTGCCTTTGCTGGGTCTGAGCGCGGTTTGCTTTTCGCTCAATATAGTTTTCATAGGCTACTTCCAGAGCATAGAACAGTCCGCCCGCTCCACTGTATACACCATATTGCGGGGAGCCGCTTTCCTTGTCCCTGCCTTTATTCTGCTTCCTCTCGTCTTGGGCGTTGACGGCCTTTGGCTTGCCATTCCGGCGGCGGAGATGCTGACTCTTATGGTGATTCTTGTCTCCTCGCGTCAAAAATTTGGCAGTCAGGGATAAAATGCTTAACTTTGCAGCCGAAAACTGCGGAAATCCATGGCGGTTGTTGCCGTTATGGATTGAATATGTTGGTTTTCAGTGTATTAATTAATATAACCAATCAACAAATGAATTACTACGAGACCGTTTTCATTTTAACTCCCGTTTTGTCTGACGATCAGATGAAGGAAGCGGTGGAGAAGTTCAAGGGGATTCTGGCCGAAAACGGCGCGGAACTCGTGAACGAGGAGCTTTGGGGTCTGCGCAAACTCGCCTATCCCATCCAGAAAAAGTCTACCGGCTTCTATTGCCTGTTTGAGTTCAAGGCTGAGCCTGACTTTATGAAGAAGCTCGAGACGGACTTCCGTCGTGACGAGCGTGTGATCCGTTTCTTGACTTTCCGCCTTGACAAGTATGCGGTGGAATATGCTGAGAAGCGTCGTCGCGTGAGAGCATCAAAAGCAAGTGAAACATCCGTCGAGGCAGTCGAAGTGGCTGAAGAGACTGTAGAAGCAAAGGAGAACTAAACCATGGCAGCAAACAGCGAAATCCGTTATCTCACTCCTCTTACGGTAGACACGAAGAAGAAGAAATATTGCCGTTTCAAACGCAGCGGCATCAAGTATATCGACTATAAGGATCCTGAGTTCCTTAAGAAGTTCCTCAATGAGCAGGGCAAGATTCTCCCCCGCCGCATCACAGGCACTTCGTTGAAGTTCCAGCGTCGTGTGGCCAGAGCCGTGAAGCGTGCCCGCCACCTGGCTCTTCTTCCCTACGTAACCGACCTGATGAAATAACCGTTTTATCCACCCGACAAAAAAGATTCATTATGAAACTGATACTTAAAGAGAATATAGCCGGACTCGGCTATAAAGACGATGTTGTCGAGGTAAAGGACGGTTACGGCCGCAATTACCTCATCCCGCAGGGAAAAGCCATCGTCGCTTCCAAAGCCGCCTTGAAGCAGCTCGCCGAAGACCAGAAGCAGCGTGTCCACAAGATTGCAAAAATCAAGGCTGATGCCGAGGCTGCCGCTCAGGCTCTCGAGGGCATCAAGCTGACAATAGCTGCCAAGACGAGTGCTACCGGCACGATTTTCGGCTCTGTCAACTCCATCCAGATTGCAGAGGCTCTTCTGAAGCTCGGCCACGAGGTAGACCGCAAGATCATAGAAATATCTCAGCCCGTGAAGGAAGTGGGCGAATACAGTGCCACTGTGCGCTTCCACAAGGAAGTTTCCGTAGAGGTTCCTTTTGAGGTTGTTTCTGAAGAATAATACATTCTCCATATAAAACACGGGCCGGACATGAGCAACAACCTCTGTCCGGCCCGTGTTTTTATTGGTAATGGCGTAAACTCATGTCATTCGCCGGGTTCAAGGCACTTCTCCATCGCGGCAAGCAGCTCCTCTTCATTTATGGGTTTGGATATGTAGGCGTTGAATCCTTCGTCCATTATCTGTTCCTTGTCCGACGAGAACGCGTAGGCCGTTACTGCGATTATGGGGGTGCGGCTACCGCTTTCGCGTATCAGGCGGGTGGCTTCGTGTCCGTCCATTCCGGGCATGCTTATGTCCATAAGGATGAGGTCAGGATCGTATTTTGAAGCAAGCTCCACTGCTTCCTGTCCGTTCCAGGCATGGATTATCTTGAAGTCTTCGCCGAACAAGGCTTCATAAAGCATGTAATTTCCCTCGTTGTCTTCGGCAATCAGCAATGTGGGGCGTTCCTGCGGTTCTTCATCGCATAAATCTTCCGACGTGCCGGCTTCTTCGGTTTCTGTGGTATCGGCCGTTTCGACGTATGGCGTATGGGTCGGGACTGTGAACCAGAATGTGCAACCTTGTCCTTCACCGGCAGATTTCAGGCCGATATGACCTCCGAGATGCTCTATTATGTCCTTGCATATAGGAAGTCCGAGCCCTGCGCCGAAATCGTCGTTCCTGTCGCGCCAGAAGCGTTTGAACACATGTTTCTGTTTTTCCGGCGCTATACCGGTGCCTGTGTCCTTGACGTAGAAACGCACTTCATCTCCGTGGACGTCGTAGCCGACTGTTATGTTGCCCGATGCGGTGTATTTCACTGCATTGTTCAGGAGATTCATCATCACTTGGCTCAGCCGCTCCGGAGCCGTGGTGAGTGTAAGTTCCGACCGGCCGAACATACAATTGACAATCGTGTCAGGAGATGTCTTCATTTCCGCCATGTCGGCCATGGACTTTATGAACGCGTTTACGTCCATTTTTCTGTATTCATACTGCATATTGCCTGAGTCGGCCTTGGCCATGTCAAGCACATCGTCGGCAAGCCTTAATATCAGCTGGCTGTTGGTATCGATTATTCCTGCGTATTTCGATTGGCGTGATTTGTCGGAAGTTTCGGTGAGAAGACGAGAAAAACCTATTATCGCGTTCAGCGGTGAGCGAAGCTCATGGCTTATGTTCTGGAGGCAGGAAGACTTCAAAGCCGAGGCGTTCTCGGCTTTGTCGAGGGCCTTCTCGATTTTTTCTGTATGGCGATGCAGCGGTGTTATGTCAAAGACCACAACCACCACGAATCTGCCGGCTTCGGTTTCCACATATCTGCCTGAAGCATAGCCGTATTCCGGGAATATTGATTCGGCGCAAGCGTCCCGCTTCGCCGAGACTTCGATTCCGTCAAACCCGGATTTCTCGTTGAATGCACGCTCGATGGCATATTTCAGGGATGGTTCCACGACTTTTTGTCTGCACCCGCTTTCCTGATTGGAATAAAACATGAGGAGGTTTTCGTCGACCGCAATTACGCAGCCAGGGAGGTTATTTAAGACAGTTTCCAGATTTATAGTCATAGTTCATAGTGTTTCCGCATGCCTTCATGTAGTGAGGCTGGCTGTAAGTCCGAAAGGACATGCGTCTGGACGCCTCGCTTTTATTTGCAGCATACAGTTATGCATATTCCATAACAAACAAAGGTGCCGGATTGTTTGTGCCGTAGCCGGAAAATGCATTTTTATTTTGGCGCTGTGGCGGATTTTTCCTACTTTTGCCTTTGGAAAGGGTTTTAGCCGTCAATATTGGTTTTATGGCCGCTTTATCCGGAAAATGATATATTTACACCTTCCTGAATGAAACATCTATTGCTTCTTTTGGTTTTGTGCAATGCGGCGCTGGTTGCCGCATCGCCATGGAATGCTGTGGCTGACAGTATACGCAGCCAGCTCCATTTTGCGAACACTCCCTATGATTCTGTGAAGATACTCTACGACCTTTTTGACGTGGAGAATTCGGCTTCACAAAGGGAGGAGAACGGCAAGCTGCTTTATGATGTGGCGGTGCGTGCCGGTGATGACGGAGCGCGTCTCGATATGCTGCGCCAGCTCGCTGTGGTCTTGTCCAGAAAGCCTGATGCTTGTCTTGCCTTGCGCAAAGAGACGGACAAGATAAAGTCTCATCCTGAGCTTGCCGACACAAAGCTCTTCCTCGATATGTACATAATCCTGACCAAGGCGAGGAATTCTTCTGAGGCGGAACGTCAGAAACAGCTTGCCGGACTTATAGCCAATGCGGAGAAGCCGGGCGGAAACTGGTATGTGCAGGTGAAAGACCTCTATACCGTATGCGTGTATCTGAGTCTCGAGGGAGCCCCTAATCTTTTGGAGGATTACCTTGACAAGCTCGAAAAGAAGCTGGCGGAGAAGCCGGATCTGCTGTATGCGGTCAAAAACCTGTATTACACTTCGGCCGCAATACATTTCACGGATGCCGGCAGACAGGCAAAGGCCGTGGCCGCCGACCGTAAACTTCTCGGCGTAATCAAGGGGCTTGAAAATATGTACAAGGGAAAGCGCAGGAATTTCCGCAATTATGACGTGCAGAAGTATGTGTCATACAGAAGGCTGCTTCACAATCATAAGGCATTGTCTTCCGCCGATGTCGGTAAGTATTATGCTGCTTCCATAGAGTTGTCGAAAAAGAATCCTGCTGTGGAAGATGATTTCAAGGCTTCTCCGCGAGTGGAGGCTTACTATGCCGTGGCCACTAAGCAATATGCCAAGGCTGTCCCTCTGCTCAGGAAAGCGATGGAGACGTCCAATCCCGGCAACCTCCAGTTCAGGCGTTCTATGCTTGAGATGATCATAGAGGCAGCCAGAGGCGCCGGCGACAGCGATGCCCTGGCGGCTGCGGTCGAGGAATATGATGCGTTGATTGAAAAGAGCAAAGATGTGGCAAGCAAGAACCTGTACAGGGAATTGCAGATCAAGTATGACATAAACCTGCTTCGTGCGAAAAACGCCTCTCTGGAGATAGAGAAGAGGGATAGCCGACTGGCTGCCAAACGTAAGGTGATATGGGTGATTTCAATTGCACTGGCAGTGGTGGTCATCCTTTTGCTCGTACTTCTTTTCTACTACAGACGCACCCGCTCGCTGACCCGCAATCTGTCAGCTGCCTTGCGTCGGATGGAGCAGGAACGCGACACGCTCAACAGGATACAGACTCAGCTGATAAAGGCTCGCGACAAGGCTGAAGCCGCCAATATGGCCAAGGATGAGTTCCTCCACAGCATAAGCCACGAGATACGTACGCCTTTGAACGCCATTATGGGTTTCTCCCGGCTCATAGCGAAGAAAGTGCCCGAGACGCTTGCGCCGAAGTTCAAGACTTTCTCCAAGCAGATAACGTCTAACACGGAGCTTCTGGAAGTGCTCGTCAACGACATACTTTACCTGTCTTCAATCGAGAAGCATACTCCGGAAACGTCTTCGGAGATGATTTCGGCTTCGACGCTTCTGAGCCAATGCGCGCAATGGGCTTCCCATAAGGTCAATCCAGGAGTGTATGTGGACTGCAGGATGCCGCGTCCCGACATACTCATCCGTTCCGACAGGGGAAGCATAGAGGAGGTGCTGATGAAGATGCTGTCCAACGCGGCCAAGTTCACTTCAAAAGGCTCGATTACGCTTGAATGCGTGGACAACGGGCCTGACGGAACGGTCAGCTTCGTCATCACGGACACCGGCTCCGGCATACCGGCCGGCTATGAAGAGGAGATATTCGAAAGATTCGTCAAGCTTGATTCTTTCAAGCAGGGCACAGGGCTTGGTCTGTATATATGCCGGCAGATTGCCACGTCGCTCCACGGCAAGATATATGCTGATCCTTCATGCTCCGGAGGCGCAAGGTTCGTGTTCACAGTTCCGAAAGAACCGGTACAGCCTTCAAAGTGAACACATGAAGAATCCAAATAGAAACGCACGATTTTGCCAACAAACCGCTGAATAAAAGCAATCCTCTCTCCTCGGAGGGGGCTGCCCGAGCGGCGGGGGCGGTCGAGTCCGCCCCCAAGAGCGAA
>Ga0073906_1003164_pt1 | contig 19333 bp, 14 predicted proteins | sample Inofromicrocosms_FD_65485 | JGI IMG/M metagenome (GOLD analysis project Ga0073906, IMG submission 65485) | Mouse cecum microbial communities from Vienna, Austria - Inoculum for glucosamine and mucus D2O microcosms | ecosystem: Host-associated > Mammals > Digestive system > Large intestine >...
TTGTGAAGCTTCTGGAAAAGAAGAATACAACCAAATAATCCCTTTGCGGCGTATCGCCGCAGCGAACCGCTGAACCATACCCCGCGGCAGGGATTGCCGCAGTGAACAGACGAGTAAAACAGCCAGACCGGGTTTCCGGTCTGGCTGCTGTTTTTGAATGGGGAAATTACTGCTTGCGGTTTTTCACAAATGTGGTAAACTAAATATATGGCCCTTCATTCAAATACTTACAAGGAGCAGTGACAGAGACAATGAAAGAAAAGGTGCTTTTAAACGACTTCCGTGAATACCGCTTCCTCTCAGAGCTGGAGTATGCCCCCGACGGCAAAAACGCCGCCCTTGTGGTTTCCCAGGCCAACAAGAAGAACGGCTACGATTCCACCATCTGGGCCTACCGCCCCCAACAGGGCTTTGTGAAAATGACCTCTTTGGGCAAGGAAAAGGGAATCCTTTGGCTGGATAACCGGACCATCCTCTTTGCCTCCCAGCGGGACGAGGACCGCCAGAAGGCCATCCAGAAGGGGGAGGAGCTGACCACCTACTATAAGCTCTCCCTGGATGGCGGAGAAGCCCAGGAGGCCTTTACCATCGGCCTGAAGGTGGGCTCCCTGAAAAAAATCCCCAACCGGGAAAACCTCTATCTGGTCAGCGCCACCGTGGATACCAGCCGCCCCGACCTGGAGGGCAAAACCAGCGAGGAAAAGGACAAGCTGCTGGCACAATATAAGAAAGAAAACGAAGCCTGGCAGATCATCGACGAGCTGCCCTATTGGAGCAACGGGCGGCACTTTACCAATAAGCTGCGCCATCAGCTCTACCTCTACGATTCCGCCGAAAACAAGCTGACCCGCGTCAGCGCCCCTATGGCGGACGCGGCGGTCTCCCACCCCTCCCCCTGCGGCAGGTACATCGCCTATACCGCCAAGGAGTACGACAGCCTGATGCCCCTGAAAAACGGCCTCTACCTCTACTCCATTGAGAGCGGGGAGACCAAGGTAATCACCAAGGACGTCTACCGGATGGGACAGTTCGACTTCTGGAAGGACGGGAAAGTGGTCTTTGCCGCCTCCCTCTGCCAGCGGTATGGCAACAACGAGAACCCCTTCTTCTACCTTTGCGACCTGAAGACCGGGGAAATCACCCAGCTGGCCGAGTATGACCACTCGGTGGGCAGCACTGTCGGCTCCGACTGCCGCCTGGGAGGCGGGACCTCCTTTCAGGTGCAGGGGGATTACCTCTATTTTACCTCTGTGGTGGAGTTTTACGGCAACCTGTACCGGATGAACCTGAATTCCGGCGCGATTGAGCTCCTTTCCACCAACGACGGCTGCGTGGATATGTTTGCCCTTTCCCAACAGGGGGATATTCTGGCCGCTGGCTTCTATGAGAACCGCCTCCAGGAGGTGTATTCCATCCGGAACGGGGCGCGGAACCGGCTGTCCTCCTTCAACGAGGATTTCTTCAACCGGAAGGAGATTGCCGTTCCCCAGTACCATCCCTTTGTGGACGCAGACGGCGTTTCCATCGACGGCTGGGTCCTGCTGCCCAGGGACTACGACCCCGCCAAGAAATACCCTGCCATCCTGGATATCCACGGCGGGCCCAAGAGCCTGTTCGGGGACCTTTACTTCCATGAAATGCAGTACTGGTCCAGCGAGGGTTATTTCGTGCTGTTCTGCAATCCCCGCGGCGGCGACGGCAAGGGCAACGAATTCGCCGACGTCCGCGGCAAGTACGGCACCATCGACTATGACGACATCATGCGCTTCACCGATAAGATGCTGGAGCAGTACCCCGCCATCGACCCGGCAAAGGTGGGGGTCACCGGCGGAAGCTACGGCGGATTTATGACCAACTGGATCATCGGGCACACCCACCGCTTTGCGGCGGCGGCGACCCAGCGGTCCATCGCCAACTGGCTGGCCTTTAACTATGTCAGCGATATCGGCTACTTCTTTGGCCCCGACCAGCAGGCCGCCGACAACTGGAACAACCCGGAGAAGCTGTGGTTCCATTCTCCGCTGAAATACCTGGACAACGCCAAAACGCCGACACTGGTAATCCACTCCGACCAGGATCACCGCTGCCCGGATGTAGAGGGATATCAGATATTCTCTGCCCTGAAGGTCCACGGCGTTGACGCCAGGATGGTGCTGTTCCACGGGGAAAACCACGAGCTTTCCCGCTCCGGTAAGCCGGATAACCGGGAAAAGCGGCTGGCGGAGATCACCGCGTGGATGGACCGTTATTTGAAGTAGTACCCTATCATTCAAAGAAACCTATAATCGAGTCAAGAACGCCTGATACCGTTTTTGGCTCGATTTTTCTATACTCATTGGACACTGGTTTGGATATGATTAAATATTTTGGACAGGAATCAAGATTATGAATGCAGGAAAATAAATCCGTCATGCGCATAAAAACACAGATAAATCAACATTTTCAGAATAAAACAGGATATAATCCGGGCGAATCGTCGTATTGTTATACAAAAAAAGAGGCACAAAGAATTAATTTACATTTAAACTTGCAAAATAGAGAAGACTGTATTGACAGACAGCTAAAAATGATATATAATTTTGATATTCACAGAGAAGAAAATAAAGCGTAATTTCTGTAGAGAATATGTGAAAACATAAGAAAAAAGGAGAAATCACAGGAAAAACAGCTAAAAATTATTTGCCGGGAAGTTGCTTGTAATTATGAAAGATTTTTACTTTAAAAATGCAAATTTGCATTTTTTAGAGGGAGTGAAGCTCCGTGGGCAGTATATCATAGCTTTTTCCGGCCTGAAAAATCGCGGCTTTCCTTGTCAGGCAAAGGAATGAAAAGCAATTCTCTCTGTGTGCCACAGTGTTTGCGGAAAACTGGGAGAAACCGCAGACGCTGTTCCCGCCCCGGTATGCGCCGGGGACTCTATACAAAAGGGGACTTTGTTATGAAAAAAAGAACTTTGACGAGGCTTTTGGCGTTTGCCGTATCCCTTGGCGTTTTGGCCGGGTGCGCCTCCGGAAGCGGTTCCTCCGGCAGCCCTGCTGCGGGAGGTTCTCAGACGGCTCCGGGTTCCTCCAGTCCTTCCGGCTCCGAAAGCGTGGGAGGGTCCGGGGAGGAAAAAATCTATTATGATTCCTCCACCACCGCCGCGGCAAACGTCAACCCCCATGAGGCAACCAGCACCTATGACAGTGAAATCACCAGGTATACGGTTGCGGCTTCCTACCGCTATGTGGCCACCGAGGACCGCCAGTCGGCGGTTGTTGTCCCCAATCTGGCGGCGGACGTGCCAAAGCAGATAGACGACTACACCTGGCAGATCACTTTGGATGACCGCGCCTGCTGGCAGGACGGTGTCCCCATTACAGCCGAAGATATGGTCCAGTCCATGAAATACGGCCTTGACCCCATCATGATGCACGCCCCCTGCGCCAACCTGGCCCAGGGCACCATCAATATCAAAAACGCACAGGACTATTACACCCAGGGCGATTCCAACAGCGTTGCCTGGGAGGACGTGGGCCTGAAGGTGATTGATGACAAGACCTTTGAGGTGGTCACCGAGCAGAGGTATACCCAGAACGAGGTCATGCGCTTTTTCTCAGGCCGCGTTACCGCGCCGGTCCGGCTGGATATGTACGAGTCCATGATGAACGAGACCAAAACCTCTACCCTGTATGGCACCGAGGCGGATAAGTTCATCAGCAACGGGCCCTTTATCCTCACCGGCTGGACCAAGGGCAACGAGAGAACCTTTGAAAAGAATCCCAATTATCTCCATGCCGATGATATCAATCTGGACAAGATTGTAGTAAAGATTGTCAACGACAACGGCACCCTGCTCCAGATGTTTGAATCCGGACAGTTGGACCGCTTGGAGCTGACTACGGAAGGCTACAAAAAGTATGAGGAAGACCCCAGAGTGGTTTCCTACAGCAACCGTGTTGTCCGCCAGATTGAAATCAATCGTTCCAGTACGGAAAAGCCTATACTGGGAAGCAAAAAGTTCCGCCAGGCGTTGTTTTACGCGATTGACCGCGAAACATTGGCCAAGATGACCGACCATTCTCCCGCCCCTTATTATGTATCTACCTTCAGTGTGGCTTACGATACCGGCAAGAAGTTCCGCGACCTGCCGGAGACTCAGGCCTATACCCCTGCCAATAACGGGTATGATGCGGAAAAGGCCAAACAGCTCTTTGATGAGGCCTGCGCCGAAGTAGGGCAGACCGGCAAGCTGGAGCTGACCCTGAACTACTATGATTCCAGGGACGACGTCAAGATGATGTCCGAATACCTCCAAAAATCTCTTCCGGAGATATTCGGCGCTGATAAGTTCGAGCTGAAGCTCCAGGCGCTGCCCAGCGCGTCTCTGTTTGAAACCATGCGCAACTGCCACAACGACGACAACGCCTATGAGCTTTCTTGGGCTTCCTGGAGCTGGGGCTCCGGCGATGAGGAACCTGGCCGTATCTTTGAACCCTACCAGAGCACCTATTCCAGACGTCTTTCCAACTATGGAAACGAGAAGCTGGATACCCTTTATCAGGCCCTCCGTTCGGAGGAGGTCCGACTGGATACCGCTAAGTGCATTGAAATGGCGCAGGAGATGGAACAGCTTGCCATCGATGAGGTTTTTGTTGTTCCGGTATTCCAGGTTGTCAACAAGATTATCTTCAGCGACAGGGTGATTACCCCGGTGGATACAGAGGTTCCCGGCCTTGAATGGGGGCTGGCTTACTTCGACCTTGACCTTGGCGCATAAACCGGTTTCCTTTCCCAATCCGCGGCCATAAGGTATTTGAACCTTATGGCCGCTTTGGAGGGGCTGATAGGGCCTCAGGGCTAAAGGTTGTCAGACAACAATGCTTGGATGTATGAAAGAGCTTTTTGTTTTTCATGCAGTTTTTTTATCGCAAGGTCATTTTTTCCAATTTGGACAGTGTGGAAGAGATGGAAAGTATATACAAAAAATTTATGTAATGAGATGGGATTCCATAGAATATTGCAAAAATGAAGAAGACAGGCAGTTTTCGGTTGACAAGCAAAAACAGAACGTTTATAATATAAACAATGAATTCATACTTCGTACATAGAATACGCACAGAAGGAGAGACGGTTTCTCCTGAAATCTGAAGGATGTCAGTGAAAAAAATGCAAACATAGCTTTTTGAGCTTTGAAAACAGGCAAATCGATAGATGAATTTTCTGCAATGTAAGACAGCGACGGCGCTAACGGTTACAGACCATAGCGCTTTTTTTGTAAATGGAGAAGCGGGTAATGCAATGGGATTCTTTAAGAAAAGTCAGCCGTCCGGGGGCGCTTCCCTGGGCGAACGGTTAAAAAAATACTGGTGGCTGGGCCCTGCCCTTGGGGTGTTCGCCGTCTGGCGGAGCCAGGGAAAGCCGCTGACGATGCGCGTTTCCGATACCTTCTTCCTGATAGGCATCGGGTACCTGGTGTGGGGGCTTTGGAAGCTGGTGAGGAACCTCGGACTGTTCCGGCTGGTGTCCTTCAGCACGAAAAAGTTCCTTCAGGTGGTATTGGAGCACACAAGCGCAGGACAAAGGCTCCCCAAAACCGGGGACTACCTTTCATATCGGAGAGCATTTATCCCTGATACGGATTATCCGGCTCTGCTGCTTCTGGGCGGCGCGCTGCTGCTGATTTCTCTGGTGTTCAGCTTTTTTTGAAACGAGAATGCCCTGGAACATACCAAAGTATATTTTCAGGGCGGACGGGGATGTTAATTTTTACATATAAAGCGCACTTGTATTCCCGTGTTTTTTACGTGTTACGGTGTTCACGCTGCAGTTGAAAGGAAAGCATATTAGATGATGCTTTGGATGGAAGACTGGGAGAAAGCGGAGGACGCTGTTTCCACCTTGGTTCCCGCCAAGGATTCTATATAAAAAAGGAGATTTTACCATGACTTTGAAAAGGACTTTGGCGAAAGCCTTAGCTCTTGCTTTGACGCTGGGCGTTCTGGCTGGCTGCTCTGGGAACAATCCCTCCAGCAGCGCCGCTGGAGGCAGTGAAGGCAGCGGCGCAAGCCAGGGCGGCTCCGCAAGCGGCGGGGAGACCTCGTCCGGCGGAGAGAAAATTTTCTATGGTTCTTCCGTCAATGCGGCGGCCAACATCAGCCCCCATGACGCGTCCAGCACCAGCGACAGCGAGCTGACCGACCTGGTTGTTGCCAGCCTCTACCGCTATGTGGCCACCGAGGACCGGCAGGGCGCTGCTCTCACCACAAACCTGGCTGCCGACCTCCCCGCACAGATCGACGACTACACCTGGCAGATCAAGATAGACGAGCGGGCCTGCTGGGAGACCGGGGAGCCCATCACCGCCGATACCTTCATCCAGTCCTGGAAGTACGGCCTTGATCCAATCATGCTCCACTCTCCCTGCGCCAACCTGGCCCAAGGCACCATCAACATCAAAAACGCACAGGCCTACTACACACAGGGCGACTCCAACTCCGTTGCCTGGGAGGATGTGGGGGTAAAGGCGGTTGATGAGCTGACCCTACAGATTGAAACAGAGCAGAGATACAACCAGCAGGAGGTCATGCGCTTCTTTGTCGGCCGCGTTACCGCTCCCGTTTATCTGGAGATGTACGAGAAGCATATGAATGAAACCAAGACGGCCACCCTGTACGGTTCGGAGAAGGAGTACTTTGTCAGCAACGGCCCCTTCATCCTGACCTCCTGGAACAAGGGCAATGAACGCGTCTTTGAGAAGAATCCCAACTACCTCCACGCCGAGGATATCAAGCTGGACGGCATTGTTTACAAAATTGTCCAGGACGACGGGACGCTGCTCCAAATGTTTGAATCCGGACAGATTGACCGCCTGGAGCTGACCACCGACGGCTACAAGAAGTACGAGGAAGACCCCAGAGTGGTGGCCTACGGTACACGCTCTGTACGTCAGATTGAGTTCAACACCTCTAACACCGAGAAGCCCATCCTTGCCAACAAAAAGTTCCGCCAGGCATTCTATTATGCCATTGACCGCGAGACCATGGCCTCTTTGGGCTCCCACAACCCCGCGCCCTTCTATATCACCGATTTCTGCGTCGCCTACGCGGACGGCACCAAGTTCCGCGATCTGCCGGAATCCCAGGCGTATGTTCCCGCCAACAACGGCTTTGATCCTGATAAGGCAAAGCAGCTCTTTGACGAGGCCTGCGCCGAGGTTGGCCAGACCGACAAGCTGGTCCTGACCCTCAACTACTTTGAGGCCCGCGAGGACGTGAAAATGATGTCCGAGTTCCTCCAGAAATCCCTGCCAGAGGTGTTCGGCCAGGATAAGTTTGAGCTGAAGCTTCAGGGCCTGACCGGCACCATCATCTTTGATGTGATGCGCAACTGCCAGACCGACAACAACGCCTACGAGCTCTCCTGGTCCTCCTGGAGCTGGGGCTCCGCGGACTTTGAGCCCGCCAGAATCTTTGAGCCCTTCCAGAGCACCTACACCAGACGGCTTTCCAACTACAACAACACCCAGATAGACACCCTCTTCCAGGAGGCGAGAAGCGAAGCGGTCCGCCTGGATGAAAAGGAGAGTGTGAAGCACGCCCAGCAGATGGAGGAGATTCTGATTGATGAGGTCCTCGTCGCCCCTGTGTTCCAGATTGTGGAGAAGATGATCTTCTCCGACCGGGTAATCACCCCTGTGGATAAGCTGGTCAGCGGACTTGGCTGGGGCGTGCCCTATTTCGATATTGAACTGTAACCATCCCTTCCCTTTTTTGAGAGGCTTTCCGGGGTTCTTCCGCAGCGAAGGCCCCGGAGGCTTCCGGGAAAGTCCTTCCCCGGAAGCGTTGTGTGTATGATTACTGAATTGACTAAGGATAGCAATGAAGCAGACAGAGTTTGGAGGTTGCTGTGTTTAGTCGGTTCAGTAATCCATTATATCCGGGCCCGCGCGGGAGGCCGGATACCCTTCCGCTTTACTGCATAAAAACAATAAATCAATAAATCAGCGCAGCAGAGCTGCCTGTTCCACGGCAAATAATTTAAGACAGGAGAATGTGATGTATGACCAGGTATATTATTGAACGTATCGTCGCGATGCTGCTCACCCTGTTCATCATTGTCACAATCGCGTTTTGCGTTGTGAGGCTGATGCCGGGAAGCGTCTACGACAATCCGGAGCTCCCCCAGAAGGTGCTGGACGCACTGGAGGCCAGGGACCACCTGAACGAGCCCATTATCGTACAGTACGGATATTTCCTCAAGGGCGTTATCCTGGAGGGGGACTGGGGAACCTCCATCAAGGTGGAGCCCAGCGTTCCCGCCTTTGACGTGTTGGTCAAGCGCATTCCCATCACCCTGGAGGTCAATGTGTATTCTCTGCTGCTCTCCCTTCCTTTGGGGATTGTCTGCGGCACGCTGGCCGCGCTGAAAAAGAACAAGCTGCCCGACCATATCATTTCGGCGATGGTGGTGCTGTTCATTTCGGTGCCCTCCTTTGTGTTCGCCTCGCTGATGCAGTATTTCCTTTCGTTTAAGCTCAACCTGTTCCCAATCGTCTATGAATCCTCCGCTGTGGGCTGGGCGCGGTTCTCCTCCATGTGCCTGCCGATATTGGCGCTGGCCTTTGGCCCCATCGCCACTGTGACCCGTTACCTGCGGGGCGAGCTGGTGGAGACGGTCAACTCCGAATTTATGACCCTGGCCAAAACCAAGGGCCTTACCCAGGTGCAGGCGACGGTGCGCCACGCGTTCCGCAACTCCTGCCTGCCCCTGGCAAATGTTATCATCCCCATGTTTACCAACATTCTGGGCGGCTCCCTGGTGGTGGAGCAGATTTTTGCCATCCCCGGCGTGGGCGGACTGATGGTGAAGTCCATCAACGCCAACGACCACCCGCTGACCATCGCCATCCTAATCTTCTACTCCCTGGTATCCCTGCTGACCATTCTGCTGGTAGACCTGTCCTACGGCATCATCGATCCCCGTATCAGATTGGAGGGCAAATAAGATGAACATTGCAGACAGAAACAATATGCCCGATTTTCCCAAGGAAAAATTCGCCTTTGTCCAGCAGGGCGCGGCCATCAAGGACGAACGCTTTGAGACCAAGCCCATCGGCTTCTTCAAGGACGCCATGCTCCGCTTCCGCAAGAACAAGGCGTCGGTTACAGCGATTGTCATTATTCTGATCATCGCCTTTATTTCCATCTTCGGGCCGTCCTTCAATCCCTACGGTTTTAACGACCAGGACATTACCCGGATAAACCTGCCGCCCCGCATCCCGGTGCTGGAAAACTTCGGCATTGCCGACGGCACCCGAATCCTGACCAACCGCCGGGTGGATAAGCTGGACGACGAGGAAAAGTACCCGGAGGGGACCATTATTGAGGTCTTCAACCGCCGCGTTGAAAAACGGGTGGAAATGTGCGACGTCAAAATCAACGCCTATGTCCAGAGCGGCTGTCCCGACGATTACTTCTGGCTGGGCACCGACTACCTGGGCCGGGACCTGTGGACCAGAATGTGCCGGGGCTCCCGCGTGTCCCTGATTATCGCCGTCCTCTCGGTGCTGGCAAACATCGTCATAGGCATCATCTACGGGGCCATCGCCGGATATTACGGCGGCAAGGTGGATATGGTGATGATGCGTATCTGTGAGATTATCGGCGCGTTCCCCCAGGTGGTTGTGGCCACGCTGTTTATCATGTTCTTCGGGACCGGTATCTTCTCCATTGTCATGGCGCTTATCATCCGCGGCTGGATTTCCACTGCCCGCATGATCCGCTCCCAGTTCCTGCGCTTTAAGAACCGGGAGTATGTGCTGGCGGCCCGCACCCTGGGCGTCAAGGATACGGCCCTCATCTTCCGCCACATCCTGCCCAACTCCATCGGCCCCATTATCACTAAGGCCATGATTGAGGTCCCCGGCGCCATCTTCGCCGAGTCTTTCCTGGCGTTTATCGGCCTGGGCCTCCAGGCTCCGGAACCCTCTATCGGCGTTCTGCTCTCCGAGGGGCAGAAGGTGCTGCTCCATTATCCCTACCAGACCCTGTTCCCGGCGCTGCTCATCTCCATCCTGATGATTTCCTTCAACCTGTTCTCCAACGGCCTGCGGGACGCATTCGACCCCACCATGCGCGGTATAGATTAAGGAGGTGTTCTGTATCATGTCCGAAGCCACCAAAAAAGACGATGTTATTCTCCAGGTAAACGACCTGCATGTCTCCTTTAAAAGCTATGCCGGTTATGTTCGGGCGGTGCGGGGGGTGGACTTCACCCTCCACAAGGGCGAAACCATCGCCATTGTGGGGGAGTCCGGTTCCGGTAAATCCGTCAGCGTCAAGACCATCATGGGAATTCTCTCCAAAAACGCAGTGATTGACTCCGGTGAAATCCTGTATGACGGCATGGACCTGACCAAGGAGAAAGAAGAGACCTTCCATAAAATACGCGGAAAGCGTATTGGCCTGATCTTTCAGGACCCCCTTTCCGCCCTCAACCCCATTATGAAGATAGGCAAGCAGATTACCGAGGTGCTGACCATCGAACAAAAGATGAAAAAAGAGGATGCCAAGAAAAAGGCCATCGAGCTGATGCGGGCCGTGGGCATTCCCCAGCCGGAGGTCCGCTTTGAGCAGTACCCCTTCCAGTTCTCCGGCGGTATGCGCCAGAGAATTGTCATCGCCATCGCCCTGGCCAGCGACCCGGAAATACTCATCTGTGACGAGCCCACCACGGCCCTGGACGTGACCGTCCAGTCCCGTATTCTGGAGCTAATCAACAAGATAAAGGAAGAGCGCAATCTCTCCGTCATCTTCATCACCCACGACCTGGGGGTTGTGGCCAATATGGCCGACCGGGTGTACGTGATGTACGCCGGAAAGGTGGTGGAGTATGGAGAGAGCAACGAGATATTCTTTGAGCCCGCCCACCCCTACACTTGGGCGCTGCTCTCCTCCATGCCGGACCTGGAGACCAGGGATGAGAAGCTGATGGCAATTCCCGGCACGCCGCCCAACATGGTCTATCCCCCCAAAGGGGACGCCTTCGCGGCCCGCAACCACTATGCCATGCAGATTGACTTTGAGGAGGAGCCGCCCTTCTTTAAGGTGAGCGACACCCACTATGCCGCTACCTGGCTGCTCCACCCCAACGCTCCCGAAACCCCCATGCCCCAGCAGCTCCGCGACAGAATCAACAGGATGAAGGAGGAAGCGAAAAATGGCTGAAAACACCAATGCAGAGAGAAACCGGATATTGGAAGTTGAGCATCTGGCGATGCACTTTTCCACCGGGCGCGGCAAAAAGAAATCCGTTGTAAAGGCCATTGACGACGTTTCGTTCCATGTCTACGAGTCCGAGACCTTCGGGCTGGTGGGGGAGAGCGGTTGCGGCAAGACCACAACCGGGCGGGCGCTGATCCGCCTGTACGACCCCACCAGCGGCTCCATCAAATTTAAGGGCCGGGAGCTGACCGGTCCCATGACCCCCGATCTCCGCAAATTCATCACCAGCAACATGGGGATGATCTTTCAGGACCCCATCGATTCCCTGAACCCCAGGTTCACCATCCGGGAAATCATCGCCGAGGGACTGAGAATACGCGGTATGACGGATGAGAAGGAGCTGGATGAACAGGTCTACGCCATGCTGGACAAGGTGGGGCTGACCCGCGAGCACGCGACCCGATACCCTCACGAGTTTTCCGGCGGCCAGAGACAGCGCATCGGCATTGCCCGCACCATTGTCACCAAGCCCTCTATCGTCATCGCCGACGAACCGGTTTCGGCCCTGGATGTCTCCATTCAGGCCCAGGTTATCAATCTGCTCAACGACCTGAAGCAGGAGATGGGGCTGACCATCATCTTCATTGCCCACGATTTATCGGTCGTTAAGTATTTTTCTGACCGCATCGGGGTGATGTACTACGGCAAGCTGGTGGAGATGGCGGACAGCGACGAGCTTTACCGGCATCCCATCCACCCCTACACCCGCGCGCTGCTTTCCGCGGTGCCCCAGCCCAACCCAATCACCGAGCGCAAGCGGGTCCGTCTGGTGTACGAGCCGGATAAGGCCCATGACTATACGGTAGAAAAGCCCGCCATGACGGAGGTTTTCCCCAACCATTACGTGTATGCTTCCCCCTCGGAAGTGGAGGCATACAGGAGTGAATTTTCCGACCGTCTTTGACGGGAAATAAGCGTTAACGCCGATTTTCGGAGCATTTGGCCGAAGATTGGCGTTTTTGCGCAGTAGAGTGGATATAAACATTAAAAATGGGGTGTTGTAATGAACTGTCCATACTGTTCCAAAGAGATGAAAAAGGGTAAAATCTACACTGCAAGCACCGCCGTGCCCTACTGGCTGGAGGACGGGGACAAGCGGCAGGCGGAGGATGTTTTCACCGGCAGGGGCCTTCTTCCGGTACGGTCCGCCCTTATGACCCATTTGATAGAAAGCTATTACTGCCCGGACTGCAAAAAGATGATTTTTGACGCGGATATCCAATTACAATAACGGAACGGAGATGAAACGGAGTGCTTTTGATCAAAAACTGTAACCTGATCGACATGGCCGGAACCTTTCAACAGCCAAGAGACCTTCTGGTTGAAGGCTCCAAGGTGAAGGAGGTCGGGGAGCACATCCCGGAGCAGAAGGGCTGGGAGGTCATAGACGCGGCGGGGCGGCTGGTCACGCCGGGGATTATAGACCCACACAGCCATTTGGGGGTGTCCGGCACCGGCAACAGGGAGGGCAACGACACCAACGAGATGACCAGCCCCGTCACCCCCGGCCTCCGAGGACTGGATGCCATTGATCCCTCGGACCCGGCTTTCGGCGCGGCGCTGCGAAACGGGGTGACCACCATCGTCACCGGGCCGGGTTCCGCAAACCTCATCGGCGGTACCTTCGCGGCGGTGAAGACGGTGAGCGGGGAAAACCCCAACCTGACCATTGAGGAATGCGTCCTGAAGGAAGAGGCCGTCATGAAGATGGCCCTGGGGGAAAACCCGAAATTCGCCTATGGCAAGCGGCAAAAACAGCCCGCCACCCGTATGATGAGCGCCGCCCTGCTGCGGGAGCAGCTGATGCGGGCCAGGGAGTACCGCCAGAAATGGGAGGAGTACCAGCGGAAAACCGCCGCCGGGGAGGAGACCAAGCCCTTTGAGCGCGACCTGGCCATGCACTCCCTGATGCGGGTGTTCGACGGGATGAACTGCAAAATCCACTGCCACCACGCGGTGGACGCCATGACCGCCATCCGCATTGCGGAGGAGTTAGGCCTGCGGTACACCCTGGAGCATTTCAGCGACTGCTATCTGCTCATCGATGAAATCAAAAAGCACAACTGCCGGGTTATCATCGGGCCGCTGTTTTACGGGAAGAACAAGCTGGAATCCCATCGGAAGTCGCTGAAGTCCGCCGGTATCCTGGAGAAGAACGGTATCCCCTTCTCGGTGATGACCGACTGCGGCGTGATTCCCGTGGAGGGGCTGCTGGTGCAGATGGCGTTGCTGATCAAAAACGGCCTGAGCTGGGAGGGGGCCTTGAAGGCCGTCACCCTCAGCGCGGCACAGCTCAACGACATCGACGACCGGGTGGGAAGCCTGGAGCCAGGCAAGGACGCGGATATCGTCATCTGGAACGTGGAGCCCTTCGACACCATGAGCCAGGCCGGGGTCGTTATTATCGACGGCAAGGTCCGCTATGTAAAGAAGGACGGCGGACCGGAAACCGATTACATTGGTTTGTAATGTTGATATAAGTATGGATAAAGGAGATGAACTGCATTGCTATTGATTCAAAACTGCAACCTGGTAAACATGGCGGGAATTTATGAACAGCGGCGGGACCTGTTGGTGGAGGGAACCAAGGTTAGGGAAATCGCGGACAAAATCGAACCCCAGCCGGGCTGGGAGGTTATCGACGCGGCGGGACGGCTTGTCACCCCCGGTATCATCGATTCCCACGCCCACATCGGCCTGACCCCCACCGGCGTGGGGGACTTTGACGGCAACGAGTACACCAACCCCGCCACCCCTGGCATCCGTGGTCTGGACGCACTGAACCCGGCGGACCCGGCCTTTGACGTGGCGCTGAAAAACGGCGTGACCACCGTGATCACCGGCCCCGGTTCCGCCAACGTCATCGGAGGCACCTTTGCAGCCCTGAAAACCTATGGGAAAACCCTGGACGAGGCGGTGATCAACCCGGAAATCTGTATGAAGACCGCCCTGGGCGAAAACCCCAAGTTCGCCTACGGCAAAAACCGGGGCAAGGCCCCGGCCACCCGCATGATGAGCGCTGCCATCTTCCGGGAGCAGCTGATGAAGGCCAGGGACTACCGGGCCAAATGGCTGGAGCACAAAGCCAAGCTGGATGCGGGTGAGGAGGCCGGAGAGTTTTCCTACGACCTGAATATGCATTCCCTGATGCGGGTCTTTGATGGGATGATGGTTAAAATCCACTGCCACCAGGCGGACGATATCATGACCGCCATCCGCATTTCCGAGGAGTTCGGCCTGCGGTACACCCTGGACCACTGCACTGAAGGGTATCTGATCCCCGAAAAGCTGAAGGAGCACAACTGCCGGGTCATCATCGGGCCAATTTTCGGCGCGAAGAGCAAGTTTGAACTGAAACACAAGTCCATGAATGCGGGCAGGATTCTGGAGGAGAACGGCATTGAGTTTTCGGTTATGACCGACAACCCCGTCATCCCCATGGAGGGGCTGCTGATGCAGCTGGCCCTTCTCCATAAACATGGCATGAGCCGTGAGACCGCATTGAAGGCTGTCACCATCAATGCGGCGAAGAACGTAGACCTGGAGGGCCGCCTGGGCACCCTGGAGCCAGGCAAGGATGCGGACATCGTCATCTGGAATGTGGACCCCCTGGACACCATGAGCGATGCCGGGATAGTTATCATCGACGGCAAGGTGAGATATGAGAAAAAGGAGGAAGAAATTGATGTTGATTATAAAGAACTGTAATTTGATCAGCATGGCCGGCATCTTTGAGGAGAAGAAGGACATTCTGGTGGAAAACGGGAAGATTGTGGATATCGTGGACTGTGCGGATGAAAGCAGTTTCCCTGGCGCAGAAGTGATCAGCGCCCAAGGGAGCATTGTCACCCCCGGCCTGGTGGAGCCTCACTGCCAGCTGGGCGTTGTGGAACAGATTTACCGCTTTGAGGGCAACGACGGCGACGAGATCGACGGGCCGATCCTCCCGCAGCTTCGGGCGCTGGATGCCATCAACCCTGAAGACGAGGGCTTTGAAATGGCCATCCGCGGCGGTGTGACCACCTCCGTCACCGGCCCCGGAAACAACAACCTCATCGGCGGCACCTGCGCGGCGGTGAAGAGCCGGGGGAAGACCGTCTCCGACATGGTGCTGAAGGAGGAGGCGTGCTTTACCTTTGTGCTGGGCGCTGCCCCCAAGGCCGCCTATGGCAGCAAGAGCGTCAAGACCAGAATGGCTGAGTCCGCCCTCATCCGGGAGGCCCTGCTCAAGGCCCAGGAGTACCACCGGCTGACCAAGGAGGGGAAAACCCCGAAGTTCGATATGAAATCCCAGTCCCTGAGCCGGGTATTCGACGGAATGCTGGTGAAGATTACCGCTCAGCAGGCCTATGACATCATGACGGGCATCCGCATTGCGGAGGAGTTCGGCCTCAACTACACCATCGACCGGGCCTGTGAGGCCTACCTCATCCCCGAAGAGCTGAAGGCCCACAACGTCAAGCTGGTGGTTGGCCCCAGCTATGGCAGCAAGGGCAGCCATGAGGTCCGCAAGCGGGATGCCATCATCGGCGCAAAGCTGGAGCAGGCGGGGATTGATTTCGCGGTGTCCACCGGGCACCCGGCCATGAATGTGGAATACGCCAATGTTCAGCTTGCCATGATGCTGAAAAAGGGACTGAGCCGGAAAAAGGCGCTGGAGTCCATGACCATCGACGCGGCGCGGCTGTGCGGCATCGCGGACCGGGTGGGGAGCATCGAGCCGGGCAAGGACGCGGATATCGTCATCTGGGACGGGGAGCCGCTGGACTTCTACTCCTCCCCCAAAGCGGTGTTCATTGACGGATGTAAGGTTTTGGGCTGAGGAGTAAGGAGGAGCTAAAATGGATAAAAAGGCAATCAAGTGTTCCAGCCTGTTTGACTCCCGGACAGGGGAGGTTCTCCGTGACAGGATGATTTTGATAGACGGGGAGCGGATAGAGGATGTTCTTCCACAGGCGGAGGCTGTTCTGGATGGTCGGGAGGTCATTGACCTGAGCGGGAAGTTTGTCACCCCCGGCCTCATCGACTGCCATGTCCACCTGAGCAGCAGCGGACAGGGCAGCGGGGAGAAAAGGTTCTATGAGACCATCGGCGTATGGGCGCTGACCGCCCTGAAAAACGCCCAGGCTGACTTAATGGCGGGCTTTACCTCCCTGCGGGTCTGCGGGGATAAGGGCTTTGTCTCCGAGGCGGTGCGGGATTCCATCAACCGGGGAGAGCACTGGGGACCCCGCCTGATGACCGCTGGGCGTTCCATTGCCACCACCGGCGGCCACGCGGACGACCACTTTAATCCCTACATCCACGACGAGGTCAACACGCCAAACGGCGTGGGAGACGGTCCCGCGGAGCTTATCAAATGTGTACGGTACAACATCAAGCACGGCTGTGATTTCATCAAGTTCATGGCCACCGGCGGCGTGATGAGCCGGGGGACCACCGTGGGCGCCCAGCAGATGAGCTTGGAGGAGATGAAGGCCATCTGTGACACCGCCAAGATGTACGGCATGATTACCGCCACCCATGCCCACGGCACCAGTGGCATCAAGGACGCCATCCGGGCGGGCGTCACCTCGGTGGAGCACGGCATGATGATGGACGAGGAGGGCATACAGCTGATGAAGGAGCACGGGACCACCTTGGTTCCCACCTTTATCGCCGCGGACAGGATCATTGTCAAGGGCAAGGAGATTGGAACCGCCGACTGGGCCATTGCCAAGGCAAAGCAGGTTTATGAGCGGGCCGCCTGGGGCTTTGGACGGTGCATTGAGGAGGGAATCCCGGTTGCCTTTGGCACCGACTCCGGCACGCCCCACAACTTCCACGGCAAGCAGGCCTATGAGTTTGAGCTGATGTGCAGGCACGGGATGACTCCGGTACAGGCGCTGACGGCAGCGACCAAGACCGCATCCCAGCTGATGAGGAAGGAAGACCAGGTGGGCTCCATTGAAAAGGGCAAGCTTGCGGACATTGCGGCCTTTGAGGGCGACCCCATGACGGACATTTCGGCCATGACCCGCTGCTCCTTCGTGATGAAGGGCGGCAAGATTTACAAGAATGGTCTGGATGAAGAGAAATAAAAATTGATCAGATGATTGAATGCCCGCTGTAAATGTCTATGGCTTTACAGCGGGCTTTTGAGATTGAAGGAAAAAAGGAGGCGTTTACCGTGGATGAGGCGGCAAAAACCGCTCTGCTCCGCCGCAATGAGGGAATCATAGAGGCCGTCAAGGCAAAGGCGGAGAGGGAATGCCCTGGAGCGGTTGACCTGATTGCTGTAACAGGGTCCTTTTGCAGTGGGGACTTTTACGAGAAATCTGATTTGGACCTGTTAATTGTGATTAACGACAAGGCTGGGTGGAATGTGGCAAAGTGCTTTATCCTCGGCGACACCGCCCACGATATTTATTGCCATACCTGGAAAAGGCTGGAGAGGATGGCGGAATACCGCGATCCCCATGTGATTAAGCTGGTAAATGTGGATATTGTCTATTGCTCCGGGGAAGAAGCGGCGCAGAAATATGACGGATTGAGGGAAAAGCTTTTGCAGATTCTCAACACCCCTCTGGACTGGGAAACCCTGGACAAGGCGAGGGGGTATTTTCAGTCCGCCCTTGCGGAGTATGGAAGGTTTTGCCTGGAGGATGATTTTTCCCGGTGCAGGTACCGGTCGGCATGGATCATCTACTATATAGAAAATACTCTGTATATGCTGAACAAGGAGTATATCAGGCACGGGATTCAGGGAATCCCCAGGGAAATCTGCGCTATGAAAATACTCCCGGAGGGGTTTCAGCAGCTTTATTTTGCTTTGATTACAGCGGATAACCTGCCCGACCTTAGGAGGACGGCGGGAGAACTGCTGAAAAGTATGGATGCTTTACTGGAGAAGACAGGGGAATCCCTTTCTCCAAAAAGGGAAATTTCCCCCGACGCCCTCCGGGGAACCTATGAGGAGGTCTTTTCAAACTGGAAAAACAAGATGCACCGTGCCGCCAGTACCAGCGATGCCTACCTTTCCCTGATGACAGCGGCAAGCTGCCAGAACCTCTATGACGAGCTCGCCGGTGAATACCCCATAAAACGGTTTGACCTTTTCCGGGAGTTCGAGGCCGGGAACCTGGACGGGGCCGCCCGGCGGTTTGACCGGGAAATGGGGAGATTGGAGGAGCTCTATCATGAGGTTGGACTGCCAGTTTGCCGGTATGACAGCTTGGAGGAGTTCCGGAAGGATTACCTGGGATTGGATTGATCACTTTGGTGGGGACTTCTGCCCGGTTTTATGGTTCCTTTGCTTTTTGGGTTTGCCTTTGCCGGCTGTAAATGCTATAATGGAGAAAATATCTTCGACAGGAGGTGCTTCCATGTCCGCTTCACGGAAGCCAAATATCATCTTCATTATGACCGACCAGCAGCGCTGGGATTGTATGGGCCGCTTTAACCCCTATATCAAAACACCGGGCATCGATAAGCTGGCCGCCGACGGCATCATCTTCAGCCAGGGCGTCTGCCAGTGCCCCATGTGCGTCCCAAGCCGCAATTCCATGATGTTCGGTATGTATCCCTCCCAGATTGGCGTCCGCACCAACGCGGGCGGCATCTTCGACGAGAACCGTCTGCCGTCAGTTCCCTTGCCCCAGTTGATGAAGGATAACGGCTATTTTACCGCCGGATTCGGAAAAACCCATTGGAACAACGGCTTCTTCACCGATAAGCCCTCCAAACGGGGCTTCGATATCCGGGCCGAGGGACAGTCCAGCAAGTCCTCCTGCTATGAGTACGGAGCGGTGATGATGGACGACGAGGGCCAGGACGCGGAGGGACTGAAAGCCTACGGCCAGGAAACCCACGGCTGGGGCGGCGGCGAGGAGAACTACCTGGGCTATATGGGCTGCACCAGCAAGCTGCCCAAGGAACACCATCGGGACGGCTTTATCTTTAAAAAGTGCATGGAATTCCTGAACGGCCCCCTGCCGGAAAATCAGCCCCTTTTCCTCTACCTCTCCTTCATCAAGCCCCACGCCGGGTTCAACGTCCCGCCGGAGTATGAGGCCCAGTACCGACTGGAG
>Ga0073906_1003168_pt1 | contig 19320 bp, 21 predicted proteins | sample Inofromicrocosms_FD_65485 | JGI IMG/M metagenome (GOLD analysis project Ga0073906, IMG submission 65485) | Mouse cecum microbial communities from Vienna, Austria - Inoculum for glucosamine and mucus D2O microcosms | ecosystem: Host-associated > Mammals > Digestive system > Large intestine >...
CTTCGCACTACAATTCTCCCCAATTCTTCCCCACCGATACATCTACTTTTAGCTTCACTACCAACTCTGGTGCAACATTCTCCATTTCCTGCTTCAACAAAGCACTAATCTCCTTCTCCATACCCTCGTCACATTCTACTATCAACGAATCATGTACCTGCATTACTAGCTCTGACTCACCGGTAGTCGCCGATAGCGCCCTACTCACCCGCATCATAGCTCGTTTCATCAAGTCTGCTTCCGTCCCTTGTATCGGCATGTTTTGTGCTGCTCGCTCCGCCCCAGTTCGCACCAGGAAATTACTTGATTTTACATCTGGAGTCGGCCTTCTTCGCCCAAACAGAGTCTCCACATATCCCTGTTCTCGCGCCTGCGCCAACAATCTCTCTAAGTATTCTTTGATTGGCTTCCTTAGCTCGAAATAATGCTCAATAAACTTCTTCGCATCTTCATAACTCATATCCGCCGCCGCTGACAATCCCCTCACGCTCATACCATATAGCACACCAAAGTTAATCACCTTCGCTGCCCGTCGTTGTGCCTTCGTAACCTGATCCATCTCCACACCAAACGCTTCCGCTGCCGTCTTCGTATGAATATCTACATCATTATTAAAGTCATCAATCAACGCTTGATCTCCCGCAAGCGCCGCCGCCAATCTCAACTCAAACTGCGAATAATCCGCGCTTACCAGCACCTTTCCTGGCGCTGCTACAAATCCCGTCCGTATCCGCCTACCCTCCTCAGTTCGCACTGGGATATTCTGCAAATTTGGATTCGTCGATGATAGTCTCCCTGTTGCCGTTACGTTCTGATTAAACGTAGTATGCACTCTCCCCTTTGCGTCTGCCAACTCTGGCAAAGGTGCGATATAAGTAGAGAGTAACTTCGCAGCTTCGCGATATTCTTTGATCGCATCAATAATCTCATGCTGCCCCTCCAATTTATCCAGTTCCTTCACTCCCGTAGAATAGCCTCGTCGTGTCTTCTTAATACCTTTTGTAGGTAATCTTAGTTTCGTGAACAGCACTTCTGACAGTTGCACTGGCGAATTAATATTAAACTCCGCCCCCGCCATTGTATAAATTTTTTGTTCAATCCGTGCCACCTCTTTCGAGAACTCACCCTTCATCGCCTCGAAATACCCTCGGTCAATCAACATTCCCACCTTCTCCATCTGATACAATACTGGTATCAACGGCAAATCAAACTGAACAAAAATATTATTCAACTTTGGAAGCCTCTCAAACTCCGCTTTTTGCGCCTGATATTCCGCCTCTTCATCACCATACTCTATATTTCGCGCTAATGGATCGAGCAAGAACCTGCCCTGCCCCAGGTCCCAGAATTTGCCTCCCGCCAAAATCTTCTCTGCTACCTCTGTATTCTTGTGCATCAAATCCTTCACATTCCAAGAAATCAGCGTACCATCTTGCAAATATTTTGGTATCTCAAGCGTCGGTTGGCTCAATGTTAAACCTGCTTGAGTCTTGCTCGTCTTTGTTGCTCCTGCTTCCGCCCGTGATAAATTAGATCGCATAAACTTCCCTACTAACGTCCTGAACTCCAATTTCTTCAAAGCTTCTACGATCCGATCTTTATCTACCTCTAGATCTGGCATCTCTTCTAGTTTTACTGGTGCATCTGTCATAATCTTCGCCAGCTGGTACGACATATATGCACTCTCTCGCCCCTCCGCCAGTTTCTTCTGCGTACTACCCTTAATTTCGTCCAGATGTTCATATACTCCGTCCAGAGTACCATACTGTCCCAACAGTTTCACCGCCGTTTTCTCACCTATGCCCGGTACCCCCGGAATATTATCTGAAGCATCCCCCTTTAGCGCTTTCAAATCCAAAAACTGCGCTTTCTTGATACCGTATTTCGCCTCCACCCCTGCCACATCTAACTCTTCCAGCTGGGAAAACCCTTTTAGTATCCTAAACATTCGCGTATTCTCATCCACAATCTGTAGCATATCTAAATCCGACGACACGATATAGGTATCATAATCTCCAGCTTCATCCGCCTGCAATGCCAAAGTGCCAATTATATCATCCGCCTCATAACCATCGCACTCCACAAACGCCCATCCCAGCGCCAAGATTAGCTCTCTGAGTAGTGGTATCTGTGCATAAAAATCTTCACCAGGCTTCGTTCTTCCAGCCTTATAATCACTATACAAAGCCTTACGCTTCGCTGTCGAACTTTTTGAGTCCCACGCCACTACTACTTTTGTGGGGTTTAGTTGCTTCACTATCTCCATCGCGATCGCCGCAAACCCATAAATCCCCCCGGTTGGCGTACCGTCGCTTGTCGACAACGCCCCCATCGCATAATATCCCCGATAAAAAACAGACTTCCCGTCGATGATCACCAACCGTTTCATACCACCATTATACCATAGGCGCCTCTCATCTATGCTATAATATAGATTATGTTAGACCCCAAAGACGTCAAAATACTTGCCATCGTTGGCATGAGTGGCAGTGGCAAATCTATCCTAGTTAATTACCTCACCGAACGCGGTATTCCCAAAGTCCACCTCGGCAATATGATTTATAAAGAAATGGAAAAGCGCGGCATCGAGCGCACCCCTGACGGCAAAAACGAACGCGAATTTCGCGAAATGATCCGTCGCACCGAAGGCAAAGATTGGGTAGCTCGCCAAGCTATCGCCGAAACCAAAGATCTCATCGCGGCCGGTCAAAAACGCATCGTACTTGACGGAGTCTACTCTTGGACCGAGTACAAAGCCTTCAAACATGCATTCCCCGGCGATCTCACCTTTGTTGCCCTCGTTATCCCTAAGTCCCTACGCTACGAACGCGTCGCCAAGCGCCCCGATCGCCCCTTTGACGCCCAAGCCATCCGTGAACGCGATATCACCGAGATCGAAAACCTCGAAAAAGGTGGTCCTATCGCCGCTGCCGACTATTACATCCTCAACGACGGTTCCGTCGAGGATGCCCAAACCCATCTCAAGAAAATCCTCTCTGAAATCAACTTTTGAACACAAAATTTACTCAACAAGATATCATACTAGTGCTTATAGTTCTGAAAGTTTTTGCTATATGGTTCGCGAACGTGAAGTTAAAAGTGGTTATCCGCAAAGGATAACCACCGCAATATTCTCTTTGCTTAGTATAGCACACGTCTAAGTAAAGTAAAAGTATTTATTCCCCCATTTGGATAAATAAACATAGTGTGCTGATTTGCTTCTTGCCAGAACCCTGCCGCCCGTGGTAGGAATGAGAGCGAATTTCTCACCCTTGGAAGTTCTTTCTCATTTGCAGCAGGCTACCCCAGCTTTAGACCTCCTTCTTATTAATCCGCCAAACACCGCACTGAGCTTCCACCAAACCGACGATCTTGATTACGGCTTACAACACTATTCCTATCAAACCAAAACTCATACGCATGAGTACCATCCTCCACCGGAGTTGCCGTCCAATACCGCCCATCATTGCCAACGTTCCCTATGCCCGTAGCATTCGTAGTTCCACCCAGTACGAAGTAAAACGGCGCTTCACGCAGTGTTGAACTCCCAGTCGGACTACTAGTAATGTTATACGCGCTCATGAGACCACTATATGAGCCCTTCGCCGTAGAATTACCTGCCGGCAAGTGCCACCCACTTGGACATACACCCTGTACTTGTCCAGTTGCACTAGCATTCCCATTCATCGCCCCCGCCCAAGAATAATAATTCCCGCGCGATGCGTGATCGGCCGCATATGCTATCGGACAATACTGAGCAATTGCATCATCATTCACCCATCCAGAGCACGTGCCGCTACTACGCTGTGCGCCACCACCATTGTAGGCCAGATTTTGCGTCATCCAACAATTACCATCTTTAAGCTTCGCCACCCAATACTTCCTCTGATCACGCGTATCAGTGAGTTGTATCACGTCACCCTCTTTGGTATTACTGCAAAATGTACTAGTCATAGCTTGCATGGTCGTAATTCCACCAAACGGCAACATCCATACCGCATACAATGTAATATCTTTATTAGACTCCCGTAAGACCACATTTGCTCCCGGCTGATATTGTGCAGTAGTGGCATTGCTAGTAGTACCCCACCCCAAGAAATAATAACCAGCCCTCGTAGGCACATTACTTGACAACGTAATTGTATAATTTGATGCTCCCCCTTCATCGCTAACCGTTTGCGGGTTAGGCGAGGGCATATTAGCCACAGTGACATCCGTAGTATTCTTATCATAAGTAATACTATAATCCACCACCGTCACTGGATCTCCTACCACTGACAACATTACATCGCTTTGGTAATTATCACTCGGTATTCCTGCTCCAAACTTCACCGCAAAAGATATCAGGAAGTCATGAGAAGTAGCGGCGCTTGGTGAGGTAATAGTATGGGTGTAGGCTTTAGGGATAGCATCACTATAATTTGGAACAGTGCTATAACTTAGGCTAGAGGGAGAAGTAGCAGCACTATCAGCAATAGCATAGCCCCACTTATTGTCCGGGAAATTAGTATCTGCAGCTATATTGTTGCCAACACCAGTGATAATGTTACTACTAATATTTTTACCAATCAGATTAGTAGTCTTACCACTCATACCAGAAACATAGATACTATATCCCTTATATCTTTGGGAAGCAACCGTGAATTGATTCGTTCTGTAGGCTATCTCGCCAACTGTAGCATTAGTGGTCTGGGTGGCAGCATCTTTAAAAGTAAGGGTGAGAGAAGGCGAAGAACCACCATCAGACCCAATAATATCTACCGCATAAGTTTGGTTGCTATAATCGCTAATTGGACTAATCACAAAATACAAACCAGTGAGGAGAGCCAGTATGCATACACTAGGCATTACTCTCCCCCATCCATTGTAGAAATAAGTACTTTTACTATGAAGCAGTCTAGATGTATTAGTAATAAGGTTACTAAGTACATTGTTATTATTATGTATGGTAAAAGTTGTTGATGGGTGAGTAGAGGAGTGTTGTTCTCGAAGAACCTTATCCTTCCTTCTCCTTCTCTGTAGCATCTAGCCCTCCTTGGTTTGGTTTTGGATTAATTAATCACCCTATGGAGTGCCAATTCTAGTACTGCGTCACTAGATACTAAAAAGGCACCACAGAAGGTGCTTACCCTAGTCAGCTCTACATACTTCGTCATTACTGATTTTAGCATTTCAAGCTATCTGTGATGCCAACATCATGCTAAAACAAACAGCAATGCAAAACATGTGTGCCAACAACAAAACAAGTTTTGTTCTGACTAAGGTAAGCAATTCCATTATACCCAAAATCTCAACATTCCACAAGCCTTTTCCGACAAAACACCATAACAGAACCCAACACACAAAAACAGCCCCAGTCCCTACAATCCACTTCAAACCAAATCGAACTTGTACGCCACGTACAAGTTCGATTTCATCCCCTACACTTTCCACCCCCGTTCTACTAGCTCAAGATCGCCACCCTCAAAGCTTTATTCGCCTTCCGCACAACGATTTCGCTCACCTTATCGCGCTTTTCATACTCCCCCTCCGCATGTAGCTCCACCGTACTCGGTTCGGCAAATTTCAGTACATCACCCTTGCTCACAACCCCCGGCACTCGCTCACGCATACTCCTCAACATAAATTTCACTATCCTATGAAAACTACCCAGCTCCTGTACTGTACTCAGAAACTCATCCCCATTTAGAAACCACTCCCCTCCTCGCATCACTCCAGCCATCGTTTTACCATTTAATGCGATATAGTCCGTCGCTCGCACTGTCCAGTTTTCTCCATTCAGCGCACCCGCAGATAATCGATTTCGCTTCCCCTTCCTAAAATACCACTTAGCCAGCTGCCATATCGAAAACAATCGGCTTTTCCTTCCGCCCTGCAATTTCCTACGCACTTTCGGGCTATCAAAAATCTCCGTCGACTCCGCAAACATCCCAATCGTAAAATAGCTCAACGCATATCGCCAAAGCTCACCATCTACCACAACCTCCAGCGGATAAGCTTCGCTAAGCGTACCACGTTCGTACCCACTTATAATCCCCTCCAAATTTCTCTCCCCCAACATCCCCGCAATATCATTAAAGTTACCAAACCCCAACACCCCCAACACCACTTGCTTCCCCGACCGCAGAATACCATTAATCGCCATCGACGCTGTACCGTCGCCACCCGCCACTACTACCAGATCTCCATCCTCCATCAAGTGAGCCAAACTCTGCACATTATCATCAAAATTCGTCGGCTTAATTGCATACTTACCCACCATCCAGCCCTTCAGCTGTCGTGCCGGTGCGAGAACCGCCTCCTCCACACCACCATAGTGCGACGAACTTGGGTTATAAACCAAGATCAACTTTCGCATGTTCTATAACGCCAACCCACCAGGAATCAACCATCTCAGCACTGCGTACATCAGCGCCCAGGCAATCAATCCAATCACTACCTCATATAGTCGAGTCTTAGCTCGTGTCACCTGTGCTTCATTATCACGTGCCGTCATATACATAACGCCCGCAATTATCACACCTAGCACAGCCGCTACTCCCAAACCGTACACAATTATATTCAATACCAAATTCAAAATATCTTCAATTCCCCAATCCCCTGGCAAAATACTCGTCTCCACATCAGCCAACATTCTCAGAATACTCATCCTTCCTCCTATTTCAAATACCCGTGCAATTTCTTTGTTTGCTTATGCTTACGCAACTTCGACAAAGCTTTCGCCTCAATCTGGCGAATCCGTTCACGTGTCACCGAAAATTCATTCCCCACTTCTTCCAAAGTATGTGGTCTCCCCCCACCAATCCCAAACCTCAAGCGTATAATCTTCTGTTCACGCTCCGACAAAGTCGTCAAAATCTGCGCAATCTGTTCCTTCAAAATTTGGTTTGCCGTCGCATCCTCTGGCGAATCCCGCTCCGAGTCCTCCACGAAATCCCCCAGCACCGACTCCTCATCATCGCCATCACGTCCTACGCTCGCATCCAAAGAAGCAATGTCCTGTTTGATTCGCATGACGTACTCAATCTTATCAACTTCCATACCCATCGCCTCAGCGACTTCTTCATTAGTTGGCTCGCGATTCAACTCCTGTGTCAAACGGCGCGTCGTTCTTAAAACCTTATTAATCGTCTCTACCATATGCACTGGAATACGAATAGTTCGCGCCTGATCTGCAATCGCCCGCGTAATCGCCTGCCGTATCCACCATGTCGCATAAGTCGAGAACTTAAAGCCCTTATCCGGATCAAACTTCTCTACCGCTCTCAGAAGCCCAGTATTTCCCTCCTGAATCAAATCCAAGAAATCCAAACCACGCCCACCATAACGCTTCGCGATTGACACCACCAAACGCATATTCGCTTCCGCCAGCTTATCTTTAGCTCGCTTATCACCTTTTACGGCTCGATTAGCTAGTTCTAACTCTTCTTCTTGTGACAAAAGTGGAATCTTACCGATTTCCCGCAGATACATCCGCACCGAATCATCTGCGAAGGCGTCCACATTGTCCGCCGTAATCGCTAATTCCTCATCAGAAAAATCATCCTCAGCCGCCAAATCATCCATCGCCGGCTCGCCCAAGTCCAACACCTTCCCCTTTAAGATCTCTTCTTCGTCACTATCCATTAAATACCATCATACTAAACTTTACCTTAAATTACAACCCCCAAACAGAAAATCCCCACCATCGTGAGGATCTCCCGTATTCAAGCTTAATTAAAACTTGTGCTTAAGATACAACTTGGCGATTAACCCTGCACCAGCCAAACTGGCCACCACTACAGATACAATCAAAGTGATCATGCCTAGATCCAACGCGCCCGATTCGATCAACCCAATAATACCAGTATCCGGCGCATCTACACCAGCGCTTGTATCTGGAAGCTTATAAGCCATCAAGCCCTTCATCACTGTCGGATCAATCGCTTCTGCAGCTGCCGCCATCTTACTGTAAGCTACCATCTGCTCAGCCTCAGTCATATATACACCATCAATTGCCGCAGCCGTCAAGGTCTGACCACCAGTCGTCAAAGTCCGCACAAAACCTAACGCATCATACATTGCCTTATTCTTCGCAAAGTCCGCCGTTGCCTTCGCAGTCTCTAATAGTTGCTCTTTCGTCAAAGTCGACAAATTTGGCGTCGCTGCTGGCAAAGCCGCCCGCAGCGCACTCACTGCCGTATTAATCTGCGACTCGGCTGCATTAGCCGGCAAAGCTTCCACCGCTTCCACCGCCGCTACCAAAGTCGTACTTGCACGATAAGCTTGGAAGCTAGCATTGCTCGTAATCCGAGTATTCAGCTTCACAATGTTATCCGCCACATCACCTATTACTCTATTATTAAACGCGTCAATCGTCGCATATAGGCCCTGCAATTCTTCTTCTGGCACTTTACTACTAATAGCAGCCTCAGTGATAGTCTGCCCCTCACCAACATAAGCCTGCACCTTAGCTATAGCTTCTAACATACCTACATAAGTTTTGTAGCCTGGTATGTTATTATTCACATAATCCACCAGCTCTTGAGCATTCATATCGCCAACATTAGCACCAGTCGTCACAATCGCCCCAATCGCACTACGCACCGCATTAAGCTGATCGCTCGTCGCCTGCGACAAATCTTCTGGCAAATTTGCCACCGCTTGATACAAAGCAGAATACTTCGCATACTCCGCGTCTGCCTTCGCCGCTTTAATAGCGTCATTCAAGTCTTTTGCTGTAACTTTTTGAGTTACATCTTGCGCCTGAGCTACTGGTTCCCCAGCGCCTTCCTCACTCGCAAAGACCGCACCCGGCATCGCCATACCTAACGAGAACGCCAGCGCAAGCGCCGCGAGAATTTGCGTTTTATTCATCTTTGAGCTCTTCATTTTTACCTTTTTCATTATTTATTTTAGTGTTACTAATATCATAATAACACTTACGCTTTACGAAAGCAAGCCCTAATTTTCACCCCTTTGCCCACAACCACGCATCACCGACTATTGCCGTTTCAACGCTGTGATCTTTCTCAAAATCTCCCCCACTTTTTCCTCATCCTCTACCGCTTCCGCTTTCGCTAATTCTTCAGTCAATGCTTCTACTTCTCGTTTATTCATCTCTATTTTGTACCGCATCAAAAGTTCACTAGCTTCCCTTTCTAGCGCACTCTTTGTCCACTCTTTATACTTCTCCTCAAAAATCATCGCTAGCTCCACCTTCTTCACCCCATCTTCTGGCAACTCTACTCCTCTCACATTCTCCACTCCCCCACACATCACAATTGCCTGCAAGTTATCCTGCAATCCCTGCAGTACGTCCAAAGCACCCTCTGTTGCTACTTTCTTCAAACGTTTCGGTTTTACCTCATTTATCTTCTTCGCGTGAAGATCCTCTACGCTACAATCTAACTTCCGTGCCACTATCTGCTCATAATGTTTCCGCTCCACTGCATCACTCACATACTTCAGCAACTTCATCGCTACATCCGAATACTCCCGCTTCCCCACTCCCGAATTTAGGTCCAAATTCTCCTCGTATTTATCCAGCAGCCAATCAATCGCCGGACGATAATTCTCCACCGCCTCTTGCCAAAGTTTCTCACTCTTTTGTATCAGTTCGTCTGGGTCCTTCGCGCCATGATAATCCGATATTACACTCAAATTCACCCCAAGGTCCCCCGCCATCATAATCGCCCGCTCCGTCGCCTTCACTCCCGCTGCATCACCATCATACGCTAACCGTACATCTGCTGTTAATCTCGACAAGGTCTTCAAGTGCGCTTCCGTCATCGCTGTTCCACTCGTTGCCACTGCCTCCCGCACGCCCGCCTGATGCGACGAAATTACATCCATATTCCCCTCCACAATCACCACGAAATTACGTTGCCGTATCGCTTCCTTTGCCGGCGCCAGCCCAAACACAAATCTACTTTTATTAAAAAGCAATGTCTCCGGCGTGTTCAAATATTTCGGCTCCCCCTGATCTATCACCCTCGCCGTAAACCCAATCACTCCGTTCGTATCAATAAACGGCACCATCATCCGCCCCCGAAACAAATCCCCTCCATATTGATTCAAGAGCCCTGCATCTTCCAGCGCTTGCTTCCGGAATCCCCTCGCCATCAAGAATTTCAGCAACGCCCTACCTTCTTGCGGCGCATACCCAATCCGAAAGTTCTCCAGTGTTCCCCGCGTCATTCCCCGCTTCTCCATCGCGTATTGCAATATCCGCTTATTCTTCGACAAACAATACTGATAATACTTACATGCCAACTCCAGCGCTTCTTTCGCTCTTGTTTTTCGCTCCGTTACTTTTTTATCACCCCCTCGATACTGCTTCAGCTCTACCCCAGCCTGCGCCGCCAATTTCTCTAGCGCCTCCCGAAAAGATATCCCCTCTACCTCCATTACGAACGCAAAAATATCCCCACCCTTATTCGCCGAAAAATCATGCCAAATCCCCTTCTCTGGCGACACCATAAAAGACGGCGTCTTATCCACCCCCCACGGCGAACGCCCTTTTAGCGTCCGCCCCGCCCGCTTCAACTCCACGTACTGTCCGACCACATCCTCCACCGGTAGCCGCGCCCGAATCTCTTCTTTCGCGTCATCCATACCTCCATTATACCATGCCAAATCCCCTCAAAAACCATTGACATTTTTAAGCATGTGTGCTATAATGATATATGAACCTTACAAAATATGTAGAAAGGTCGTGATTTTGATGGCTCATAATGCCACCGACACCACCTCGCAGACCGCCAACCGGTATTTTGTCTTCCGTGGCACCCGTCATTTCCCCACCAATGCCCGCATCGGAGACAAAATCCAACTCCCCCTCTATGAATACCTCGCCGACACCCCCTACCGTGAGCTCAATCCTACCATTGCCATTACCTATATCGAAAGCTACCCCACTTCCAAGCTACTGCGCGGAACTACCTACCTCGATGAAACCACCTACCAAGCCGAAATCCTTCTCCACCAGAACGACACCTTCGCTAACCTCGTCACCCTCATCCCAATGTCCTAACCCCCAACATCCACATACAAGACCACCATCATACCCAAACTACATATCACCAGTTTGCACCTTAAAGCCCCCATCTCTGGGGGCTTTTACCATCTCTAATATGCTGGCCTTGCGTTAATCGCCTTTATCACATTGATGTAAGTATCCGGTGATTTATCCGTCTCCGGCGCGAACCTCACTCCCTGCGCCTCAACCAAATCCATTGCCTTATCTTCGTCCCACTTCCTTGGCCACTGCAAAAATACCTTACCATCTTGATAATCTCGCTGTAACTGCTGAATCTCCCGCGCTAGCTCCCGAGACAATTCGCCCGGCTCTTCCGCCAAATTCACCGGCTGGCTCAGCGCCAACGCGCCTAGTGCCCGCGCTCGTGTCCGCGGAGTTGGATTTTCTTCGTATTGCTCCTGGAAGAATGGCTCATTTACATCACCAATCCCGCGCCCTGCCGACGTCGTATGACTATACCACACCGGCACCGACAATTGTTGCGTCTCCGTACCATCCCCGTTTTTCTTAATACCTGAATCCCAAAAATAATCACCATTCACACTCTTAAGTTCCGGAATTGCCCGACTTAGCAAGTATTTCGCAATTCCTAAGGTTGAGCCAGTTTCCTGCACCTCGTCAATAATCAGCAAATTCTTCCCATCTAGCGACGTCGGTGTCCGCATAATCTCCTCGAAATCTTCCGTCTCCACCCCACCCGGTATAAAAAGTGCCCGTATCCGCGCAAAAGTCTCTTGCGGGATCTTATCCGCCTCTTCCAAAAAATCTCGCAGCTCTACCTTATGTTGGCTGCCGTCTCTGCCTCTTATGTAACCACCCGAAGCTACCTCAAAACCAGCCCGCCGAAACCATGGCAACCGGTCAATATTAAGATACGAATGACTCGGGCGCTCCTCTTCCGAAAAATCCTTCCAAAATGTATTCACCAACCAACTCACTGGTCGCGCCGATTTATCCAAATAAATCACATGATCCGGCTTCTCGCGCCCTGGGTCATCTGCATATATCTCCGCCGTGCCGTCCATCACCGCAATTAGATTCGCCGTATCCGTCACGTATTCGCTTGCGGTCTTGTCAATATTCCAGCGGTGGCCTTCATTATTCCCCCAGCGCTCGTCCAGCTGCACCTGCTGCCGAAAAATCGGATAATCCCCCGGATCCACTCTAAACCTATCCGCGAGCTCCTTACGTTCTACATTGCTTTCTGATTGGGCAAAATTAAGTTTTTCTGACATTTTTCTACATTTTTTGTTTTGAAATACCTTATACAACCATTGTAGCACACTTTCCGCAAAAAGTCAATGGTTAAATTCTCCTCTTCTCCATGCTATAATGTACTCATGGATAATTTCGAATATTTGCAAAAGATTTCTGAGTCTAACCGCCCAGTCAAGAAACCCAGCAAATTTTCGCAAATCAATGGCGGTCTCATTCTCAAAATCCTCATTGGTGGCATTCTCGCTTCCGCTATCTTGATAGTTATTGGTATTGTTATCAATACTGGACCCGCTCGCGCCACTGATGTCGCTCAACAGCTTTACCTCCGCATGAACAATGTCAATAAGGTCATCTCCACTTATAATAAAAATCTCAAGTCCTCTCAGCTCCGCTCTATCAACTATTCCCTTTCTGGCACCCTTACTAATACCGCTCCTCAGCTCTCTAGCTACATCGCCACCACCAATTCCGGCTCCAAGTCACCTCTCACCCCACCTAACGACATCCTCGCTTACGAGACCAGCATGGATGCCAGTGTCAACGGCGCTCTTGCCACCGCTAAACTCAATGGCACCCTTGATCGCATCTATTCTTCCCAGATCCACCTCCAAGTATCTCTTATGCTTTCCCTTACCAGTGAACTCCTCGAACGCGACAAGGATCCCGCCCTGCAAACCATTCTCGACCCTTTCTACTCTAATCTCAACGTCATCGAGCAATCCCTCAATAACTATTCAGACACCTCCCGCTAACTCTTATCATCCCAAATGATTTCCACTGTGCTATAATGGAGCCATGAGCAAAGAAACTGACGCAGCCAAGAAAAACACCACTGGCTTTCATCCTATCAAATCTTTAACCCAGAGTTCTTTCATGAAGGAGTTCAAAGAATTTATCAATCGCGGCAGCGTCGTAGATCTTGCTATCGGTGTCGCTGTTGGTGGCGCCTTCACGGCTATTGTTAAATCTCTTGTCGATGACATCATTATGCCCATCACTAGCCTCCTCGCTGGTGGTGCCGATTTCTCCTCTCTTTCTATCGATATTCCTAACATCTTTGGTGCCGACACCGTCGCCCATATCGCTTATGGTAATTTTATTCAAAATGTCGTCAATTTCCTCATCATCGCATTCACCGTCTTCGTCATTGTCAAAGCTCTCAACCAATTCAACCGCAATCAAGAAGCCGCCAAAGACGCCAACAAAGATTCCACCAAAGATACTGGAAACACCAGCAAAGACATCAAAAAGCAAAACTAGCCAACACCTCCACTCATACCTCTCTCAAGCAACAATTTTATTCGCTAAACTTAGTCTTATTGCTACTCACACGCTTATCTTTTTGCACCAATAATACCAGCACAAAAGCCGCAATATAAAATGTTTCAAAGAATAAACAATAGGGTATAAACCAACTTCCCTTCGTCAAATACCCCACCACACAAAACAGACCATATACCACATACACCCAACAAACTACTCTTGATCCTCTCGTACCATATGGACGCAACGCCAACAGACCTGCCACTACCATCATCATGATAAACATCGTCCTCGAAGCTAATTCATGAATCAAGCTCACTATACTCTTCTCGCCTCCCATATCGAACAGTCCAATCGGGCATAGCGACAGCCCAATTAACCCTAACACCATCACTATCACGCAATAATAATACACTCGTGGCAGCTCCCATAATTCGCCCAAACACCACAAGAAAGCCCCTGTTGCTCCTGCCGCAAAGAAATTACCGAACGCAAAAATCACTGAACTCCATATCTCAAAACCCACGTAACGGCTAATCGACCGCTCCACTTCTAATCCATATCCCATCATGAAACTATTCAGTATCACCGCTGCTAGCGATGTTACTAAGAATATAATCAAAGCCGCCACCAAACGTCGTTTACGCGGCATCGCGATCTTCTCTATTTCCATCTAAATTTTATCCTTTACTTTCGCCAGTAGCGTCAAATTATAGCTTAAACGAATCAAGTCCGCTAGCTCCGCATCTTGTAATTGTCCTGTCGGAACTATCTCAATACCGCCCCGCCCAAAATAGCGACTCTCCATCACCGTTTCGTAATCTTCTTTCAGAACTTTACTCAGCTTCCGATCACAACGCATTTCAATCGTCTTCCCCCGGATCACCAAGAATGCTTTCTTGTTTGGCGCCCAATAATACCAATCCAACCCCGCCCGATCGCGTAGCGGCTTCGTTCCTTCTTCATACTCACCCAACCCAGCAATCTCCGCCACCTTTAAACGTTCTTTCAAAACGTTAATGTCTTTGACGTATTGCTCGATCTCTGCTAATTCTTTCTCTTCTATTTCAGTTGGTTCTTTGCTGCGAGCTTTCCGACGTACCATCGCAATTCCTCCATACTTCCTTGTATATCATCTAACGCCCGATGTGCTTCTCGCTTGAGAAACTTTTCGCCACGTGCGTTCTCAAAATAAACTTTCCACGCACTCACATCTAACATTCGATAATGTAGCCTTTTCGCTACTTCTGCCCATTCACGATCAATAAACTTTCGATCCTGGTGAATCGAATTCCCCGCCAGAATCACCTCTTTACCAAAATTCCTATCAATAAAATCTAGCAACCGCCGCTCAGCTTCTTGAGGGTTTATGCCTTGTGCGTTCTGCGCCATCAACGCTTCTCTACTCTCCGCGTTCTTCTCCCAGAACTCCCCTACCATTCGCCTCTTCATCAAAGTCTCTGGCACCTTCACTACTGCGGTCATCTCAGCCACTGGTGTTAAATCCCAACCCGATGCAATCGCAGCCAACTCCAAAATTCGGTCTTTAGTTGGATCGAGCCCAGTCATCTCCAGATCCACCCACAACAACTTCGCTTTTTTCATAAAACTTTTTCCTAGCTATTATTATAGCGCACAACCCCTGTTATGTCGAGTGGGTTTACCTGTCAAAACCGTAACTTCTACATTTCGTCTGGCACTTCGATACCAAGCAAACCTAAACCATGTAGCATCACATTCAAATATGCCCGCACCACTTGCTTCAGTTCCGACTCACGCCGATTCCCCGCTACTTTCACATGCTCATAAAAACGCGAAAACTCTTGTGATAATTCATATAGATAAGTGCATACCTTATAAGGTGCCTTTTCCTTTACCGCCCCACCCAACACATCTTTGTATTGCAGAATCTTCTTGCATAACTTCTGCTCAAAAACCTTCTCGGCCTTTAGTTCTTCTTCGTCACTTTCAAACTTCTCTTCGCCGACATTTTGCAAAATTTTCTTCGCACGTACCGCCGAATACAGCAGATACACTCCGGAATTTCCTGTCATTGATACCGACTCTTGCGGATCAAATACGATATCTCCGCCCATCTTATATTTCAAAAATGCATACTTAATTGCCGCCAATACTATCCGCTCATCAGCAGTCTTTGTGCCATTAGACACCACTGACAAGTTCTCACGAACCATCTGCAGCACATCTACTGCCTTCAAGAAATTACCCTTACGCGAAGACATTTTCACATTACCAGGCAGCTTCACTAAACCATGCGTCAAATGTGTAGTACGCTCTACCAATTGTGGTGCATATTCCGACACGCTTGCTAGCACTACCTTCATGTAGTCGCTCTGCTCATTACCCGTTACCACAATCGACTCGTCAAAATGCCAATCGTCCCACTTTGTAAAAATCAAGCCCACATCTTTTGCTTCATAAGTTGGCACACCTTCACGGTTAATAAACACGCGCGTATGCAAGTCAACCTTTTCGCCCTTATAGACAATCGCACCATTACTTTCTTCATAAGTCGTACCCGTATGCGCCTTAACCTCTTGAAGACCGCGCCCAGCCACCGAAGATTCCGGGTAATATTTATCAAATTTTACACCAATCTGCGCATAAAAATTCTCAAAATACTCATAGCTCAGCTCACGTCCGCGCCAATACAGCTTCGCTAAATCACTATCATGCAAATCTTCCGAATTAATGCGATAGATTTCTTTATTTAATTTCGTGATCTTTTCCTTCGCCAGCGGGTCTTCTTCGTACGCTCGCGTTCCTTCGACGTAGCATGTCGCAACATCTTCTATAGTCATAGTATCTAGAAATGTAGCATTATCTAGGCGATTCTCCAACCAATATAACGTCTTCGCCACATGTAGCCCTACGTCTCCTCCAAAGTTCGCCCTCACCACCTTCGCCCCCGCAAACTCTAGTAAGCGAGAAATACTATCCCCCACCACTGATGTATATAAATGCCCCACATGCAACACCTTAAACGGATTCGGATCAGAAAACTCCGCAACCACAGTTTTTTCAGCATATGCGCTATCTTCAATCTCACTGACTAAATCACCGGCATAATTTTTCACTTGCATCGTCATTGCGTCTTTATTCGCCTGAAAATTCAAAAAACCCGGCGCCGCAATCATAACTTCTATATTGCGTTCAGCCAACTCACTTTTTATCATCTCTGCAATCACCATTGGTGCCTTATGCACCAACTTTGCAAGCTGCATTGCTATATTTGAAGCATAATCCGCCCCAGTATTCTCCGGCGCCACCGTCACCAGCGGCTCTACCTCCACCCCAAAAAGTTTCTCTACAGCGCTCTTTAGCGTCTCTTGAATCTGCTCCATGCTATTCCTCAGTCACTTTTATTTCTACCGCCCCCACACCACTATCAATATCCACCCTATTCTTGCCAGTTCCCCAAACCGAACCATCCCCAAGCTTCTCTCCATTCAACTCTATTGAACCAAGCCCCTTATCTACTTCAACGCGATAATCTTGCTCTCGCCCCACCAATTTTAGTTCTACCTTACCCACACCAGAATCAATCTTGCTCTCGCCTCTCAGCTTCGCTTCAATTTCTGCCTTTCCTACACCCAGCTCTAAATGTGCGTTTTGCATCTCTGCTTGCTCAATCGCTAAATAACCTGCTCCGCCATCAATAGTAGCGCGTTCGCTCACTTTCAACGCTCGGATTTCCGTACGCCCAGCCCCTAGGTCCAAATCCAAAACCCGCGCGTCTAGTTTTTCGATATCAAGCTCACCAGCTCCCACCTCTAGCTTTACTTTCTCAAAACTTACATTTTTGCGCACGTACACTATCACTTCACCTTTGCCACCCCAGCCAAACAAACCATGACTCTTCTCTACCACATTCAAGCGACGCCCATCCATGTCTATCCAAGTCGTTACATATTCATTGTTGGTCTCCACTCGCACTGGCTCGCCATCATCCACTAACCGAATTTTTACGCTTGTCGCCTTTACGTTCATATCGAGTTCGCGTACTACCTGCGATTCATAATTCTCACTCGTCCAAGGCACATTATCACTTACCCAGCCCCCAATCTCTGCACCAGTCACCGCCGCCAAAAAAGACACACCCCCAATTATCGCCGTAAAAATACCCACTATAATCAGCGTCGCCAACACCAACGCAAAAGCTTTAATCAGTTTTTGTGCGTTCCTCATCGAATCTCCACGCCACCAAATACACAATTCGCATCAATGTAAAGAGTTCTGCCGGCATTCTTAGTTTGTTTCTCTTTGCTTCCTTCGTCGTCCTTTGATTTCTTTTTTCGTCCAATGTCTTTACGTTTATCAGAAACTCCACCAAAAATCGACGTCGAAGCCACTTCTACTTTTACATCATCTGGCACATAGATAATAATCCCGCCAAAAATACTGCTCGCCTTCAAAATCGCTTTATCCATAATCTCTGCTTGACGCAAGTCAATATCGGCCCCACCAAACACTGCATCTACCCTGCATCCCCTAAAAATTTTACCTTTATAATTTACATCTTGATCACCAAAAGTCGACCAATATTCTTCACGTTCTACCTCGTCATCATCATCTTCATCATCGCCGTCTTCACTTTCGGTCTCCGCATCTACCACTTCAGCTTCCTCAATCACTCGGTGCTTACGGCGTTCGGTCTTTTGCTCCGCTCGTGCCCGACGAATTTTATCCGCCACTTCACCATTCGCCGTACCGCGCACCAGCACTGACAGACCAATAATGATCAAAGCTGCCGGGATCATAAGCTTCCAAATCATACCAAATGGCAAAATATCCAAACAACTTAATAACAAGCAAATCCCTAATACTAAGCCAAAAGTCGCCCCACCTTTATGCTCATCCGTAAACAGCCCAATCGCACACGGCACAATAATAAACAACGTCCACCAACCTGGGAAGAATATATTAATATGCGCGATTCCTAACGCATTAATCCCCAAAATAACCCCTAAAGCAATTAACACAAATCCCCAAAGCCAGTTAGCCGTTTTTTTCATCAAACTCTCCTTAACTAATTACCCTAATTCTACCACAATCTTTACCTTACCGCAATTATTATTCCAACCCACCCATGCATATCCTCTACTTCAGGCTTTTCACAAACTCCATGAATAACGGATGTGCCTGCAGTGGTCTTGACCGAAATTCTGGATGTGCCTGCGTCGCCACAAAGAATTTACATTTCGGTGCCTCCACAAACTCCACCAACTTCCCATCTGGAGAAGTACCAGACACCACAATCCCACCTTTCTCGATCTCTGGTAAGAACTTCTGATTCACCTCATAGCGATGACGATGGCGTTCTACCACTTCCTCACTACCATACACCTTCCGCGCCTTGCTGCCATCCTTCAGCTTTGCTGTATAGTTTCCTAAACGCATTGTACCACCAGTCGATTCCTTACCCTTTTGGTCGGTCATAATATAAATCACATTATTCCCATCTGCTTCCGTCGCCCCAAACTCCTCCGAATTAGCATTTTTTACTCCACCCTTACGCGCCGCTGCCACTACTGCCATTTGCAAGCCCAGGCATAACCCTAAATACGGTTTATTATGTTCCAATGCGTACTCTGCAGCATAGATCTTTCCTTCTGTACCACGCGAACCAAACCCACCCGGCACTACAATTCCATCTACTTCCGCTAATTCTTCATCACTAATTTCTTCCGCATTAATCCATTTAATCTCTAGATTAACTTCGTTCCAAGCCGCCGCCGTCTGCAAAGCCTCCGTCACACAAATGTATGCATCATCATTCTCTACATATTTCGCCACCA
>Ga0073906_1003175_pt1 | contig 19290 bp, 17 predicted proteins | sample Inofromicrocosms_FD_65485 | JGI IMG/M metagenome (GOLD analysis project Ga0073906, IMG submission 65485) | Mouse cecum microbial communities from Vienna, Austria - Inoculum for glucosamine and mucus D2O microcosms | ecosystem: Host-associated > Mammals > Digestive system > Large intestine >...
GGAGGCGAAGATGACGGGCTTCGTCTTCAAGATCCACGCCAACATGGACCCCAACCACCGCGACCGCATCGCCTTCCTGAAGATCTGCTCGGGCACGTTCGAGCGCAACAAGAACTATCTCCACGTGCGCACGGGCAAGCAGCTGAAGTTCTCGTCGCCCACGGCCTTCATGGCCGAGAAGAAGTCGGTCATCGACACGGCCTTCCCGGGCGACATCGTGGGTCTGCACGACACGGGCAACTTCAAGATCGGCGACACCTTCACCGAGGGCGAGCAGCTCAAATTCACGGGCATCCCGTCGTTCGCCCCCGAGCAGTTCCGCTACATCGAGAACGCCGACCCGATGAAGTTCAAGCAGCTGGCCAAGGGCGTCGACCAGCTCATGGACGAGGGCGTGGCGCAGCTCTTCACCTCGGCGCTCAACGGCCGCAAGATCATCGGCACGGTGGGCGCGCTGCAGTTCGAGGTCATCCAGTACCGCCTCGAGCACGAGTACAACGCCTCGTGCCGCTGGGAGCCCATCTCGATCTACAAGGCTTGCTGGATCGAGAGCGACGACGCGGCGCAGCTGGCCGACTTCAAGCGGCGCAAGCACACCAACATGGCCGTGGACAAGCACGGCCGCGACGTCTTCCTGGCCGACACGAGCTACGCCCTGGCGCTGGCGCAGGAGAACTTCAAGGCCATCCGCTTCCACTTCACCTCCGAATTCTGACGCGGCGACACGCCGCACGACACGCCGCACGGCCGCGACCCTCAACCGAAGGTCGCGGCCGTGCCGCATAGTAAGAACCGCCGTCGCGGAAGACGTCTGCGGCGAAAGCAGGCGCGCTACCCCACCGGCACCTCCACCAGCAGCACGCGCGAGGGCTCCCGCCCCTCGACCGACAGACTCCCCGCACCCCGCACGGCCATCCCGTCGCGCGCGCCGAGCTCGGTCGCCTCCACGCCGACCGCCCCTGCGATGACGAAGAGATAGAGCCCGTGCCCGGGCGACTTGAGGCGGTACTCCACCCGCCGCCCGGGGTCCAGATCGAGCGTGTAGATCCACACCCGCTGGCGGATGCGGGCCACGTAGCGGTGGGCATACTCCTCGGGGGCCACGATCGGACGCAGGGCGTTGCGGCGCGGCGCCGGGAGGGTCACCTGCTCGTAGCGCGACGGAAAGCCGGCGCCCGCCGAGCGGAACCACAGCTGGAGGTAGCGCACCGGGCGGGCGGCGCTGCCGTTGTATTCGCGGTGGAGCATCCCCGAACCGGTCGACACCACCTGCACGTCGCCCGGCGCGAGCATCGCCGCATAGCCGCGGTCGTCGCCGTGGCGCAGCAGCCCCTCCAGCGGGAGCGTCACGATCTCCACGTCGGCATGCGGACTCGCCCCGTACCCCTCTCCCGGGGCTATGCTGTCGTCGTTGAGCACGCACAACGCCCCGAACCCCATGCGTTCGGGATCGTAGAAGCGGCCGAAGCTGAACGTGCGGTAGCTGTCGAGCCATCCCAGGTCGGCATGGCCCCTCACGGCGGCGCGGTGCACCGTCGCGTCGATTGCGGTAGTACTCTCCATCGGTCGTAGTCGTTTGCACCTTCTGCCAAGCAAACGGCGTGCCGCGGAGGTCGCCCCATCGACAACCCATCGGAATCACCGCAGCAATACTAGAGAAAACGCGTCAACAAACCGCTATAATTCGGGAGGCAAAAAGAATTGATTCAGATTATCTCTTTTTTCTATTTGGACACGATGCGGTTCACGACGCGAATCCCCCAATAAGTTCTTTACGGATTCTTGAATATTGTCAGGATTCAGATCCTGAATATATACTTTTCGGAGTTCCGGCATACACATAAATATCCGTTTGTCGACCATCCGATTAAAAAATGGGAACGAATAACCGATTACCACCAATACCTCGGCATCCGCCATACAATGCCACATGCGGGACTTAAACGCATCATCGAGCCCCTCCCATGCAAAAGAGAGCAGGTTGCGGATATTCGATTTTCCATATGGCAAAGTGGCCATATAACCCAGTTCAGTCTTGTATCCTCTTCGGTAAAAAGGGTCCAGCAGACTCCGATTATCCGTATCATACAATAGCGCCGTACCGTTCAATTTAAGAATATTGAATTTGCGATCGACATCGGTTCGATCCATCAAATTTTTAGCAGATATATTCAAATGCCGATGAATCGCATTCAAATCGCGCTGCCCAAGGTAATCTGCAAAAGCCAGCTCAATCTGACAATCGTAATTCCATGAAATAATCGAAACATCATTGGGTAAATCATCTATCGAATTACCCAATATGGCAGCAAAAAAAGCATCATATCGAGGATCGGGTTTACCGAACATCTGCTCCAGCATGAAATAAACGGACATGGAGTGCTTCAATCGATAATAGTCATCCTCTTTGTGGGTTACCCACAATTTTTTTGCAAATGTATCAATCGTTGCATGTTTGCTGCTGGTTTGCTGCATCCATTCGAGATTTTCCGCCAAATGTTCGAACGCCAGTCTACTCATATCACCATCCCGAATAGAGTTCAACACCTCCCAAACCTGGCTGACGACATAATCGATTCTTTGAGGCAATTCGGAGATTACCGGGAGACCGGAAACAATATCGGGACATGTTTTCCCAAGAAATTCCAAATTTTGGGACCCTTGTCTTTTGACAAGATCATAACTTTTCACTCCCCCGGGCCCCCGCTCTCCGAAGCTCGCCCCGGCACCCAATAAATAAACGATTCTACCCATAATCGATAGTTCTGGAATTTTCTTTTAAAGTTAGGAGAATTAGGTCGAATATCAAAATACGCCTCGTCGAAATGAAATCCAGAAAAGAAAATACATCGAATCTGCGGATCACAGTCCACATCCTGCAATGCGGAGCGCTGACCGTGAGCCGCTCGTACCGCACGCCACAACAAAAAAAGCCCCTGCTTTTCAGCAGAGGCTTCGGGGAAAATGGTTGTCGGGGTGACTGGATTCGAACCAGCGACCACACGCCCCCCAGACGTGTACTCTAACCGGACTGAGCTACGCCCCGATTACCGAAAACGCGGAACCGAAGATCGGATGTCTCACGCTTTCGGAGTGCAAATATAAGGACTTTTTCTTAAAAACAACTCTTTCGCGCAATTTTTTTGTTATTTTTGCTCCCGATGAAACGATTTTCACCCCTTTCGCTCGTCGGAGCGCTGCTGCTGGCGGTCGGTTGCGACGCTCCCGCTCCCCACACGGCCGACGATTTCACCCTCGCGCTCTACACGCCCGCCTACGCCTCGGGGTTCGAGATCCGCGGCCTGGCCGGCGACACCCCGGCCCAACCGGCCCCAACCGGCCAAACGCCCCAGATAGCCCAGATACCCCCGACGGCAACCGGCACCGCCCCACAAAGCCGCCCGGCCGACGCCGCAAAGCCGGCCGCCGTCCCCCCGCGGCCCGCAGCCGCCCCCCACTCCCCCACGCTGCTCACGATCCGCAACCCGTGGCAGGGGGCCCGGGGCGTGGAGCAGCAGGTGCTCATCCTGCGCGGCGACGCGACGGCCCCCGCCGGGTTCGAGGGGACGGTGGTCCGCGCGCCCCTGCGGCGGGTGGTCTGCCTCTCGTCGAGCTTCGTGGCGATGTTCGACGCACTGGGCGAGATCGCCCGCGTGAAGGGGGTCTCGGGCATCGACTACCTCTCGAACGCCTATGTCGCCGAGCACCGCGCATGCGGCGAGGTGCGCGACGTGGGGCCCGACACCAACCTCGACTACGAGCTGCTGGCGGCCATGCGCCCCGACGCGGTGCTTCTCTACGGCGTGACGGGAGCCAACTCCGTGGCCGAAGCCAAGCTCGCCGAGCTGGGCATCCCCTATATCTACATCGGCGACTACACCGAGACGTCGCCCCTGGGCAAGGCCGAGTGGCTGGTCGCCGTGGCCGAGCTGTGCGATCGGAGGGCCGAGGGCGAGGCGCTGTTCGGCCGGATCGAGGCCCGCTACGAGGCCCGGCGCGCGCAGGTGGCCGCCTATGTCGAAGAGCGCGCCCCCGACATCGCGTGCCGCCCCCGCGTGCTGCTCAACACCCCCTACCGCGACACCTGGTTCCTCCCCTCGTCCGAGAACTACATCGTGCGGCTGATCCGCGACGCCGGCGGCGACGCATTCACCGCCGCGGGCGACGGCAACGCCTCGCAGCCCGTCGAGCTAGAGCAGGCCTACCTGCTGGCCGCCGATGCCGATCTGTGGCTCCACACGGGCTCCTGCAACACGCTCGCCGAGCTGCGGAGCCAGAACCCGCGCTTCGCCGAGGTGCCCGCCGTGCGGCAGGGCCGCGTGTGGAACAACAACCGGCTGCAAACCCCGGCCGGAGGGTCGGACTTCTGGGAGTCGGGGGTCGTGCGGCCCGACGTGGTGCTCGACGACCTCTTCCAGATTTTCTACCCCGACAACGGGCTGGACTACACGCCCGTATATTACCACGCACTCCGATAGACGCATGACGCGCACCGCAACGTTCTTCCGCCTCTTGGCGCTGCTCACCGCCGCGCTCTTCGCCGCCGACCTCTTCATCGGCTCGGCCTCCCTTTCGGCCGGCGAGGTGTGGGAGGCCCTGACGGGGCGCGCCGCCGACGCGGCCGTCATCGACATCGTGCTGAAGATCCGCCTGCAGAAGGCCGTCACGGCACTCGCCGCCGGCGCCGCACTGGCCGCCAGTGGATTGCAGATGCAGACGCTCTTCCGCAACCCGCTGGCCGGGCCCTACGTGCTGGGCGTCAGCTCGGGCGCCGGGCTGGGCGTGGCCCTCTTCCTGCTGGGGGCGCCGCTGCTGGGCGTCGGCGCCCGCTCGGCCGTGCAAGCGCTGGGCATCGTGGGCGCGGCGTGGCTCGGCTCGGCGACCGTGCTGCTCGCCGTGGCCGCCGCCAGCCGCCGCATCAAGGACATCATGGTGATCCTGATCCTCGGCATGATGCTCGGCTCGGGCATCGGCGCCGTGGTCGAGATCCTGCAATACCTCTCCGACGAGGCGGCGCTCAAGTCGTTCGTCGTCTGGACGATGGGGTCGCTGGGCGACGTCACGGCCGACCGTCTCGCGCTGCTGCTGCCCGCCGTCGCGGCGGGCCTGGCGCTGGCCGTGGCCTCGATCAAGCCGCTCAACCTGCTGCTGCTGGGCGAGCAGTACGCCCGCACCACGGGGCTCGACGTCCGCCGCACGCGGCAGCGCATCTTCCTCTCGACCATCCTGCTGGCGGGCACCGTCACGGCCTTCTGCGGCCCCATCGGCTTCGTGGGGCTCGCCGTGCCCCACCTGGCGCGCATGCTCTTCCGATCGGCCGACCACCGGGTGCTGCTGCCCGCCTCGATCGTCGCGGGCAGCGCCCTGCTGCTGGCGTGCGATCTGCTCTCGCGCACGCTCGCTCTGCCGATCAACACCGTCACGGCGCTGGCGGGCATCCCCGTGGTGGTCTATGTCGTACTGCGCAACCGCTCCCTCTTCTGAAATGATCGCCTTCGAACACCTCACCCTCGCCTACGGGCAGCGCACGCTGCTGCACGACACCGCAGCCGCACTCCCGGGGGGCACGCTCACGGCGCTCGTCGGCCGCAACGGCACGGGCAAGAGCACCCTGCTGCGCGCCCTGGCGGGCCTCGACCTCCCCGCCGCCGGCGAGATCCTCCTCGCGGGCCGTCCGCTCCGCGCGCTCACGCCCCGCGAGCGGGCCACCGCCGTGAGCTTCGTGGCCACCGACCGGGTGCGCATCGCCGACCTCACGGCCGAGGCGACGGTGGCGCTGGGCCGCGCCCCCTACACCGACTGGATCGGCCGCATGCAGCCCGCCGACCGCGAGCGCGTGGCGCACGCGCTTCGCGACGTAGGCATGGAGGCCTTCGCCCGCAAGACGATGGACCGCCTCTCGGACGGTGAGCGGCAGCGGATTCTCATCGCCCGGGCCCTGGCGCAGGAGACCCCCGCGATCCTGCTCGACGAGCCCACGGCCTTTCTCGACCTGCCTAACCGCTACGCGCTGGCGACGCTGCTGCGGCGCCTGGCGCACGACGAGGGCAAGTGCATCCTCTTCTCGACCCACGAGCTCGACGTGGCGCTCGCCTTCTGCGACCGCGTGATGCTGCTCGACCCGCCGGCGCTCCACTGCCTCGCGACCGACGCGATGGTGCGCAGCGGACGCATCGAGCGGCTCTTCGCCGGCTCGGGCGTCGTCTTCGACGCCCGAACGCGGCGCGTGCTGGGCGACGCGGACGGGCGGTAGCCGCAGGCGCATCGCCGCCTCGGTTCGGTGCATGCGAAAAACGACAATCTTAGCCCGCCGCCGCGCCTTTTTTCACCGTTTTTTTTGCGCAAGAAACTTTTTTACTTACCTTTGCACCGCTAAAGCCGCCCTCACGGGACCAAGGCGATAGCGGTAAGGCCCATTCGTCTATCGGTTAGGACGCAAGATTTTCATTCTTGAAAGAGGAGTTCGACTCTCCTATGGGCTACCAACGGCGCCCGGGCCGCACCGATCCCTGCCCCGCACTAAGGTGGGAGGAGCAGCGGGGAGGAGAGCGGCAAAGGGTGACGGACGGCATTTTACCAGAGGAGCGGGCCGCAGCCCATCCGCAAGCGGCCACGGCCGAGGAAGAGCAACCGAAAAAGTACAAAAAATATTAACTCAAACGAATTATGGCAAACCATAAGTCATCGAAGAAGCGGATTCGTCAGACCCTGACCAAGCGGGCCCACAACCGTCTGTTCCACAAGACCGCGCGCAACGCCGTGAAGGCCCTGCGCAACACCACCGAGAAGAGCGCCGCCGAGGCCCTGCTTCCGAAGGTAACGGCCATGCTGGACAAGCTCGCCAAGCACAACATCGTGCACAAGAACAAGGCTGCGAACCTCAAGAGCGCCATCCAGCTCCACGTGAACGCGCTCTAAGCGTTCAGCTTCGCAGAGAAGAGACCGACCGCCTTCGACCATCCGTCGAGGGCGGTTATTTTTTGCGGATTTCCGCCCGCCGACAAACGAAACGGGCACCGCGATACGTTATATCGTAAACCGGCCCTGCGCCAAACCACCACAGCCATGACCCATCGTCCTCTATCGCGTCTGCTGACGCTGCTGCTCGCGATCCTCGTCACCTGCGGCACCGCTCCCGCCCTTGCGGGACCCACGACCGACTCCCCCACCGCCGACGCGCGGCAGTCGCGCGGCTCCTCGCACGAGCGCAAGAGCCCCGGCCGCAAGGATCGCCGGCGCCCGGAAAACCCCGACAAGAAGCACGACGCACGCCCGGGCAAGCCCGGGCAGGGGCCGAACCACGACGCGCGACCCGGGCGCCCGGGCAAGCCCGACCACGACGCACGCCCCGGACATCCCGACAAGCCCGGACGGCCCGCCCCCGGCAGGCACCCCGGAGGCCCCCACCGCCCCGGCGTGCGGCCCCAAGGCAATCAGCCCCGTCCTGCACCGGGCGCGTTCCGCCCCCACGACCACCCGGGGCACTACACCAAAAACCAGCTGCACGTCTACTTCGACGGCCGGCGGCTCGCCGACGTCCTGGCCGCCCACTTCATCGACCTGGGCGACGGCTATGCGCGCGATCCGTGGAAGGTGTTCTTCTGCGGCAAGCTGATCGCAGGCGCCGCGGCCGCACAGTTCGTCCTCATAGGCGACGGCTACGCACGCGACCCGTGGGCCGTATACTTCTGCGGCACGAAGATCGACGGCGCCGCAGCCGGCAGTTTCCGAATCATCGGCGACGGATATGCCTGCGATCCGTGGGCCGTATACTTCTGCGGCAAGCGGGTGAAGGGGGCCTCGGCGGACAACTTCCGGATCGCAGGCGGAGGCTACGCCTGCGACCCGTGGGCGGTCTACTACTGCGGCAAGAAGGTGAAGGGGGCCGCAGCCGCATCGTTCGAGTACCTCGGGCGCGGCTACGCCCGCGATGCCTGGCACCTCTACTTCGAGGGCCGCGTCGTCACCGACGACTTCCACGGACGCGCCCCGTGGCTGTAGCGCGGCACCTGCGCTCCACAATCCGACGAGCCGGCAAGCATTCATCCGCCTGCCGGCTCGCCGCATCTTGGGCCCGCGAAACATCCCCGACCACCGAACACGACCGGCAGCCGCAAGCCCTCCTGCCCGCTCCTCCATCGCCGAAAACCAGCGCCGCCCCACACCCGCCCGGCAATTCGCCGAAGAGCCGCAGCAGCGCATACCAGCACGCAAACCCCGGAGGCACGCGGCAACGCACACCTGCGCCGCAATCGCCCGTCGAGAAGCACCGTCGGACGGCAGCCGCCCACCGAACATCGACACACGCCCCGCCCGTCAACCGCAGCAGCTGCCGAAACCGCACAGCATCCGCCGCGCAACTTCCCCGCCGAACATCCATCCCCCCACGATCCGCGCCACTTCGCCGCCCGCAAAAAACAACCCCTCCCCGCCGAAGCGGAGAGGGGTTTTCATATAGGGTCGAAGCGTTATCCGAGGCGGCCATCAGGACCGCGCGCGGGACGCCCCACCGGTGCCTTACTCGGCGGCTACCACCTGGAACTTGATCGCAGCCTTCACGTCGCGGTGCAGACGGGCCGTAGCCTCGTACTCGCCTACGGTCTTAATCGCCTCGACGACGATCTGCTTGCGGTCGACCGTGATGCCCTTGCCGGCCAGCGCCTCTGCAAGGTCCGTAGCGGTCACCGTACCGAAGAGCTTGCCCTCCTCGGCCTTGACGGAGAGCGACAGCGACAGGTTGGCGATCGTCTCGGCCAGCGCCTGGGCGTCGGCCAGGATCTTGGCGTCCTTGTGGGCGCGCTGGCGGAGGTTCTCGGCCAGGACCTTCTTGGCCGAAGCCGTAGCGGCCTTGGCGAAGCCCTGGGGAATCAGGTAGTTATTGGCGTAGCCGGGCTTGACGTTGACGATGTCGTTGGCGTAGCCCAGGTTCTCGATGTCCTTGATAAGAATGATTTCCATAGTCCCTTCCTCCTTTAATTATTTCATGCAATCGGTTACGAAGGGCAGGATCGCGAGGTGGCGTGCACGCTTCACGGCCTGAGCGACCTTCTTCTGGAACTTCTGCGAAGTACCCGTCAGGCGGCGGGGAAGAATCTTGCCCTGCTCGTTGAGGAACTTCTTGAGGAACTCGCCGTCCTTGTAGTCTACGTACTTGATGCCGAGCTTCTTGAAGCGGCAGTACTTCTTCTTCTTGACGTCGACCGTTACCGGGTTGAGGTAGCGGATTTCGGATTGTGCTTTATTCTCCTGTGCCATGGTTTACTCCTCCTGCTTGTTAGAAAGTTTCGCACGACGCTTCGCTGCGTACTCGACGGCGAACTTGTCCTGCTTGAAAGTCAAGAAACGGATCACGCGCTCGTCGCGGCGGAACTGCGTCTCGAGCGTGTTGATGATCGGGCCCTCACCCGCGAACTCGATGAGGAAGTAGAAACCGGTGGTCTTCTTCTGAATCGGATAGGCGAGCTTCTTGAGGCCCCACGCTTCCCGGTTCACGATCTGACCGCCGTTCTCGGTGATGACACCCTGGAATTTGTCAGCGACCTCCTGCACCTGCTGATCGGACAGAACCGGCGTGACAATGAAAACGGTTTCGTAATTGTTCATGACGTGTTTGAATTAGTTTGTTTTCCCGACGTTTCGGGGCTGCAAAGATATGAAAAATAATTGAAAACGAAAATATCGGCGGTAAAAAACAGAAAAAGGAGCCGGGGAAGAGGGGCCGATGGCGGCTCGCGCCTACGCCCGGTCACTCTTCATCGTTCATTGCAGCGCCAGCTGCGCGGGCCGCAGCCATCGAAGCCCCGGGCTTCGTCCCTTTGCCGGCAAGCCGCAGCCTGCGGAGGACGAACGAGCGAAAGCGAAGTGCGGGCCTCCGCCGCCGGAGGCTGCGGCCCGCGCAGCTGGCGCTGCATCGGACGACAATAGAAGAACGCGGCAAAACTTCGGCCAAAGGCCGGCAGCCCGCAGGTCGACCGCGCGTCAATTACCGCCCGGCTCGGGAAACCCCTGCGCCTTCAGCCGTATCTCGGCTCCGTCAGGCGTCACCAGCGCGCAGCCCGAAGCCTCGGGGGTGATGTGGCCGATGACGTCGACCAGCCCCAGGCGCATCACCTGCTCCTGCATCGAGAGCGGCACGGTGAAGAGCAGCTCGTAGTCTTCGCCCCCGTGCAGCGCCGCGACCACCGGGTCGGCGTGCAGCTCTTCGGCCAGGGCCGACGTCTGCCGCGCGATGGGCAGGCGGTCGAGGTAGATGCGCACGCCGCACTTCGACGCGCGGCAGATCTGCATCAGGTCGCTCGACAGCCCGTCCGTGAGGTCGATCATCGCCGTGGGGCGGATCCCCTCCTCGGCGAGCGCCGCCACGATGTCGGTGCGGGGACGCGGCTTGAGGTAGCGCTCGAGCAAGTATTCATAGCCGGCGAACTGCGGCTCGGGGTGCGCCACGTCGGCGAGCACGCGCCGCTCGCGCTCGAGCAGCCGCAGCCCCATATAGGCGGCCCCGAGGCTGCCCGTGATGCAGACCAGGTCGTGCTGCTGCGCGCCGTCGCGTCCGACCACCCGCTCGCGGGGCGCATGACCCAGCACCGTGGCGGAGACGACCAGCCCGGTCATCGAGGCGCGCGTGTCGCCCCCCACCAGGTCGACGTGCAGCTGGCGGCAGGCGTGGCGGACGCCCTCGTAGAGGTCGTCGAGCGCCTCGACGGGCAGTTTCGACGAGACGCCGACGGAGAGGAGCAGCTGCGACGGCGTGGCGTTCATGGCCAGGATATCGCTCACGCCCGCCGTGACGATCTTGTAGCCCAGGTGCTTGAGCGGGAAGTAGGTCAGGTCGAAGTCGACACCCTCGTAGAAGGTGTCCGTGGTGCAGAGCATCGCCTCGCCCGCAGGGGGAGAGACGACGGCCGCATCGTCGCCCACGCCGCGCAGCGACGAGGGGTCGCCGAGCGAAAAATCGCGCGTGAGCCGCTCGATGAGGCCGAACTGGCCCAGTTCGGAGATCTCCGTTCGCGTCTTCTTTTCCATGGTTTTAATTTTCGACAAAACTAACGAATCTTTGCCGGTTCCCCAAAAAAAACGTACTTTTGCCGGAAACAACCAAACGCTTCGCTATGATCAACATCGTCTTATTCGGTGCTCCCGGGTGCGGGAAAGGCACTCAGGCACAGCGCCTGAAGGAGCACTACGGCATCGACCACGTCTCGACGGGCGAGGTCATCCGCGACCACATACGCCGCGGGACCGAGCTGGGCCGCAGCATGGAGGGCTACATCGCCAAGGGGCAGCTGGCGCCCGACGGCATCGTCATCGACATGATCGCCGACTACGTGGCCGCGCACACCGGCAGCGCCGGGTGTCTGTTCGACGGATTCCCCCGCACGACGGTGCAGGCCGAGGAGTTCGACCGCATACTGGGACAGCACGGGCTGAAGGTGGACCTGATGGTCGACATCCGGGTGCCCGAAGCGGAGCTCGTGCAGCGCATCCTGCTGCGCGGCAAGGAGTCGGGGCGCGCCGACGACGCCTCGGAGGAGGTGATCCGCGGCCGGCTGGACGTATACCACAAGCAGACGGCCGTCGTGTCGGACTACTACGCCGCGCAGGACAAATATACGTCGGTCGACGGCGTGGGGACGATGGACGAGGTTTTCGCCCGCATCGTCGAGGCGATCGACCGGGCGAAATAGCCGGGGAGGACCCGCAGGACCGAAAGGGCCGTGCCAGATCGTGGATTTGGCTCGGCCCCTTTTTTTCAGGCATATATCCAAGGTGTCAAGGGAGGGAGGCGGACAGATCCTCATCGCGCGGCGGGACGCGGCCTCCGCCGGCCGCGGGGCGATCGCTCGCGGCCGCCGCCTCAACCCCCGCACTCGTGGGGGAAGTACTTCATGTACTGCACCCGCTGGAGCATCTCGCCGCCCGCGGCGCCGAAGTCCATGCGCCCGCGGAAGGCCTCGATCGAGTCGAAGCCGTGACGCGCGGCCCACTCGTCGACGAAGGCGCCGATGCGGCCGATCGCCTCGTAGCCGCCGCGGTGGATCGCCGTGCAGAGCTCGACGGCCCGGGCGCCGCACAGCAGCGCCTTGACGGCCGCCTCGCCGTCGTGCACCCCCGACGAGAGGGCCACGTCGAGCCGCGGCAGGGCGTGGGTGAAGAGGGCCGCCGTGCGCAGCACGTCGCGCAGCGGAGCCGGCGCATCGAAGGGGTCGGCGGCCACGAACTCGAGGCGCTCGATGTCGATGTCGGGCTCGAAGAAGCGGTTGAAGAGCACCACGCCCCGCGCGCCGCGCCCCTCGAGGGCGTCGCCCAGCGCCAGCACGTTCGTCAGGCGCCGGGGCAGCTTGACCGACACGGGCACCGGCACCGCCCCGGCGACGCGGCGCACGATGTCGGCATAGGCGGCCTCGATCTCGGCCGAGGAGCTGCGGCGGTCGGCGGGCAGCAGGAAGATGTTGAGCTCGAGGGCCGAGGCGCCGGCGTCGACCAGCGCGCAGGCGTAGTCGATCCAGGCCCCCGCCGAGGCGAAGCAGTTGATGCTGGCGATGACGGGGATGCCCGTCGCGCGGGCGTCGGCGACCAGACGGAGCCACTCGGCGCGGTAGGCGTCGCCGAGGTAGCGCTCGAGGTACTCGCCCGCATCGCCCATGCCGGCGCCCGCCGAAGCGCAGTCGAGGGCCGCGGCGTGGCGCACGACCTGCTCCTCGAAGAGCGACTTGAGCACCACGGCGCCCGCCCCGGCGGCGGCGCACTGCGCGACGGATCGGGCCGAGGCCGTATAGGGCGAGCTGGCGACGATGACGGGGCTGCGGAGTTCGAGCCCCAGGTAGGTGGTTTTCATGGAAGAGGATGTTTGCAGGGCACGGTGCGATTATCGTGCCAGACGGCGCGGGCGGGGCGGGCGGCGACACCGGAGAGGGACCGGGACGCCGGGAGAAGGAGACCGGGGACAGAGGCTCGGAGAGGAGCGGCGGTGCGCAGATAAAAGCCCCGGAACGCTGTACGTTCCGGGGCTCGGTCGCGATACGGTGTCCGCTACTGGTAGTCCTCGGGCGTGATGTCGAAGGCGTAGATCTCGTTGCCCTCGGCGTCGCTGTAGCAATAGGAGAAGGTCACCCCCGCCTGGCGCATGAGGGCCAGGTCGGCATTGGTCTTCACCAGCTGCTTCATCTGCGGCACGACGGCCTCCAGCGCCGAAGCGTCGACCCCCTCGGGCAGCGCCACGGTGTAGTGGTAGCGGAAGACCTTGCCCGGAAGCGCCTCGGCCGAGGTGAGCGTCGTCACCTCGTCGACCTGCATCGGGCACATGGCATTGATCTGCTCCACGGCCTCGGCGAGCTTCTTGTCGATCTGCTTGTCGGCGGCGCCACAGCCCGCGAAGAGCAGCACGGCGGCCAGAAGGGCCGCGCCGCCCAGAATAAATTTTTTCATGGTACGCGTAACGTTTATAAATGGTAAAAAAGGTCAGACGAAGGGCAGCTTCACCACCTCGGCGCGCAGCAGGCGGCCGCGGACCGAGACGGCGATCTCGGTGCCCACCTTGGCGTAGGCGGGTGCGACGTAGCCCATGCCGATGCCCACCTTCAGGCAGGGCGACATGGTGCCCGAGGTGACGACGCCCATCGTCGTGCCGTCGGGCGCGGCCAGCTCGTAGCCGTGGCGCGCGATGCCGCGGTCGACCATGCGGAAACCGACCAGGCGGCGCGAGACCCCCTCGGCCTTCTGGCGCTCCATCACCTCGCGGTCGATGAAGGCCTTGCCTTCGGCGAACTTGGTGATCCAGCCCAAACCCGCCTCGATGGGCGACGTAGTGTCGTCGATGTCGTTGCCGTAGAGGCAGAAGCCCTTCTCGAGACGCAGCGTGTCGCGCGCGCCCAGGCCGATGTTTTTCAGCCCGAACTCCTCGCCCGCCTGCCAGAGCGCCTCCCACAGACGGTCGGCGTCCTCGTTGGCCACGTAGATCTCGCAGCCGCCGGCGCCCGTGTAGCCCGTGATCGAGAGGATGGCGTCGCACCCGGCGACGGGCATCTTCCGGAAGGTGTAGTACTCCATATCCTCAACGGGCTCCGAGCACATCTTCTGCACGATCTTCATGGCCAGGGGGCCCTGCACGGCCAGCTGGCAGATCTCGTCCGAGGCGTTGTAGAGCTCCTTGCCGTGGCCGGCCTCCATGCCCATCTTTGCCCCCTCCGAGCAGATGTGCTGCCAGTCCTTGTCGACGTTGGCGGCGTTGACCACCAGCAGGTAGCACTCGGCGTCGATGCGGTAGACGAGGATGTCGTCGACGATGCCGCCGCGGCCGTTGGGCATGCACGAATACTGCACCTTGCCGTCGTAAAGTTTCGCCACGTCGTTGGAGGTGATGCGCTGCAAGAGGTCGAGCGCCCGCGGGCCCTTGACCCAGATCTCGCCCATGTGGCTCACGTCGAAGACGCCCGCCCCCTGGCGCACGGTCATGTGCTCGTCGTTGATGCCCGAGAACTCGATGGGCATGTCGTAGCCCGCGAACTCGGCCATCTTGGCCCCCGCGGCGCGGTGGTACTTGGTGAATGCTGTGGTTTTCATATAGGTTGTTAGGTTGTGTTCGTTTCCCCGGCGCGGACAGCTACTCGGCCGTCTCGCGCCGCTTGACCCCCAGCCGCGGGCAGCGGCGGAACTCCCGCTCGCGGTCGAACAGGTAGCGGTAGGTGGTGTGCATCTTGTGGCGCGTGGCGCAGACGTAGTTCTCGATCATGCGGTTCATCACGGGGTTGAAGTCGCCGATCCAGGCCAGCTCCAGCGTCTTGTAGCGCGTCTGCCGCTCCATGAGGAAGTGCCAGTAGCGGGCCATGATGGCCGACTCGACACCCTTGCCGTGGAACTCGGGCGCGATGCCGAAGATCAGGCCGAAGATGCGGTCGCTGCGCCGGCGCACCTTCAGCTCCCACAGAAGGCGCAGCTTCTGCCACAGCCCGAAGCGGCCGCGGAAGGGACCGATGATGCGGTTCAGGTCGGGAATGGTGACGAAGAAGCCGATGGGCTCGTCGTTGAAGTAGGCGAAGAAGATGATGCGCGGGTCGATCACCGGCTTGAGCGCCCGCAGCAGCTGCAGCGCCTCCTCGCGCGTCATGGGCTTGACGCCCGAGAAGAGGGCCCACGCCTTGTTGTAGACCAGGCGGAAATTCTCGGCCTCCTCCTCCAGGTTGTTCATGTCGAGCGTCTCGACGCGGTAACCCGGCATGGAGAGCAGCCGCTCGGCGCGGTCGAAGATGCGGGCGCTGGCCTCCGAGACGTTGGCCCGCCAGATGTAGCTGTTCTGGTTGAAGTAGTTGCGGAAGCCGTAGCGCTCGAACAGCTCCTTGTAATAGGGAGGGTTGTAGGGATTGCGGTACAACGGCTGAAACTCGTAGCCCTCGACCAGCAGGCCCCACCAGTCGCGCCGCTGCCCGAAGTTGATCGGCCCGTCCATGGCCTCCATGCCGCGGCTGGCCAGCCACAGACGCGCGGCGTCGAAGAGCATGTCGGCGACCCGCTGGTCGTCGATCGACTCGAAGAAGCCGCAGCCGCCCGTGGGCTGCTCCTCCAGAGCCGCCTTCTCGCGGTTGTAGAAGGCGGCGATGCGCCCCACCGTCTCGTCGCCGCGGCAGACGAGCCAGCGGACCGCCTCGCCGTCGGCGAAGAGCTCATTCTTGTCGGGGTCGAACACCTCGCGGATGTCCGAATCGAGCGGGCAGACCCAGTTGCGGTTGCCGCGGTATATCTTTTTGGGAAGATCGAGCCAGGCGCGCTCGAGCGCCGGCCCGGTGACCTCACGGAGGGTGAAGGATTCGGTTTTCATGTTCCAAAGATAGGTTTTTTTTCTTTTATTCGTACATTTGTAAGGAAACAAAACGCGCGACGCCATGAACCACAGCCTCGAACGACAGCTCGCCGAAAACGGCGCCACAGCCTACCGCTTCATGAAGTACAGGATCCACCGCATCCTGCTCGTATGTTGCAGCTACGACGGATACATCCTCGAAGAGGACGGACGCATCGAGTCGCAGATCAACCGCGAGTACCTCGACCTGAACCTCTCCAACCCGCCCTCGCTCACGCGCGTGAGCTCGACGGCCGAGGCGCTCGCCACGCTGGCCGAGGACGACGGCTTCGACTTCGTGCTGACGATGTACAACGTGGGCGAGCCCGACGTCTTCGCATTCGCCCGGAAGGTCAAGGAGCGCCGGCCGCAGCTGCCCGTGGCGCTGCTCACCTCCTTCTCGAAGGACATATACCGCCGCCTGGAGGAGCAGGACCGCTCGGGCATCGACTACATATTCTGCTGGCACGGCACGACGGACCTGATCATCGCCATCATCAAGCTGGTCGAGGACAAGATGAACGCCGAGGAGGACATCGGGCAGGGAGGCGTGCAGGCGCTGCTGCTGGTCGAGGACTCGATCCGCTTCTACTCGACCTACCTGCCCGAGCTCTACAAGCTCATCCTGCAACAGAACACCGAATACCTCAAGGACGCCTTCAACGAGCAGCAGCAGGTGCTGCGCAAGCGCGCACGGCCCAAGATCCTGCTGGCCACCAGCTACGAGGAGGCCGCCGAGCTCTACGACCGCTACAAGCACAACCTGCTGGGGGTGATCTCCGACGTGGGATTCGTCATGCGCCGCCACGACCCGCCCGAGAGCGAGCGGCTCGACGCCGGCATCGAACTCTGCCGCCGCATACGCCGCGACAACCCCCTCATGCCCGTGCTGCTGCAATCGTCGCAGGTGGCCTTCGAGGCCCAGGCCCGGGCGCTCGGCGCGGGATTCATAGCCAAGAACTCCAAGCGGCTGCTCTCGCAGCTGAGCGACTACATAGCCACCGAGCTGGCATTCGGCGACTTCGTGTTCCGCGACCCCGACACGGGCGCCGTCACGGGGCGGGCGCGAGACCTGAGGCAGATGCAGGAGATGATCGCCTCCATTTCCGACCGCGCGTTCGAGTACCACACCTCGCAGAACCATCTGTCGAAGTGGCTATACGCGCGCGGGCTCTTCCCGCTGGCCGCCGCCATACGCAGCTACAACAAGGACCACTTCGCCTCGGTGGCCGAACACCGGCGGGTGCTGGTGAACCTCATCCGCGATTACCGCACGCTGCTCGGGCAGGGGGTCGTGGCGCGCTTCGACGCGGAGACCTACTCCGACGCCGTGGCATTCGCCCGCATCGGCGAGGGGTCGATCGGCGGCAAGGCGCGCGGCCTGGCCTTCATGAACTCGATGCTCATCAAGCACCGCCAGTACGACAAGCACCGGGGCGTGCGCATACTGATCCCCCGCACGGTGGTCGTGGCCACGGGATATTTCGACGAGTTCATGCGCCTGAACGGGCTGGAGCACGTCATCGCCCAGGAGCCGTCGGACGAACAGCTGCTGGCCGAGTTCGTCGCCTCGACGCTCCCGCAGCAGCTGCTCGACGAGCTGAGGGCCTACATCCGCACGGTGCGCACGCCGCTGGCCGTGCGCTCGTCGTCGAAGCTCGAGGACTCCCACTACCAGCCCTTCGCCGGCATATACTCGACCTACATGATCCCCTACGTCGAGAACGAGGACCAGATGCTGCGCCTGGTCATGCGCGCCGTCAAGAGCGTCTACGCCTCGGTCTACTTCGCCGCCTCGCGCGCCTACATCGCCACCTCGCAGAACCTCCTCTCGGAGGAGAAGATGGCCGTGATCCTGCAGGAGGTGTGCGGCACGGAGCAGGAGGGGCTCTACATGCCCACCTTCTCGGGCGTGGCCCGCTCGATCAACTGCTACCCCATCGGCGACGAGCGCCCCGAGGAGGGGATATGCAACATAGCCATGGGGCTGGGCAAGCTGGTCGTCGACGGCGGGCGCACGCTGCGCTTCTCGCCCCGATACCCGCAGCGGGTGCTCCAGACCTCGACGCCCCGCCTGGCGCTCAGCGACACGCAGAGCGAGGCGCTGGCCCTCGACCTGAGGCCCGAGCGCTTCCGCATCTCGATCGACGACGCGGTGAACCTGCGGCGGCTCGACCTGCGGCAGATCGCCCCTCTGCGCCACGCGCAGTATGTCGCCTCGACGTGGGACCGCGAGAACGACCGCATCTCGGACAGCCCCTTCGGCGAGGGACGCAAAGTAATAACGTTCAACGCCATACTCAAATACGGCACCTTCCCGCTGGCCGAGATCGTGCGCGACATCCTGGCGCTCGGGGCCGAGGAGATGCGCTGCCCGGTGGAGGTGGAGTTCGCGGTCAACATGGACGTAGCCGAGGGGCGCGAGCGGATCTTCAACCTGCTGCAAATACGCCCGATCATCGACAGCCAGGAGAACCGCCCCGTGGACTGGAGCAGCATCGACACCTCGCGGGCGCTCATCTACGGCGAGCAGGCGCTGGGCGTGGGACGCATGGAGGGGATCACCGATCTGGTCTACGTCAAGGAGGGGGCTTTCGACTCGCTCGCGACCGATCGCATCGCCGAGGAGCTGCTCGCGCTCAACGCGCGCATGCGCGAGGAGGGGCGGCAGTATGTCCTCGTGGGGCCGGGCCGCTGGGGGTCGTCGGACCCCTATCTGGGGGTGCCGGTCAAGTGGAGCCACATCTCGGAGGCGAAGGTGATCGTCGAGTGCGGCATCGCCCGCTTCCAGGTCGAACCGTCGCAGGGGACCCACTTCTTCCAGAACGTCACGTCGCTGGGTGTGGGATACCTCACCATCAACCCCTTCCGCGGCGACGGGATATTCCGCACCGACCTCCTCGACGCCATGCCGGCGCAGTGGGAGGGCGACTACCTGCGCCACATCCGCTTCGGGCGGCCGCTGGAGGTGTCGATCGACGGGCGGTCGAACAGGGGGTTCGTGGCGGAGAGCACCGCCGGCGGGGCAAGGCACGATTCATAATTAACAATTCATTGTTCATTCCCGGCCCGATGGGCCGGCAGCCCTCTGCCGCGCAGCGGCACGAAAGACTCCGCACTATCGGTCGCAGCGGGGTTTGTCTGCAGCGAAGGCCGAGCGTCGAAAAACGGGGAACCCGCCGAAAAGCAGGTTCCCCGTTGTCTTGCGCGAAAGCCCCGCGCGTCAGAGCCGCGCCTTGATCGCCTTCGTAGCCTCCTCGTAGCCCGGCTTCTCCAGCAGGGCGAACATGTTCTTCTTGTAGGCCTCGACACCCGGCTGGTCGAAGGGGTTCACCCCGAGGATGTAGCCGCTGATGCCGCACGCGCGCTCGAAGAAGTAGAGCAGCGCGCCGACCGCATGGGCGTCGATCGCGGGAATCTCCACGCGCAGGTTGGGCACGCCGCCGTCGACGTGGGCC
>Ga0073906_1003177_pt1 | contig 19285 bp, 19 predicted proteins | sample Inofromicrocosms_FD_65485 | JGI IMG/M metagenome (GOLD analysis project Ga0073906, IMG submission 65485) | Mouse cecum microbial communities from Vienna, Austria - Inoculum for glucosamine and mucus D2O microcosms | ecosystem: Host-associated > Mammals > Digestive system > Large intestine >...
TAAGTTAATTCCTTTATTGTTTTATAAGTGTCTTGTTTTTCATAAAATATTGATATATTCATATTTACATTTGTATTTATAATGTTTTTGAAAATTATTTCACTATATTCTCTATAATAATCAATTATTAGTATACCACTATAAAATTTTCCATCTATTTCTAAGTACTTTGGATTTTTGTTATTTATGTAACTTGGTGCCATTTTGTCTTTTATACTTAAAATACCTTCATAAAAATTTTTTATACATATTCCTCCTTTATTCCATTATTTGATTTTCAAAAAAAGATATTAAAACTTTTTCTATTTCTTTTTTAGTGTTTAAATCATAGACTAAATTACCACATCTTGACAAAGAATCTTTTATTTTAAAATAGCTTTCACTTAAATAATTATTTGCCATTGTTTTCATAAAATTAATTTCTTCATATTCTTTATTTTGATTTTCTGGTTCGAATTTTACTATTATATAAAAGTTTTTGGAAGATGATTTATTTTCTTCATTTTTTGTTTTTATAAAATTCATATATTTTTCTGATATTTCTTTAATTTTTTTATTATTTTCTTTTTTGGAAATTTCTTTAAGATTTGAAAAATGTTTTGATAGATTTTCTTTTTTACTTTGAATAAGTATTTGAATGTTAAAATCACATGTTTTTAAAAATAGTTTATAAGAATTTAAAATTGCTTCTTTCTCTAAATTAGATTTTAAATCATAGTTGATTGGAATTACTTTTATAATCTTTATATATACTTTTTCTCTAATAATAATTCCATTCTCTAAAATTTTATCAAAAGGTAGCCATTCTTGCGTACTCTTTTCTTTTTTTATTTTTATCCTCTCCTTTCAAAAAAAGAACGTGAAAAAATTAATTTTCACGCCCCTTTGATTGATTAATATATTACAACAATTTTTAATAGCTGTCAATACTTTTTATAAACCTTCTTATTTTTTATTTTATAAATTGTAAAATTTTTCCTAATATTTTTTTGAATATTTTCTTCAAATTTGCTCATAATACTATTATAAAATTTATATTAGCCTAACTTAGAGTTCAATTATTAGTGTTTAATTTGTATATATAAAAGCCTCACGTGTTTTTATATATAGAATTAAATATTAGTAATTGAAGTTCGAGTGAAGATGTAAGATATTTGAATGATCATTCTAGTATCTTATGTTGGAAACAAGGAGTATATTATTTGCTATATTAGCTTTAAAAATTTATTATTAAATTGTAAGAGGTTAATACAGTATATAATATATTTGAAGTCATGATTGTTCTTTTATTTGAAAGGGTTTATTTATAGTCCTTTATGGATGAATATAGATTCTTAGAGTGGATTAACAGTCTAGCAACGGATCTATATATGTTGTATATGGCTTTTTTGTATAGCAATATGCAATAGGTCAAACTACTATGTATATAGGTTTTAGCTGAAAGTTAATATAAGTTTTATCGATGATAAAAAGCCATAAAGATAATATCTTTATGGCTTTATCATTTTATATAACTATATATCTAAGTTCTTTACATTTTTTGCATTTTGTTCTATAAATTCTCTTCTTGGTTCAACTTCATCTCCCATTAATAATGAGAATGTTTTATCTGCTGATATAGCATCATCCATTGTAACTTTAACTAATGTTCTTGTTTCAGGATTCATTGTTGTTTCCCATAATTGTTCTGGATTCATTTCTCCTAAACCTTTATATCTTTGTATTCCTACTTGTTCTCTTGCAATTCCCTTTTCAGCTAATTCTACAAATGCTCTATCTAAATCTTCTTCTTTATAACAATAAATATCTTCCATTCCTTTTTTAGATAACTTAAATAATGGTGGTTGTGCTAAATAAACATTTCCATTTTCTATTAATGGTCTCATATATCTGAAGAAAAATGTTAATAAAAGAGTTCTAATATGTGCTCCGTCAACATCAGCATCAGCCATTATAATTACTTTTCCATATCTAATTTTTGTTATATCAAATTCATTTCCAATTCCAGCACCAACAGCTAAAATTACAGGATTTAATTTATCATTTCCATATATTTTATCAGCTCTTGCTTTTTCAACATTAAGCATTTTTCCCCATAATGGAAGAATCGCTTGAAATTTTCTATCTCTTCCTTGTTTTGCACTTCCTCCTGCTGAATCTCCCTCAACTATATAAACTTCACATTCATCTGCTATTTTACTACTACAATCAGCTAATTTTCCTGGTAATGTTGAAGTTTCTAATGAATTTTTCTTTCTTACTAGTTCTCTAGCTTTTCTAGCTGCTTCTCTTGCTCTTGCTGCACTAATACATTTTTCAAGTACTGCTTTTGCAACATTTGGATTTTCTTCTAAAAATGCACTTAAATGTTCATTAACCATTGATTGAACAATACCTGCAACTTCGCTATTTCCTAATTTTGTTTTTGTTTGTCCTTCAAACTGAGGTTCTTTAACTTTTACTGAAATTATTGCTGTTATTCCTTCTCTTATATCATCACCTTGTAAATTAGAATCTTTTTCTTTTAGAATATTTTTAGATCTTGCATAATCATTAAATACTTTTGTTAATGCTCTTTTAAATCCTTCTAAATGTGTTCCACCTTCAATTGTATTAATATTATTAACGAATGTATATATACTTTCAGAATAACTTGTTGTATATTGTATTGAGATTTCTACTGGATATTCTCCAGCTTTTTCAATATAAATTGGTGTATTTAATGGTTCTTTTCCTTTATTTAAATATTCAACAAAAGAAACTAAACCTCCTTCAAAGCAAAATTTAGCTTTCTTTGGCACATCTTCTCTTTTATCTTCAATTTCTATATTTAATCCTTTTGTTAAAAATGCCATTTCTCTAAATCTATTTTCTAATACATTATATTCATATTCTAAAGTTTCAAAAATTGTACCATCAGCTAAAAATCTAACTTTTGTACCTGTTTTTTCTGAATCTCCGATTCTTTCAAGATGCTTTACTGTATTTCCTCTTTCAAAACTCATTTGGAAAATTCCACCATCTCTTTGTACTGTTACTTCTGTCCATTCTGATAATGCATTAACAACAGAAGCACCAACTCCGTGAAGTCCACCAGATACTTTATATCCACTATCTCCACCAAATTTTCCACCAGCGTGTAATACTGTATAAACTGTTTCTGCTGCAGATAAACCTGTTTTGGCATGTTTATCTACTGGTATCCCTCTACCATCATCTTCAACACAAATTATATTTCCTGGTTCTATTGTAACTTTTATATTTTTACAATATCCAGCTAAAGCTTCATCAACAGCATTATCTACAATTTCATAAACAAGATGATGTAATCCTCTAACAGAAACACTTCCTATGTACATTCCAGGTCTTTTTCTAACTGGATCTAACCCTTCTAAAACTTGTATTTGATCTGCATTATACTCATGTTCGAATTTTTCCATTTTTTCTCCCTCTTTCTTTTTTTCGCTAATTTATATCAATCTTTTTAAAATAGTATTAGCACCTATTTTAGCTACATAACCTTTTTTTTCTTTATTTTTTTCAACTAGAATAAATGATTTTCCTTCACCTTCAGATAAATCAATTATATTATCATTTTCTTCTAAATCTTTATACATAGATTTATATTCTCTTGTATTTTTTATATATTGCATATTAAAAATTCCAATTATTTCTTCATTATGTATTAATCTTTCATCTCCAACATGTAAATACATATATAAATCCTTTCTTTTATTTCTTTGTACAGATACCTTTTTCAACAAAAAATTCTGTAAAATCTGTATTTAATTCAATTTTATCTGTACAAGTAATAATTACTTGATTTCCTTTTATATTCTCTAAAAAACTCTTTCTTCTTGTTTCATCTAATTCAGACATAAAATCATCCAATAGTAATATTGGTGTATCATTTATTTCCTCTTTAAATATTTCAAGTTCACAAAGTTTTAATGTAAGTGTTGCTGTTCGTTGTTGTCCTTGTGAGCCAAAAATAGAAACTGGCTTTTCATTTATATAAATCATAAAATCATCTCTGTGTACTCCAGTTGCCGTAAAACCTCTATTTATATCAATATTTCTAGATTTTTTCAAATTTTCTAAAAAAGATTCTTTATTTTTACTATTAGAAATGTATTTTATTATTATTCTCTCTTTTCCACTTTTTGTTATCAAATTGTGGAAAACTTCTATCTTTTCTGATATTTTATCAATATATTTTTTTCTATATTCATAAATGTTATAAGAATATTCTGATAATTGTTCATCCCATATGTCTAACATTCTAGCATTTTTATTCTCATACTTTATTTGGCGTAAATAATTATTTCTTTGTTCTAATGTTTTATTATATAAATTTAATAGATGAATATAATTAGGTTTTAAAGAACTAATCATCATATCTATGAATTTTCTTCTTCTTTGAGGTCCATCCTTTATTATTTCAATATCATCAGGAGTAAAAATTACTACATTTATTTTTCCAACAATATCACTAATTTTATTTTGTTTTATATCATTAATAAAAAAAGTTTTTTTGCCATTTATATTAGCTCTAATTTTTCCTTCTCTATCTACTTTTTTATATAAAATTTCAACATTACTATTATCATAATTAAAATTTATTAATTCCTTATCTTTCTTTGCTCTATAAGATTTTCCGATAAGAACACAAAAAGATAGCCTCTATTATATTGGTTTTTCCCTGTGCATTATTACCATATATAACATTTACATTCTCATTAAATTCAATTTTCTGTTTTTCATAATTTCTAAAATTCTCTAATGTTATTTCTTTTATATACATTTTCTATTTCCTATTATAATAAAGTCCAAAGCCACCCTAAAAATGACTTCACAAAGATTATAACAAAAATTACAAGCATAACACCTAAAACAATTAATTTTATGTTTATTTTCTTTCCTGTCTCTTCAAAAATCCTTTCAGACATATCATCCATTTTCTTTGTTATTCCAAAAAAGACATCTGTTACTTTTTCATAAATTTCTTTTAATTTATCTTCCATTTTTATCTCCTTTGTGTTATCCACATTTTGTTATCTTTTTGTGGATTTATTCTTTCATTTTTATTGGTAATATCATATATATGTAATCTCCATCTTCAACTGGCTTAATTATACATGGAGATCTGTTTGTTCCAAATTCTATATAAACATCTTCATCGTCAATAGCTTTTAATGCATCTAAGAAAAATCTTGGGTTAAATCCTATTTCTAATTCTTTTCCTTCTGTATCAACATATATCTCTTCTTTTGCATCTCCTGTTTGATTTGCACAAGAAATAGTTACTTTTCCTACTTCTATATTTATTTTTACAGGATACTTTTTCTCTCTTTCTATAGAAGATGCAGAAATTAATAAGATTCTCTCAAAACAATTTTGTATATTATTTTTATTTACTTTTACTCTCGTTTCCCAATTTTTTGGAATAGTATTAGAGTAATTTAAAAATTCACCATCTAATAATCTAGTTACTATTTTACAATTTTCCATTTCAAATAATGCTTGGTTTCTTGATATTCCTATTTTTACAGTATCAAACGAATCTGAAATTATCTTATTTACTTCATTTAATGTTTTTCCTGGAATAACACTACTAAAATCATTTCCATTATTAATAAGTTCTTTTGTTTTTACTGCTAATCTATAACCATCAACTGCAACTACATTTAATTTATTCTCTTTTACTTCAAATAAACATCCTGTAAATATGGGTCTATTTTCTTCTGTACTTACAGCAAATATAGTTTTTCTTATCATATTTTTTAAAGTAGTTTGTTCTATTTCTATTGAATTATCTACATTTATTTTTGGTAATTCTGGAAAATCATCTGGATTCATTGTAGCAAGTTTATATAATGATCCTTCACATTCTATTTCTAATAGGTTATTTTCATTAATTGCTATTTTTATTTCTGTAGAAGGTAATCTTTTTATAATTTCACTAAACATAACTGCATTTACAACAGTATTTCCTTGTTCTTCTACATTAGCTTCTAATATATATTCAATTCCTATTTCTAAATCATAAGATGTTAGTTTTAATTCATTATCATTTGTTTGAAGTAATATTCCTTCTAATACAGGCATTGTTGTTTTAGAAGCAACACCATTTATTACGGAGTTAATTCCTTTTAAGATTTTTTCTTTTTCACAAATAATTTTCATTTTTATCTCCTTTAAATAAATATAATATAAATAGTAGTATTAGTATTAGGTGTTGTGGATTTAGTGGAAAACTCTTCAAAGCCTTTATTTCCCTAAGAAAAAGTATGTGTAAAAGGTTGTGAATTATTTTCACTTTTTTCCACACTATTCAATATCATTTGTGAATTAAGAGTTATTAACAGAATTTGTACAAGATTTTCACACTAGGCTGTGGAAAACCTTTTTAGCTATTCCGTAAGAGTTAAAAGCTCTTCTTTGGTAAAAAAATATGTTTGGAAAACAATATTTTTATTTTTGCTTTCTTTTCCTTTAATATAAATTATTTTGATTCTTGGATTATGTTTTTCACACTTTCCACAATTAATTTTGTATTTGTTTTTTCTTTTATCTCTTTTTCAATTTTATTTACGGCATGCATAACTGTAGTGTGATCTCTATTACCAAAATCAGCACCAATTTTTGGAAAAGACATTTGTCCAATTGTTCTACATAAATACATTGCAATTTGTCTTGGATGAGCTATGTCATTTGATTTTTTAGAAGATACTAAATCTTTTTTATCTATATTAAAGTATTTAGCAACAACTTCTTGTATGTAATCAGCAGAAATTACTTTTTCTTTTTGAAGTACAATATCATTAATTGATTTTTCTGCCATTTCGATAGTAATTGGACTGTGAGTTAATGATGCGTAAGCAACTATCTTATTTAAAGCGCCTTCAAGTTCTCTTATATTTGAATCTATTTTTGTAGCAATTACAGATAATATATAATCATCTATAATAATTTTATCAGCTTGTACCTTTTTTCTTAATATAGCAAGTCTTGTTTCATAATCTGGCATTGAAATATCTGCAAGTATTCCCCACTCAAATCTTGATTTTAATCTTTCTTCTAAAAGAGGTATATCTCTAGGTGGTTTATCACTAGAAATAATTATTTGTTTTCCATTTTGATGTAAAGTATTAAATGTATGGAAAAACTCCTCCTGCCCCATTTTCTTTCCTGCTATAAATTGAATATCATCTATTAATAATACATCTATATTTCTATATTTATTTCTAAATAATTCGTTTTTATAATTTACATCTTTTATTGAATTTATTAATTCATTAATAAATTGCTCTGATGTTACGTATAGTACCTTTGTGTTAGGATTATTTTGAATAATTTTATTTCCAATAGCATGCATTAAATGTGTTTTTCCAAGACCAACTCCACCATATATAAATAATGGATTATAAGAAGTTGCTGGTGCTTCGGCAACAGCTATTGCAGCAGCTTGTGCAAATTTATTATTATTTCCTATAACGAAATTATCAAAGGTATATTTTGGATTTAAAAAACTATTGCTATAATTTTCTGTATTAACATAGTCTGATTCTTCTTCTTCTACCTCTTTATTTAATACAACTTCAGATTTTTCTTTAATTTCTAATTCGCATGTTTTATTAGTAATAAAATTGAATGTGTTAGAAACTAAATCGAATAATCTTGATTCTATAGCATCTTTTTGCATTTTAGAAAGAGCAATTAAAACAATTTTATTATCTTTTATTGATTCTATTTCTAAACTTTTAATCCATGTTGTATATGAAATTGTTGTCATTTCTTCTTTTAATAGATCTTTTGCTTTTGTAAGTAGGTCATTTTTGTCGGTATACATTGTTTTAAAAACCGTCCTTTCTGAAGTGTGATTTATCCACAGTGTTGTCCACATAACTCTATGAAAAAGTAGTAGCCTCAGGCGAATTCGTTATCAACAATCTGTGGAAAACTTTTAAATGTTCTTTTTCTCCATTGTGCTCATATAATATCAAAAATATTTTAAAAAAACAAGTCAAAATTTAAAATACTTGTCATTTACGAAAGTTTTTATTATAGCTTGACTTTTTATGATGTTTTATTGTATAATTGAAATTACTTTTGAATAAATATTACATATTTATTACAAAATTTTATTAATAGTTTAAAATAAATTTATATATAGAAAGTAGGAGGTGCAAAATGAAAAGAACATACCAACCAAAAAAAAGACAAAGAAATAAAGTTCATGGTTTCAGAAAAAGAATGCAAACAAGAGCTGGAAGAAATGTTTTAAAAGCAAGAAGAAATAAAGGAAGAAAAAAAATTTCTGCTTAAATTGAACAAAAGGGCGATTAATGCCCTTTTTCTTGTATAAAGGAAAGATTTAAAATGAAAAAAACAATAATGATTAAAAAAAATTATGAGTTTAAAAACTTATTTTCAAAAGGAAAGTTTTTTTATGGACAATTTATTCATATGTATATAAAAGGAATAAATAAACCATATAATAAGCTAGGTATTGCAGTTTCTGGAAAACAGGGGAAAGCGGTAGCTAGAAATCGAATAAAAAGGCTTATAAGAGAAAATTATAAAATCTTTGAAGAAAATATAAAGTTGGGAACGAGTATTTTAATTGTTATAAATAAAGAAAAGGATATAAAAGAAATTTCTTATTATGATATAAAAGAAAATTTCAAAAGAACATTGAAAAAAGCCGATGTTTGGGTAGACTAATATGTTGAAAAAAATATTTATAAGAATAATTAATTTTTATCAAAAAAGAATATCCCCATTATTAGGGCATAATTGTAAATATTATCCAACATGTTCAGAATACACAAAGCAAGCAATAGAGAAATATGGAGTAGTAAAAGGCACAATAAAAGGAATAATAAGAATTTTAAAATGTAATCCATTTTCAAAAGGTGGATACGATCCTTTAAAATAGGGAGGGATTATGAAAACAATTATTACTTTTTTTGCTACTATTTTTGGTTATTTATTAAATTTTATTTATGGATTTGTTAATAACTATGGACTTGCTATAATTATTTTTACAATTATTTTAAAATTAGTAATGCTACCAATTTCTATAAAACAACAAAAAAGTATGAAAAAGAATTCAGAAATGCAAAAGAAAATTTTAGAAATTCAAGATAAGTATAGTAATGATCAAGCAAGACAAAGTCAAGAATTAATGGATTTATATAAAAGAGAACATTATAGTCCATTTTCTGGATGCTTAACTTCTATTGTTCAAATGTTTCTAGTACTAGCTATGTTTTATTTAGTTAGTCAACCACTAACATATATGAAACAAGTAGAAACTGATAAAATAGATAATTATGTTACTCAAATAACAAATGAAGGGAAAAATGTTAGATACAGAGAGATTGCTGTTATAAAAGAGATGAGAGAAAAAGATGAATCTGTAAGAATAAACATGGATTTCTTAGGTTTAGATTTAAGTGATATACCATCTGAGAATTATACAAATTGGAAGGTATATATAATACCTATTTTATATGTTTTTACTTCATTTGTTTCTACAAAAATTATAACATTACTAACTAAAGACCCTAAAGAAATTGCAAAAAAGAAAGAAGAAAAAGCATTAATAAAACAAGAAGAAAAGAAAGAAAATAAAGAAGCAGAAGCAATGACAGAAATGAATAAACAAATGCAACTTATGGTTCCAATTATGTCAGTAAGTATTGCATTAATTGCACCTCTAGGACTAGCATTATACTGGTTAGTAGGAAATTTATTTTCATTATGCGAAAGATTAATATTAAATAAATTTTTCAAAAAAGGGGAGGAAGATAATGGATAAAGTATATGTTTTTGAAGGAAAAACTTCTACTGAAGCTATTGAAAAAGGACTAAAAGAACTAAAAGTATCAAAAAATAAAGTTGATATAAAAGTATTAGAGCAAGAGGATAAAAGAAGTTTTTTTAGTATTTTAACACCAAGAGTTGTAAAAGTAGAAATGAAATTGAAAGAAAATTTTGAAGAAAAAGAAAATGAACCAAAAAAAGTAGTTAAAACAGAGAAAATAAGCACAGAAGAAATACATGGATGTATGGAAAATTTGAAAAAATTCTTAGATGAATTTATTTCAAAGCTTCCTAATAAAGATTTAAAATATGAAATGATTGAAGATAATGGCATTATAAAAATTGAGATAAAGGGTGAAGACACTGGATATTTAATAGGATATAGGGGAGAAGTACTAAATAGCATACAAACAGTTATTAGTAATATAGCTTCAAAATCAAGTAAAGAAAAAATAAGAGTACAATTAAATATTGGTGGATATAGAGAAAAAAGAGAAAAAGACTTACAAATTTTAGCAACCAAAATTGCTGGAACTGTTATTAGAACAAAAAAAGAAATTACTTTAGAACCTATGCCAGCATATGAAAGAAAAATAATTCATACAAAATTACAAGAAAATAATAAAGTAAAAACACATAGTGTTGGAGAAGAACCATATAGAAAAATTGTTGTAAGTTTAAATAAATAGAAGAGAAGATTGAGAAATCTTCTCTTTTTTTCATTTATAAAAATAAAAAAGTAAGATTAATATATTTTACCTTGTACAATTATGTAAATTATGATATAATATTAAGCGATTTTTAAGAGAAAAAGGAGAAAAAATGAGTACTATTGTAGCAATTTCAACAGCGCCAGGAATAGGTGGAATTGGAATAATTAGAATGAGCGGAGAAGAATGCTTTAATATATTAGATAAAGTATTTAAGCAAAAAAATCATCAAAATATTGATGACATAAAAGGATATTCAATTAAATACGGACATATAGTAGATAATGATAATATAATTGATGAAGTATTAGTTTCATATTTTAAAGCTCCAAAAAGCTATACAGCTGAAAATATGTGTGAAATAAATTCACATGGTGGAATTGTTATAATGAATAAAATATTAGATATATGTGTAAAAAATGGTGCAGAACTTGCAGAAGCAGGAGAATTTACCAAAAGAGCTTTCTTAAATGGAAGATTGGATTTATCTCAAGCTGAAGCAGTTATAGATATAATAAATTCCAAAACAGAAAGAGAAGCAAAAGTTTCTTTAGAACAGCTTGAAGGAAATTTATCAGATAAAATAACTCAAATAAGAAAAACAATTATTTCAATAATGGCTGATATTGAGGCTACAATTGATTATCCAGAATATGATTTAGAAGAAGTAACATATAGTAGAATTTTAAAAACTTTAGATGAAGTAAATGATATCTTAGAATCATTAGAAAAAAGTTTTTATAATGGTAAAATTTTAAGAGAAGGAATAAGTACAGCAATTATAGGTAAGCCAAATGCTGGAAAATCATCTTTATTAAATCTTATATTAAATGAGGAAAGAGCTATTGTTACAGATATAGAAGGAACTACAAGAGATACAATTGAAGAATTTATATCAATACAAGGAATTCCTTTAAAAATAATAGATACAGCAGGAATAAGAAATGCAAATGATGAAGTTGAAAAAATAGGAGTAAATAAAGCAAAGGAAATTGCTAAAAAGAGTGATATAATAATAGCTATTTTTGATAGTAATAAAAAATTAACAACAGAAGATAGAGATATATTAAATTTATTAAAAAATAAAAATTCTATTATATTATTGAATAAAATAGACTTAGATAAGAAAATCGAAGTAGAAGAAATAGAAAAATATAATAAGCCAATTGTTGAAATATCAACAAAAACAAGAGATGGTTTAGATAATCTTTATGATGAAATTTCTAAAATGTTCAAATTAAATGAAATTGCTATTGATGGAGAAACAATAGTAAGCAATGAAAGACATAAAAATATAATAATAAATTCAAGGAAAAATTTAGATAAAGCAAGAGAAACAATAAGAAATAATATGCCAATAGATATAATTTCTACATATTTAAAAGAAATAATTGAAGAACTTGGAAAGATAACAGGAGAAACAGTTACAGAGGATGTTATATCTGAAATATTTTCTAAATTTTGTTTAGGAAAATAGAAATTGTTTCACGAAAAACAAATAGAGGAAAGGAATATTAATAAAATGAAGTATGATGCAGGTAAATATGATGTGGCAGTAATAGGAGCTGGACATGCAGGGTGTGAAGCAGCACTTGCAGCAGCAAGATTGGGAATGAAAACACTGATTTTTTCAATAAGTTTAGAGTGTATAGCTAATATGCCATGTAATCCTCATATAGGAGGAACATCAAAAGGTCATTTAGTACGAGAAATAGACAGCCTTGGTGGAGAAATGGGAAAAAATATTGATAAAACAATGATACAATTAAGAATGCTAAATACATCAAAAGGTCCAGCAGTACATTCATTAAGAGCTCAGGCAGATAGAAAAAGATATCAAATGGAAATGAAGCATACTTTAGAAAAACAAGAAAATTTATTTGTTAAACAAGCTGAAATTGTTGATATTCAAGTGGAAAATGGAAAAATTGTAGCTGTTGAAACAAACTTAGGAGCAATATATCATGTTGATTGTGTTATATTAGCAACTGGTACATATTTAAAAGGAAAGATATATATAGGTGAGACATCTTATGAAAGTGGTCCTGATGGAGTAGCAGCAGCAAATAAATTATCAGAATGTTTAAAAAATCTAAATATAGAAATTCAAAGATTTAAAACAGGAACACCAGCAAGAATTAATAAAAATAGTATAGATTTTTCTAAAATGGAAATACAAGAAGGAGATAAAGATTTAGTACCATTTTCTTTTGAAGATGAAATGCCTAAATTTGAGCAAGTTCCTTGTTGGCTTACATATACAAATAATAAAACACATGAAATTATTAGAAATAATCTTCATAGATCTCCAATGTATGCTGGAGTTATAGAAGGTACAGGACCAAGATATTGCCCTTCAATAGAAGATAAAGTAGTAAGGTTTGCAGATAAAGAAAGACACCAAATATTTGTTGAGCCTGTTGGACTTGATACAAATGAAATGTATATACAAGGAATGAGCTCTTCACTTCCAGAAGATGTTCAAATAGCAATGTATAGAACACTTCCAGGATTAGAAAATGCAGAATTTACAAGACCAGCATATGCAATAGAATATGATTCAATAGAACCATCACAATTAAAGAGTTCTTTAGAATTAAAAGCCATAAGCGGAATGTTTTTTGCAGGACAAATAAATGGAACATCAGGATATGAAGAAGCTGCATGCCAAGGATTAATTGCAGGAATAAATGCAGCTCAAAAAATTAAAGGAAAAGCACCAGTTATACTTGATAGATCAGATGCATATATAGGTGTTTTAATAGATGATATTGTTACTAAAAGTACTCAAGAACCTTACAGAATGATGACTTCCAGAGCAGAATATAGATTGCTATTAAGACAAGATAATGCAGATTTAAGATTAACAGAAATTGGACATGAAGTAGGTTTGATATCAGAAGAAAGATATAATAAATTTTTATTAAAGAAAAATCAAATAGAAGAAGAAATAGACAGATTAAATTCTACGATTATTAAACCAACAGAAGAAACAAATAAATTTTTAAGAGAAAATGAAACTGCTGAAATATCAACAGGTATAAAACTTTCAGAATTATTAAAAAGAACGGAATTAACTTATGAGAAACTAAAAGAAATAGATATTAATAGACCAGAATTAGATAGACAAGTTAAAGAAGAAGTTGAAATAATGGTTAAATATGAAGGATATATTAATATGCAAAAAAAGCAAGTAGAAGGTTTTAAAAAATTAGAAAAAAAATTATTATCAGAAGAAATTGACTATAATGAAATAAAAGGATTAAGATTAGAAGCAAGACAAAAATTAAACAAATATAAACCATATTCAATAGGTCAAGCATCAAGAATATCAGGAGTTTCACCAGCAGATATATCAGTTTTATTAATATACTTAGAACAAAAAAATAGAAAAAAATAAGGAAGAAAATATGGAAAAACAAGAATTCAAAAATATATTTTTAGAAAACATAGATATAGAATTAACAGAAAAGCAAATAGATGATTTCTATAAATATATGCAGGGAATATTAGAATGGAATACAAAAATTAATCTTACAGCAATAACAGAAGAAAAAATGTTTATCGTGAAACATTTTGTCGATTCATTGACAATTAATAAGTATATAAAAGATTATAAAAGTTTAATTGATATAGGAACTGGGGCAGGTTTTCCAGGAATACCATTAAAAATTGTAAATTCAAATATGAAAATAACTGTTATTGATTCTATAAATAAGAAATTAAATGTTATAAGAGATTTGTCTAATAAAATTAATTTTAAAAATTTAGAAATTATACATACAAGAGCAGAGGATTTAGCTCAAGATAAAAAGTATAGAGAATCATATGATATAGCAACAACGAGAGCAGTTTCAAATCTTTCTACAATAGTTGAATATATGTTACCATTTGTTAAAGTTAATGGGTTAGCGATATGTATGAAAGGACCTAATTTTAAAGAAGAAGTAGAAGAAGCTAGAAAAGCAATTCAAATTTTAGGTGGAAAAATAGAAAAGATAGAATCTCTTAATGTAGGAAATGAACTAGAAAGAAATATAATTATTATAAAAAAAGTAAAAAATACACCAAACAAATATCCAAGAGGACAGTCAAAACCAGTAAAAGAGCCAATTAGATAAGATTGTTCCACAAAAAACAATATAAGGAATTATAATTTTATGAATAATAAAAATTATAATTCCTTTTTTCTTAAAACTCATTGACATATAGCAGAAATTTTTATATTATAATAGGGTAAAAAAGGAGGGATTTACTTTGGGTAGAGTGATTTCAATAGCAAATCAAAAAGGTGGAGTTGGAAAGACAACAACAGCAGTAAATATAAGTGCTATATTAGCAAAAAAAGGAAAAAAAGTAATGTTAATTGATGCAGATCCTCAGGGAAATGCTTCAAGTGGATTAGGTCTTGAAAAAGAAGTTGATAGTTCACTTTATGATGTATTAATAAATGATGTAGAAATTATTGATACATTACAAAATACAGCAATTAAGACATTAAAAGTATGTCCTTCTAATATGGATCTTGCAGGTGCTGAAGTTGAATTAGTTTCAGAAATGTCGAGAGAACAAAGATTAAAAGAAAAATTAGATGAAGTAAAAGAAAATTTTGACTTTATTATAATAGATTGTCCACCATCATTAGGATTAATAACTTTAAATGCATTTACTGCATCAGATTCAGTTTTGATTCCAGTACAGTGTGAATACTTTGCGCTAGAAGGATTAGGACAACTTTTAAATACAATTAATTTGGTTAAAAAACATCTAAATAAATCATTAGAAATAGAAGGTGCTGTACTTACAATGTATGACATGAGAACAAACTTATCAAATCAAGTTGTAAAAGAAGTTAAAAGGTATTTTGAAGATAAAGTATATAAAACTGTTATTCCTAGAAATATTAAACTTAGCGAGGCACCAAGCTTTGGAATGCCTATAACTCTTTATGATCCAAAATCAAAAGGTGCTAGAGCATATGAAAAATTAGCAAGAGAATTAGTTAAAAATACCGAAGAAAGATTAAAAGAAAGTAAGGAGGAATAAGAGATGGCTGTAAAGAAAACAGGATTAGGAAAAGGATTAGATGCATTATTTTCTACACCAATAATAGAAGAAACAGTTAATAATCAAGAAGAATTGGTTAAGAAATTAAAAATAAATGAGATTGAACCCAATAAAGAGCAAGCAAGAAAATTGTTTGATGAAGAAGCAATAGAAGATTTAGCATCATCTATTAAAGAATATGGAGTTATACAACCAATTATAGTAAGCAAAAAAGATAATTACTATGAGATAATTGCTGGAGAGAGAAGATGGAGAGCTTCAAAAAAAGCAGGATTATCAGAAATACCAGCTATTGTAAGAGATGATAATGATCAAAGAAATAAAGAAATATCTTTAATTGAAAATATACAAAGAGAAGATTTAAATCCTATTGAAAAAGCAAGAGGAATAAAGCAATTAATGGACGAATATAATCTAACACAACAGAAAGTTGCAGAAAAGCTTGGAAAAAGTAGAAGTAGTATAGCAAATACAGTAAGAATATTAAACTTAGATGAAAGAGTAATAAATTTAGCATTAGAGGGTAAACTAACAGAAGGTCATTGCAAATCTTTAATGGCAATTGATGATTCAGAAAGACAATATAAGATGGCTCAATACATAATAGAATCAGGAGATTCTGTTAGAGAAGCTGAAAAGAAAATGAAAGTAAGAAAAAAAGTAAGTAAGAAAAATGATAAATATATACCAATATATAGAGATATAGAGAATACATTTCAAGGTTTCTTTGGAACAAAAGTAAAATTAGATGCAGGAGAGAGAAAAGGTAAGATAATTATTCAATACTCATCAAATGATGATTTGGAGAGAATTTTAGGTTTAATAAAATAAGGATGTGGGATAATGGAAAATTTTGCAGAATTGCTAGAAAACCAAGGCTTTTTAAGGATTATGGTAATAACTAATTTTATATTAATAATATTAGTTATTGTTAACATAATACATGGGATTTATATAAATAGAAAATATATAAACTTTATGAAAAAGCTTGGAAATGGTAATAATATAGACGAAATGTTAAAAAAATATTTGTCAGATGTAAGAGAAATTAAAAAAGATAATTCAGAAATAAAAGCTTATTATACTCAGCTAGATAATAATATAGATTCTTGTATACAAAAAATTGGGTTAGTAAGATATAACGCATTTAAAGATGTAGGAAGCGATTTAAGCTTTGCAATTGCACTATTAGATAGAAATGATAATGGAGTTGTTTTAAATGGATTATATGGGTCTGAATCATCAAATATATTTGCAAAACCAATAAAAAGTGGAGTTTCAAAATATCAATTATCAGAAGAAGAAAAAGAAGCATTAGAGATTGCAGAACAAAGTAAAAATTTTATAGCAAAGCATAGGAAATGAAAAAAGAAATCAATTTGTTAATGATAAAAATTTAGCAAATTGATTTTTTTATTATAGAAAATTGTTCTGTAATTTCAATAATAAAAAAATATTATAAATAAAACATATAAAAGATAATAAAAAGGCACTTGAAAATGAAAAATAAAAGGATTTTTAAAATGATTAGTGAAATTATATGATAAAAAAAAATAAAGTGCTTAAATTTGATTTAAATAGGAAAAGTAGAAATTGAAAGGAAAATTAATGAATAAAAAATTTAAGATAAAGAAATTTTAATATAAAAAAATGTATTTTTTATGGGTGTGGAAAAAAATATTAAAAAAATATAAAAATAAAAATTTTTTTGAAAAAATAAAATATAAAAAATAAAAACTGGAAATTATTGGAAATAGTGAAGTATATGGTTTTTTATAGTAAATTAATTAAAAAAAGTAAAAATAGAGTAAAAAGGAAAAGAAAAAAATAAATGTAAAGAAAATTAAATAAAAATATCAATTTACGAAAATCAGTAATATCAATACTTCTGAGACTGTGGAAAAGATAATATAAAAAATAATAAAAAAATATTGAAAATTTAACTATAAAAAAATTTTTTATAACTCCAAAAATAAAAAAATTTTAATATTTTACGAGAAAAGTAAAATATTAGTGTTAATTTATATAAAATACAAGAATAAAAATAGTATATTTTTATAAAAAATAAGAAAAATAATTTTAATTTAAGAATAAATATGAATAAAAAAACATAGAATAAATATAAGATATATGTTATAAAAATCTTGATTTTTTAAGGAATATTGGCTGTGGATTCTTATGAATAGATGTGAATTTCTTATAAGAAATAGGAATTATAAAAAAGAAAAAAATATTAAAAAAATGACACAAAAACATATTAAAAAATTTTTTTTTTGATATGTTTTATGATAAAAATAGCATTAAAATAAAGAATTAATTAAAAAATATAAAATTATTATTGACAATGTAGTTAAAAATATGCTAATATATATGTGTTGTTAAAAACAGCAACCAATGGAGAGGTGGTCGAGTTGGTTTATGGCACCAGTCTTGAAAATTGGCGTAGGTTTGTAGCCTACCGTGGGTTCGAATCCCACCCTCTCCGCCAGTAAAACGGAAGCTGAACAAGCTTCCGCTTTTTTTATAATAATATTAATAACTTAAGCTTTTGGAGATTTACCCAAGTGGCTGAAGGGGACGGTTTGCTAAACCGTTAGGGTTTCGTAAGGGGCCGCGAGGGTTCAAATCCCTCAATCTCCGCCAAGAAGAAGATAACAAATAATGTTATCTTCTTTTTTTTGCAAAGTGAAATTTAGGGACGCTCTAAAAATTTCATTTTTATTGTGGAAAATGTGATTTACTATATTATTAATTAAAAATAATCAACAATTAAGAATACCTTAAACTAGGGCTATTCTTAATACAGAAAATAAAAAATAAAGCTAATTTAATAGTATAAAAAGTATGTGGATAATTTTTCAATTTTGTAAATTTATACATTTTTTTAATAAAAGTAAAATGTATAGATTTTGTAAAATAAAAAAATAAGAGATTTTTATTATAATTTTTTTTAGAAATATTTTATAAAAAAATTTAATTTATTTTTTCTAAAATTTTTTAATTTTTTATAAATTTAAAATAAATATAATAAAATTTGACGTATGAAAATAAAAAATAAGGCATTTTTATAAAATAATTAGATAAATTACTTTAATAAAACATTAAAAAGCTTGAAAAATAAAGCTTTTTTGAAAATGTCTAAATTTCAATAAAAAAATGAAAATTGATGCAAATATTTATATAAAATTTTAAAAAAAGCATTAATTTCTTAAAAAAATTAAGAAAAACTAAAAAAAGAAAAAATTTTCTGAATAATTTTTGACTATAAAACAATTGATATTTTATTTTCAATAACAAAATAAAGACTACTTTAAGTTAATAAAAGTCTTGGGACAAAAGAATAAATAGAAAATATAATTTTTTTAGAAACATATATAAATAATATTTTTGTTAACTAAAAAAGTGAAATTTTAAAAAAGAAAAAAATAAAAATGTAAAAAAAGAAAATAAAAATTTATAAAAAAATTTTGTATTTTTTTACTAAATTTTGCTTAAATTTAGTAAATTTATAAAAAAACAATTGCAAATTTATATATAATTTCATAAATTCAATGAAAAAGTATAAAATTTGTTTTTAAAATTGACGTAAGGAAGAAAATTTACTTCAAATAATAAAAGTATATTTTTTTCAAATTAACTCAATATTTATGTTTAATTTATTAAATTTATCTAATTAA
>Ga0073906_1003180_pt1 | contig 19259 bp, 14 predicted proteins | sample Inofromicrocosms_FD_65485 | JGI IMG/M metagenome (GOLD analysis project Ga0073906, IMG submission 65485) | Mouse cecum microbial communities from Vienna, Austria - Inoculum for glucosamine and mucus D2O microcosms | ecosystem: Host-associated > Mammals > Digestive system > Large intestine >...
AACGGCTTTCGGCCGTTACAGACTTTCCAGGTCTGCCTCTTCAGCCACTCGAGCACCTTTCCTTATTTCATATTTTGCTCTCGGCTTTTGGAACACGCTTTCCAGGCGTGCCTCTTCAGCCACTCGAGCATCGCTCCTTCGTTTTACGAACGCAAAGTTAGTGATTTTTGCTGACACCACAATAGATTCTGCAAATATTTTTGTAATTTTGCATGAAAATCATGCGGAAACACACGTTGCCACCGTTGGTGAGCTGCCTGACAGACAGCCACTTATCGATACCGGGCGATAGAGAGCCGGCGATAAGCGGGGCAAGAACCGCACAAGTCTTATGAAAGGGAAAAGATATTACAAAGGGATTATGCCGGTGATGCGGCGCATAGCTGGCGTGACGGCGGCCATGACTCTGGCAGTGACTTTGCCGGTGTCGTGTGGCAGCGAGAAGGGCGGCAAGAACAGTTATCCGGCCAATTTCGACAAAATCGGTGACGTGGGTCGCATCAACTGGCTGTCAGGCCGAGTGGCTCCCGACTCACTGGCCCGGTTCATCATCTACGGGTCGCTGGGACAGGTGAAGGGTGCGCGTGTCGACACTCTGGCAATAGCCACCAACGCTGCCTATGAGAAACTCAAAGGTCAGGACCTCGACAAATTCTCGGCAACCTACGACGCCCTCGTGGAGTCGCTACCTCTTGCCGACAAGATGAAGGTATATGCCATGGCCGGCACTGAAGACCCTCAGGGGCTCGGTTACCGTCTCGGCCTGGAATATATCAACACCATCCGCAACGACCATAAGAAGGTTGCCGATGTGAGCAGAGAGCTCGAGGCTTTCCGCAAGGCCTGCGCAACAGACACGGCCACCTATCGCCGCTTTGTGATAGGCTTCAAAACAGCGCTGGAAAACGACCATGGCAAAGACCTTTCAGAAGAAATCTACAACACCTTTATCAACTTACACTGATGAAATTATCCGATGCATCGGCGCTTGTGGAAGGCGCCTTACGAGAGATAGAACTTCCGGCAGGGGAGCTTAACGGGCTTTATGAGCCGATATCCTATGGCATGAATGCAGGGGGGAAGCGTCTTCGTCCCGGTTTGCTGCTTATGACGGCGGAAGCCTTCGGGGGCGATAAAGCCACAGAGGGCGCCATGCCGGCGGCTGTAGGCATGGAGATGTTCCATAATTTCACACTCCTTCACGATGATGTGATGGACAACAGCGCCATGCGCCGCAACCGTCCGACGGTACAGGCGAAATGGGACGTGAACACCGCCATACTCAGCGGCGATACCATGCTCACACTGGCCACACAGAAGATGATGACGGTGCCCGACGCACTGCTCCGCGAGGTGCTCGATATTTTCAACGCCATGGCTATAAAGGTGTATGAGGGGCAGCGTCTCGACATGGACTTCGAGACCCGCAACGATGTCACCACCCAGGATTATCTGGAGATGATAGGCGCGAAAACGGGAGCGCTGCTGGGGGCCTCGGCAAGGATAGGCGCGTTGCTCGGCGGAGCCGACAGCAAGGCTGCCGCGCAGATGGAGCGTTTCGGCTATCTCCTTGGACTGGCTTTCCAGATACAGGACGACTGGCTCGACGTATACGGCGACAGCACCACTTTCGGCAAACCCATCGGCGGCGATATCAACAACGGCAAGAAGTCGTTCCTCCTGCTTACGGCCTTGGAGAGCGGCACACCGGAAGCCACAGCTCTGAAAGCCGCCATGGAAATGGCTCCCGGCGATACGAAAATCAAGACGGTGACCCGTATATACGACAAGCTGAATCTCAACGAGAAGGTACGCAAGGCCGTGTCGCACTATAGCTCGGAGGCTCTTACGGCCCTTAAGAAATCAGGGCTTGCCGAAGAAGCCCGCGAACCCTTCCGCGCCCTTATCGACAAGCTCACCGGACGCAAACGATGACCGATACCCATACGCATCTGTACATGCCGGAATACTCCGGTGGCGACCAGGCCGTGGAGAGTGCCATTGCCGCCGGAGTCTCCCGTATGGTGTTGCCCAATGTGGATGTGTCGAGCATCATTCCCATGAAAGAGCTGCATTCGCGGTATCCCGAAAATACGGCGATTTGCATGGGCATTCATCCTACGGAACTGGGCGATGACCCGTCGTCAGCTCTCGACCTCATGGAGAGGGAGCTGGAGCAAGGGGGATATGCCGCGATAGGGGAAGTGGGGATAGACCTCCACTGGCCCGATTCGCCTACGGCAGATGCGCAGGCCGAAGCCTTTGCACGTCAGCTGGAATGGGGAGCACGCTATGGGCTGCCCGTGATCATACACAGCCGCGATGCCCGTGACGAGACCCTGGCGGTAATCTCGGCGGTGAAAGAGTCTCTTGCCACACAGGGCAGGGAGCTGCCGCCGCTCATATTCCACAGCTTCACCGGCACGAGCGAGGATGTGGCAGCCATCCGTGAGGTGTGCGACCCATGGTTCGGCATCAACGGCGTAGTCACTTTCAAGAATGCGCCCGGCCTCCGGGACGCGCTTCCCGTAATAGGCGCCGACAGAATGCTCCTCGAGACCGACGCGCCATATCTCGCACCGGTGCCTCACAGGGGGCAGACCAACGAGTCGGCCTTCATACCCCTGATTCTCCACAAAATCGCCGAGGTGCTCGCCATCGACGCCCATAAGCTCGAGGAGATTACCGACAGCAACGCAGCCCGTCTCTTTTTCCCACAAACAGCCGCCACCCAATAGCCATGATAACGAATCCCGTGCTGATATTCCTCACCGTCCTGATCCTGATACTGTTGGGCAAGGTGATATTCACGCGGATTCGTGTGCCCTCGATAGTGGGGCTGATAATGGCAGGCATCGTGGTGGGTCCATATGGCTTCGGACTGCTGGAAAGGGATGCGTCGTTCCGCATCCTCGGTGATGTCGGCATATTGTACATAATGTTCCAGGCGGCTGTGGAGATCGACATGTTCCATCTCAAAGCACAGCTGAAAAGCGGCGTTGTCTACGGCCTGCTCAGTTTTCTATTGCCGATGCTTACCGGTCTTCTGGGCACACACTATCTGCTCGGGGGAAGCTGGGCCACCTCCATATTGGTGGCCTCGATGTTCGCCAGCCATACGCTCATCACCTATCCGGTGGTGTCGAAGTTCGGGCTGCAGAACGACCGGCCGGTGGTGATAGCGGTTTGCGGCACGATAGTTGCTGTGATGCTGGCACTGCTGTGTCTGGCGGGAGTGGTGCAGTATTGTACCGTCGGCAGCTATTCGCCGTGGAATCTTGTGCAGCTGCTCCTGCTCACGGCAGTCTTCATGGCAGCTGTGGGCTATGTGTTTCCGCCGGTGACGCGTCGTTTTTTCAAAACCACCACCGACCCGGTCAGCCAGTATATCTTCATCATAGCGTTGGTGCTGGTGTCGGCCACGATAGCCAGGCTCATAGGACTTGAGGCCATATTGGGAGCCTTCTATGCCGGACTGGTGCTCAACAGGATGGTGCCGGGACGCTCGCCGCTGATGAAGAACATACGCTTCATCGGCGATGCCCTCTTTGTGCCCTATTTTCTGATAGGCGTGGGGATGCTCATCAACATCCGTGCCGTTGTGGAAGGCCTGGATGTGATATGGTCGGCTCTGATAATGTCGAGCTTGGCGTTGGGATCGAAATGGCTTGCCGCCAGAGTGTCGCAGCAGGTGATGGGGCTTCGTGGTGTCGACAGGACGGTGATATTCGGACTCAGCGGCGGTAAGGCTGCCGCCACCATCGCCGCCGTGATGATAGGTTACCAGTATGCCTTGCTCGACGAAAGCATGATGAATGCCTCCGTGGTAATGATTCTGGTATGCTGCATAGTGGCATCGGTATGCACAGAACGAGGAGCCAAGCGGCTGCGTATCATCAAGACGTCGGCCGACCTTGAGAAGGATACTCTGGAGCCTGTGGGCTTCGCCCGTCAGGTGGTGGCCGTATCCAATCCGCTGACGGCCGAGGGACTTACGCGGCTGGCCATCTTCATGCGCAAGAGAGCCAACACCAATCCGGTGACGGTGCTGTTCGTGCGCAACAACGATGACCGGCGCATAGCAGAGATGGGGCGCAACGCCATGGAGGAATCGGCCGGAGTGGCCGACGAGATGGATGTGACCGCCGACATGGTGGAGCGTTTCGACATCAATGCCGTGACGGGCATATGCAACCTCGCGCATGAACGCAAGGCCACTGAGATTGTGATAGGCATGCACCGCAAGAGTTCGGTGGTGGATACCTTCTATGGTGCATTCATCGACAGGCTTGTCAGCGACTGCCACCGCATGGTGATACTCTCGCGGTGCTTCATACCTGTGGGGACGATAAGCAGGCTGGTGGTGATAGTGCCGCAGAATGCGGAGTATGAGACGGGATTCCATATGTGGGTGACGCGGCTGGCGATGCTTGCCTCCAACATAGAGGCGCGCATCACGTTCATGGCGCGCGAGGAGACATGCCGGCTGATTGCGTCGGCAATAAGGGAAGACGGCATAGAGGTCGATGCCTTATGCCGCACAATCACCACCTGGGATGATTTCATACTCATGAGCGCTGGCATCGACGATGCCGACCTGCTGGTGCTTGTCACAGCAAGAAAAGGGTCGATATCCTACAATACCGACCTTGAGCAGACCACCTCGTACATCAGCCGGCATTTCAGCCGGCATAATCTGATGGTGGTATATCCTAAGCAATTCTGAGGCTTTTGTTCGCTTGGCGGCTCTTTTGTTCGCCTGGCGGCTCACCACAGTAGTTATTTCACTATGCCGCGTTCCAGATATTCGGCGAGGTTGAGGCTCACGTTCTCTCCGGCTCTTTCTACGGCGACCTTGGCGATGTCGGCCTCCACCATTATCTTCACCAGCTCCTCGAAAGAGGTCTTGCCGGGATTCCAGCCCAGCTCGTTGCGGGCTTTCGACGGGTCGCCCCAGAGGTTCACCACGTCGGTGGGACGGTAGAAGTCGGGCGATACCTCCACGAGCACCTTGCCTGTTTTCTTGTCTATGCCTTTTTCATTCTCGCCTTCGCCCTCGAACACGAGGTCGATGCCGGCATGCTTGAAAGCGAGCAGACAGAACTCGCGTACGGAATGCTGTTCGCCGGTGGCTATCACATAATCGTCGGGTCCGGGTTGCTGGAGAATAAGCCACATGCACTCCACATAATCGCGGGCATATCCCCAGTCGCGCAGCGACGACAGGTTGCCGAGATATAGTTTCTCCTGTTTACCGGCGGCGATACGGGCGGCGGCAAGAGTGATCTTGCGTGTCACGAATGTCTCGCCGCGCCGTTCCGACTCATGGTTGAAGAGGATACCCGAGCAGCAGAACATGTTGTAGGCTTCGCGGTATTCCTTGACAATCCAGAAGCCGTAAAGCTTGGCTACGGCATAGGGTGAATAGGGATGGAAGGGCGTTTTTTCGTTCTGGGGCACTTCCTCCACCTTGCCGAAGAGCTCGGAGGTGGATGCCTGATATATGCGGCATGAGCCGGAGAGACCGCAGAGACGGACCGCCTCCAGAATACGCAGGACACCCACGGCATCCACTTCGGCGGTGTATTCCGGGGAGTCGAACGACACCTGCACATGGCTCTGGGCGGCAAGATTGTATATCTCATCAGGATGAACCTTCTGCACCACCTGTACTATCGACATGGAATCGCCAAGGTCGGCGAAATGGAGGTGGAAACGCTCATGTCCTTCGAGATGCGCTATACGTTCGCGGAAGTCGGTCGACGACCTGCGGATCACTCCGTGTACATCATATCCTTTTTCCAGAAGAAATTCCGACAGAAAGGAACCGTCCTGACCGGTAACTCCCGTTATCAATGCAGTTTTCATATATGGAATAGTCTCTTATTTTATTTCTTAAAGATTAACTGATAAATCCGGAATATATTACGTCAAGAAAAAAATCAGAAAGGGGATCCGGTGGCTATGAAGCCGATGGAGGCGTCGGCCACTATGGCAGCGGGAGGCGGAGTGTTACGGTTGCTGAGGGCCTGGTCGAGGGCCTGGTCGGGGGTGTCGAGCGAGGGATAGAACCATAGACCTTGGTAGCGCCAGTACCATACGCCTTCGTCGTCGAGCGATACGAAATCGGTGGTGACACCTTTCTGGGCGAGCAGTTTTTTCATATGCATGCCTTTTGACAGGATACCGTCGGGGGTGTTGACGCCGAGTCTCGGCGACTGCAGGGAAATGACATCAACGGTGCCTTCGCCGAAGTCGTAGACGTCAAACATGGCTTCGGAGCCCATCATGAAGGTATATACGTGTCCTCCCTCGCCATTGTTGTCCATGGAGATATTGTCGTAGAGTCCGGGCACACCCTGCGGCAGGTCACTGACCTTCATTCCGGTTTTCACCGGGCCGAGGGAGTCGGGAGTAAGGAAAGGAAGCACGGCATCGATGGAGTCGGCTTTGGCCTCAGCCTCCTGGATGAAGGCTGAATCAGTATCGGCGCCGTCAGACGCCGAATCTTTCTGTCGGGAACTGCAGGAAGCCAGCAGCAATGCGGCACCTGCCACGATAAGGAAATTTTTTATCATTGTTTTCGGGATTTTCGGGATTAATCTTGATTAATCTTGATTAATCTTGATTAATCGGGATTAATCTTGAATAATCTGGATTCTCTACTCATTATAACGCTCAAGTGGCCGTTTTGTGCTTCATGGCGTCGGCATAGTCGGGGTCGCCCACTACCCAGAGGATATCTCCAGGCTTGAGCACCAGGCTGGGGAGGGGCTGCAGGAACTCGTCGCCACGCTTTATCTTCACAATCATGGAATAGTAGTCGTGCAGGATGTCGGTGAACTCCAGTGGTATGCCTGTAATCGGAGAGTCGTCGGCAAGGACTATGGAGTTGAGTTCCACGGGCTGTTGCTTGATGTTGAGCTTGAGACCGTTTTTTGTGGCGAGGTCAAGGTCGTTGTTGAGATTCCGCAGCTGTTCGTCGTTGCCAATCACGCCAAGGACGTCGCCGGGGAATATACGGGCGTCGGGAGATGGCAGGGGCATGTAGTCGTCGCCACGGGTGATGCTCGACACCGACACGCCATAGTCGGTGCGCAGACCGGAGTCCTTGAGTTTGTCGCCGACAAAGGGACAGCTGTTGTTGATTTCAATGAAGGCCTGGTGAAGGTCGTCGACAAGATTGTTGCCGACACCCATGCGCATGTTTTCGCGCATGTTGAGGTTGGATATGAACTTGTCCTCGATTTTCTTATAGCTGCGCATCATGGAAGTGGAGGCCATGACAATCATCAGCAGGAAGCAACCCACACCCACGAGCCACCCCGTAAGCGCCGAATATGCCACAGTGATGGAGTAGACAATGAAGAACAGGGCCACGAGGTAGCGAATGATTTTCATGGCCAGGAGGGGCACATCATAGAAAGCGGCATTCTGGTGGAGCCTTATTTTCTCATCCGGTTTTGTGGAGCTGAAGCAGAGAGCCATGAGGAAAGGGAGCATCGCCAGGATTGTTATCACGGTAGCGGCGAGGCGTCCCCATGTGGGGAAATGCTCCATGGCGAACGGGAAGAGAAGGAGTTTAGCCAGCAGAATCTCGGCCAGCAGAATCACCGAATAGAGCAGTATCCGCCACAGATACCTGGAGAGCACGGCACGCCACAGGCGGTGAGTCTCGTTGGAGTCGAAGCTCTGCGCCGAGTAGCGGTTTATGAGGAATGTCATCGACTTCGGGAGGTTGCGCTCCACCAGAGAGGCTGCTCCATCCGACATCTTGATGAAGTATGGAGTGGTGAATATGGTGAGTACCGACACGGCCACTATAATGGGGTAGATGGAAGCGTCAAGCACACCGAGGCTCATACCGAGAGCGGCGATGATGAAAGAGAACTCGCCGATTTGTGTGAGACAGAACCCCGATTCGATGGCCACGCGCAGATTCTGACCCGTGACAAGCATGCCCAGCGTGCCGAACATTATCATGCCGACAATCACCACGGCGGCAAGCAGCAGAATCTCCCACCAGTACATCACCAGCACGTGAGGGTCAACCATCATGCCCACGGATATGAAGAATACGGCTCCGAAAAGGTTCTTGACAGGCGCAATGACCTTGTCCATTCTTTCGGCGGCCATGGTGCCGGCGAGTATGGAGCCCATCACGAAGGCCCCGAGCTCGAGGCTGAAGCCGCATTCCACCGAGAAGACAGCCATGGAGAAACATAGACCCATGGATATTATCAGCAGCGTCTCCTCGTTGAGATATGCCCGGGCACGGTTGAAGAAGGAGGGGAAGATATACACTCCCACCACAAACCATATGATAAGGAAGAAAGCCAGCTTCCCTATGCTGTAAAGGAGCTCTAAGCCTTTGACCTCGCCCATGGCCATAGAAGAGAGGAGCACTAGCATCAGCACCGCGAAGAGGTCTTCGATAATCAGGACGGCGAGCACCAGCTGGGCGAATTTCTTCTGTCGCAGACCCAGGTCGGAGAGAGCCTTCATGATGATTGTTGTCGACGACATGGAGATCATGCCGCCGAGGAATATGCGGTTGATGGTGTTGAGATGCAGAATATACCCTACGCCGAAACCGGCGAATGTCATGCCAGTTATCACCACAAGGGCAGTGACCACCGCCGACGAGCCCGACTTCATGAGCTTGCGGAAAGAGAACTCGAGGCCGATGGAGAACATCAGCACCACGATGCCGAGGTCGGCCCAGAAGGTTATGTTCTCGAGGTTGGTGATGGAGGGGAGGTATTCGAACTTCGGGCTTGCCAGGAATCCGGCAAGGATATAACCGAGTACCACCGGCTGGCGGAGGCGCTTGAAGAGGAGGGTGACGAGAGCGCCCAGAAGAAGAATCCAGGCGAGGTCGGAAATAAGGCCGAAGGTGTGTCCGGTGTCGGCGGCGCTTGCCAGTATTGCGGCCAGGGACGGTGTGCTCATCAGTTGCGCTGGACTATATACAGGTTATAATACGAAAGTAGGAGCGTGGTGAGGGGGAGAGCGAGAATCAGACCTATGAAACCGAGGAGAGCTCCCCATATGGATAGGGAAAGGAGGATGATGGCGGGATTGAGGCCCATGGCCTTCCCCATGATTTTGGGCGTGAGGAAGAGATCCTGGATACATTGCACCACCACGTATACGGCCATGGCTTCCCAGAAGATGAGCCAGAAGCTGCCTCCGGTGTTGATGGACCATATCATGCAAAGGACGGCAGTGAGAGGAAGAGATACGAGCTGCAGATAAGGCACCAGATTGAGCACGCCGATGAAAAGGCCGAGCACCACGCCCATCGGCAGCCCTATGAGAAGGAAACCTGCGGAGAAAAGGAGACCCACCAGCCCGGCTATGAGGAACTGGCCGCGGAAATAGCGGCTCATGGTGTCGCGGATGTCGGTGGATATGCGGTGCACGCGGCCGCGCTGATGGAAGGGAACCAGTTGCCGGAAGCTCAGCATCAGCCTCTCATAGTCGAGCATGATGAATATCACGTATAGAATCACAATGAGCCATGATGCCACGCCCACCACAAAGGCAAGGCTTGAGGTGAGGAACGACCACGACGAGGTTATGGCCGTCTTGATCATGGAGTGCCATTCATCTTTGCTGAGGAGCCGGCTTATGGCTTCGAAATCCACATTTTCGCGGATGAACCTGTGCAGCGACTCTGACAGGTAGGGGAGCTTTATCTGCGCGGCGGCGAAATTCCTGATAGTGGCGGCCATCTCCGTGCATTCCGACACGAGGTAGGGGAAGAGCACCATGCATATGCCGCCGCCGACGATGCAGGCCTCCAGCAGCGTGAGTATCACCGGGAAGAAGCGTCGCCTCAGGTGCAGCACACGCATGTTCCATTTCACCACCGGCTCCAGAATATAGCTTATCAGACATGCTACCACAAAGGGAAGGAGCACACCTTTTAGATAGTCGATGAGAAACAGGGCCGCAACCGTGACGCATATCGTGAAAAAAATCCTCACGGTACGGTCGAACGTGAATGGACGGCGTTGATAAGTCTGTTCGGAAGGTGTCGGGGCGTCAGGCTCGACGTCGACGCCTGTTTTGGGTATATCCTCTTTCATTCCTCAAAATTATAAAAAAAATTGCAGAAAACGGCTATTGTCACTAATTTTGTGGTGTGATAAAGAAAAGAAAAGGAATCATGGCGGTGCTCCTGCTTCTGATGGTGGAGAGCATCGCGCTGGCATATCCGGCGGAGCGTAACGGGACGGCGGAATCGAGAGTTGCCGGAGCCGTGGAGGCGTTTGCGCGCGGCGGCAGTGTTGACAGCAACAGTGTTGCCGTACTTGTCACCGACCTCCGCAGCGGGGAAGTGCTCGGTGAATGGAACGCTTCCAAGGCCATGACACCGGCATCGGTGATGAAGGCCGTCACCACGGCGACGCTCCTAGAGGAGGTGGGCCGCGACTGGAGGTATGAGACAAAAGTATGGTACACAGGCCGCAAAAGCGGCAGGGTCCTTGACGGCAACATAGAAGTGGAGGCGAGCGGCGACCCGTCGGTCAACAGCGGCAGCCTCGCCGACAATCCCGACATACTATCGGAAATTGGGGAGGCATTGCGCAAGGCGGGTATCGATACCGTTCGCGGCCGTGTCATCATCGACGAGAGTCGGTTTGCGGGACCGGCCATAAACCCGGGCTGGAGCTCCGGCGACCTTCCTCATGCCTATGGCACCGGTACGCATGGCTTCAATTTCGAGGGGAATGCCTCGGGGGGCAAGTCGGTAAGAGAGCCGTCGCAGACATTCCGGAGCAAACTGTCGTCGCGGCTCAGGGGCAATGGCATAGTAGTGCAGGACCGCAATGTGGAGGCCTCGGGAAGAAAGCTGCTTGTCAATCACCGCTCGCTGCCTGTGGAAGAGATAATGCGCAGCTGCATGATGCGCAGCGACAACCAGTTTGCCGAAGGTATGATGCGGACGGTGTCGGAGCGCACAGGACATGACGGCTCCATCGCTGAGGGGACGGCACATACGCTTGAGTATTGGCGCAAGAAAGGAGCGCCCGTTAAGAATGTGGTCATTAAGGATGGGTCGGGACTCAGCCGCGGCAACAGGCTTACGGCACGTTTCCTCGGAAGAGTGCTCGTCTGCATGTCGGACGACCCCTATTATGCCAGTTTCTTTCCGTTGGCCGGCGAGGAAGGCACATTGCGTAAATTCATGCATGGTGCCCCGCTGCAGGGGAAAGTGGCCATGAAGACCGGCTCTATGAACGGCATCCAGTCGTATGCCGGTTATAAGCTTGACGACAATTATGCCCCTACGCATGTTATAGTAGTGATGATCAACAATATGGCTAACCGTGCCGCGGCACGCGCCGGCGTGCAGAAAATGCTCGAGGAGCTGTTTCTGTGATGCGATGTTGGTAATGTATAGACCCGGATTATGAAAGAACTTAAGAATAAGGTATATGAGCTTGAGGGGCTGCTGGAGCTTTGTGACAGCCGTCCCGACAAATTTTCGGAACTTGCGCCGTTGGTGGAAGGGCGTCTCGCCGCCGTCAACGCCGCATGGCGTAGTGTCAGAGAGCATGATACGGTCGTAACACCGGCCAAAGAAGATACCGAGATCAGCGTGGCGGAAATCATCGACAATCCTGATATTTCTGTAACCGGTATCCAGCCGGCGGAAGCTTCTGTGCAAAGGGAGCCGGAGTCAAGGCGGATAGCGTTGTGTCTCAACGACAGGTTCCGTTTTACCAAGATTCTGGGACATGGCGACAAAGTGGAGTTCGAGCGACGGCTCGGCGAGTTGTCGGATGCCGGCGACTATGAGCGGGCACGCGACATCATCACCGACAGCTATGCCCTTGATCCCGACGACCCGGATGTGGCCGACCTGATTGAAATCGTCAAGACGTATTACGAATGAGCCGGCTCTACATTGTGCCTACCCCGGTGGGGAATCTTGAGGACATGACCCTAAGAGGATTGCGTATTCTCAGGGAGGCAGACCTCATACTTGCAGAGGATACGCGCACCACCTCCGTACTTTTGCGCCATTACGACATCCATACGCCGTTGCGGGCCCACCACCGCAATAACGAGCACAAGGCGGTAGCCGGACTTGTGGAGGAGATAAGCGGCGGCAAGGAGGTAGCTCTTGTGTCGGACGCCGGCACGCCGGGAATCTCCGACCCCGGGTTCATGCTCGTACGCGCTTGCCGACAGGCCGGCATAGATGTGGAATGTCTGCCGGGAGCCACAGCCTTCGTGCCGGCGCTGGTGGCCAGCGGATTGCCCTGCGACAGATTTGTGTTCGAGGGATTCCTCCCCTTGAAGAAGGGAAGAGCCACGCGGCTGAAGGAGCTGGCCGCCGACCCCCGGACGGTGATAATCTACGAGTCGCCAATGCGGCTGCCGAGGACACTGCGCCAGCTTGCCGAAGCGTTCGGCCCAGACCGCCCCGCCGCGGTGGCAAGAGAAATTTCCAAAATCCACGAAGAAAACAGACAGGATACTCTCGGAAAACTCGCTGAACATTACGAAGCGAACAATCCCAAAGGAGAGATTGTTGTGATAATTAGCGGAGACGATGGGAAGAAAAGGCCCGCTGAAGATTCCGAAAACAGCGGAATATCAGAGACCTAAGCTCTCCTGCCGTTACAGAAACTGACTAAACTCAAAAGCTATAAACTATGAAGAAACTGATTTTAATCGCAGGCATAGGCGCGTCGCTGCTGATGGCCTCCTGCTCGGGAAACCAGAAAAAAGTTGACGAAGACTCGGCACGTATCGCCGACCTTACTGCTGAATACCAGCAGGCCACCAACTTCAACGACTCACTGATGCTGCTGATGGGCGACATCTACACCGGACTCGACTCCATCAACACCCAGGAAGGCCTTCTCTATAACATGACGACCGGCGAGGGTGGCGACCGTCGCGGCGAGATACGCAACAACCTCTCGCAGATCAAGGCCCGTCTGGCTGCCAACAAGAAGCTGCTGGAAGAGATGGAGGCCAAGGTCAATTCCTCCGACAAGAACAACAGCGTACAGGCCCGCACCATAGCCCAGCTTCGTCAGCACATAGAACAGCAGGATGCCAAGATCAAGCAGCTCGAAGCCCAGCTGAGCAGTGCCAAAGCTGAAATCGACACCCTCCACAGCACAGTGGCCCGCACGCAGGAGCAGGTAAAGCAGGAGACCGCCGCCAAGGAACAGGCACAGGCTGCCGCCGAAGATGCTACCAAAGAAGCCAACGAGGCTAACAAGGTATATTATGCAATCGGTTCCAACAAGGAGCTGAAGAAGAAAGGACTCCTTGAGAAGAAATTCCTCGGCAGCACCAAGGTGCTCAAGGGACAGTTTGACGCCAGCTATTTCCAGGTGGCCGACAAACGCACTCTGAAGTCGATACCCACCGGCTCGAAGAAAGTCAAGATGTGGACCAACATGCCTGCCGGTTCCTACCGCATAGTAGGCGAGAAGGATGGCCCCAAGACCATCGAGATCACAGACCCCAATAAGTTCTGGAGCCTCTCTACACACTGCGTGATACAGATAGACTGACAATAATAATCATAAAGGAGGCATGGGACCCAACGGTCCCATGCCTTTCCGTATATAAGAGTAGATATGAGAAATTCCAATCGATTCGGTTTCTTCACAAAAAACGATTCCTCCGGTCTTGGCCGCTCCTTCGCGGCTTATGTAATCCCGCTGTTTATGTTGCTTGTGCTTTTTGTGGGATGCAAGCCTACGGAGGCCAACTATCGCAAGGCCTACGAGGCGGCGAAGTCAAAGCGTGAGGCAGCGGAGAGGGAACAGATGCTGCCGGCCACGGGGCTGCAGAGCGACGACGGGCCACAGTTGCGGGTCATAGCCGGCGACAGCATATATGTGAGTCGCGGAGTGTTTCGCGGCCCCAAGGGGGAGATACCTCCGGCACCATGGCTGCTGGCCGTGGGCACATACAAGATGCATACCAATGCCGAGGCGAGTGTGGAGGCGCTGCGCGCCGAAGGATGGAAGAGGGCACTCCCCATGCGCGATGCCGACGACAGATGGTATGCGATAGCAGCCGGCGCACCGACACTCGACTCAATACGCGCCGTGGCAGCCGACTTCCGTAAGAAGCATCCCGGCTATCCTTATATAGGGCTCCCGGGGAGCCCGGTGCTTATTTCGGCTTTCTGACCTTAAAGGCTTGGTTGCGAATGGGGTAATGTTAAAATAAATTGTTAAAAAGAGGGTGAGTCAGAAAAAAATTCAGTTTTATTTGGAAAAGAAATGATGAAACATTAAATTTGCGAAACGTTAATAATAGTACACAGTTTTTAACAGACGGCGCAAGCGGTATGAGCCGTGGGTTAAGAAAGGATGGAACCAACGTAAGAGAAAGAGAAAACAATAATAAAACTTAAATTATTAAGGTATGAAAAAACTCTTTATGATCATGATGACGCTGATGTGCGTTAGCTGGGGATTGAGTGCCCAGAATCGCACTATAAGCGGCACCGTAGTCGACGCGGGGAACAATGAACCGCTGATCGGCGCGACAGTCATGCCTGTCGGTGGAGGCCAAGGAGCCGCAACCGACGTTGACGGTAATTTTACAGTAAGCGTACCGGCCAATGTCAAGATGGCCAAAATCAGTTATGTAGGCTATAAAGAGCAGACAGTGGCCCTGACACCGGGGATGAAAGTACGTCTGGAGTCATCGTCCACGAATCTTCAGGACGTGGTTGTGGTAGCTTACGGTACAGCCAACAAGGAGTCTCTTACGGGATCCGTAGCCGTTGTAGGCGCCGGTGAGATTGAAGACCGTCCTGTAAGTTCGGTTACGGCCGCTCTTGAGGGTAACGCCCCCGGCGTACAGGTGAACAACTCGGTATCCTATCCGGGAGCATCGCCTGATATCCGTATCCGCGGTTTTAACTCGTTTACCAAATACAACTCGCCCCTTTATGTAGTGGATGGTGTTGTATACGACGGCGGAATCGCCGATATCAACCCTGCCGATGTCGAGTCTATGTCGGTGTTGAAGGATGCCGCTTCCTGTGCCCTTTACGGTAACCGTGGCGCCAACGGCGTTGTGCTCATCACCACCAAGCGTGCAAAGAACGTAGGTAAGGTTGACGTGAATCTCTCTATCAACCAGGGTTTCTACAACAAGGCTCTTCCTTTCTATGACCGTCTGGGCACAGACCAGTGGATGGAAACCGCTTATAACGCATATGCGATGAGCCAGGTGACCAATGGCACTAACCCTGACCTTGCTGCGGCTCTTGCCGACAACAACAACAAGACTAACTTCATCAACGGTATACTGAATGGTACCAATATATATGGAGTTGATGCTACAGAATTGTTTGACGGTAACGGTAGGCTTACAAGGAGCTATCTTCCCGGCTATACCGACCTCGACTGGTGGGATGCCATCTCTCAGACCGGTTACCGTCAGGAGTACAATGTAAACGCATCTGGAGCCACTGAGAAATTTAATGTATTCTCCAGCTTCGGCTATATGAAGGAGAACGGTTATATCATCAAGACCGACTTCGAGCGTTTCAACGGACGACTGGTAGCCAACTACAATCCTGTAAGCTACTTCAAGACCGGTATCAATCTTAGCGCCACATACTCCAATACAAATGTAGCCGGAGTAAGCGCCAGCGACTACAGCAAGTCGGAAGAGGGACAATCCTCAGGACTTTCCTCGGTGACCAACCCCTTCCTGACAATCAACAACGCACCTGTACAGCCTTACTATAACCATGATGAGAACGGCAATATCGTTTACGGCGAGAATGGCGAGGAGTCATGGAACACGGGCGGTCTGAACAATGGTGACAACGTTGCCTGGACAATGCGTCTCAACGAGCAGGAGAGCACAAGCCTTGCAGTCAATGGTAACGTATATGCCACCGGCGTGCTTCCTTACGGTTTCGAAGTTAGTCTTCGTGCATCCATGTGGCGTTCAAAAGACAATGGACGTGAATACAGCAACAACATAATCGGTAGCCATAAAGGAACCGGCGGTCTTGACGTTAACTCAGTTACCTACCGTTCGCACACTTTCATGCAGCAGATCAGCTGGAACCATGATTACGGTTTGAACAACATCGATGTGTTCCTGGATCACGAGAACTATGAATCGTCGTACGACTATCGTTCGATACGTCTCGCCGGCCAGCAGATGGACGATATGCCTTATATGGGCAACTTCGAGGAGTCGAACAGCCAGAACCAGAGCCTGTGGAAACTCCGTACAGAATCTTACCTGGGTCGTGTGAAATACAACTATGATCAGAAATATTTCGGTGAGGCATCTATCCGTCGTGACGGAACGAGCCGTTTTGCCAAGGACAACCGTTGGGGAACATTCTGGAGCGTAGGTGCCAGCTGGATTCTCTCCAAGGAGAAATTCCTGCAGGATGCCAAATGGGTCAACTTCCTGAAGCTGCGTGCCGCCTATGGTAGCGTAGGTAATGACGCCGCCGCAGACGCATATGCCACATATGCTCTCTATTATCAGCACACTTATGATAATGTAGGTATTCTTCTTCCGGCACAGATTCCGGGCGACAACCTCCGCTGGGAGGCTACAAAGACTTTGGACGTAGCTCTTGAAGGTTCGCTTTTCAACGACCGCTTCACTTTCAGCATCGGTTACTACAACAAGCGCAATACCGACCTTCTCTATGAAGTGAAGGCTCCTATCTCAGCCGGTACCGTGGCATACCCCTCACAGCAGGGTGAGAACCTTGAGATACTTACCAACGTGGGTACCATGCTCAACTGGGGATGGGAACTTCAGTTCGGCGTAGACATTATCCGCAACCAGAACGTGAAGTGGGATTTCAATCTGGATGCTTCTTTCCTGAAGAACAGAATCGTGAAGCTGCCTAACGGACAGGATATAGCAGGTTCCGCACTCTTCCAGGGCAAGAGTATCTATGAGAAATACACCTATACATGGGCGGGTGTTGACAACGCCACCGGTAACTCCCTCTATAACATGGAGCCTTATTCTCCCAAATATTACAAATATAAGGAGAATGGCGAGAAATACTACGACGAGGCCGCTTTCAAGAGCAATCTTGAGGCAGCGCGTTCGGCAGGATGTCTGTATGAGATAGATGGCCAGTATTATACATCCGACACGCAGTATGCAGCCCAGGCTATCCAGGGCACTGCTCTGCCTACTGTATATGGTTCGTTCAGCACCAATGTTGAATGGAAAGGTATCAAGTTCGGAGCACTGTTCACCTACTCGTTGGGCGGCAAGACTTACAACGGCCTGTATCAGGGTCTGGTAAGCCAGTCGGCAAATGCAGGCGCAATCCACAAGGATGTGCTTAACGCATGGACACAGCCTATCCTGAATGCCAACGGCGAAGCCGAGCACTTCATCCGTACCGATGTCCTTCCCGTACAGGACTACGAGCGTAACCGTCTCAACAACGCTAACTCCAGCCGCTTTCTCTTCGATGCAAGCTATCTTACACTGAAGAACATCAATCTCAGCTACGACTTCCCCAAGAAGTGGGTCAACGCTCTCAAACTGCAGAACATCAACATAGGCGTGTCGATTGACAATCTCTTCATAGTAACTGCCAAGAAGGGTATGAACCCGCAGTACAGCTTCAAGGGACGTCAGGAGGCTTACTTCATGCCGGCACGTACGTTCAACTTCTCGTTGGGCTTCAAGTTCTAATCATAAAAAGGATACAAGATGAAAAAGAATATAAGGAACATATTGAGCGGAGGCCTGCTCGGAGTAGCGATGGCCGGTATGCTCACAGGCTGTTCGGAGAACTACCTGAATGTGGCTCCCGAGACAGACATCAATTCGGAATCTGTTGTAGCGACCACGAAAGCCGCAAGACTTCTGGTGCGCGGTATTGCTTCAGCCATGAACACCCAGTACGGTGGTGCAGGAGCACAGATATACAGTGGTGAGGGTTATGTAAATGCCCAGTATAACGATGGTAACGGTATGGACTTCCTCAACGGCTATGTGCTCCGGAGTGCGGAGGTGGCCAACTGGGATCCATGGGGCAACAACCGCTATTACTGCGTGATTATCCCCTGGAACTATTGCTACAATATCATCATGCGCTCCAATGCGGTGCTTGACGGTATTGACAATGCCGAAGGTCCGGAAGCTGAACGCAAGTTCATCAAGGCTCAGGCTCTGACATTCCGCGCCCATGCTTACATCAAGCTGTTGCAGTGGTATGCTCCTCGATGGGAAGATTCGAATAACGGTGAGACGTACTGTATAGTGCTCCGCACAAAACAGAATACCGAGGAGCTTCCTCTGAGCACCATGAAGGAAGTAAAAGACCAGTTGTACAATGACTTGAACCTGGCCATCCAGCTTTACGACGAGAGCGGTCTTACCCGCGATTATAAGTGGGAAACCGACAAGAGCGTGGCATGCGGACTTTACTCTCGCGCCGCTCTTATCTTCCACGACTGGGATGTCGCTCAGCAGATGGCAGCCGAAGCCCAGAAGGGTTATCAGGTGATGGACAACAATACACTCTTCGCCGGATTCTATAAGGATAACAATGACTTCATCTGGGAGACAGGTGCAGAGGCGAGTGACGTTTACTATTGGTCGTTCGGTAGCCAGTTCGCCTGCAACGGAGCATATCCCCAGGCATGGCAATATGGTGCCGGAGCTATCTCGATGGCTCTTTACAATCAGCTTGACCCCAACGACGTTCGTCGTAAATGGTTCCTTACCCCTGATAAAATCGGAACTATCCAGGGCGTGACAAACCAGGGTAAAGTAGATAACACATCGTGCTTCAAAGCTTCCTTCATCAACTCTGCAAAAGGTATAATAGATATAGCCTCCGGAGATGCTTACGACAGGAAAAAACCTGCCGGCACAACCGGTCTTGTGAACTACATAGCATTCTACGGCAAATACTATATGGAGAATATCTTCACTGGTAGCCTGCCGGAAGTAATGGGTGCCAACACAGGTCAGGGTATCTATGCCGCATACTTCACGCAGGGTTCTGCAAGTGACCTGCAGAGCTATCCTGTGAAATTCCCTATTGCCACGGGTACATATGCCGCTGTACAGACTACTCCGCTTGGCGCTCAGTATAAGTTCTGGTCATATGCTCCTTATGGAACGAGCAATTATCCAATCTTCCGCTGTGCAGAGATGGTTCTCAACGAAGCAGAGGCCGCATATATGGCAGGCAGCGAGACAGTAGCCAAGGCATGTCTTGAGAAAATCAACAAGCTCAGAAT
>Ga0073906_1003185_pt1 | contig 19214 bp, 15 predicted proteins | sample Inofromicrocosms_FD_65485 | JGI IMG/M metagenome (GOLD analysis project Ga0073906, IMG submission 65485) | Mouse cecum microbial communities from Vienna, Austria - Inoculum for glucosamine and mucus D2O microcosms | ecosystem: Host-associated > Mammals > Digestive system > Large intestine >...
AGGAACATCCTGGGGCGCCGAGATTGCAAGCCGTACCCGGCCGCCTTCCACCGACACCACAGATACCTCTATATCCTGACCAATCTTCAACGACTCGCCAGGTCTCCGCTGCAAAATCAGCAAGACACGGCCTCCTCCCCGCGGCCAAACTCCGCCAGAGGATGTCGCATTTCATAGCATTCCATAATAATCTGCCGGGCTTCCCGGGTCTTCGGATGCACCACCACAGGACACCGCAGATTCACCGTGCTTTCAGACGGCGGATTCTTTACCGCGCACAGCACATAGAACCCCAGTTCACCCGCGTCCCGCACGCCAAACTGTTTCAGCTCCGCCTCCCGCAGCTCCGGCGCGTACTCCGGCATCAGCGAAAAGGGGTCCAGCACCACAAAGGCCAGCGCCGGCGTCTTCATACTTTGCAGGCACAGCATTGTCCCGTGGCTCCCTTCAAACGGAAGCAGCAGAAAACGCCGCTCGTCCTCAAACCCGAATATCCCCGACGGAAACCTTACCTCTTCCTCCGCTTCGTACTCGATCTCGCCAAAATACTTTGTTTGGAGCTTCAATTCGGTGCCTCCTGTCAGGCCTGCACGTCCACAGGCTCATAGTTCGGGTCCGCAGAGGGCGGTACATACAGCGGGCCTCCGATATACTTGATGATAACTTCCGGTTTTTGCTTCACCGAGATCTCTATATCCCCGGGTATGAACTCAAACTTCGTCTGATTCACACGCCAGTCAAAATTCAGCTTATCCATCTCAAACCGGATATTCATCTCGGCAGGGTCCCAGCTGATTTCCGGTCCCTCCTTCGGGATGAAATCCATTGCCGGCTGGCTGAACATCTGGGGACTGATTGCCGTCTGCACAAGCTGCGCCTGCACATCTTCTCCGATCTGCGCCTTCAAATAAAGCTCCCCTTCCTGCGCGTAGCTGGCCGTTGCCGTGTACGCCGCCTGCTGGCCCTTCTGCGCGGTCTGCTGGATGCTCTGCGTGGGCGTTGGCGTTATCGAACTGCGCATCTCGAATGTATCCATATTCAACTGAATTGGACGGCTCTTGATGCTCATACCCCCCTTGTCCCGCGTGATTTCCAGTTCCGCGGAACCCTTTGCATATTCCAGATGGGCACGGGAAGTACGCATTTCAATCTCAATGGGCACGCGCGTGATCTCAATCAACTGTTCCATAGATCATAGCTCTCTCCTTTCGGCAGATTTCCTTCTCTCTCTTGTCAGTTTCTATTTTACAGACTCATATAGTCCATTAAACTCTGGGAAAGAATGCTGTTGCCTACTTTCAGGGCCGTGTCATAGCAGTACCGCGCATACATAAAGTCCGAAATCGCCGCCGCGGGGTCCACGTCCTCCATACCCAGGAACTGTTCCTGGAGTGTATCCATATTCTGCGTCAATAGCTCCGCGTTGTCCCTCAGGAACCCGCTCTGGGCGTCCAGCTCCACGTACCGCTGACTGCAAGTGCTCATGACATCCTCAAACTGCTGCGCCAACGCCCGGGCCTCATATTCGTCGTCCTCGCTGGCATACGCGCCGTTGTCAGGGTCGCACCGCAGAAGAATCTGACCCATCCGGTTAATGATGGACACGATGTTATTCGGCACTTCCACTTCCTTGGTAGACGTAACGTTGCCGTTCTCATCGTACATCTTCGCCGTCCGGGTTGTGGTTCCCGTGTCGCCCAGATAGAATATCCCCTGAAGCGCGGAGTCAAACACGCTGGACGGTACTACCTTGCCGTCCTTCTCCTGATGGCCCAGGCCCAGATCCATATAGCGCTTCTCTTCCTTCAGGTAGTACTCCATCTTCTCATTGTCGTTCTCATCCACAGGCTCCCCGCGATAGTACAATGCCCGTGCTGCTTCCGTCTTTTCGTTGGTGCCCGTCCCGTCGTTCTTCAGATACTTGAAGCCCGTGTTCTCATTGTAGTCCGGATTCTTGCGGGGCTCCCATTTCGCCTGCTGAATGTCGTCTGTCGGGTTGCCGTCCGCGTCCAGGTACTGCGCCTCATAACCCTCATCGCCCGGCTTCAAGGTTGTGTCATAATCCTCGCCACGGGCCGGGTTCAGAACGGGGTCCTGAATGACCTTGGAAAGATCCGTAATATCATTGGTGGGCACAAGATTGTCCGGGTCCGGATTCGCAGGGTCCGCAAAGGCGTAATACTGGAAAGCATTCGCGTGGTCTGGATTCGTCGGGTCCAGCTCCGCAGGGTCGATATAGTCCGGATTCTGCTTGGGATGCCAGGTGAACGGCACATTCAGCGTATCGGCGCCCGCAAAGACGAAGTTCTCTCCAAACCGGCCGTTCATCGTCTGAATAATACTGTCCGCTTTCGCTATCATCGACTGTCCCAGCGCGTTCCGTCCCGATGCCGTGGGGCCGTTCTCCGCCCGCAGAATGCTCCCGAACGCCGTGTCGTCCTGAAGCCGCGCAATGTCCGACGAGACGCTGTCCAGAGACGACCACGCCTGCTGATACTTGCTGTATACCGAGTTCGTCAGATTCAGCTGCGTATTTGCCCGCAGATACGAACGCCGGAGCTGGAAGCAGCGGGACGCGATGGCAGGGTCTTCCGCAAACGAATTGAAGTTCCGCTGCGTAATTACCTTGTTCATGGCCGTGTTCATCGTGTAGCTGGACCGGTTCATGTTATACCGGTAGGTTTTCAGAGAGCCTACCGTCGTTGTGCGTGGTATCATATCGTTCCTCCCCCTTTATCAGGTCGTTACGCCCGTGCCGTTGACCAGTTTTTCAAGCACGGAGTCAATCGTCGTCATCAGCCGGCACGCCGCGTTGTACGATTTCGCGTACATCATCAGATTCATTGCCTCGTCGTTGAAGTCTACCGCCGACACGCTGTCACGGTTGGTATCTACCTCCGTTGCGCTCTGGTAGGCTGCGTTCAGGCCGCTTTTTGTCACTTTGATGTCATTGCCCAGCACAGACTGGATATTCTCAAACATCTCCGCAAACGTACCGTTGAACATCACGTCCCCGCTGCCGTCACGGGTCTCGAACAAATCGCTGGGAATAAAGTCAAACTTCTTGTCAACCAGATTCTGGAAGTGCAGGAAGCCTCCGTTTGCGCCCGACACAGGCTTCGTCTCTCCCGGGGGGCATTCAAAGCTCTGCACCATGTCGATCGCGCCCTCGCTCCAGCTATGGGACACGCTGATGTTGCTTGCCGTGATATTTGTGTCATCATCGCCGGCGCCGTGGTTGCTGAACAGATTCCCGCCGGTAAATATGCCGTTGCTGACCGTCTTGTCGTCCGGCGTCTTTACGGCTTCCCAGGTCGTTTTTGTCGAGTCATTCGGGTCTGTTACCTGCTTCATCTGGGGAACCTCCAGGTAATCCTCTACCGTCTCCAGCTTCGCGTCAGCGTCAATCAGTCCGGCTGTCTGGGCCGCGTCAAACTGCTCCTGCATCGTCTTCCAGATATTGGGGTCTACTTTGTCCAGGCTCTCTTTTGTATCGCCGTGCTTGAGCGCGTAGCTTTCTGTAGTAGTGGTAGGCGGAGTCGTGCTGTTGTCCGTCTTTTCATATTCCACCGTCACCGGTCCGCCCATAGGCTTGCCTGTGACCTCGTGCAGCTTCGGTGTGCCGTCAGCGTTCAGAATCTGGCCCACATAGTTGTCATTGTTGTCTACATAGTAGCCCTTGTTCGCGTCGTTCAGCACCTTCGCGATCTGATTCGCCAGCAGGTCCAGTGAACGCTGATAGTACGGAATGCCACGCTTTGACGCCGCCTTCTCGTCGCAGTACAGCGGATTCTCGTTCGTCCCCTTGATGATGCTCAGGTCCGTGAATTCGCCTTCCTCCGTCAGAAGCTCACGGTCGGACTGGAGCGCGCCGTAAAGGTCGTTGTCGTCGAAAGATACCGGCGTGGACAGAATCTGAACGAACGCCTGTTTGGTGTAAATGGGGTCGCCGTTAGCATCCCGGTCGCTGATGTAATAGTTGGTGAGAATCTTGTTGCCGGTGTGGGGGTCAATTTCCGTGATGGGCTGCTTTTTGCCTGCAAGCTCCTTGATATCATCATAGGTAACGCCGTTGATCGTATCGCCCTTTTTAAAGACCTCCGGAATCTGCCGCTCCGTGATATAGTGCAGATACCCCTGGCGGTCCCGGAGTTCCGAAAGCGTCAGCGAATAGTTGGGGTTGTTGACCAGCTTCGCGTCTTCCAGATTCTTCGTCGGGTTGTTCTTGCCGTCCAGATAGGGCACGTAGTCGGGGTTTTCCTGATATGTGGCGGCGGACTTGGCGGGGTCATCAGTTGGATTTCCTGCCTCGTCCAGATACCAGGGGTTTGCGGTGCTGTTGGCTTGTGTGAAATCAGCTTTGTCATTTAACGTTTTGGCTTTCGCGGCCTGTGCAGGGTCATTTGTCGCGGTGCCGTCAGCCATTAAATACCGAGGGTTTGTGTCGCTGTCGGCTGCTCCAGCGTTGAAATTCGGATTGGGGACCAAAGCTTCCGCCGCATCGTCCTTGAACATCGTTGGATTTCCGTTTGCGTCCAGATACGGCCAGGTGGTCTTATCCAGCGGGTCCAGTTCACGCATGGCCGGGACCTGATCGATCTCAAGCTGTCCAACATAAATGCCGTCCACCAGAATGGCCTCGTCCGTCAGCACCGACGGGTCCGGGTTCGCGTTGTCCAGCTTGACCGTGCATTTCTCCACTTCCACGCCAGGCGCAATCTCTTCCATGCTGTACACGACGTTGATCTTCATATACTGGGACAGCTCGTCAAGAAGCACGTTCCGCTGATCCCGAAGTTCCAAAGCCTTGTCGCCGTGAATGTCGCAGTTCCGGATTTCCTCGTTGTACTCCCGGATGCTGCTCAGAATGCCGTTTACCGTCTTGACATCCTGCTCGTATGCCGTGACCGCGTTGTCATGGACCTGCTGGAGCTTTGTGGCATACTGATTGAAATAGCGGCTCAGCTTTTCCGCGGCCGCACGGACCTGCCGGTTATATTCCGCGTGGCCCGTCTGGTCCGTTACGTCGCCCAACGCCTTGAACAGATCCATAATCTGGGCGTGCAGAATACCGAAATCGTCGCCCTCGGTCTGCTCGCCCTTGCCCACTTCATCCAGAATGGACGCGATCTGCTCCAGGCCGCCCAGCATTACATCATTTGCTCCTACGCTGGCGTTCACGCTCCGGAACCGGATGTCCAGGTACGGGTCCCGCAGCTGGGAGACGCCCGTACACAGCACGCCCTGACCTGTCCGCACATCCGAGGGGTTCGCGTAACGGTCCGTGCCGCCGATATGCAGACTGCCCTGGTCCAGACGCTGCCGGGTATAGCCTTTCGTATTGACATTGGATATATTATTGCCGGTGATGCTCAGGCCGGACTGCGCCGCGTATATGGCCAGCCGCGCCTGGGTAAAAGAACCAAAGGTACCAATGCTCATCGTTCTATTCTCCTTACCCCGCGCTTCATCATTCAGGCGCGGAAATCTGTTCTCATGGACTGAGGCGTCTGGGGCCCGCTTTCATCGTAGCCCGCGCCGTCCAGCTCAAAGGTCCCGCCCATAGCCCGGACCGTGCTCTCGACTTCCTGTATCCCCTTTTCCAGCACTTCCCGCGCCGCTGTGGACGCTTTCTGATATTCCATATACTGGACCTTCAGTGATACCGCGATCTGCCGCGCCTGTTCCCGCATGGATTCCGGCACATACTGCGGCAATTGGGACAACCGCGCTTTTTCAAGGCCGAGTTCCTTTTGCAGCCGCGCGCGGGTCTGCTCCAGTCCGCGGAACGACAGTGACAGCACCTGCTCCCGCTTCATAATGTCGTTCAGCGCTGCAAGGTCGTCCGCCGCTACCGCAGGGGGCTTTTCCTTTGCCAGCGCCGTCAGACTTTCCAGCTGTTTCCGGAGGTCCTCCAGATAGGCCAGGTACATTCTGTATTGTTCTTCCATTCGTTAGTCCTCCGCAATAAACAGCATCCGGGCCGCGATGGACATAGGGTCCGGCGTGTACGTCCCCGATGACACCGCCTGCCGCAAATCCTGAATGTCGCCTGTTGTTGTGGCCGTCCGCACTTCGTACGCAAGCCGGCTCACGACCTCCATCTGCGCCTGAAACCCGCTTCCTTCCGCAGGGGCGGAGAACGTGGCGGAGTCGTAATTCGGACTGCTCAGCGCGGCTGCCGAAGTTTCGCGTTTAGGGGGGGGATAGTAGGTCTTTGGCCGGCTTACTGGGGTGATGCCGCCGGAACGGGAAGAAGTCAGCATGATTCTCACATCCTTTTTTCTCGATAACGCGCCTGATTTCGTCTATTCAATATTCATATCGGCATTCCAGGCCAAAAGTTAAGAATGGCCAGAAAAATTCTTCCTCCCGGCGGTCCTTCGATTCTCTGCGGCTTCTTTTCCCGATAAAAAAGCAAGGGTGCCAGGGCGGATGGGAAACGGCATAGGAAGTTCTTTTTTCGAGCCGCGGACAGAAAAAGATGACAAAAACCTTCCGATAAAGAAGCATAAAATTCCCGCCGGCACTTTTCAAAAAATCAAAAAATCAAACAAAGCCGGCAAACAAGAGCCCATCAAAGTCCGCGAAACAGAAAGAGCGGCTCCCCGATACGGAAACCGCTCCAAAAAACGAAATATGCTGTCTTTATAACGTTTGCAGGTGCCGCAAAAGTACGTTGGCGATATTCTCGCAGGATGCCTGAACGCACACCGCGCCGATATCGTGGGCCACCATAGGCATTCCGTAGACAACGCAGGACTCCTTATCCTGGCCGATGGTGTACGCGCCCTTCTGACGCATTGCCAGAAGCCCCGCCGCGCCGTCCTGTCCCATACCCGTCATGATGATGCCCACCGTCTTGCAGCGCACCACCTCGGAGATGGACTGAAACATCGCGTCGACAGAGGGACGGTGCCCGCTGACCTTCTCGCCAGGCATACAGGAAATCGTGTACTTATCGCCGATCCGCACAATCCGGCACTGCAAATCTGCCGGGGCCACCAGCGCCAGTCCACGCCGGAGCTCGTCGCCGCTTTTGGCCTCCCGGACCTCCATTTTGCACAGCCGGTTCAGACGTTCCGCGTACATCTGCGTGAACCCCTTCGGCATATGCTGCACGATCACCATTGCCGGAATATCTGCCGGAAGCCGCTTCATGACCTCCAGCGTGGCCTCTGTTCCGCCCGTGGACGCGCCCAGGCCAATGATCACATGATTCAGCGCCGGAGACGGTCCCAGGGCCTTTGCCGCGCCGCCTGCCAGAACGCCAGCAAGTCCCGCGGCGGCTCCACCTGCGGGACGAGCTGCTGAATTCACTGCGGGACGGGCTGCCGGATGGGTCCGCACCCGGGACATGGACGCAATCAGTATCTTCTGCGCCAGGGCCGTAATAAACGCGTCCTTGTTGTCCTGTGGTTCCGGCTTGCGCACAAAATCTACCGCCCCTGCCGACAGCGCGTCGAACACCTTCAGATTCAGCGAGGACACCAGGATTACCGGTATTGGATGGCTCGGCAGATACTCCTTCAGAAAATCGATCCCGCTCTGCCCCGGCATCTCCACATCCATTGTCACCACGTCGGGCCTTAGCTGCGGGATCTTCCGTTTTGCGTCCAGCGTATTGATGGCAAACCCCACGATTTCCATCCTGGGATGTGCAGAAAGCCCTTTGATAATCAGGCTTCGGGCAAGGGCGGAGTCGTCTACCACCATTATGCGTATTTTATTTCCCTGCACCATGTATCGGACGCCTCCCTTGTTATTTCTGAAATGTTGCCGTTGCCAGCCGGCGGTAAGGCATATTCTGTCCCAGATTCTCCGAGGCGCTGATCAGCAGATACCCCCCGGGCACCGTCGCGTCGTAGAACCGCCGGACCAGGGCGTCCTTGGTGGGCTGGTCGAAGTAGATCATCACGTTCCGGCAGAATATCACGTCGAACTTTCTCCGGAATTTGATTGGGTCCATCAGATTGAATGTCTGGTAGATCACGTTGTTCCGTACCGCGGAGGTCACCGTATGGGTTCCGTCTTTATTGGCGGTAAAGTATTTCTTCTTCCAATCCGCCGGGATGGTGTCCGGAAGGGTATAGACTCCCGCCTTTGCCTTGGCCAGCGCCTGGGCGGAAATATCGGTGGCCAGGATCCGGGTGTCCCAATCCTTTGCCTGGGTCCCCAGATAGTCATACAGGAACATGGTAATATTATACGGCTCCTCACCGCTGGAACAGCCCGCGCTCCAAATGGCCAGGCACTTGTCCCGCTGATGCCGCCGGACGATATCGGGGATAATTCGCTTGCAGAATACGTCCAGGTGCTCCTTTTCCCGCATGAAAAACGTGTAATTGGTAGTCAGCTTGTTCAATACCAGGGTTATTTCATCGTTTTGCTTCTTCTCCAGCACATGATTCACAAATTCGCCGAAGCTCTGATACCCCAGCTTCCGGATGGCCGGGGAAAGCCGTCCGGTAATCAGCTGTTTTTTCTGCGACAGGTCGATGCCGTATGTCCCCTGCATAAACGTGACCAGCCGCTTGAAATCCGCTTCAGAGATCGTCATGGGAGTGAAGCTGCTCCCCTTTTCCAGCACGCTCATGGTCCCAGAAGCTGCTCGCAGTCCAGCACCAGCATGGTCCCGGAACCGTCGGGCAGAGTACACATCCCGGACACCAGCTTCTGGGCGCTCCGGGACGGGATCGGCAGAATGCTGGCGTTGGGAATATCCATCATCAGCTCCACCGCGTCCACCTGTATGCCAAGCTGCGTGTCGTTATAATCCAGCACGATCAGCAGGCTCTCTCCGCCCTTCGGGTACTTCCCGAGCCGCTGGCGGATATCCATAATCGGAATAATCTGCCCGCGCATATTGAAGATTCCCTCGATATAATCCGGCATCATGGGCAAGTAGGTAGCGGAGTAACTGTTCAGAATCTCCACCACATATTCCGCGTCGATACCGATTTTCAGATTATCGATAATAAAAATGAGGTATTTCCGGCTCTCCGGCCCCGTGATTTCCTTCACGACGCCCTCGTCATCCACTTGCTGAAACAGAACATCCTCTTTCGCTGTGTTCATTGCATTCCCTCCTTCTGGCTGTCCTTAGCCGCGGGCCGCCGTGTACAGTCCGCCCGCGTCCAGAATAATGCTGATATTGCCGTCTCCCAGAATGCTGCAGCCTGTGATGCCGTAATTCTTGATATCGAAATTATTGACATACGTGGGGAAGGGCTTGACGACGATCTGCTGCTCTCCAAGAAGCTCGTCAACAAACAGGCCATAGGAGCAGTCTCCGGACTCCAGCCACATCAGAATGCCGTCCTCCACCCGCTCCGCGCCTTCGGGAAGATTATAGAACTCCTGCGCGCGGATAATGGGATAGTACCCGTCCATAATCTTAATCATCTCGCCGTTTACAGAGTCGTGCAGAATATCATTCTCGGTAATTTTCAGGCTGGAGCGGATATTATTGATAGGAATTGTAAAGATGGACTTGCCCACGGAGACCTCCATGCCGTCCATAATTGCCATAGTCAGGGGAATCCGCATAGTGGTAATCATGCCCTTTCCCTGCTCGCTGGTGATGGTCACGGAACCGCCCAGGCTCTCAACGCCGCTCTTCACAACGTCCATGCCCACGCCGCGCCCGGAGAACTCCGTCACTTCCTTATTGGTGGAAAACCCCGGCGCCATCAGGAAATTCAGAATCTCCTTATGACTGTACTCCACATCCGGGGAAGCAATCCCGTTATTGATTGCCTTCCGCAAAACGGCCTCGTCGTTCACGCCCGCGCCGTCGTCCTTGATCTGGATAATGACCTCGCTGCCGGTATCCTCCGCGGACAGTATGATCTCGCCCACGGGATCCTTTCCGGCGTCGATCCGGTCCTGCACGTTCTCTTCGATCCCGTGGTCCATGGAGTTCCGGACCATGTGCATGATCGGGTCCCCGATGGAGTCCACTATGGTCTTGTCCACCTCGGTATTTTCCCCGATCAGCGTTAGTTTTACCTGCTTGTTCAGTTTCTTGCACATATCCCGAACGATACGGTTCATCTTCTGGAACGTGTTGGAAACCGGGATCATCCGCAGGGACATGGACACGTCCTGCAATTCATCCGTGAGCTTCCGAAGCTGCCGGGCCGACTTGGAGAACGCGTCCAGATGCAGGCCCTTCAGGTCAGGAGAAGCCGTCACCATGGCCTCGGTAATGACAATCTCGCCCACAATTGCGGAGAGCTCATCCAGCTTGCTGAGGTTCACGCTGATCAGGCTTTCCTTCTGATGCTGCGCGCTGCCCTGCTGACCCTTTGCGGGAGCGGACTTTGCGGGAGCGGCGGACTTGACGGCAGGCGCGGGGGGCTCTGCTGCTGCGACTGCCTCGGCGGGAATGGAGACCTTCGGCGGCGCGGGTTCGAAGTCGTGGGGCTGGTAGGACCGCACAGAACCTGCGCTCCGGACCTCCGCGATGGCCTTCTCACGGTCCTCCGGGTTCCGGAACTGCATCAGAAAGCCGTTCTCTATCACCTGCTCTGCCGTGGACGCGTCGCTTTCAACGCCCGCGGGTTCAAACAGGAAGTCCGACGCCGCGCAGAAACCCTGAATCGCGCTCACCAGCATATAGGCCCGGAGATTTTCCATCCCGCAGCCCTCGTCGAAGAACACCCGCAGCTCGTACCGGAAATCAGGATTCCCCTCGCTGCTCCGCGGCACCGCCCCAGACGTTTCCGCCGCAGGGACCGGTTCCGCAGCCGCAGGTTCCGGAGCCGGAGGCGGGGCTTCCTCTGAATCTTCTCCTTTAATTTTGGCAATCAGACTATTAATATTTGCAAGGAAACTGTCGACATCCTTGTTAAGGGGCTGTTCTGCCTCCACCTTTTCCATCTCTACGCGGAAGTAGTCGATAGAGTGGAGCATCAGATCAAACAGCGCCGGACGGTTCGCATCCGACACGACTGCCATCCCATTCTCCCGAATAATAAAGAACATATCTTCTATCCGGTGCGATACCGTCGCCAGCGGGTCAAACTCCATCATAGCCGAGGAACCCTTGATGGTATGCATAATGCGGAAGATTTCGTTCACGTTTTCCTCGGAGAACGTATTTTCCTTTTCCGCGTCAAGAACAATATTTTCCAGTTGTTCCAGCAGCGTGTTGGTTTCGTAGATGTACATATCCAAAATATCGTTGCTGCTCACGAAAACACCACCTTCAAACCTTTTTCATTTCTATCGACCCGTTCTACCAAAAAAATAAGCCTCTCCCACAAGTTTTTTCTGCGAGGTGTCATGAATGCCTGATATTCTCGGCGCAACCAATCCGGTGCCCGGCCGCGAAAATGCCGCCATTAACCGGAATATCCCTGTTTCCCCAAACAATACGCAGATTCAGAACGTCCCCGATCCCAGCAAGGTCAGCAGGCCCGACGGAAAGACCGAACAGCAGGGCAGCGACCTCCAGGGGGACGGCCAGGTCCGCTACGACTCCAATTTTCAAACCTTTCTCCAAAGGCTGAAAAACACACCGGGACTGACGGACAGCCTGATCCGCATTCTCTCCGGGCGGGAGGGCACCGTGGTCCTCTCCGGAATGAGCGCGGGGATTGCTGAGGAAATGTCCCATGTTCTGGAGATGCTCCAGATGGACGAGAGTCAGCTCCTGGATTTCCTCTCCGGACAGTTCCGCACAGGGACGCGGTTCGGCGGCGCGCTCTTTGCCCTGCTCCGCAATGCCTACGACAGGGCTTCCTCAGACGGCGTCCGGAACGATATTCTGCAGTTCCTCAAGGCTTACGTGGACTTCGATTCCACCAGCCATATCGAAAGCAATATCCTCCGGGACCTGAACTCCATGGCCGACGCAATGCCCGCCAGCTATGCCGAAAAGCTCCGGGATATGATCGCGAAGCTTATGAACGGCATGGCCGCGGGGGACAGGACCGGAAACCTTCAGCTTCTCCAGCGTGACCTTTTCCCCTATATGTCTTCCTATGTGGAGAGAACCCACGATATGGGACTCCCCCGGACGCTCCTGACCATGCTGGCCCTGAACGTGACCCGGTACGAGAACGGCAGCGAGGAGAAGCTCCTGGAATCCTTCCATCAGCTCAGCGGCTATGGGACCCTGAAAGGCCAGCTGGGCGGGATCGACGACCAGTCTTTGCTCCTGCTGCTGAAAAGCCGTCAGAACGCGGAGAATTCCAGAGCCGTCCAGTTCTCCAACCATCTTGCCGCCGCCGCAAACAGAGCCTTGAAGGGCGAGGGCAGCGCGGAACTTCAGGAGGCTTTCCGGAACCTGGTATCCGCCATGCTGATTAACGAGAGCGTCTATATGCCTGTGAATCACTTTATGCTCCCCCTGGAGTGGAACGGCAGGATGCTGTTCTCCGAACTCTGGGTGGACCCCAACGCCGAGGATGAGCAGGGCCGGAGCGGAAAACAGGGCGGAGGCCCGTCTATGAAATTCCTGCTGAAAATCGACGTGCAGTCCCTGGGGCTGTTTGATGTGGTGCTGGTCCACCGGGGCGGCGAGGTGGATTTGCAGATCGCCTGCCCGGAGGGGGTTGTGCCGTTTTCAAAGCAGATCGAGGACGCGATGAGCACCATTCTGCGGAACCATGAGCTGAAACCGTCCCGGGTGCTGGTGCGCCGTATGGAACGCCCTGTGGCTCTCACCGAGGTGTTCCCCAAAATCTTTGAAGGGAAGAACAGCGTCAATGTCAAGGTCTGATACGCGGGCTAAAAAAGCCGTTGCCCTCCAGTATGCCCCCGGCGACGCCGCTCCTGTGGTGGTGGCCTCCGGTATGGGCTACCTGGCTGAGAAAATCGTGGAAACCGCCGCGGATAACGGAGTGCCTATCTATGAGGATAACTCCCTTTCTACCATTCTGACCCAATTGCAGCTTGGTCAGGAGATCCCCGAGAGCCTTTATCAGGCCATCGTGGAAATCTATGTCTACTTCCTGCACTTTGACCCAAAAACAGGGACCGTCCGCCCAAGCCCCTCCGCCAAGGCCCCTGAATCCCAGGAACAAGGAGATGGTAACCTATGAGCGCCAACGACAATGCTAATATTTACCTGATTCTCGACAACGCCAACCATCCCCTTGGCCGGGGCGAGATGGAAACCCTGCCCGACGCTGAGCAAATGCGGATGCTGGTGCTGGACCATCAGGCGGACGAGGTGGCCGACCATCAGACGGTGCTGCTCCTCAGTATGGGCCGGGACGAGCTGCCAATGGCCTGTAAGATTCTCAGACAGAGGGGCGATAAGGTCATTCTGGAGAAAATCGCCAGCCTGGACCCCGACGTGCGGCGGAATCTGCGGGTCAACGTGGAGTTCGAGAGCTTTATCTATCCTGTCAGCGGGGCGTGGCGAGGCAGAAGGCACGTCCGTTCCATTGACCTGAGCTGCGGCGGCGTTGCCTTTACCGGCGAGCCGGGCCTGGGGGATCATGAAATCGTCGAAATCATCATTCCTGTCACCCTGGAGGCTCCTGTGCTCCTGCATTGCGAGCTTCTGCGCATCAAGCCCCTGGAGGACGGTTCGTGCTTTTACGCGTCTAAATTCGTGGATATGTGCGAGAGCGAGGAAATGGTAGTGCGGGAGGCCGTGTTCAGTTTGCAGCTGGCCAGCCGGCCAAAACAGTAATAAGGAGGTACACGCAATATGAGCGCATTCAAACGGCAAACACAGCGCGTCCGGCCAGGGTCTGTCCGATGGGCGGCCCTGGTTCTGTGCGCAGTCCTGCTCGTCATGCCCCTGCTCCTGCGGCAGAACGTGCAGGCCGCGGGCTGGATGGAGCCGTATTTGCAGCAGGTCACTGACTGGGGCGTGATGCGGGGGGATTCCTCCGGCGAGCTTCACCCCGACCGGGCCATTACCAGAGCCGAGTTCGTCACACTGGTGAACCGCGCCTTCGGTTACACGGAAGTTGGCCCGAATCCCTTTTCCGATGTGCAGGACAGCGACTGGTACGCGGAGGATATCCGGATCGCAAGACAGGCCGGGTATTTCAACGGCACCAGCGACAACACCGCGTCGCCCCGCTCCCTGGTCACTCGGGAACAGGCTGCCGCGCTTCTGGCCAGATGCCTGCGGTTACAGGGCACTACCGGTTCCACGACCGATTTCGATGACGGTCTGCAAATCGGCACGCAGTTCCGGGGCCTGGTGCAGGAATCCGCGAACCTGGGTATCATTCAGGGCTACGCCGACGGCACCTTCCGCCCGAAAGCCCTGATTACCAGAGGACAAATGGCCTGCTTCCTGGTCCGCGCCCTGGGTACCCTTGTGCAGGAACCCGGCGAGCAGATTGAAAGCGGAGTCTACGGAAACCTGACCATCAATACCTCCGGCGTCAAGCTCAAGGACACCACCATTACCGGCAACCTCTATCTCACCGGCGGCGTGGGCCTGGGGAACGTGGAGCTGGAAAACGTCAACGTGATGGGCAAGATCGTTATCTGCGGCGGCGGTCTCAGCGAGAAGGGGGATAACAGCGTGGTCCTCCGGAACGTGGTCGCCGATTCCCTGGAAGTCGACAGCCTGGCCGATCAGTTCCTCTCCGTCCGCGTCGAGGGCCTGACCAATATTGATAACACCACCATCCGCACTTCCGCCTATGTGGAGGACGTTACCGGCAATAATCTGGGCCTCCGCTTCATCACCTTGGACGGTAAGGAAAACACGCGGCTGCAATTGGCGGGCAATATCAAGGAAATCGTCAATATTAGCCCGAATTCTGCCCTTGAAGTGGTTCAGGGCGTGGCCCATACCGTTACCATGGACGAGCGGGCTGTCAATTCGACCCTGAGCATCGCCCAGAATTCCAGCATCAATAAGCTGAACCTGGACGCCGCGACCCCTGTGACCGGTCAGGGAAGCATTGCCGATCTGACCGTGAACGCGGACGGAGCGTCTTCCACCATGCTGCCGGATAAGGTCACGGTGCGGCCTGGCATTACCGCAAACATCAACGGCGAGAATATGAACAACGTTGCCGCTGAGGAGTCCTCCGAGGAACCCAGGCTGCTCTCCGGTTACCCTGTGGCCAGGAACGTTGCGCCTACTACCGCCGACGTGGTGTTCAGCACTAATAAACGAGGCACCATCCGCTGGGCGCTGACCACTTTGACAGACGGCTCTGTGGGCGAGAACGAGCTGATGAATCCTACCGGCTATTCCGGGAAGATCGTTCAGAGCGGGACCATCGCCGCCACCGCTTCCAATACCGAATTCACCACCCGGCTGACCAACCTGACCCGGGACGGCTCTTACTACGTCTCCGCCCTCCTGGAGGATAACCGCGGGCATCGCAGTCCCGTGAAGGTCGCTTCCTTTACTACCCCCGACGATACCGTGCCGGCCTTCTCCGCCGGGTATCCCACAGCCATTCTGACGGTCGACAGCGAGGACGACACGGCGCAGGTCATTCAGTCGATGGTCATGGCAAATAAGGACTGTAAGCTCTATTACGCCCTTCTGCCCAACAATGCCGCCGCGCCTACCCCTGCCGATTTCCGCTCCTCCGCGATTACCGGCAATCTGGGTTACGGCATTGTGGATATCAAGAAAAATACGCCCTTCCTGATTCCCAGAGTCAACACGTCTTACCTGGAAGAGGAAACGACGTACAACCTCTACCTCTGGCTGAACGACGCCGACAATAACCGCAGCTCCAACGTGGTCCGGCTGAACGTCACCACCCTGGACAAGACGCCGCCCACCATCATCCATATCACCGATATCACCGACGGCAATGGTCTCACCGCTACCAGCGCTTCCTTTACCTTCGCTCTGGATGAACCCGGAACCCTCTATTGGGCCGTGGTCAAGGAAGGAACCGAATTCTACCGCCCCATTGCCGACGGCACCCCCAATGGACGCATCCCCGACCCCTCCGAGCTGGTGGCCAAGATCCAGGTCGAACGGGGCACCGGCGCGCTTGTCCGGGGCAGCGCAAACGCCAATACCGCCGGGGCTGACGTGACCTTTACCGTCACCGGGCTGGAAGGACAGACCCGCTATAAGCTCTACTACGTCGCCAAGGACCGGGCCGGCAACTACAACGTTTACACCGAAGCCCTGACGCCGCCCCATCTGTTCAGCACCCTGGATAACGAGGGCCCGACGGTGAATCAGACCTACAATAAAGATCAAATCCAGTTGGAATTCTCCGAGGCCGTGGAGGGTATGTGGATTGACCCCGTTACCCAGCAGGCCAGCTTCCGAAACTTCCGGAATCTGTATCTTGCCGTTCTCGCCGCGGGCAATGACCCCGATGCCCAGGCGAAAGCGAAAAATGCCCTGGCCGAGGCCCTGAAAGCGCATATCACCCTCTATAATAAGGGCACCGGCGAGCCTGTCACGGACCGGGCTTTGGATACCAGTACCTATGAATGGATTGATTACCGGGAGGCTACCGTAACGCCGGACGCTTCCGGTAACGGGAAGATGTACATTACCTTCCCTGAGAAAAAAGCAGTCAGCCGCGTGAGTGGAGAGACTTATTACTTCGTCCTCAAAAATATCGTCGACGCTTCCCAGAATCACAACCCCATGGAGGGCATCGACGGCAGCGGCAGCCTCCAGCTTCCCGATATTACCACCGAGGACGCCAAGGTGAACCTGAAACGCGCTACTACCCTCAGCGGCTATGTGGATAAGAAACAGGTGAACTTTGATATGGCTTTCACCATGGAGCCTGAGGGCGTGGATAACGTCAGCGCCGACCAGAAGTGGGATTTGCTCTTCTGGTATACTTACTCTGACCCTGCCGCTTCCTCCGTGGAGTTCGAGCTGTACCATTCCGACAACGGCGGCACTTCCTGGGACCAGGACGGTGTGCCCGGTCATACCACCGCCAGAATCCAGACCTTCCCCGATAACCGGGAAACCGGCATCAGCATGGCAAAGTATTTCTATCCCAATGCCGACGGCAGCTTTACCTTTGTACAGCTCAAGGAGATGAAAGACCGGCAGTACGCGATCCGGATTACCAAGATCGGCACTTCCGGCGTTCGGGAGGATTGGAGTACCGCGATTACCTTCCGGCTTCAGGTGGTGGCCTCCGACCAGGGCGCTTTGCAGGAGCTTGTCCGGCCCGACCTGACCCCCGCCAGCTGGGAGGCTAACCAGAATGGTGATAACGCTGTCCGGGATATCGGCACACCTAAGCCCTTTACCGTGACACATACCTTCTCCGATTCCGCCGCGCCGAAGTTTGTGGGCGGGTATCCGAATTTCAGCTACGGTGATGAGAGCGTGGATATTACCATTATGCTCAACCGCAGCAATACTACCTGCTATTATGTTGTTGCTCCTCTGGGGACCATCCCAACAACTTACAAGCCCAGTGAAAACGCAAATCCTGTTTCAATCACCAATTCCGATAACTGGCAGATTCTGGACGAAGACGGCGGCAACTTCAACGACACCGGTGACAGAGGACTGGTTACCGCCCCCGGCAGCGTGGATATCATGAATCCCAATTTCCGGAATGACGAAATCAAAACCGGCAATATCCGCTTTACTTCCGGCGCGCTGCCCATTCCTACCATCACCGGCCTGCGGTCCAATCAGGAGTACATCGCTTACTTCGTCCTCCGCGGTGAAAGTCAGAGCTCTTACTCCGGCGTTTACGCGTTCCGCTTCAAGACCGAACCTGTTGTGCGGCCCGTGCTCCAAGTGGACCTGGGCGCGCCTAACGGTACGATCAGCGAGGTCAACCGGAAAGAGGCCAGCGGCGGTTGGATGATTATCCCCGATACCATGGTTCCCGAAGCCCTGAATCAAACCGTCGACAGCGTGTCAAACCGGAATACCTCCGAACTGAATCCAGCTCACGCAGACCTCTGGCAGTCCAGCTATGGAAACCTGACCCTGCTGGAAGCCATGCAGACCAGCGTCCGGCGGAATAATACCATGGTGGGCACCGTGTTTGATCTGTTCGTCCTCAAGAACGTGCAGGATACCATCGGCGACAGCATCGTCCGGGGCAGCTACGGCGTGGGTCAGAACGGCACCCTGACGCTGAACAGCAACAATAATTTCAGTTTTGTCCAGAATTATACCCAGTGGATGAGTCCGGGCGTGAATTACTATCTCGTCGCCGTGGCAAAGAGTCCCCAAGGTTCTGCCTACGCTGGGGCGGCAAACTATCCCCTCTATACCCGGGATACCCAGCATCCGAAGATCACCTCCGTCCTGACCACCACAGGCCAGTGTTACGCAACACCCCAGGAAGCCATGACCGCCCGCTATACCGGCAGCTTTACCGTCCAGTTTGACGAAACCCTTTACTGGAAGGATTCCCAGGCTTCCACCGACCTGCTGAAATTGGCCTACACCAACCGGGTCACCGGCGCGACAAAGCCCAATGAACCCAACGTCGTCGGTTACCAGGCCGCAACTGCCCTCCTTCAGCAGGGGAACGTGACCTTGGACGCTACCCGCTATGACAGCCCTGTAAATGGACAGTACCCCTCGTGCAGCTCCCTGTTCTTTAACTTCGAGTCCCCGGGCCTGACCATCAACAGCTCCATCGGCCTGAATACCCGCAGCCTCAGCGACGCGGCAGGCAACGCGGGCTTCGGCGACGGCAATATCAGCCTTCAGTTGGAATTGGTGACTACCGTCGTGGGCGGCCAGAGGCTCTATGGCGCGCAGTTTGTCGTGGTCAACGCTTCCTCCGGCTGGCTCGCCGAGAACTACAGCTACAGCTATCCCAGAGGTACTTGATTTCTTCCCTTGAGGGCGGGTGGTTTGCTGCCCGCCCTCTGTCTTCACTTTGCTGTAAAGGAGAGGATACCCCTATGCGTTTCTTTGCTTTCCGAAGGGTCTGGGCGCTGCTGCTGTCGTTGGCCCTCCTGTGTTCCCTTGTGACGCCCGTGTCCGCCGCCGAGGATGATACGGGAACGGAAAAGCCTCCGGCGGAAGAGGTGGACAAAACCCCGAATCCCATCCAGCTGGACAGATCGTCTGCCACCATGCACGTAGACGACGTTCTGGAACTGCGCGTTACGACCTCCGGGACCAATCAGAACGTTTTCCCTTTTGCGAAAGGCTCCGAGATCCGCTGGACTACCAGTAATCCCAGCGTCGCCACCGTTTCGCCCAGAACCTCTGTCCTGGAAAACGGGAAATTGGAACCCTGTACCGTCACCGCTTTGAGTGTCGGCGAGGTGACCGTTACCGCCAACTGCTATTTTGA
>Ga0073906_1003196_pt1 | contig 19138 bp, 19 predicted proteins | sample Inofromicrocosms_FD_65485 | JGI IMG/M metagenome (GOLD analysis project Ga0073906, IMG submission 65485) | Mouse cecum microbial communities from Vienna, Austria - Inoculum for glucosamine and mucus D2O microcosms | ecosystem: Host-associated > Mammals > Digestive system > Large intestine >...
GCCAGCAAAAGCACGGCAAAAAATCTTTTCTTCATATAAAACCCTCCTGAAATTATTCTTAACAGCCCACAGCCTAAAAGGCAGCCTGCGCAACAAGCGGCCAAAGGATGAGGAAAATCCGCTCAAGCCGCCCTTATAAACTGTTTTGGCCGTCAAGATAACAAAAAATGCGCGCGCAGGCACAGTTTACCCACACACGCAATAAACCCCTTTGCTCAGGAGGGGCTATTCTTCTTAAAGTGCAGCAGCACAACTCAAAAAGTCTTGCAGAACTAACAAAATTGTATTATACTAAATAAAGCGGTGCTGCGTCACAAATAAAAGCAGTTGTGTATGGATGGCCTATTCATCCTGCATAGGGGCTCCAAGGTATTGGCGTACCAAAGGCCCTGCCGCTACTTTAATTTGTCATCTTGCTTTTCTATTGTAACTCTAAACCCCGTCTATAGTCAAGCCTTATTTCCCAATTATTTTCAATTCTTCTAAATTTTTATTTATCCAGCTTTTCTTCGTATAACAAACGCCCCTCTGCCAAAGCAAAAGGGGCGTTTGTTATCTTATCTTAAAATTTCATCCAAATCCACTCATAATCGTTAGTTTTCATATTACAAAATCACCAATATTTTATAAATTATTTTGCAACCTTTTCATCAAACCGCATCAAAATCGCCGCCACCTGAGCCCGCGTAGCATTGCCTGCCGGGTCCAGGCTGCCGTCTGCATTGCCATTCAGCAGGCCGCAGCCCACTGCCCATTGCAAAGGCTCCTCCGCCCAGGCTGCAACCTCGCCCCGGTCGGCAAATCCGCTCAAATCGCCCTGCGCACTCACATCAACGCCTTTCAGCTTAGCATAACGATAAAGCACCGCCGCCAGCTGCTCGCGGGTAATGTCCGCATTCGGGCCAAAGCTGCCGTCCGCAAAACCGCTCACCACGCCGTTGCTGCTGGCCCAAGCCACTGCGTCGCTATACCATTGCCCGGCCTGCACATCGCTAAATTTAGCCGTCGCGCCAGCCTCCGCGCCCTCAAAACGGAACAGCATCGTCACCAGCATACCGCGAGTCGTCCCCTCGCCTGGTGCAAAGCGGTCGTCGGAAACGCCTTTCATCAAACCGCGCTGGCAAACCCAATCAATCGCCTGGCTATACCACTGCCCCGGCCGCACGTCGCTGAAACTCTCCAGCACAGCGCCGCTTTGGCCGCCCTGGTTATTGGTGTTCTTCTCCGGTTCCGCCGGTTTTGTCACTTCCTCCGGCTTCGGCGTTTCCACCGGCTTATTATTGCTCGGCCGTTTGCCACCGCCGCCGCTGGGCTTAGTGTCCGGCCCCACGGTGTAAGTGTCGTTCACCGTCACTGCAACATTAACCGTCAATGGAGCCACACCCTCTTTGCTGGCCGCCACACCCAGTTGCAGGTTAGCCTTGCCGGGAGCCACCGCTTGCACTTTCGCCCGGCCGCTGGCAATGTCCAGCTTCGCCACGCCCTCCGGGGTCAACGCGCCAAAGCTGGGGCGAACAATCCCCACCACGCGCTTATCCCTAGCGTTCAAATTCCGCAGCGTCACCTCTGCCTGGCCATCTTTCGGCAAGCTCAAACTGGTTGGGTTAGCCTGCAAATCCAAAAGCTCCTTAACCGCCTCAATATCATGCGTTGCCGCCTTGCTGCCCGTCTGAGCAGTCGCCGCCTGCGGCTCCACGGATGAAAACAGCTGCTCCCAATATTTCACACCGTTATTTTCAAAGCAGCCAATGCCCACAGCCTTAGCCTCGCGCAACAGCATATTCTTGTTATGCCCGTCGGAATGCGCCCATTGATACATCACATTAGCCGCCGTCGGGTAACCCATTGCAATGTTTTCGGCCCAAGTGCTGAGGCCCGGCAATTCCGGCCATTCTGCCGCCAGCACCGTTTTCCATTCGGTGCCGTCCGGCCGGTTGTGGTCGTAATATACCGCCTGTTCAGCCGCCCGCTGCATAGCCAAATCCAGCAAACGCTCATCCATCTCCAAAGCCGGCAACCCGTTAGCGGCCCGGTGCTCGTTCAGCAGGCGCAAAACCTCGTAAGCCTCGGTGTAATTCTCCTGCCCGTCAACCGCAAATTTGTAGGTCACATCCGCCGGTTCTGGCTTTTCATCTTCGCCCGGCTTCTCCTCCGGCGGGGTCTGCCCACTCAGCAACGCATTAAACACATCGTCATAATATTTTGCCGAGTAACCGCCCTCCCAGGCATAACGAATTTTACCATCGTAAATCACAAAATTATGCGCCAAAGACCCCATATTATGTTTATTACAGTAGTTATTCCACATATCACTTATGGCATATGTAAAGCCTGTAAAGATGATATTACCACTGTTTGGCGCATAGCGTTGTTTAAAACTTTCAATTTCTGTATCAGGTGCCTGTGTAATTTCAACAGCAATAATCTGCACCCGGTCATCCTTAGCCCAATCGCTTTGAGCCAATCCGCGGATTGTTCCCTGCGAGTTTACACAGGTAGTGCGGTAAAACACCAACAGCTTAACCTTATCGTTGAAATCTTCATTGCTCACCCAACCAGCGCCTAGTTTGTTGCAACCCCATTCAATATCATCTTTCAGGTCAAGCTCAGTTGGCGCCGCCCAGGCCAAACCCGGCAGCAGACACCAAGCCAACAACAAAGCTGGCAGCCAAAACAAAAACTTTTTCCTCACCAAAATAACCTCCTCCTTGAAATTACTTTTCATATTCCTAACTAAATTCTAACCTGCTAGACAATATTTGTCAACCCTGTTTTTTCCATTAAAATTAAAACACTCCAAACAGCAAATAACCAACCAAAAAACCGGCCGCCGTGCTGCCCAGCAAAAAAAGCAGCCTTTGATATGGCCGCTTGCCCAACTCCTGCTGCCGCTCCATCTCATCCAGACGTTTGCCCTGCATAAAAGCCACAATTTCCTTGTAGGTAAAAATTGCATTGTCCCTCTTCAGCTTCTCCACCTGAAAAGCAAACCAAATCGTAAAAGCCGCCAGCAAGCCCCAAGGGGCCAATGCCCACCAATCCAACCACCGCATAAGCAGCGGCAATGAAACCACCGTCAAAAGCAAAAGCCCTGCATAAATCCAACCATAGCGATTAAGTTTTTTAATTTCCATTTCCGTAATTTCCTGCTGCATAATTTCCACATCTCCTTTAATTAATTGATCCAGAGATACCCCAAACAATGAAGCAAGCAACAGCAAACTATGAATATCTGGATAATTTTTGCCCGTTTCCCAATTTGAAACCGTCTGCCGGCTAACATAAACCTTTTCCGCCAGCTTTTCCTGGGAAAGTCCCAGTTCATTGCGATATTTTTTAATTTGTACGCCAACCTCCAAAATCTCACCCCCTTTTAACCGTAGCGGCCGTCGCCTCTCTAAACCAAACCAATTTTAATCCCCTTGCAGCCGAAATTCCAGCAAAACCTTTTGACAATCCCCAAATTCGCTTGTCAAATCTGTTTGACAACCGCCTCCACAGCTAATTTTATTACACAATCCCGGTCAATGCAATATGTTCCCCGCATTTTCCCAACAAGCTTTTTGGCTCAAAATGTTTTCTGAATACAAAAGCCGCAAATATTGCATATCCGGCTGTAATAAGTTATAATGATTTTCAGTGCAATTTATCAAACACGGAAAGGAAAGCTTAAATCTATGGTTTATATTAATGAAAACTTCAACAAGCTAACCCCCAGCTATCTTTTTGCCACGGTGGCGGAAAAGCGGGCCGCCTATGAGGCCGCCAATCCGCAGGCCAAAGTAATCAGCCTCGGCATCGGCGACGTCACCCAGCCCCTCTGCCCGGCAGTCATCCAAGCAATGCAGCAAGCCGTGCAGGAAATGGGCCAGGCCGAAACCTTCCAGGGCTATGGCCCCTATCAGGGCTATGATTTCCTGATTGAAGCCATCCTCGCCAACGATTACGCCCCCCTAGGCGTTCAACTGGGCAAGGATGAAATTTTCGTCAGCGACGGCAGCAAAAGTGATTCCGGCAATATCGGCGATCTCTTCAGCGCCAATGCCATAGTCGCCGTGTCCGACCCTGTTTATCCCGTCTATATCGACGCCAACCTCCTGGCCGGCCGCACCGTGCGCCGCTTGCCTTGCAGCGAAGCCGACGGCTTCTGCCCGGCTCCGCCCGATTGGCACGCCGACATCATCTGTCTATGTTCGCCCAACAATCCCACCGGCGCAGTTTTCACCAAGCAGCAGCTGGCCGCCTGGGTAGCCTATGCCCAACAGGAGCAGGCCGTCATCCTCTATGACGCAGCCTACAAAGCTTTCATCACCGACCCAACCCTGCCCAAATCCATCTATGAAATTCCCGGTGCGGAAACCTGCGCCATTGAATTTTGCAGCTTCTCCAAAACGGCTGGCTTCACCGGCACCCGTTGCGCCTGGGCCGTGGTGCCCAAGGCTCTGCAAGCCCAACAAGCCGACGGCTCCGCCGCAAGCCTAAACGAACTCTGGTATCGCCGCCAAAGCACCAAATTCAACGGCACGCCCTATATCGTGCAACGCGGCGCGGCTGCTATTTACACCGAGGAGGGCAAAACGCAGGTGCAGCAAACCATCCAGTATTACCTGCAAAATGCCAAAATCATCCGGGAAACCCTGCTCAACCTCGGCTTTGAATGTACCGGCGGCGAAAACTCCCCTTACATCTGGCTGAAAACGCCGCAGGGCCAAACCTCGTGGCAGTTCTTTGATTTGCTGCTGAACGAGCTAAACATCGTTGGCACGCCCGGCAGCGGCTTTGGCGAACAAGGCGAGGGCTATTTCCGCCTCACCGCCTTTGCCAGCCGCCAGGCCACCGAGGAGGCCGCCGAACGCCTCCGCGCTTACTTCGACCGCTAAAAAGCAAAAGCTGTATATAACCCGATTGTTGGGGTTATATACAGCTTTGTTTGATTTAAACCGCCAATTCCTTAATATACCGCGCCGGGTTCAGGCAAACCCCGTCCTTGTGCAGCTCCAGGTGCAAATGCGGGCCGGTGCTGTTGCCGGTGCTCCCCACCAGAGCAATCCGTTGCCCCTGCTCCACCCGCTGGCCTACCTGCACCAAAACGCTGTTACAATGTGCGTACAGTGTTTGCCAGCCGTTGCCGTGGTCAAGCAGCACCGCATTTCCATACACATCATTTTTCCAGCCGGCCTCCAAAACTGTGCCTCCGTGCACCGCCAAAATCGGGCTGTCCGCCGGCACCGCAATATCCGTTCCGTGGTGGCCCGGCCCGCCGCTGCGGCTGGCCCCAAAGGCGCTGGTCACAATGCCATCCTCCAAAAGGGGCCTCTGCCAAATCCGGCCGCCGGCCGCTCCTCTGGCTTGCTTGTCGCCGCCGCCTCTGGCTGCCAAAAGCGGCGTCGCCTCCCGTCTCTCAGCCGCCGCCTCAGCGTCAGTCCACGCCTCAGAGGGCAAACGCAAAATCTCGCCGCCCCGGCAACAGTAACCGGCGGAAAGATTGTTCAAAGCCGCCAAAAATTCCGCATCGTAGCCCAAGCGCGCACTCAACAGCACAAAATTGTCGCCCGGCTGGGCGGCGTAAACTCTCAGCCCACTGGCCCGCGCCATATCAGCCTGAGCCGCCTCGGAAACCCCGGCGTTTGTCCAAAAAAGCAGCCCCAAAGCCAGGGCCGCCGCCTTAAAAAATCTGTTCACCCGCCCATCTCCTTTCACATCTATATATATCCCCAATTCCAACCAAAATATACACTTTTTATGTCCCGCCAAGCATTTTTTTGCCCGCCCTACTGGACAAGCGCGCTGCAATAGGCTAAAATAAATAAAAAAGGAGGTCTCTCATGTCTGCAATCGCTTTCAGCATCGGGCCGCTCACAGTGCGCTGGTATGGCGTGCTGATTGTCAGCGGCATTATTTTGGCCGTTTTCATCAGCAACCGCCTGGCGGCCCGCCACAACATTCCTTTCGATTCCCTGCTGGATTTGGCCCTAGTCTGCGTGCCACTCGGCCTGCTCTGCGCCCGTCTTTATTACGTCATCTTCAACTGGTCTTATTATTCCGCCCATCCAGAGCACATTTTGGCTGTCTGGCGGGGCGGCCTGGCCATCCACGGGGGCATTTTGGGCGGCGCGCTGGGAGTGTGGCTGGTTGGCCGGCGGCAAAAAATCCCTTTCCTCCTCTGGGCTGATATAATTGTGCCCGGCCTCATTCTGGCCCAAGCCATCGGCCGCTGGGGCAACTTTTTCAATCAGGAGGCCTATGGCTATGAAACCAACCTGCCCTGGGCCATGTTCATCGACGGCGCTTATCGCCACCCCACTTTTTTATATGAAAGTATTTGGGACGTGCTGGGCTTTGCCCTACTGCTGGCTCTTTCGTTGCGCCGCCCGCCGGCCCTGAAGCCAGCCGGCTGCATAGCCGCCTGCTATCTTGTCTATTATTCGCTAGGCCGCTTTTTCATTGAACATTTCCGCACAGACAGCCTGATGTTTGGCCCCTTGCGAGCCGCTCAGCTGATTAGTATTGCCGGCATTTTTTTAGGAATTATACTGCTATACTATAGTCGCCGCCAACAACAAACGCCAAAGCCTGGCCAATCGAAGCCAAGGAGGGTTCAAAGATGAGTAACTCTCAGCCCGTTGCCCTGGTCACCGGCAGCAGCGGCGGCATAGGCCAAGCCATTGCCCTGCGCCTCAGTCTGGCTGGCTGCCGAGTGCTAGTCAACTATCAGCACAATGAAGCAGCCACTGCCCAGCTTTGCGCTCAAATCCAAGCCGGCGGCGGTCAAGCAATCGCCATCCAAGCCGACGTTAGCCAACCGGAACAGGTTGCCGCCATGTTTGCCACCGCCCAAGCCGCCTTTGGCCCCGTTGATATATTAGTCAACAACGCCGGCCTTTCCCACTTTGGCCTAATCACAGATATAACGCCAACGGAATGGCGGCGGCTTTTCGCCGTCAATGTAGACGGCGCATTTCACTGTATCCAATCCGCTTTGCCTAGCATGGTGCACAACAAGCAAGGCTGTATCATCAACATTTCCTCCATTTGGGGCATAGTCGGCGGCAGCTGTGAAGCAGCCTATTCCGCCACCAAGGGCGCGCTGATTGCTCTCAGTAAAGCCCTTGCCAAGGAGCTTGGCCCCTCCGGCGTCCGCGTCAACTGCGTGGCCCCAGGGGTCATTGAAACCGCCATGAATAGCCGCCTAAACCCGACGGAGCTGGCCGGCCTGCGTGAGGAAACGCCGCTAGGCTGCATTGGCCAGCCGCAAGACGTCGCCGAGACCGTGGCCTGGCTGGCCTCAGACGCGGCCCGTTTCATCACCGGCCAAGTCATCAGCCCCAACGGCGGCTTCACCATCTATTGATTTTCAGCGCGCAGCCGTCAAATGCTTTTGGCATAAATCCATAAACAGCTGCATAAGCGGGCTTATCCACTTGTTTTTGTGCAAACCGCAAACCGCCCGCAATTCAGCGGCTGGCAGCACGGCCCAATCCAGCTCAATTTCAGCAAGTCTGCCCGCCGCCAGATCCTCCTCCACCGTAAAGCGCGGCAAAAAACTAATCCCCAAACCACCAGCCACCAAATTTTTAATGGTTGGTATGCTCCAAAGCTCAATGGTGTGGTCAATCCTAATTTCCTTGCGCTGCAAATATTCTTCAAAAATTTGCCGGAAAACACAGTCCGGCTCATCAATGATAAAAGGCACTGGCAGAGTTTGGTCTGGCGTGCTGAAATCTGCAAAATCACTTTTCACCTCCGGCGCCGCCACCAGCACCAATGGGTAGTTTCCCAAAGGAACCGTTCGCAGGCTGCTGCCAAAGCCGCCAATATCCTCGTAAAACAACCCCAAATCAAGGCTGCCGCGCAAAAGCTCATCTCTAATTTCACAACAGGTTATAGAACGCAGAAACAGCCGCGCCCGCGGCGCCAGCTGATGAAACTCCTGCAACACCGGAGCCATTTTGTAGCAAAGCAGGGTTTCACCCAAGCCAATATGCAAATCCCCCTGACATTCAGATAAATTTGCCTGAAAATTCTGCATTTTATCCACCGCCGCCAAAACCTCGGCGGCATAAGGCAAAAGCTGTTGGCCTGCCTGGTTTAAAACCATGCGTCGGCCAATTTTTTCAAAAAGCCGCAGGCCCAGCTCCTGCTCCAGCTGGTTAATCTGAAAGGTAATCGTGGATTGGGTATAGTTCAGCTTCTCCGCCGCCTTATTAAAGCCGCCCTCCTGCACCACTGTCTGAAAAGTGCGTAAATTTTTTAAATCCATTTTCGCTCCTCTGCAAAAAATACTTCAAAATTTTTGAACTAAAACCTCAAAAGTTTTAATTTGACCAAAGCTTTCTCTTGTAGTATTATATTACAAAAGGAGCGTGATTTCAAGTGTCAATTCTATTTTCCGTCATCTCAGCCTATTTCCCATATGCCGCCGTCACAGCGTTCACCCCCGGCCCCAACAACATCCTAGCTTTGCACGCTATCAGCCAGTTTGGTTGGCGCAAAGGCCTCAGCTCAGTTTTAGGAATTTTGACAGGCTTCTTTTGTGTTATGCTCATCTGCGCTGGTAGTTGTTGGGGGCTGGCCCAGCAGCTGCCAGCCATCACCATCTGGCTAAAATACATCGGAGCCGCCTACATTTTTTGGTTGGCCTGGCATATAGCCAGCAGCAAACCAGCGGCTGAACAAAACTCAGAAGAAAGCGGAGGCGGTTTCTGGCAAGCCTTTGGCCTGCAATTTCTCAATGTCAAAATTATTATGTATGGTATCACCATTTTCACTGCCTATGTTCTGCCCAGCAGCAGTGCCTCTCCGTTTGTCCTGGCCAACTGCATCTTCCTCACCCTAATTGGCGCGGCCGGTTTCCTAACTTGGGGCTGGGCAGGCAGCGTTTTCGCCAGCTTCATCAACCAACATTTTCGGCCTTTCAATCTGGCAATGGCAGCCGTCCTGGCCCTCTGCGGCCTGGGTCTGCTGGTTTGATTAACCAAACAATGCTTACATAACAACGCACCGCCCTTTTCAACAGAAACCCGCCGCGCTCTCTTGCTTCGCTAAAAAACGCCGCTGTTCCAAAAAGAAACAGCAGCGTTTATTTTATTTCTATTAAATTATCCACCAATCAAATCACAGCGCACGCCTCTGGCTTGCAGGGCGGCCGCCATATCCGCCGGATAAGCCAGCTTGGCCGTGCCGTAACCCTTATAAAAAACCGTTTTTGTTTTTCCGTTTTTGCGGTAAACCTTAACCGTCAGACCGTATGACATTTTATGCTCCAGCTCCCAACGGCTATATTTCAAATCCACATGGTCAATATCCGCCAACGGCACCGGATAGGGCAGGCCAGTATTCAAGACTAAATTATCCTCATCAAAGAAGAATGCGCCGCCGCCCTTTCGGTCGGGGTACTTGCTTCTTTTAATAAACATATAAGCCGTAAAAACCAGCACCGCTGTCATTGGCAAAAAGGTGAGTATAAAAGAGTACATTTTTTAGTAGTCCGCCTTTTCCTCACTAATAAATTCGCAGTCAGCCTGCAAATCATCGCGCACAGAACCTTTCCAGAGCGGAATACCATAATGATAGGCCGCCTTGGAAATCATATGACCGCCCACCGGTGAGGATATGGCAATGAACAACAAAGCCAACAGGCTTTGCACACAAATTCCCACGCCAGACCAGGCAAAATAGATGAAAGCGGCCAACATAAAGCAGATAATACCCATTGTGCTGCCTTTACCTAAGGCGTGCATCCGGCAATAAGTATCTGGAAAACGCAAAATACCAACCGCGCCGCCCAGCAAAAACAGAGCGCCGGCCAAAACCAAAAGCGACACCACAATTTCCAACAAAAAGGTCATCTCAATGCGCCTCCCTTTTACTTGTTCCGCTTGTTGCGGTTCAACTGCTTCCGCATATTCCGCACATTTTTCTCGGCAGTTTTCTGAATAGCAGCCTCGGCCTTCTGCTGAATAACCTCGGCAGCGTCGGCCTCTTTCTTCAGGTCCTCGGCTTCTTCCACATTCAAAATAATATTAGTATTGTTCACAATATTACCACTTTGAATGTATTTACTCAGCGCGACCATACCAATAAAGCCCAAAATTGCAATCACCAGCACGCAAGACATATACAAATCCGTGCCTTGGCGCATGGAGTAAATCACAATCAAAGCCATAACCGCTATTCCGCAGGAATCCATCGCCACCGCGCGGTCAGCCACCGCCGGCCCGCGCAAAACCCTAAACAAAAAGGCTAAAAAGTTAATGGCGCAAATCACCATAGCAATATCCAGGCAAACCGAAAGCACACTCAAATTTTCCAAAAAGGCGTTGTCAGTGGCCTCACCAGCCAGGGTTCTCAGAATGCTCACGGTTCATACACCTCCAAAATCTTCTTTTCAAAGGTATCCTTAATGCTGGCAATCACATTTGCCTCATTATCAATGTTCAAACAATGCACATACAAAAATTTATTATCAGTGGAAACTTCCACCGTCAGGGTGCCAGGCGTTAAGGTCACCATATTTGCCAGGGTGGTAATCCAAAACGGCCCCTCAATATCAATCGGCACTTTGATGATGCCAGGCTTAATGTTAAGCTTGGGTGAAAAAACCTTCACCAAAACCGTCAGGTTGGCAACCAGCAATTCCCAACAAAAGATGAAGAACAGCTGAATCAGGGGCCAAAAATGGCGGATATTTAGGTGCAGGTTGCGCAATGAACGCTCACCGTAAAGCTTCATAATAATTATGCCGATGATTATGCCCGTCACAAAAGCAGGCAAAGTAACCTCACCGGTCAGGCCCACCCAAACCAGCGCCAGCACCAGGTATAATAATACTTTAACCAGCATAACACTGCCTCCTAACTGGCAATCAGCCCCGGATGCCGGGCACTGCCATAACTGCGTTGATATAAATTTCCGGGTTCATCAGCTGGTTAGCCGCCCGCAACACCACGTCCAGCACCGGCTGCGAGGCCACGCCCAAGCCAACCGAAACCAACACCAGCACAAAGCAGCTGGGCAACAGCTTAGCATAGTTAATGCTGGCCGCTTTTTCCGGCAAAGGTTTGGGTTCGCCCCAGAAAGTATAGAAGAAAATCTTAACCATTGAAAACAGAGTAAAAAAGCCAGTTATCAGAGCCGCAGCCATAATCCAGTAATTTCCCGCCTCCACGGAAGCTTTCAACAACACAAACTTGCTGAAAAAGCCGGAAAGCGGCGGAACGCCGGCCAATGACATTGAGGCTGCCAAAAAGCCCCAGCCCAGCCAAGGATATTTACTCAACAAGCCGCCCATTTTTTTCAGCTCACCAGTGCCGGTAATCTCCTCTGTGGCTCCCTCAAACAGGAACAAGCCGGTTTTCACCACCATATTATGTACGATATGCAGGATGGAGCCAGCCAAACCCCAAACGGTGTATAGCCCCAAACCCATAATCATATAGCCCACCTGGCTGATAATATGGATGGACAAAATACGCTTAAAGTTAAACTGCGATACCGCGCCAAACACGCCCAACATCATTGTCAAAGCAGCCACAATCAAAATGATATTGTGAGTGTAGCTTACATTGCCCACGAAAATCAGGGTGAAAACACGCAGCATAGAATACACGCCAACTTTCGTCAGCACGCCGCCAAACATAGCCGCAATCGGCGCCGGCGGTTCCACGTAGGTGCGCGGCAACCAGAAATACAGCGGGAAAACCGCGCCTTTCAAGCCAAACACCACGAAGAAAATCATCGCGCAGACGGTAATCAGGCTTTGATCCTCCACGGTGGCAATTTTGGCCGCCAAATCCGCCATGTTCAAGGTGCCCATCATACCATAAAGCAACGCCAAGGCGATTACAAACACGGTGGAGGAAAGCATATTCACAATCAAATATTTGAACGACTCCCTAAGCTGCCCGTGGGAGCAACCCAAAACGCAAAGCACGTAGCTAGCCATCAGCATAATTTCAAACATAACGTACAGGTTGAAAATATCGCCGGTGACGAACGAGCCGTTCACGCCCATCATAATACAGAACCAAACCGGATAAAAATAGTTCTCCTCACGGGCGCTGTCCAAAGAAACAAAACTGAAGTACAGGCAAGCGGCCGAAACCAAGGAAACAGCCGTCACCATAATTGCTGAAAGCATATCTGCCGCCAGCACAATGCCAAAAGGCGCGGCCCAGCCGGAGGCCGTAAACACCAGGACTGTTTCGCCATCAATAACCCGGCTGAAGATGCAAATCCCAACCCCTAATGAAGTCAGGGCCGAAGCCGCAGCCACCACTCTCTGCAATCGAATATCGCGCCCATGCAGAAACATACAGATGATGGCAGTCAGCATCGGGATAATGATAGGCAAAGTAATCAAATTAGTGCTCATCAAAACTACCCCTCATTTGCTCAGTATCGTCCACACCCAGCTCCTGATAACAGCGATAAGCCAACACCAGGGCAAATGCTGTGGTGGCAAAGCCAATTACAATAGCCGTCAGAATCAGCGCCTGCGGAATCGGGTCAACATAAACCGGATTTTCCACGCCCTCCACCACAATCGGCGGGGCGCCCCGCTTCAGCTTACCTACAGTCATCAGCATCAGCAGCGTGCCGTGCGACATAAAGGCCGAACCGATAATAATACGCAAAAGCTTGCGGCTCAGCATCATATATGTTCCGATTGCAAACAGAATGCCGATTAAAATTGAAATTAACAGTTCCATAAGCCAAGACCTCAACAAATTTTATTTGTTTTCACCAATGTTCATAATAATTGTTAGGCAGGTGCCAATAACAACCAAAAACACACCGAAGTCAAAAACCGAAGCAGAAGTCAGTTCCCAATCGCCGAAAAATGGCAAGGGCACGTGACCAAAAGCATGCGTTAAAAAGGGTTTGCCCAAGAACAAGCCGGCCAGGCCGGTGCCCAACGCGCAGCTTAAACCAACCGGCAAAAACAGGCGGTAATTCACCCTGGTGTTAGCCACAAAGGGGCGGCCAAAGCAAAGATACATCAAAACCATACCGCCGGAAACCATCAAACCGGCAATGAAGCCGCCGCCGGGGGCATTGTGACCAGCCACCAGAATATACAAACTGGTAAGCATAATAAACCAAATCAAGATTAAGGAAGCAGTTTTCAGCAAAATATTGTTAATACCGCCGCCCTTAGGCTGATAATTTTTTTCCACAGCCTCCAGCATCTTACTGGTTTCAATACGCTCCTTGCGGCTTTCCGCAACCGATTGCACCTCGCCCAGGTTGGTTAAATTGGAATTTTGCGCACTCATCGTTATCTCCCTCCTTGTAAGCGCTTAAAGCGGGCTAATCGGGAAATCATCATCCTGAAAATAAGTGTCCGTCTGGATAACCACAGTGTCGTTACCACTATCATTAAAAGCAGTGGCGCCCTCGTGGTCGTGCTGCATGCCGTGGCGGTCGTAAAGGTGCTCGCGCCCCAATTTAATCATCACAAACACACCAATAGCAGCCAAACTCAGCACCGTTATCTCACCCATGGTATCAAAGCCACGGAAGTCAACCAACGTTACATTAACAATGTTGTTGCCGCCAGCCAAAGGCAGGGCATTTTCATTGTAATACCAAGCAATGCTCTCAAAAAGCTTGCAGCCCTGGCCCAGCATGGTCACGGTGAAAGCCATAAAGCCCACCAGCACACCCAAAATTGCATTTATCGTGCGCCGGCTGTTCGGCATCGGCGGGTTATCCGCAATCATACCATAAGGCAACTTGTAAAGCACCAGCAGATACAGCACCGTGCTAATGGTTTCCACCATAAGCTGCGTCAGCGCCAAATCCGGGGCGCGCATAATTACAAAATAGAAGGAAACGCAGAAGCCTACCACGCTGAGGGCCAAAATCGCCCAGATACGCCGTTTGAACAAGCACACGCCCAAGGCGGCCAAGGAGGCAACCACTGCCAGAGAAATCTCCAGCACATCCACCGGCGCCAAATCGGAAATATCAATATGGCTCCAAGCGTTGTAATGAATCATCGTACCCAAAATGAACAGCAAAGCGCCGCTCACCGTCAAAGCCATATAATCAGAAAGCTTACCATTAATATGCCAGTTGGTAAATTTGGCGGCAACCTCCGGCAAACCATGCAGGAAAGTCTGATATGCACTCTCCGCGCCAATCCGGCTCTTGTAAGACAGGAACAGGTTTTTCACCCAATCGTAATTGAAGTAAACAACCAGACCCAGCAGTATTACAATGCAGGTCATTATGAAAGCCGGGGTTATGCCGTGCCAGAATGCAATATGCAAATGATATTCTGCACGGGTCACGGAGTAAATCGCACCACTGATTAGATTATCCACAAAAACCTGCGGCGCCACGGCCACAATAATATTCAGGCTGACCAGGCACAACGCCGGCAGCAGCATGCCCCAACCAGTTTCCTTAGGATATTTAGGCGAGGTGGTGGTCACCTGCTTGCCAATGAATATCTTAAAGAACAGAGCAACCGAATAAACAAATGTAAAGATACTGGCAACCACTGCCACAAACGGAATCAGATAAGCCAAATCGCCCATAAAGGCCAGATTGGAAGCATGCGCCTCGGCCGCGGCCTCCAGGAAAAGCTCCTTGCTGAGGAAGCCGGAAAAAGGCGGCAAGCCAGCCATTGAAAACGAACCAATGCAGGCAATCAAAGCCGTAATCGGCATAACCTTAGCCAGGCCTTTCAGCAAGCGCACATCACGCGTACCGGTTTGGTGATCGACAATACCCGTCATCAGGAACAAACTGCCCTTAAAGGCCGAATGGTTAAGCAGGTGGAACAGGCCGGCTGCAATAGCGGCCTCCGTGCCAAAACCGAACAAAGAAATAATCAAACCAAGCTGGCTGATGGTGGAATAGGCCAAAATGCCTTTCATATCAAACTGACGAATAGCCATCAAAGAACCAAAAGTCAAACTTGTGAGGCCCACCACAGTGATAATGCCGCCCCAAAGAATTGTACCGCCCAAAATGGGAGTCATCCGGGCAATCAGGTAGATACCAGCCTTAACCATAGTGGCCGAATGCAAGTAACAGCTAATCGGAGTAGGAGCCTCCATAGCGGTGGGCAGCCAGATATGTAACGGCACCTGCGCACTTTTCACAAAAGCGCCAATCAGCAGCAAAACAACAATAATCGGATACAGCGGGCTGGCGTGCAACACGTCTGAGGCAGCCAACAAATCGTCTATATTCAAGCTGCCCGCCACATTCTGCATCAACAGAATGGCCGCCAAAATACAGAAGCCGCCGCCCATTGTAAGCAACAAAGCCTTTTGCGCGCCCAAGCGCGGATTATCCTTTTCATACCAGAAGCCAATCAGCAGGAATGAAGAAACCGAGGTCAGCTCCCAGAAGAGATACATGCACACCAAGTTGGTTGAAGTGCACACACCCAACATCGCGCCCATAAACAGCATGATAAAGGTGTAAAAATTACCCAGGCGTTCATGATGATGCAGATAAAAGATGGAATAAATCATCACTGCCGTACCAATGCCGCTAATCAGCAGCACAAACAGCAGCGAAAGACCATCCAGGCGCACGGCCAAATCCACACCCAGCCAGGGTATCCAAGCCACCGAAGTGGCAATCTGCTCGCCGGCGTTCACCCGCGGCAGCAATGACAAAAATGACACAAACAGGCTCAGCGGCACCAATGTTGCCACCCAACCCAGCTTTGTGCGCAGCATTTTATAGAGCAACGGCATCAAAAAAGCCGCCGCAAAGGGGAGTAAAACCAAGCCCAAAAGCATCTACAGCACCTCCGTTGTTGCCAAAAAGTCCTGAGAAAAAAAACTCATGCAGAGTACCTACCGGGGGCTACATCTCCATGTTTTTGTTTATATAAAGTATAGCACTATGTTCAAAAAAATTCCAGTGTTTTTGCAAAAAAAATTGCTATTTTACAAAAAAAATTTTGCCTTTTCGCGCAAATCCCCCCTCTGGCCAAACCAAATTACCAAAAAAACCTTTAACTGCCGCCAACTGGCAAAATTTTTGCCTCAAAACGCTTTTTTTTGCCTCATGCCTCTTTACATCCAACGCTTTTTGTGATATAATCTATAGGCTTATTAATATTAATGTAGATTACGCCCTGTTCATATGGGCGAGCTAACATCGCCTGCCAAGCGGCGGAAAGAGGTGAACAAATATGAAAGAAGGTATCCATCCCAAATATCAGGAGGTTGAGGTGACCTGCGCCTGTGGCAACAAATTCATGTCCGGCTCCACCTCCAAGGCGATTAAGGTGGAGGTTTGCTCCAAATGCCATCCCTTCTACACCGGCAGCAAACGTTTGATGGTTGAAGCCGGCGGTCGGGTTGATAAATTCAAGAAAAAATACGGCATGCAATAGTTTAAAGAGCAAGATTTTCCGGGCGGTGAGATTTTTCTCGCCGCCTGTTCACTTATTAGCGTCTTAGTGTATTATTGGAGGATAATATTTAATATGAAGAAACAAGCATCCGTTCCACCGGAATATTTCGGCGGCCAGGCCCTGATTGAAGGTGTGATGATGCAGGGCAACGCCGGCTACTCCGTGGCTGCCCGCACTCCGCAAGGGCGCATTGTCTGCAAACAGGAACGCCGCAAACGCCTGAAAGACAGCATTCCGCTGCTGGGCCTGCCTATGATCCGCGGCATTGTCGCCTTTTGCGAATCTATGTATGTCGGCTTTGGCACCCTCACCTGGTCGGCCTTTCAGGCGGGCGAGGAGGAAGAGGAGCAGCTCAGCTGGAAAGAGATGGCGGTGGCCATCGTCAGCGCCCTGTTGCTCACCATTCTCTTTTTCGTGATTTTGCCAGTGTTTGCGGCCTCCTTTTCCCTGCAATATGTGGGGCCTTTTGGGCGCAGCCTGCTGGAGGGCTTAATCCGTATCGCCCTATTTTTGGCTTATGTGTTGGCTATCAGTCGGATTCCAGATATTGCCCGTGTTTTTCAATATCACGGAGCGGAGCATAAAACAATCAACGCCTGGGAAGCCGGCCTGCCGCTGACAGTGCCCAACATCAAGCGTCAATCCCGTCTGAATTGCCGCTGCGGCACCAGCTTTATCTTTATGAGCTTGTTGATGATGGTTGTTGTTTTCACTTTCATTGGCAACTACAATCCCGTACAACGTATTTTAACCAAAATTTTAGTAATGCCTCTGGTGATGGGCATATCCTACGAGGTTTTCCGCCTCCCCTTACGTTATCCTGATAACCCGGTGGTGCGCGTGCTAACAGCGCCGGGCCTTTGGTTGCAGCGGATTACCACCCAGGAACCGAATGCCGCCCAGATTGAGGTGGCCATTGCCGCACTGTTGCAGGTGCCAGATTTTCCGGGCGCCAAACTGACGGAAAATCATTTGCCAGCCGGGGTTATCAATGAAGCTGACCTGCAAAAGCTGCAAAAAGCGGCCAAACAGACGCAGCCGGCCTAAAACAATGTTTATATAATATGAAGAAACTGAAAATAGCAAACGATATTGAGGTAATATATTAATGTTAGAAAAACTTGCATCGCTGGAAGCTCGCTACAATGAGTTGACCGAGGAAATTGCCAAGCCGGAAGTTATTGCCGACCAAACCACCTGGCAAAAGCTGATGAAAGCTCACGCTGATTTGGAGCCCGTGGTGGAAACTTACCGCGCCTATAAAGCGGCGCTGGAGGCAGTGGACGAGGCCAAAGGCATTTTGGAAGAGGAAAAGGACGCGGAACTGCGGGAATTGGCCCAAATGCAGTTGGACGAGCAACGCGAGGAAGCGGCCAACCTTGAACAACAACTAAAAATTTTGCTGTTGCCCAAGGATCCCAACGACGACAAAAACGTAATTTTAGAAATCCGAGCCGGCACCGGCGGCGATGAAGCCGGGCTTTTTGCCGGTGATTTACAAAAGATGTACAGCCGTTATGCCGACCGGATGGGTTGGCGGCAGGATATTCTCTCCTCCAGCTACACCGATTTGGGCGGAATCAAGGAAATTGTCATCCTGCTGGAAGGCCGCGGCGCTTACAGCAAGCTAAAATTTGAAAGCGGCGTGCACCGGGTGCAGCGTGTGCCGGAAACCGAATCCGGCGGGCGAATTCACACCTCTGCCGCCACGGTGGCTGTGCTGCCGGAAGCCGAGGAAGTGGAGCTGGAATTTGCCCCCGGCGACGTTCGGGTGGATTTGTTCTGCGCCAGCGGCCCCGGCGGCCAATGCGTCAACACAACCCAAAGCGCAGTGCGCCTGACCCACCTCCCCACCGGCATTGTTGTCAGTTGTCAGGATGAGAAGAACCAGCACAAAAACCGCGAAAAAGCGGAAAAAGTGCTGCGGGCCCGTGTACTGGAAAAAATGCAGCAGGAAGCCCACGGCTCCGAAGCCGATTTGCGTAAAAGTATGGTGGGTAGCGGCGACCGTTCCGAGCGTATCCGCACCTACAACTTCCCGCAGGGCCGCGTCACCGACCATCGTATCGGCCTGACTCTGCACAAGCTGGACGCCATCTTGCAAGGCTTTTTGGATGAAATCATCGAGGCTCTAATCACCACAGACCAGGCCGAAAAACTGAAAGCAGTGGAGTAAAGCTTCAAAAATATGCCAAGCCTAAACGAATTATACCAAGAATGTCTGCGTCTTTTGCCGGCCGCCGAGCATGAGGTTCTCTGGCTATGCAGCCATTTCAGCAGTTTGCTGAAAAGGGATATTCCCCACAGTCAGTTGGAATTAACGCCGGAGCAAGCGGCGCAGCTGTTGGCCGCCGCCCGCCGCCGCGCCCAGGGCGAACCCCTGCAATACATTACCGGCTTGCAGCCCTTTTGGGATTTTGAGCTGATTGTAACGCCAGACGTGCTGATTCCCCGTTGGGATAGCGAGGCCGTGCTGGAGCAGGCCTTGAAACTTCTGCCCAAAGGAGCGGCCTGCCACGTGGCGGATATTTGCACCGGCAGCGGCGCTTACGCCCTAACCATTAAAAAGGAGCGTCCCCTGGCCCAGGTTACAGCCTGCGATATTAGCCCGGCCGCTCTGGCCGTGGCCGGGCGGAACGCCGCTAAATATACTCTGGATATTGATTTCCGCCAGGGAGATTTACTTTCCGCCCTGCCCGCGCCTGAGTTGCAACAGTATGACTTAATCGTCAGCAACCCGCCTTACGT
>Ga0073906_1003197_pt1 | contig 19135 bp, 18 predicted proteins | sample Inofromicrocosms_FD_65485 | JGI IMG/M metagenome (GOLD analysis project Ga0073906, IMG submission 65485) | Mouse cecum microbial communities from Vienna, Austria - Inoculum for glucosamine and mucus D2O microcosms | ecosystem: Host-associated > Mammals > Digestive system > Large intestine >...
TCCGCAAATAAAGGGTATGCTCAATCTCGAAAGGTTCTGCCTTTCCGTAGGTTTCAATCAAGAACAGACGGCAGTACTGATGATGGGCAAGCCGCTTGAATATAGCGGTGAACTATATTCAGAAGAACACAAACGGAAATTTATGGCAAAAGAGGTTACAGCCAAAGTGTTCACCGACAAAGGCAGGTTCGTCCTTACAATCAACTTGCAACCGATTGGGGATTGGGTCAAGGCGCAGCTTGAGAAGCTAAGGCAAGATTTTATTGTTCAACAAACTCCTAAACAAAAGCATTTCAAATTATAAACCCCAATAAAATCCGTGATACTAGTGTTTTACACAAAATATATCACGGATTTTTTGTACTTTTGCACTGTGTAAAATTGAATTCTTATAAATGGTTGAAAATCTTAATTGGGAATCTTTCGGAGAAAAATATCATTTGAAAAATGATAAATATGTCCAAGACGTCATTTTGTTACAAAGATTACAAAGTGACAAACGTTATCCTATAATATTGTATCCTCAATTACTTCGTGAACAACTTTCCAAAAAGTTCATGATAGGTTCTGTTGGTGTTGCACTAAAAGACAAAAATCATATTTATTTGCATGACTTTTTGAATGTTGCAAAATCATTAAACCTTAAAGGTGATGATTGGCAATTTTTAGTTCATCCGTATAATCCTAAAGATGCAACAGTCCCATCAATACCCGAAATTCCCACAGAAAGAACAGAATTTTACAAAACACGTAATTGGGGATGTCTCATTCCTTTTATTATAGTGGCACTTCTTTTTACTCTTCCTGCATTTTTTATATCACCCAAAGACCCTGGATTAGGTATAATTGTTGCCATATTATGGATTCCTTTCGTTTTATTAATGGCGCATAAAATGAATGTGGGTAAACTTGAATCAAAAATACGCACAAGAAAACTAACACAACAAGAAATCAAACAATTAGAGCAGGAAGTGCAAGAGAAATATCAAAGAGACATCAAGGCATATCGAAAATTAAGAGAGGAATACGAAAACAAAGAATTAGAATTCACACAACGATTAAATTCTCAAGCAGCACTTCTCGATAAATATGCAAAACTTATAGTTCCGACCATATTTAAACGTTGTTTACTCAATAATCTCAAAATAGAAGATTGTATGATGCCTCCACAACGAGGAGCATCAGAAGACAAACTATTCTACGCATTAATGAAAGAATTTCCGTCTTACATCAAGATGGACAAATCGCTTGGCACTTATTCTCCTGATTTGGTCTTGCATAATGGTTGCTCGTGCCCAATTGATTTGGAAATAGATGAACCTTACGAATATAAAACAAAGAAAGAAATTCATTATATAGGTTGCGGAGATGAAGAAAGGAATAACTATTTTTTATCTAATGATTGGTTCGTTCTTAGATTTACAGAAAACCAAATAAAGAATCATTTTACTGAGTGTATAGATATAGTTAAGGCACTTGTCCATTTCATTGAGTGGGGGGATACATCTAAACTATATGAAGTAGAAAGAACTATTGTACAAATCCAAGAGCCTCGCTGGACTAAAGAAAAATCAAGAATGTTAGCGATAGAAAATTATCGTGACAACCAATAATAATTGATTAGCGGTAAGCAATGTCTCATTTGGTCAAAAAGTTATTTCTAAATCATACTTCAGAGAATGTTTTTCAAAACTTTGAACAGCAATTCAATACCATATTATACAGAGAGTATACACATTTAGAGCTATTTCATATTGATTGTTATACAATAGACCAATATAAACAATTAGATGGAGTTACAATCCTCGAAGATACAAAGAACGATACATTCTTATATTCTGTTGATGTCAAAATAGTAGATAAACAGCGTATAATATGTGCAGCAATTATTTTTTCACCAACATTGTGTGAAACATTGAATTTTGCCGAAAAAGAAAAATTGGCGGTTATCACAACTGAAGTTGGGCATATAATCCATTATTTCAATGAAAATCTAACAAATGCTAATAATCTGATGATTGAATTGAAAGCAGATGAAGTTGCAGAGAAATTAGGATTAGCAGAACCATTGAAACTGTATTGGAAAAACTAAAATCATCCAAGTTATATTCAAGAGAACAATGTCAATTAATGGATTTTAGGATGCAACTTTTAAAGTAAAACGATTATTTCAATCACTGACCTTGTCTTTTCAAATAAATATCATATCTTTGTATTGAGTTATTTGACAGCATAGCATTGTAAATCGCAGAAATTAGCACGGTTTCCAACTCGTTACCTCTGTTTTTCAAATACTCCTTTAAATGTTTATTCCTCAAATGGTTGTATCAAACCGTTGAAAATCTAAAATAAAAAAATGCGCAGCTGCGAACACTATCTATCACCCTTGCGATCCGAAAAATCAGGCTTCGCAAAGGCTCTCGCCGACGCGACCGTCGAGACATATCGACGATACCGAAACATTCACCCTCACAAAACGCCCCCGCAGGACGCAGCCAGCGAAGGACAAAACCCAAAGTGCAGTCCTTCGTCCGGGATGGAATGTCTTACGGTTGCCGAATGGCGTGCGCCGTGAACCCTCGAGACCCCTCGACTTCGCTCGGGGTGACAAGACAATGCACAATGGGCAATGCACAATTATTCGATTACCGAACGATGCAGGTGCTGGATGTCGATAAATGTAAGGACCGCCTTCGGGCGGTCCTTTGCGTCAGGCGCTTCCGGTGTCAGGGCAGGTCGCCGCTCTTGCGGGGTGCCGAGGGTTCGAAGCCGTTGCGGCGGACCCACTCCTGCACATCGTAGGTGAGCACCTCGTCGCGGTCGGCCCAGCGGCCGGTCTGGACCAGCCGGTCGCGATAGCGGAGAATCTTGTCCGTCAGCGGGAAATCGGGACGCGGCAGGGCCTCCTTCTCGCGGCGCTGCGAGGGGCGGATCGTGCGGTCGAAGACCTCGCCGCGCGTCGGGCGCCGCTCGGGCAGCCACTTGAACTCCTTGAGGAAGAACTCCTGCGTGGCGGGAATGTTGTTCATCGGGTAGATCACGTAGTCGTTCTCGTTGCGGTAGGTCATCGTGACGATCTGTTTCTGATCGATATAGAACGAGGCCGATCCGCTCCGCACCACCAGCATGTTGTTGACGGGCGAACCCGGTTCGTCCTGCAGGAAATAGATGGTCTCCACGTTGCCGTTCACGTCGTGGCGGAAAATCTCGTTGCCGGAGAACCAGGCGGTCATCTCCTTGCCCGATATCTGGTTGTAATAGGCCGTGTCGATTTCGGTCACCATGATGGGACGGCCCACGAAATCGACGCGGTCGATCTGCTGGTTCTTCGTATGGATATCCATCACGTCGGAGGTGATCTGGTTCCGTTCGTTCCAGAGCACGGGGTCGATATAGAGGTGCAGGGTCGAATCGACGCCCAACCCCACGATCGAGTCGCACACGGCCTGGAAATCGGTCCGGTAGATCTTCACGTTCCGGTAGCCCTTCACCACCCGGCGGACCGTATCGGCGGCCAGCGCGGCCGAATCGACGGCCGGCGCAGCCAGCGAATCCACGGAGAGGCTGTCCGCCCCCGCTTCGGTGCGGGCGAGCGAATCGGCAGCCTGCTGCACATGCAGCAGCGAATCGAGCCGGCTCAGGGCCGACGAGTCGGGCAGCTCCTTGCCCTTGCGGATCGCCCGCTCGCGTTTGGCCTGCAGCTTGGCCTCCAGCCGCGCACGGCGACGCTCCATGCGGCGACGCTCCGCCTCGGCCATCCGGTCGAGCTGCGCCGTCAGCTTGGCCTGACGGGCCCGGGCGATCTGCTGGAGCTTCTTGCGGCGCTCCTCGGCCTTCGCCTGCTTCCGGGCATCGCGCGCCTTGCGGTCCTGCGCCTTGTAGAAGGCCTTACGCGCCTTCACGCTCAAGGTGTCCAGGCTGTCGCGCAGGCGATTCAGCGAGTCGCGGACGAGAGTCAGCGAATCGTCCGTCCGGGTGAGGGAGTCGGGAATCGGAGCAGCGAGCGAATCGGCGTTTTCAGCGACGGAAGGGTGCTCCGAAACCACCTCGTCCGATCCGACCGCCTCGACGGGCGTCGGCAGTTTGTCGTGCACCCGATCTCCGCGGACCTGCATCGCCTCGGCTCCGGCAGGCTCCGGCATGCCGGACGGAGTTTCAGTCTCCGGCTCGGAATCGGTTTCGGCCGTCTCCGCGGGACGCTGCGTCGTAAAGGAGGTGACCAGCAGGATCGTGTCGGAACGCATGAATACGGTGTCGCCCTGCGTGGTGTCGTAGCCCACCAGCGAAGGGCGGCGGGTCAGCAGCGCATTGCCCGGATCTTTCCAGTACTCGCCGTAGTCGCCGAAAGCCAGCGTCTTGTGTTCGCTGTCGTCGATCTGTATATTGCGGTGGAGCAGCACGTGCTCCTCGTTTTTCAGGTAGTCCAGGCTGTCGCTCCAGAGCTCGTCCTTCGGGGTGAGGATATATCCGTTTTCGGTAATGACGTAGCGCTCCTCGGGACGCAGGTAGTGGCCCCGGTCGCCGTAAAGGTAGTCTCCGCCGGCATTCCAGATGTTGGTGGCGGTGAAGAAATCGGCGCGGTCAGTGTCGGTGTTGTAGATCACCGAGTCGCCCGTCAACTGATAGGTGGTGTCCTGCATCTGGACCCGTCCCACGCACGAGATCTCGTGCGTATCGGAAAAGTAGTAGCCCCGGTCGGCCTCCAGCTGGTGGCCCCGGTTGAAGAGGACGCCGCCGTTCGAGAACTCGCCCACCTTCGAGGAGGTGTCGAACGTGAAACGGAACGTATAGAGCGTCGCGTCGCCATCGATCACCTTCACCAGCGGCGAATAGACTTCCGCCTTGTTCTGCCGGCCCCGGTAGTCGGCCCGGTCGCCGTAAATGAAGGTGGTGTTCTGGTTGATGAGGACGTTGCCGAAACACTCGAAGGTCTGGGCATCGTAGCGGACGGCGCTGTCGCAGGTGATGACGGCCCCGTTATGCAGGGCGGCGAAATTGCCGACCATGCAGACGGCCATCGAGTCGCCCACGTCGATCGAATAGCTGTGGTCGGAGCGCATGTAGACCAGCTTCGAGTCGCCGGACGGCTGCGGGCCGGACGGCACGGAGGGAGCCTGCGGCGCGGGCTCGGCCGCCCGCTGCATCTCCAGACCCGAACGGGCCGAAGTGTAAAAGCCTCCCGCCACCGCAGCGACGAGAAGCAGGGAGAGGAATTTTCGCGGGCGAAACGGCATGGCGGTACGGATTTACTTCACCCAGTTCTTGTTCTCGAACTCGCCGTCGCGGAACTCGGGGTCGATGAAGACGTACATGCCGGCGATCTTCCGGTCGAGCCACGCCTCGAACTCCTTTTCGCGCTTGATGTTGAGAGCCAGCTCCTCGAGGCGGATATAGTCGTTCTCCAGCGAAGCCTTGTGGGCCGGGACGATCTCCACCAGCTTGACGATCTTCGAGAGCTGGTTGCCCATCACATCCTCGGCCTGATAGGCATCCGACACCTCGCCCGGCTTCAGACGGCTCAAGGCCAGGTAGTCGACATACGGCTTGTGGAACCCGTCGTTGGCGAAGTCCTCCTTGAGGAACTTCGTCTGCGTGTAGTTGACGTCCATCGCGTCGGCGCGCTCCAGAATGTCGTGGTTCGTCATCAGTCCGCCGTTCATCTTGGTAAGGGCGTCGTCGGAGTGGAGCTGGGCAGCCTTCTCGAAGGTGATCGAATCCTTGCGGATCAGGTCGGCCAGCGAGTCCAGCTCGCGCAGCGATTCGCTCAGCTCGTCGAACGTGTAGGTGGGACGCAGCAGGATATGGCGGCTGTGGTAGAGGTTGCCCCGCTTGTCGATGAGCTGGATGATGTGGAATCCGGCCTGCGACTCGACCACCTCCGAGATCTGTCCGGGCTTCAGCTCGGCCAGTGCATCAGCATAGACCTGAAAGAGACCGGCCAGCGGCGAAGGCTCGATCTCGCCGCCCCGCATGGCCGAGCCGTCGACCGAATACATGCGTGCCAGCGTCTCGAACTTGGCATCGCCCGACATGACGCGGTTGCGCAGCTCCAGCAGACGCTCGCGTGTGCGGCGCTTGGCCTCGACGATCGTCTTCGGGAACTTCGTGATCTGGGCATAGACATACTGGTCGGGGATGACCGGCAGGCTGTCGCGCGAGGTCTTCTTATAGAAGCGCTCCACCTCGCCGGGCACGATGGTCACCTTCGAGGTCACCTGATTCTGCATGGCCTGGGCATAGCTCTGCTCCTGATAGTTCTGGCGCAGCTGCTCGCGGATGTTGAAGATCGCCATGTGATACTTCGCCTCCAGCGCCGGAATGGAGCCCTCCTGGTCGATCATCAGCTGCAACTGCTCCTCGACACGGCCCTGAATGCCGCTCAGGTCGATCTCCACCGAGTCGATCTGCGCCTGATGGAACAGCAGCTTCTGCATCATCAGCCCCTCGAGCGCCTCGTTCATCGGATCGCGGTCGGTCGTATAGCCCGCCGCGCGGCGCTGCTCGACCAGCCGGCGGCCGTAGTCCGCCACCTCGGAGTAGAGGATCGACGAGTTGCCCACCACGGCCACCACCTTGTCCAGCATGACCTGACGCTGGGCCCGGACTCCCGTCGCCGCACAGATCAGGGCGACGCCCCATATCAATTTCTTCAACATATTCTGATTGCTTTGTTATTCGGTTTCGTAATAGAGCTTCACGCGCCCGCGTTCGTCGGCCGCTTCGCGCAGTTCCCGTTCGTGGCTGCGGATCAGTTCGCCCTGCCGCTGGTTGAAGAGGATGCGGCGAATGGTCTCGCGGACCCGCTCCAGCGGCAGCGCCTCGCCGGCACGGCGGACGGAGACGAGCTGGAAATAGTAGTTCGAGTAGTTGTCGCGCATCTGCTGGACGTCGCTCGACGCCAGCAGGGAGGAGTAGTCGTGGTCGCGCAGGGCCGGCAGACGGCTCAGAAAGTCGTCCCAGTCGACCCACTCCGATGCCAGATCCTCGAACAGAAAGTTCTGCTTGGTGCAGATATCCTCCAGATCCTTGCGGCTCTCGGGGCTCGGCGAGCGCATCAGCCCCAGCAGCTTGCGGGTCTGCCGCTCTCCGTCGGGCAGGCGCAGGATGCGCCCCTTCACCAGCGTCCGGTCGGACTTGAAATCCTCGAGATGAGCGTTGTAATAGGCCTGCACGCTCTCCTCGGTAAAGGCCGTGTCGATCCGGATATCCACGTAGTGCCGCTCCAGCTTGCGGATCAGCAGCGACTGGCGGTACTCCTCGACCATCGCCTCGACATCGGCCAGCTCCGCCTCGGAAAAGATCCGCTCGGCCTCGCCCAGCTTGAGCTGGCGGGCCACCCAGCGGTCGGCGTACATGCGGTAGAAGGCGGCGCTGTCATCGCCTGCGATGCCCGCGGGCGCCAGCCGCTCGACCTCGTGCAGATAGAGCGTCCGGTGCCCCACCTTCGCCAGCGGAGCCCCGCCCTTGAAGTAGGCCGGCAGCTCCCGGCAGCCGACGGCCAGCAGGAGCATCGCGAGAGAGACTATTTGAACCTTTATGCGCATTTAGGGAGCAAAGTTACACTATTTACCGGAATTCAACGTATCGGGAGCGGGGTTTATTGCCGCTTCGGCCGCATTTTTCCGCTCTTGGGCCCGCAGGCGCCGCATGCGGCGGACCATTTCGACGCCCGAAACCGCGACGACGAGCAGAGCGGCGGCATAGATCGCGACATAGAGACGGCCGCTGCCGATCAACTCGCGCAGGGTCAGCTCGGCCATCGGCCGGCCGTCGAAATTCGCACCGGGGAACTCGGCCCAGATCATCAGCAGGGCCAGCGCGTTGTTGAAGGCATGCAGCAGCAGAGAGGGCCACAGCGACCGGGTTTGCAGGCAGAAGAATCCGAACAGCAGCCCCAGCACGAAAGCATTGAGCGACTGCACGGGGTGAAGGTGCATTGCACCGAAGAAGAGCGACGAACCGATCCAGGCCGCCATGATGCCGGAGCGGACGCGGAGCGATTCGAGCACCACGCCGCGGCAGAGCAGCTCCTCGAAGAGCGGGGCCGCGACGACCGACGTCATCAGCGCCCAGCCCCCCCGGCCGGGATCGGGCATGGGGAGAAAATCGAAATCGACCAGCTGCATCAGCGGCTCCAGCACCACCCCGCAGGCCAGCATCGCGACGACGCCCCAGAGCAGCAGTAGGGGGTTCCACCCCCGCACCGAAAAGCGGGCGACGACGTGCGGCCCCCGGCGCAGCCGCCGGTAGAGCAGCGTAAGCAGGAGGGCGAGCCCCATCTGGGCGCAATACATCACGAAAACGGTCCGCCCCCACGTCTCGGGGTAGAGAGTGCGGCCCTCCGCGGTCTCGGGCATTGCGCAGCCGCACCACCGGGCGACCGCTGCGCCGGCGAGCGCCGAGAAGAGCAGGATGAGCATCAGGACGAGCCAGTCGCCCCACGCGGGGAAGCCCTTGCGGGCGAACGGGTCGGAAAGCGCCGGGGAGGCGCCCGTTATTTTCAGGGATTCGGACATTCCACTTCTTCGATTTCGTTCGAACCGCAAAGATAGGAATTTTTCGCGAAGGACGGTGCGCCGACGGTCAAAAGCGCCCGAAAGCCCCGCCCTTCCGACCGAACGCAGGTCCGGCCGTGAACCGGGCCCACAGACCGCCCGGAGGCCGCCCGACAAAACTTCGGACGGAAAAGTGGGGCGATTTTTGCACAGCCCGTATAAATTTCGTATTTTTGCCCGAATCTATTTTTATTCCAAATGGCAAAAGTCATCGCTTTAGCAAATCAAAAGGGCGGCGTCGGCAAAACCACCACAGCCATCAATCTGGCAGCCTCGCTGGCCCTGCTGGGCAAACAGGTGCTGCTGCTGGACGCCGATCCGCAGGCGAACGCCACCTCGGGTCTGGGTTTCGACATCGACCTGGAGGGCATCTACGAATGTCTGACCGGGACCCGGCAGCCGCAGGAGGTGCTGCTCCAGAGCCCCGACGTGAAGAATCTGTGGGTGCTCCCCTCCTCCATCGACCTGGTGGCGGCCGACACCGAATTGCCGAAGATGGAGAATGCGCACCGCATCATGAAGCGCATCATCGACCAGCTGCGCGACCGTTTCGACTACATCTTCATCGACTGCTCGCCGTCGCTGGGCTACACCACCGTCAACATCCTCACGGCGGCCGACTCGGTGCTGATTCCCGTGCAGTGCGAATACCTGGCGCTGGAGGGTCTGAGCAAGCTGCTGAATACCATCCGCATCGTGAAGAGCGGACTGAACCCCGGACTGGAGATCGAGGGGTTCCTGCTGACGATGTACATGCGCAACCGACTGAACAACCAGGTAGCCACCGAGGTGCGCGAGCACTTCAAGGAGCTGGCCTACGAGACAATAATTCAACGAAATATCCGTTTGGGAGAGGCGCCCTCGCACGGAAAGCCCATCATGCTCTACGACGCGAGCGCCGTGGGTGCAAGCAACTACCTCACCCTGGCAAAAGAGTTCCTCAAGCGGAACCGTAAAGCGAAAGCACAATGAAACAGAAAGGATTAGGACGCGGACTGGATGCCATATTCGGCAGCGACAAGCCCTCCGCCATACTCAAGCCGATGTCCGAAATGGCCGAAATCGCCATCGCGGAGATCGTCCCCAACCCCAGCCAACCCCGCACGCGGTTCGACGAGGAGGCGCTCGACGAGCTGGCCGACTCGATCCGCACGCTGGGCGTCATCCAGCCCGTCGCGGTCCGCAGGCGCAATGCAGAGGGCAAATACGTCATCATCAGCGGCGAGCGCCGCTGGCGAGCCGCCCGGCTCGCCGGCCTGCAGACCCTGCCCGCCTATGTGCGCGAGGTGGACGACGAGAACCTGCACGCCATGGCGCTGGTCGAGAACATCCAGCGCCAGGACCTGAACGCCATCGAGATCGCGCTGGGCATGCAGCGCCTGATCGACGAGTGCCACCTCACGCAGGACGCCCTTTCCGAGAAGGTGGGAAAGAAGCGCTCCACCGTTTCGAACTACATGCGTCTGCTGAAGCTGCCCGACGAGGTGCAGCTGGCCCTGAAGGAGGGACTGATCTCGATGGGACACGCCAAGGCCATCGCCGGCGCAGTACCCGAAAAGCAGCTCTGGCTGCTGAAGCGCTGCATCCGCAAAGGGCTCTCGGTCCGTCAGGCCGAAGAGCTGGCCCGCCAGCTGGCCGAATCGGCGGAACAGCCCGCACCGGTCGAGGAGGAGGAGTACCCCGAAAGCTATTCGCGGCTGGTCGAGGCGCTGGAGCGCGTCTTCTCGCAGGAGATCGGCATCAAGCGGCTGAAGAAGGGCGGAGGACGCATCACTATCGACTTCGCCGACGATACGGAGATCGAACGCTTCATCGAGCGTTTCCAGAAACGATAAAAAGCGCATTCATGAACCGACTCCTGCGCCTTAGCCTGCTGCTGACACTCTCTCTGCTGACGCTCACGACCGCATCGGCCCAACAGCGCCGCAGTCCGCGCCAGCTGGTCAGGGGCGGCATCGTGCAGCGCCCCGACACGCTCCCCCGGTCCGGCGGGGCGGATTCGCTGCTCACGGCACAGCTTCTCGACTCGCTGAAGGCCATCGCCGCCGATTCCCTGGCGCCCGACTCCCTGATCCGGCAGGCCCGGACCGAACTGGAGGAGCTGGCCGCACGGCGAAACGCCGATTCGCTGACGGCCGACCCGCTCGACACGCTCATCGCCGGGACCGTCCTCGACTCCCTGGCCCGGCTCGACTCCCTGCCGCTGCCCGGGCAGGAGGACTCCACCGTCGTCCGGCGACGCAAAGGGTGGCTGATGAGCGACTCGATGTCGCTCTCGAAGGTCTGCTGGCTCTCGACCGTGCTGCCCGGCTACGGTCAGGTCTATAACAAACAGTACTGGAAACTCCCGATTCTATACGGCACGGTAGGGGCCGGAATCGGCATGTTCGTCTACGAAAACAACAAGTACAAGCCCCTCAAGCAGCGCTACGAGGCCATCACTTCCCTGAGCCGCGAGCGCACGCCCGAGCTCGACGCACTCCAGGCCTCGATGATCCGCCACAACACCCGCCGGCAGGCCTATCTCTTCGCCTCGATAGCCTCCTACCTCTACTTCATCGGCGACGCGGCCGTGAACTACAGGACCAACGACGTCTCCCGCGTCAAGAAGGCCACCACGCTGGCCTGCATCTGCCCGGGAGCCGGCCAGATCTACAACCGCAGCTACTGGAAGGTCCCCTTCGTCGTGGGAGGCTTCGCCGCCATGGTCTACTGCATCGACTGGAACAACCGCGGCTACCAGCGCTTCAAGAAGGCCTACTCGCTGCGTGCCGCCTACGACGAGGCGCTGGCGAACTACAACTCCGATCCGGAACTCTACCCACGCCCCGAAGGGTCGACCGACGAGTTCCGCGGCCGCTACGCCGCCTCGTTCCTCAAGAACCTGCGCGACAACTACCGCCGCAACCGCGACCTCTGCATCATCGTCACGGCCGGCATCTACCTCTTGCAGATCGTCGACGCCCATGTCGACGCCCACCTCAAGGACTACGACATTTCGGACGACCTCTCCATGTCAATCGAACCGAAAATCGACTATACCTATGTACCTACGGCCGGCGGCAATCGTCCGATCTACGGCTTCAACATCAACGTGAATTTCTGATGAACCTCCCTACGAAAAAACTCCTGCCCGCCCTTTTCGTCTTCGCCCTGCTCGCCGGCGAAGTTTTCGCCTCGTCCGACGCCCTGGCGCTGGTCAAGAGACGCAAAAAGCGGAAGACGACCACCGAACAGCCTGCGCAGGCGCCCGCACCGGCTCCGCAGGCCGAACCGACCCCCGCACCGGAGGCGGAACCCGAGCGGCTGTCGCTCACCCGCCCCACCCCGCCCTTTCCCGAGGCGGTCGACAACCTCACTCCGGCGCAGTACGACTCGCTGCTCCACGTCTGGAGTACGCGGCGCGCTCTGGAGAGCTACGAACGATTCTTCGAGGAGTACATCGCCGTCGACCCCGCCCTCGCAGCGCTGGACAACACCCCCGACTCGGTTTACGTCGACCGGCTGCGCGCCCTCGCATCGCCCGTCCAACTCCCCTTCAACGACATCGTGAAGGCCGTCATCAACCGCTATACGTCACCCGAATCCACCCTGATGAGCCGCGTACTCGGCATGTCGCAATACTACTTCCCGATGATCGAGGAGGAGCTCATCAAGGCCGGCCTGCCCATCGAGCTGCGCGCCCTGCCCATCATCGAATCGGCCCTTTCGCCCAACGCCGTGTCGCGGGCCGGAGCAGCCGGGCTGTGGCAGTTCATGCCCGCCACGGGCAAGATGTACGGTCTGGAGATCAATTCGCTGGTAGACGAGCGGTTCGACCCCCGCAAGGCGACGCTGGCCGCCTGCCGCTATCTGAAAGACCTCTACGGCATCTATCACGACTGGCCCCTGGCGCTGGCCGCCTACAACTGCGGCCCCGGCAACGTCAACAAGGCGATCGCCCGCTCGGGCGGACGCGACTTCTGGTCGATCTACGACTACCTGCCCCGCGAGACCCGCGGCTACGTTCCGGCCTTCATCGCCGCCTCCTACGCCTACGCCTACCACGGTCAGCACGGCATCCGCTACACCGAACCGCCGCTGCCGCTGGCGACCGACACCCTGCACGTCGACCGGCTGCTCCATCTGGGACAGGTGGCCTCGTCGGTCGAAGGGGTATCCATCGAGACCCTCCGCCTGCTCAATCCGCAATACCGGATCGACATCATCCCCGCCACCACGAAAAGCTACGTGCTGACCCTACCACAGTATGCCGTAGCGGAGTGCATATCCGCCAGTGAGCTGATCCGCAGCAAGGACTCCATGTTCCTGAAGGAGTATATCGACCCGGCCAACATCGACAAGAAACGTGCTGCCGAAAGCGCCGCTTCGACCTTCTACCACACGGTCAAACGCGGGGAGACGCTGGGCGGCATCGCCCGCCGCTACCACGTGACGCAGCAGAACATCATGCGCTGGAACAAGCTCAAGAGCGCCCACCGGATCCGGGAGGGACAGCGCCTGAAGATCGTCGGCCGCCGCCGTTAAAAGCCTCCGTCCGATGATCGACTCCCACGATATCATCGTCGCCCCCGCCACGGCTGCCGGAGGGGCCCTGAGCGTTGTCCGCATCAGCGGGCAGGGCGCCATCGAGCTGTGCGACCGCATTTTCCGCGGCCGGCATCCGTTGAACGAGGCACCCGGGCACACGCTCCACTACGGCACCGTCGTCGACGGCACCGAGACGGTGGACGACGTAGTCGCCGCGCTGTTCCGCGCTCCCCGCTCCTACACGGGCGACGACACCGTCGAACTCTCCTGCCACGGCTCCCGCTACATCCTGCAGCGGATTCTCGACCTCTGCATACGGCAGGGGGCGCGCATGGCTACTGCCGGCGAATTCACCGCCCGCGCCTTTCTGGCCGGACGCATGGACCTCTCGCAGGCCGAAGCCGTCGCCGACACGATTGCCGCCGAATCCCGGGCCGCACACGCCCTGGCCTCGTCCCAGATGCGCGGGGCCTATGCCGAAAAGCTCGGCTCCCTGCGCGAAGGGCTGCTGCGGCTGGTCTCCCTGCTCGAGCTGGAGCTCGACTTCTCGGAAGAGGATGTCGAGTTCGCCGACCGTCCGACCCTGCGGAGTCAGATGGAGCGGATCGAACAGGAAATCGCCCGGCTGAACGAAAGCTTCACCCTCGGAAACGCCCTCAAAGAGGGGGTCGCGGTAGTCATCGTCGGCCGGCCCAACGTCGGGAAAAGCACCCTCATGAACCGACTGGTCGGCGACCAGCGTGCCATGGTCTCCGAAATCGCCGGCACGACCCGCGACACGATAGAGGAGTGCGTCAACATCGACGGCGTGCTCTTCCGCTTCATCGATACGGCGGGTCTGCACCAAACCGAGGACCGGCTCGAGCAGATGGGCATCGAACGCACCCAGCAGGCCATCGGCCGCGCCCGCGTCCTGCTGCACCTCCTGGACGCCTCCTCGCCGAATGATCCCGAAACGGCTCCGGACCTCTTGTCCGCCGCCTCGTCGCCCGGACAATACCGCCTCACGGTCGTGAACAAAACCGACAGCGCAGCACCCGGATTCCGGATTCCGCAAGACGCCATCGGCATCTCGGCGAAAAACGGCACCGGCATCGACGAACTGCTCCGTCGGCTCCGCCGGACGGTCGACACGACCGGTCTCTACACCGGCGACGCCATCGTCTCGAACAGCCGCCACGCTGAAGCGCTCCGCCTGAGCGGCGACGCCCTTCGGCGCGCCCTGCAAGCCCTCGACGCAGGTCTCCCCACCGACCTGCTCTGCGAAGAGCTCCGCCAGGTCCTCCACCACCTGGGCACCATCACCGGCCAAATCACCTCCGACGACATCCTCGCCAACATCTTCTCCAAGTTCTGCATCGGAAAATGAAGCGGAGAAATCAAATGTCAAACGATGCGCAAACAAACCGCTAATAAAGTCAAATAAACACCTATAAATAAATGATTAACGCTGCCATATTGGTGGCGTTTCATTTTACATACGTTGTATTTGATTTATCGATTTTTTGTTGTTAATTTGTTGCTCGTAATAATTCAAGCAACAAAAGCAACAAATATGGGAGCAGCAAAAGAACCAATCCGCCTCCGAAAGCGGGCGACACCGACCGGCAACGTGTCGCTATACCTGGACATATATTTGAATGGAAAACGGTCGTATGAGTATCTGAAAATGTATCTCGTCCCCGAAAAGACAAAAGCGGACAAAGAGAAGAACCGACAGACTTGGCAGTTGGCAGAAGCCGTGAAAGCGAAACGGATTGTCGAATTACAGAACGGGGAATTTGGGTTCAATGCAGCATACAAACTCGAAACCAATTTCCTCGACTATTACAGGGCTATGTGCGAAAAACGGCATGGAAGCACAGACAGCAACGGAAATTGGGGAAATTGGCATAGCTGCTTAAAACACCTCGAACGGTATTGCAGGCCGAACACCTCGTTCAAAGACATCACGCCGGAATGGATAGAGGGCTTTCGTGAATATTTGGATAAAACCGCCCGTTGCAGGGATAAGCGCAAGAAGATAGTAACGGATGAGGTTTCAAAGCCATTGTCGCAAAATTCAAAAGTAAGTTATTTCAACAAATTACGGGCGTGCATAAATCAGGCGTTCGACGACCGCATTATACCCCATAACCCCCTGCGTGGTATTGAGGGGTTCAGAGCAGGGGAATCGGAACGCTGTTACCTTACGCTCGATGAAGTCAAGGCTATGGCTGCGGCACATTGCAAATATCCGGCGTTGAAAAAGGCATTTATGTTCAGTTGCTTGACAGGAATCCGCAAAAGCGACATCGAGAAAATGCGGTGGAAAGAAGTTCAGCAGCAAGGGGAGTTCACTCGCATTATTTTCAAACAGAAAAAAACAGGCGGGCAAGAATACCTTGACATCAACCCGCAGGCGGCCTCCTACTTGGGCAAACGGGGTAAACCCGACGACAGAGTATTCGTCGGCTTCAAATACAGCTCCTATATGATAACAGAGTTAAGAATGTGGGCTGTGCGTGCCGGCATAACAAAGGACATCACATTTCATTCCGGCCGGCATACGTTTGCTGTATTGATGCTCGACCTCGGAGCAGAAATTTACACCCTGCAAAAATTACTCGGACACAAAGAAATTCAGACCACCCAAATATATGCCAAAATCCTCGACAAAAAGAAGCAAGAGGCCGTGTCGATGATACCGAACATCTTGCCGGAGGAACCCGATACGGAATAGCGGCTACGGCGTTTTTCGGAACATCTCTCCTTGCCCTGTAAGCAACCAATGGGCAGATACGCCATAATCTCTGACGAGATACACAAGCCACGGCAACTGTGCGCTATTTTGCGTGGCATTAGGATTTTTTGCTTCGAGGGCATTCAAGTTCCACCGGTTGATATTATATCGGTCGGTAAAAGTCTTTTTTCCTCGTATCATTCCCTTTGCTTTCAGGGCGTATAAAGCCTCAAAGAATCGGGCTGTTATTTCTTCGTTTTCACTTTGCTGCATATCGTTTCTGAATGGGCGTTTGCGGCCTTGAATTTTGCACCTATTTTATCCTCTCGCTCCTGTAATAACCTTTGCCATTTTGAAACCAATTCAGGGCTGAAATCTGGCTTCTTATGTCCTATGACAACAAACTCGTAGTTTCGCAATTCTTCGGGGGTCATTACAGGCATATATTTCTCAATATCGAGCAATGCCAGCATATTTTCGAGCATTGTTTTTCGAATGTCGGCATACTTGGGTTCTTCAATCATATCCCCCTCACCGGTCAGGAACCAACGGGCATTGATGTCGGGCATTTTAGAAACAATCGTCATTACCGGCGTAATACCGAAATTCTCCCCTTTGAGCAATTTTGTGAGATATTGAGGCGTCCAGCCCAATAAATCTGCAAATTCTCGTTGCCGCCCGCCTGTCTTGTATTTGATTATTTCGAGCAACCTTGTATTCATAAAATTCAATATAACGGTACTTTATATTGAGTTCGTCCGAACTCTATTATCCTGCAACGGCAGAGGTGGCATTGTCTTCCTGCTGGACAGATGTTTTTTTGCTTTCCGCAATCTGCTGTTTCAGTATGGCGACCAATTCGTCTATCTGTTTGTCCTTGCTTTTCAGGCTTTCGGCCTGCGTTTGTATCACCTCCCAAACATTTGACGGAATAGTTACAACACTTCCCCCCGCCTCCGAAGAGTTAAGCATATTACCCTCGCCCGTCAGTATCCAAACTTCGTTTATATTTTTATCGACAGACGCCAATTTCTGTACAAACCTTTCCGATAAAGGGACTTTCCCATTTACTATCTGTGAAAATGAGGATTTTGTATAGCCTAATTTCTCGGCCAATTCACGCTCGTTTTCGGCGTATTCCATAAAAACGAGCCAATTTATTATTTTTCTAACTCTTTGTATTTCCGTCATTTACAATCATTCTTAAAATCAAATCGCAACTTTGTGTCGAAAATCTTGTTTGAAATCGAAATAAAGTTTATATTTGCACACGGGTTTTAATAAAACCGCATTCAAAAATATGAATAAAAATTTGAAATCGAAAATAAACCAAACAGTAAATGCAAAAATAATGGAGCAAAAGGTTTTCAAAACGGCCTATCAGGAAGAGCAGGAAGCCAGAGATATGGCTATCTACAATGAATGGAACGAGTTAATGTCCGTCCCTGGACAAAGCGCAACCGGCGTAACCCAGCATCTGATGCAAAAGTACAATATCCATTCCTCATCAACTATTTGGGTTATGCGTAAAAGAGCCGAAAATCGGCTTAAAAAGGAGGGCAAATTATGAGTACGAAATTAAGCCCCGAAGCTGCACGAGCCAAGTACGAATACAACAAAAAATACCAGCAACGGTATTGGGAGAAAAAGGCTGCGGGCAAACAGAATACCCTGCAACAGCAAATACAGACGGAGGAGGTTTCAGTTGCCCGCAACGGCATGGATGACCAACGGTACATAACTGCTCTCGAAACTTCGAACAAAACGCTCAACAGCGAAAATCGCCGCCTCGTCAGGCTTTTGCACAACTATCAGAAAATTATCGCTCAATCAATAGTTCCTGCTCTATGAAAACAGACAAACAGACAATCGCCAAATATGCCCGTATGTATGCGATAGGCTTATGGGGAATCCTATCTATCCTTTGGCTCTCCGGCGAACCGATAGACGATATGTCCTTGGGGAAATTCTGCTTGCTGAAAGGAGGCGGGCTGGTCTCGCTGGGGTTATGTTGCCTCGTAGGAAAAAGGCTCGACAAAGCAGGACTGCTACCTGATTTGAACGATGAAAATGATTGTGAGATATGAGCTGCTCGGTATGTAACGGCTACCCCGGTTGCCCATGTTGCACTCCGGAACCTCGAATGATAACCTGCCCAGCCTGCAATGGTACGGGAGAAATCTACTACAACGAGAACGGCGACCGGATTTCCGAAGAAGCATACGCCATATTGCCAGCCGAGGCAAGAGAGATTGAAAGTTGCGGCGAATGCGACGGGATGGGCAGCATAGAAGATATTTATGAACCTGATTATGACTAACGCAATGAATGATAAAGACAAACAACACCGATCGGAGGAATTCCAAGAGTTGACCTCCAAAATAGACCGGCTTGAAAAAATAACACTGCTGGGAGCAAAAAATGTTCTGACGATAGATGATGTTGCCCTGATAACAGGGTTTACGAAAGGGCATATATACCGCCTGACAAGCGGACAAAAAATACCGCACTACAAGCCTAACGGACGCACTCTTTATTTCAAGAAAGATGAAATCGAAGATTGGATGCTGCAAAACAAGATACAGACGAATGCCGAGATTGAAAGTGCAGCTACTACCTATACAGCAATCAACAAAAAGAAGTGAGTTATGGAAGATAGCCTCAATTCAGCAAAAGCCCGCATCCGAGCAGCCTTTGAATCAGGAATCAGGATGACAACGGCACAAGGGAACCGAATCGGGCAGACCGTCGATTTCCGCAAGATTGTATCGCTCCTCAAAAGCGAGGGATTCGAGATACAAAGCTATTGGAATGAAAAAGACGGGCGACGCTGGAAAACCTATTACCACCAACACCCGCTACCGATGAAAGGAACACGCATGAGTGAATTGGGGCAATCCAAATTACCATTATAACATGCTGGGGAGGCGAGGCGGAATTACGCTAAGGTGGCGATTTAAGTGCGCTCACGGACTTTGCCACCTCTATTTCGCAGGTTCGAACCCTGCCCCCAGCACAAGCAAAGCCCGAAGCTGTAAGAGGGCAAAAAATCAGCAATTATGAGTGATATTATTGAAATCAAACAGGCTGATATGCTGCAAGCAATCAACCGGGCGGAGGTAGATACGCAAATCGCCACCGCAAAGCAGTATCCCCGTGATATTTACGGGGCATTGAACAACATCAAAACAATCGCCACACTTGATAACTCGACGGCGGAAGATTGTTTCTATGCCCTGCGCCGACAGGGAACTCTCATTGAGGGCGTATCGGTACGCCTCGCAGAAATTATCGCAGGGGCATGGGGAAATATGCGGGTACAAACCCG